>ERZ1673695.1003-NODE-1003-length-33952-cov-5.461722_pt1 | contig 33952 bp, 31 predicted proteins | sample MGYA00580225_ERZ1673695 | MGnify/ENA primary metagenome ERZ1673695 (study PRJEB41218, sample SAMN15661739) | gut metagenome | host: Homo sapiens | place: Canada: London | collected 2015-08-20/2019-03-30 | study: EMG produced TPA metagenomics assembly of... | reverse complement strand
ACATCTCCCGTCTCTAGGTTTTAGAGACGGGAGTTTTTTATTGTTTTCTTTTGGCACCGGTGAAACAACATTTTATAAAATAAAGAGGGATTGTTATGAAAGTTTCTTTTTCCACCTTGGGATGCCCGGATTTTGAATGGGTCGATATTTACTCCATGGCAAAAGACCTGGGGTTTGACGGTGTTGAAATCCGTGGCCTTGGAGATGATATCTCCGCTTTGAACGCGCCGCCTTTTACAGCGGAGCGGCTGCCGCAGACGGTTCAGAAACTAAAACAGCTCCATTTGGAAATCTCCTGTCTTTCCTGCAACTGCTGCCTGAAGTTTGCAGAACGGGAAGAGGAAAACCGCGGGGAAATTCTTGCGTATATTGACCTTGCGCAGAAGCTCGGGGCGCCGTATATCCGTATTTTGGCCGACCTGCACAAAGAGCCGGAGGGCGAAGTGGACGACGAGGCGATTATCCGCCAGTTAAAAGCGCTTGCCCCTGAGGCTGAAAAGGCCGGCGTAACCCTGCTGGTTGAAACAAACGGCGTATATGCCGATACTGCGCGGCTGCGAAATCTCTTGGAGCATGTTGCGAGCGACGCAGTCGCCGCGCTCTGGGACATGCACCATCCCTACCGCATCATGGGCGAACAGCCTGAGACAACAGTGCAGAACCTTGGCGCTTATATAAAGTACATCCATGTAAAGGATTCTGTCCAAACACCGAACGGGGTGGAATACCGCCTGATGGGTGAGGGCGATCTGCCGATTGATGAAATGATTTTTGCCCTGCGTTCCATCAATTACGACGGGTATATTTCTCTTGAATGGGTCAAACGCTGGGCGCCCGATCTGAGCGACGCCGGCGTTGTCTTCCCGCATTTTATCAATTATATGGAGAAGTACCTCCAGAAAAATATCAGCCGCAGGCCGTTGTTTGACAACAACGCCAAGACCGGCAAATACGTTTGGGAAAAATATTCCCTGATTGATTTGACCTTCTCTCAGGTTCTCGACCAGATGGTGGAGGAGTTCCCGGATCAGTATGCTTTCCGCTTCACCACTCTTGATTATACCCGCACCTATTCCCAGTTCCGGGACGACGTCGACCATTTCGCCCGCGCCCTTCTGGCTCTTGGCGTTAAGAAGGGGGATAAGGTGGCCGTCTGGGCAACCAATGTCCCGCAGTGGTATATCACTTTCTGGGCGACCGTTAAAATTGGCGCTGTTCTTGTAACAGTTAATACCTCATATAAAATTCATGAGGCGGAATATTTGCTCCGCCAGTCCGATACCCACACCCTCGTTATGATCGACGGGTTCAAGGATTCCGACTATGTCGGGATTATCAAAGAAATCTGTCCGGAGCTGGAGACGCTGAAGCATGGGATGCCGCTCCATTCTAGAAAGCTCCCTTTTCTTCGGAACGTTATTACGGTGGATTCCAAGCAGCCAGGCTGCCTGACATGGGAAGAAGCGCTTGAGCGGGGTGAAACCATCCCGATGGAGCTTGTCTACCAGCGCGCAGCCCTTGTAAACCGGCACGACGTATGCAATATGCAGTATACCTCCGGAACGACCGGCTTCCCGAAAGGGGTCATGCTGACCCATTACAACGTGGTTAACAACGGAAAAAATATCGGTGACTGCATGGACCTTTCCACCGCCGACCGGATGATGATTCAGGTGCCGATGTTTCACTGCTTCGGCATGGTCCTTGCCATGACTGCTTGTATGACCCATGGCGTCACCATGTCGCCTCTCCCGGCATTTTCGCCACGGCTGGCGCTCGAATGCATTAGCAAAGAGAAAATCACCTGTTTTCATGGCGTGCCGACCATGTTTATTGCCATGCTGGAGCACGAAAACTTTAGTAAAACCGATTTCTCTTATATGCGCACCGGTATTATGGCAGGCAGCCCTTGTCCGATCAAGGTTATGGAAGACGTCGTCAACAAGATGAACATGACTCAGATTTCAATCGTCTACGGCCAGACTGAGGCGTCGCCGGGCTGTACCCAGAGCCGGGTTGACGATCCGCTCGACGTTCGTGTCAATACCGTGGGCCGCGCCCTGCCTGGAATTGAATGTAAAATTGTCGACCCGGAGACCGGGGAGGATCTGCCGGATAACGTGGACGGTGAGTTCGTCGCCCGGGGCTATAACATTATGAAAGGGTATTACAAAATGCCTACCGCTACTGCGGCTGTCATTGATGAGGAAGGCTGGCTCCATACCGGCGACCTCGCCAGAAGACTGCCGGACGGCAACTACAAAATTACCGGCCGGATCAAGGATATGATTATCCGCGGTGGCGAAAATATTTATCCTAAGGAGATTGAGGACTTTATTTATACCCATCCCAAGGTCAAAGACGTTCAAGTCATCGGCGTGCCGGATAAACAGTATGGCGAAGAAATTATGGCCTGCGTTATCTTAAAAGAAGGGGAAACATTGACGGAGGACGAACTCAAAGAATATGTCAAGAGCCATATGGCCAAGCACAAAACCCCACGTTATGTTGATTTTGTCGACGAATTCCCAATGAATGGCGCCGGGAAAATCCTCAAGTATAAAATGAGGGAGCAGGCAGTTGAAAAATTAAATCTTCAGGATGCAAAAAACATTAAAATGGCGTAAGCAAAAGCCCGGCTGAAAGCCGGGCCTTTCTTTTTACTTTGCCGGAAGTCGGTTCCGTTACTTGATCGTGCCTTTTGTGAAAGCCTTTGGAAGGCGGGTTCGGCGTCGGACAGAAGATACGGTCTAGTCGGCTACACGCCGCTTTTTCAATTCTGGTACATGAACCGCCTTTGGTTACGGCTCACTTTTCAATCCGCAGCCGCAGAATAAACTGGCGCAGCCGCCCGAAACGCTGCCGGACGACGGACAGGAGATGGTTGCGCATATCCTGTATCTTTTTCAGATCGCCTACGTTGATATTTTCTCCCCTGTAGTGAAGGCGGGTGTAAACCTCCGCCGCTTCTGCAAGGGAGGCGGTGCGGGTTTTAAAAAGGTGATCGGCCCGCTGTACGTAGGCAGAAAGCGTTTCGCCTTCTTCCAACCGAACGCCGCAGCGGCTTAAAAGCAACAGAATTTCCCGGAAATCCAGATAGGCTTTGTCAGCTACAGAAGCTCTGTTGTATTTTTTATGGTATCTGTTAATTTTAAAATAGCAGGCGGCCAGCAGTGCTAGCAGAAGCAGCAATATGGCCCCGATACAGATGAGAAAAATTTGCTCGCTGGTCAGTTTGAAGCTGTTCTTTTCCCCTTCGGGCAAATTGGGACGAAACGTCTCTTGGTTTTCGTTCGGCTCCGGTGTTTCCTGCGGCGTTTCTGAAGGAACGGCCGGCCCAGTCTGTTCGTCTTCCCAGTCGGAATACCGTTCTCCCTGCCGTGAGGCGGTCGGCTCAAACGGAATCCAGCCAACCCCTTCCAAATATGCTTCAGGCCAGGCATGCCCCTCTTCTTTCAGGACAAGGTATGCGGATTCTTGCCCGGGGATCCATTGGTTGCATCTTGCAGAAAAGCCTTGGACATAACGAGTGGGGATTCCAATGCTGCGCGCCATAACTGCCATTGCAGTCGCGAAATAGGTGCAGTAACCTTTTTTGTTGTCGAAAAGGAAGAAGTCCACAAAATCGCGGTCCTCCGGTACTTCCCCAGGAGTCAGGGTGTACTCGTAGTTCTGGCTCAAGTAATGCTCAATTGCTTTGAGCTTGTCATAGTCGCTCTCATAACCCAGGGTTATTTCCAAAGTGAGCTCATGAACCCGCTCCGGCAGGGTTTCCGGCAGGGCGGTATAGTTTTGCCTGATCCAGTCACTCCGGTCTTTCAACTCCTTCTCAAAATCCGAAGAAAACATAAGGGAGTTGGTGTCAAGATATGTTGACACGTCCCAGTACGATATATCCGGCATATAGGGGGCGTCATAGCTGTATTCGTAGTTAGATTCTGAAACAACGAATTGTCGGAACAGGGAGGAATTATAGTTGATATCAAGAAAGCTGGTGCTGTACACGGCATTTCTCTGGGGCTGGTCAAAAAGCGCGCCATAGCTGTAGAGGCTAAAGGGAAAACTCTTTCCATCTGAGTTGGCGTTTAAAAAAAAGGCTTTTTGCGGCATAAAAACAGAGCGGGTAAAAATATCGCTGTAGGTAATTTTCATTGGGATAACGCCGGCAAGGTCGAGCGTGTCTGTCCCGGTTCCGTAGCGTTCCATGGCATAAAGCATTTCAATACTGTCAAGCTCGTTCTCAAAGTAAGGGGAAACAAAGTTTACCGCGTTCCGTTCCCATCCCCTCCCGGTATAGGTATCCTGAGTCGAACCGGCCAGGTATAGGCCGGAGCGGGGTTTTTCACCTGGAAACAAAACCTCCATAACTTTTCCAAAATTCATGGAAAGGTCTCCGCCCAGTTCTTCGCTTGTTCCAGTGAAGCCCAGGGTGTTCAGACCAAATTCGTAGCCGTTCTGCCCGTAAATACCCATATTGGCCAGCAGGGTGCTAAACCAGTACTCGACCGTGTCGTATGCTTCTACCATAAAACTCCAGTCAATCGGTTCCTCTTTCCGGGGAAGGCTCACTGTTATAACTGAAGTGAGAAAGCTGACCGGGAAAAGAAAAAGGGCGACAAGGCCGCTGGAAATTTGCTTTTTCTGCCTGCTGGAAGTACGGAAGCAAATTTCAACTAAGACAGAAATTAGATAGGTAACTGCAAAAGCAAGAGTGAAAAACGGAACCTCTTCACTACTTACGCCCAGCCAGACCAATATGCCGATGATCCCCGCCATGCAAATAACCCGCAGTGCGAGCAGCTTTTGAAGAAAATAGCTTGCAAGACCTGCGCAATAGACGTAGATGCAGACGGTGAGCAGCGCGTAATTTAAATTATAGTCCGTATCGTACTTAGGGTTATAAAGCAGCCACCAGTCGGTGATATTGCCTCCTCCGCCTGCTGGGAGGAAGGCCGCCAGCCCTATACAGAAAGCGACTGCCGCCAGCAAAAAAATACCGGTAAGCAGTATGGGCCAACGCTTCTTAAGCCGGTCAAAAACCCAGATCAGCACCAAAAACGCGGCAATTACGAACAGCAAAACGAAATCGTTCATCCGCATGCCAAACCGGTTATTAAAATAGAGCACCCCACCCCCGCTTAGCAAAAATGCAATAAGCAGCGGGTAGAGGTGGGCGGCAAAAGAATGTTTACGGTTCATGGAATCCGACCTCCCCGCTGCATATCCAGAACTTCAGCTATTTCCTGCTCCTTTGAAATTCTGAAAAAGCGAACCCGTTTATCAAGGTTATGACGCGGGCCCTCCTGCCGCTCGTCACCGATTTGGATGATGCAAAGCCCGGTGTTCAGGGAAAGGACATTTTCCGCCGCACGGCACAATTCTTCATCCAGCTTATGGGTAACGATAATACAGTAGCTTCTCCCGCTGTATTGATAGGCGGCCTTTCTTAAAAGGGAGGGGAGAACGGAAAGGCTGCGGAACGGAATATCGGAGCAAACTCTGTAAAAACGGTCAAAGCTGCCCTGGTCCTGTATTTCCATACTGACCCCCTGGGGGCGGTCTGTTCCATAGATAACCTCGAGAGGGGTTTTGCGCCTTACAAAATAATCGGCAATAGCCAGCGAAGTTTCTATGATTTTATCTTCGATTATAATGCGGGTGACTGGGTCTGCCGGACGGATTTCCGCAAGGTCCATAATTAGCAGGATTTTGGTTTTCGGCGTGTCAATGTATTTCCGCACCAGCAGCTCCTGCTGCCTGGCGGAGAGCTTCCAGTTGACCATTTTGAGCCCGTCCCCTGGGGTGTAGGAGCGGGATTCAACGTCCGGCTGATCATTTGTATGCGTCATGGAAAATGGCACTGCTTTCGCATCTTCGTCCAGCGGAGCGGCGGCGAGCCTGTTCAACCGTACCACCCGCGGCAGGACTTGTACCGGAATTTCTTCGCCGGCCGAGCGCTTAAGGCGGAACAGGTTCAGAAAATCCGTCACAACAATGGTATCTACCCCAACGGGATAGTGCCCGCGGTAAAGGCAGCGAATTTGGGCGTGCTTTTCAATCCGGTCTTTGGGAAGCAAGCTGTAGTTCCAGCTTTCCTCCAACCCTGACGCTTCATAAAGCCCTGATTTAAAGCTCACTCGAATGCCGGGGTAAACCACTTTTTTTTCATTAACCAGTACAAACCAGTAGGATGTTTCCTCTCCTTTATAAAGGACGCGCTCGTCCACGCTTTGAGAAATACGAAGGCTGAAGAAAACATATACCAGGTAAAGGAAGGAAACCATAGGCAGAATGAACAGGATGAAAAGCGGCAGGTAGCTGATTCCGCCGTAAAAACTGGCAAACGTCCCCGCCGCAAGGATGAGGAATAAAAGAATCAAACGGTTTCGTATCATGGCGGCCTCGCTTTTTTAAGAGGGGTTCGAATCGGGGAGGATAGGCACGTGGATTTTATGGATGATTTCGCTCAAGACGCTTTCTGCGGTCAGGTTCTTAATTTTGGCTTCCGGTGTCAGCACCAGGCGGTGACAGAGCACGTAGGGGGCCATTTTCTGCACGTCGTCCGGCAGGACATAATCCCTTCCCGCAAGATAGGCGCAGGCCTGCGAAGTCCGCACCAGCGCAAGCGTGGCGCGGGGACTGGCCCCCAGGGCGAACGAGGCGTTTTCCCGGGTGCCTCCCACAATATTGACAACATAGCTGACGACGTCTTTTGCCATCCGGACAGAAGCAACTTCCCTCTGCATAGTAAGAATATCCTCTTTCCCTGCAACAGCTTCCAGTTGTGTGCCGGCTGAACCGCTGAGGTACTGTTCCGCCATGGAGGTTTCATCCGGAAAGGACGGGTAGCCGATTGAAAGGCGGATCAGGAAGCGGTCTAATTGCGCTTCCGGGAGGTTGTAAGTCCCTAGAAAGTCAATAGGGTTCTGTGTCGCAATGACCATAAAAGGCGCTTCAAGCGGGTAGGTTTTGCCATCAATGGTCACCTGCCGTTCCTGCATTGCCTCCAGAAGGCTCGCCTGCGTTTTGGGAGAGGTCCGGTTGATTTCATCGGCGAGAACGATATTGCTCATGACGGCTCCCCTGGAAAACTCAAAGCTGCCCTCTTTCATATTGTAAATTGAAAGACCGGTAACATCGCTCGGCAAGGTGTCGGGCGTGAACTGGATCCGGCTGAATCCGCAGCCGAGCGAACAGGCGAGAGCATTGGCCAGAGTAGTTTTTCCGACTCCGGGAACGTCTTCCAACAGGAGGTGTCCCTCTGAAAGCAGGGTGATGACTGCCAGTTCAACGCTTTCGTGTTTGCCAATAATTGCTTTGTCTATATTTTCTATAATGCGTTTTGCAGTTTGATAATGTTGCATCTGCCTTCCCACCTTATCATTCTAATTTTATATATTATAATACGGATTGAGTAAACCTACAATAAAATTCATAAAAACATAAGATTTTTTGTGTATTATAACGTGATTGGTTCAGGGAAATTAGAGAATTTTCCAAAAAGGCTCTGTTGTTTCCCTTTTGAAAAAGGTGGGAAACGGCCGTTGCAGGGAACAAAGTTGTTGGTAACGGTGGCAATCAGCCGTTCGCGCGGGGAATCAATAATCCGGCACCCGACAACGCCGCAGGCGTTGCATCCAAAACCCATTGCCATGGTCAGCGCCTGTTTGCCATGTGCGCAGGCCTTTTTAAAGTATTTATCCATGTTAAAGGCAATTCTGGGAAGGTAGCCGGAATCCTCCAACAGTGTGAAGAGCGGGAAGAAAATCGCCATCGGCGGCAGCATAACTGAAACTACCCAGGCGAGAGTGCGGTACATCCCCTCTACAAACAGCCCTTGTACCCAGGAGGGAGCGCCTAGGAAGAAGCAGAACTCGGTTAGCCGGTCTTCTACCCAGAACAGCCCGGTAGAAAGCAGTTCTGAAGGATAGTTTGCCCCGACGATGGTGATCCAGAAGATAACGCCGAGCAGCAGGATCATGATGGGTATCCCGGTCGCTTTAGAGGTAAGAACCCGGTCGATTTTCCGGTCGCGGCTGTTGTAGCCGCTTTTGGGAACCGAGACGCAAAGCTGGTAAATCTGTTCCGCGCGCTCTACGATTTTGGAGACGACCAGATCGCGAAAGGTGTCTTTGGTAATCTCTTTTTCCTTTAGTCCTTCCCAGATTTCGGAAAGCGCGGTTTGAATTGCGACGTTTCCTGAAAGGTCGTGCCCCAAAAATTTAGCAAGGGATTCCCGCAGTGTTTCATCCAGGTCAAGAAGCTTTAAGCAGACCCAGCGGGCGGGAATTCCACTGACCTTGGGGGAGACCAGCGGCAGAAGAGTTTCAATTGCCCGCTCCACCTCCGGTCCGTAACTGAGTTTTGGCGGGTAGGTTTTCTGTACCCCGAACGCAACTTTCTCCACTTCGTCCATCAGCTCTTCTAACCCTTTTCCATCACGGGCGCTGGTGCCGATAACCGGAACGCCCAGCTGGAGGGAGAGTTCATCCAAGTCGATGCGGATTTTTTTCTTTTTTGCCTCGTCCAACAAGTTGACGCAGACCACTGCCTTGTCGGTGATTTCAAGCGTCTGGAGGACAAGGTTCAGGTTCCGTTCTAGGCAGGTGGCGTCGGTGACGACAATGGTGGTATCGGGCGAGCCGAAGCAGATAAAATCGCGCGCCACCTCTTCTTCTACCGAGTTTGCCATTAGGGAATATGTACCCGGGATATCCACCATAATAAAACGTTTTCCGTTGTGGATATATTCCCCCTGGGCATTGGAAACGGTTTTTCCGGGCCAGTTCCCGGTGTGCTGTTTCATACCGGTCAGGGCGTTAAAAACTGTGCTTTTTCCCACGTTGGGGTTACCGGCCAGTGCAATGATCCTTTCGTCTGGGCCGGATTTTTTTACGACGAGCTCAGAGCCGTCGACCGCGGCCCCGGTGGATTTTCTGGTTAAGCCCATACAGCTGTTCACCTCGTTAATCTATTATTTGGGCGGGGACCATGAGCTCCGGCCCCCGCCCAAAAAATTATGCCAGGCAGCGGATTAATATTTTACTGGCGTCTTCCGTACGCAGCGCAATAACGGCACCGCGGATAAAATAAGCGACCGGGTCCCCGGAAGGGCTTTTCTGCAAAGCGGTTACCTGGGTTCCTTTGACCAGTCCCAGGTCGAGCATCCGGCGGCGTTCCGAGTCGTGTGAAACCAGCTCGGATACGGTGCCAATCTGGCCAATCGGCAATGTATTTAAAGGCTGGGGGGCATCTTGCATCATTATAGTAAAACTCCTTCTTCTGTGAATCGCGGGCAACAATGTTTCCCTAAGCTAATATATGTGTTTTCGACAGGATTGGTTACATATACTGTTAAAGGAAAGGAAGGTGAAGAAAATGGAGAAAAAAAGCGCACAGGAATTTTACACTGTTCGCGGTTATCAGCTGCTTGAACAGCATAAAGCACACCTGACCCCTTCCCTTGAAGATTACCTGGAAATGATTTACCGGCGCATTCATGAAGACGGCTATGTTCGGGCGGTATCGCTTGCCGAATGGCTTAACGTGCAGCCGCCTTCCGTTTCAAAAATGCTCCACCGGCTGGCGCAGCTCCGGCTGATAGAATACCAGAAATATGGTGTGATTTCCATGACAGACCAAGGCCGGGAAATTGGGAAATACCTTCTTTGGAGGCATAACACGGTTCACCGGTTCCTGTACTTGCTGCGGGGGGATTCAAAACGGGATTTTTTAGAAGAGGCGGAGCTGGTTGAGCACGGCTTCTCCCGTGAGACAATGGATTACCTCTCAATGCTCACAGAATTTTTAGAATGCCATGAAAAGGAGTACCATTCTTTTTTGAGGTCTTTTCCGGAGGGAAAATAACAGAGCGGCGGTTCAGTACTGAACCGCCGCTCACTTGTATTTTACGGACTTTAAGCGCCTTCTTTTTCTGTTTCCTCATTCTCTAAAGGCTCGGCCACCGCGTAAGTTTTGCGGTAGCGGTTGGGGGTGATTCCCAGGTATTTTTTAAAGGTTTTAATGAAATAGCTTACGTTGTCAAACCCGGTGGAAAGGGAAATATCGGTCACCGGCTGGTCGGTGGTTTTGAGCAGGGCCTCCGCCTGTCCAATCCGGTAGTGGTTGATATACTCGGTGGGAGTCATCTGTGTGAATTCTTTGAAATATTTAAAAAAGTTATCAGTGCTCATATTCAGAACATTTGCGAGGTCCGAAACATAGATTCGTTCGCTATAGTGCTCGTCAATATAGGTGAAAACCCGTTTAAGCCGTTCACTTTGTTCGTAAGCCGGGGTTGCGGGCAGGCCCGGGCTTGGATGGTAAAGCCGGTTGCAGACTACTTCGTAAAGGATATTCAGCAGCTCCGAAATAACTTTCAGCTCAAAGCCAAAAGGCTGAGTCTCAAAAAGGCTGTGTATTGAGAGCACACTGTCAAGAATTCGGCACTGCGCCGGGGTTTCTCCGCTTATAATTTCGCTGATATGGTATTTTCCTCCGAGCAGCGGAGTGATAAACTGCTTCTGGCACCGTTCGCTCCCCATAAGGTTTACAATGTTAGGGTCGAACCAAATGATAAAAGCCTCGCAAAGATACGCTTCGTCGGGCGAGGAGGTCCTGTACCGTAAATGATGAATCCGCTCGCTGCCTACAATAGCGCACTGTCCTTCTTTTAATGTGGTGTGCAGAGCGTCCACATGAAATTCCAGTTCTCCCTTTTTGACGTAGATGATCTCATAGTCGCTGTGCCAATTACAAAAAGTGACGCCTTCACAACCAATACTGCTCAAAGGGTGTACACGCACTGGAAAATCCGGTGTGCCATGTTTCCTTTCGAAACGCTTGGTTACCTTTTTCATTTTTTTGCCTCCAAATTGACAGGATAGTAATATATTTTTCTATAATAGTATAAGTAATTATTAAATCTATCTGCTATTATTATATCATAATAAACGAGTAAGTAAAGTCACAAGTTTATTGGTTGAAAATAGTTTTTTGTTATGTGTTCAGCAGTCATTAAACTACATACTTTTTGTTTTCACATCACATCCAAATTATTCATCCTTTTATCACTATATCTGGCTTCATTACAACATTTATTCAGCTATTTTACCATTCAACACAGCAAAATTCAGTATGAATACGGAAACGGTCTTAGTCATACATAGCGAACTATTTTCAGAGAGAAAAGCGAACCTTGGGGAACAGGGTTCGCTTTTTTCTTTATTATATTTTTTATCTTCTTTATTTTAGCATATTCTTTAAAATAGTCAATCTTTGTTATTGGCAAAATTGAAAGAGGGCGGAATTATAATTCCGCCCTCTTTATTAATAGACTACACGGTCCAGAATTCCATTTAAGTAGGCGATTGCCGTGCCGAAATTGGTAATAGGCACCTCCACCTTTACCGCCATCGCCGTTTTGGCGAGCATCCCCTTTCTGCCCAGCATACAGCCGCCGCAGTGGACGATCAGTTTATAGCTCTCTATGTTATCCGGAAAACCGGTACCGCTGAAAACATCGATGGTCAATCCTTCTCCCACCCGCTGGCGGAGCCAATTCGGAAGCTTCTCCCGGGCAATGTCCCCCTTCAGCGCATGGTGGGTGCAGGCCTCCATAATTAACACCCTGTCTTTGGGGGTGAGATCGCCAATTGCTTTGGCGCCCCGCACCATTTCGTGAATATCGCCCTTGTACTTCGCCATCAGAATGGAGAAAGAGGTCAGCCGGATTTCAGGCGGGAGGACCTTGTTGACATAGCCGAATACCTGGGAGTCAGTGATAACAAGGTCGGGCGGCTTCACAAGGAGCTTTAACACCGGCTCCAGGCCGTCCGTTGTGACGCTGACCACCCGGCATTTCAGGTCGAGCAGGTCGCGAGTGACCTGTACCTGCGGCAGAATCAGCCGCCCTTTTGGCGCCTGGATGTCTTGCGGCATTACAAGGATAACCACGTCGCCTGATTTGACCAGATCCCCACAAATGGACTGATTTTCAAAGTCATAGTCCGCGTGCTCGATCATCATTGCTTTGACGTCCGCCATTTTGGAAACGTCCCGGCAGTCGGCAGTGAGAAAAGGTATGCCAAGAGTTTCCGGCAGGCCGCTTTGAGGTGACGCGCCTGAAAACTGATTAAAAACGGCAATCACCGGGGTTTTGGCCTCTTTAAATTTTTTGATATACTCGCGTTCCAGCGCAAGGTCGGTGTCGGCAGAGGAGATGACCAGAACGGCAAGATCGGTTCTGCTGATGAGCTCGACTGTTTTCTGAATCCGCTGGGGGCCGAGTTCACTGGTATCGTCAAGCCCTGCGGTGTCGGTAAGGGTAACCGGGCCAATGGGGAGCAGCTCCATTGCTTTGCGCACCGGGTCGGTCGTGGTACCGGAGATAGGTGATACCAGCGAAATGTTTTGCCCTGTCAGGGTGTTGATCAGGGTGGATTTTCCGCTATTGGTCTTGCCAAAAAAGGCGATCTGCATCCGGTTGGCGTTTGGGGTTTCGTTTAAATTTGGCATACATACTCCTCCGTGGTGAAAGGATTGCGGCGGTTTTAAAAACGGAAGTCCCGCTTGCCGCCGTCAATAGCGCTGATATATTCTTTGGCAATAGAACGAACCTTTTCGTTCGGAATTTTCTCCACCTCGGTCTGCATCAGCTCCATTCCCTTTTTCCGGGTGTCCTCTGAGGCATAGTCGTCCAGGTACTCCCGCAGGGTCATCAAGGCGTTGGGCTGGCAGCAGTTGGCAATCTGCCCCGACTTACACAGCTGCATAAACCGGTCGCCGGTTCGGCCCTCCCGGTAGCAGGCGGTGCAGAAGCTGGGGATATAGCCCAGTTCCATCAGCCAGTTTACCACCTGGTCGAGGGTGCGGGTGTCGCTGATGTCGAACTGGGAGGAGTTTTCATCCTCCGGCTCCGGCTCGACATAGCCGCCGACGCTGGTGCGGGAACCGCCGCTGATCTGGGAAATGCCGAGCTTTAAAACCTTTTCGCGGGTCGCCTTGGATTCCCGGGTTGAGATAATCATTCCGGTATAGGGGACGGCGATCCGGATAACAGCGACAATTTTTTCAAACATTTCATCCGGGACGGCGTTTTTGAAGTCGGCTTTGTCAATATCATCCGCCGGACAGATCCGCGGCACGCTGATGGTGTGCGGGCCGACACCCTTGGCGGCTTCCAGATGCTCTGCGTGCATCAAAAGGCCAACAAAGTCGTACCGGTACATTTCAAGTCCGAAGAGGACGCCGATCCCTACGTCGTCAATCCCTCCGTCCATGGCGCGGTCCATCGCCTCGGTGTGGTAGGCGTAGTTGTGTTTCGGGCCGGTGGGATGGAGAAGCTCGTAATTTTTTTTGTTGTAGGTCTCCTGGAAAAGGATATAGGTGCCGATGCCGGCTTCCTTCAGCTTCCGGTAGTTTTCCACAGTCGTCGCCGCAATGTTGACGTTGACCCGGCGGATCGCCCCGTTTTTGTGCTTGATGCTGTAGATGGTCTTGATGCTCTCGAGGATATACTCAATCGGGTTGTTGACCGGATCCTCGCCCGACTCGATAGCGAGCCGCTTGTGCCCCATATCCTGCAAGGCTATGACCTCTCGTTTAATCTCCTCCTGGGTCAGCTTTTTGCGGGGGATGTGCTTGTTTTTGTAGTGGTAAGGGCAGTAGGTGCAGCCGTTGACGCAGTAGTTGGAAAGGTAAAGCGGGGCGAACATGACGATCCGGTTGCCGTAAAGCCGCTGCTTGATCGCCATGGCGACCTCTTTCATAGCCTCATTTGCCTCAGGGATATCACACTCGAGCAGGACGGCCGCCTCCCGGTGGGTCAGGCCCTTGCAGTCCTTTGCCCGCTCGATGAGGGAAAAGATCAGTTCCCGGTTTGATTTGTTTGCTTTGGCATATTCAATGGTGTCCAGAATTTCCTGGTCGTTGATAAATTCCTCCGCGACAGAGGATTTCGGATCGTATTTTATTGCTGACATGGTTTATGCATCTCCATTTTCGTAAATTGTTCTCCCCAGCGCTGAAAGCTGGGCGCGCAGGGCTCCATATTGCTCCCTGAGGGGGATATCTTTGCTGTCCCGCCCGGGGTAGATATCGTACAGGTTGCGGTATTTGTAAGGGGTCGCTTTCTGCATGATGACGTTCGCCCCGCAGTTGAGGGCATTTGTCAGCCCGCCCTTGACGTTGACTGCTGTGGTGGAGGGCAGGTTTGCCCGGGGGAGCAGCAGGCGGGCGGCGGCGACCACCCGGAGCGTCAGGTTCACGTCGCCGTCCGGGTTTCCCCGCAGGGCGGTTTCATTGTGGCAGATGTACGGGCCGATTCCCGCCATCGCCACCCCCATTTTTTTTAAAAGCAGCAGGTCGTTTGCCAGAATCAGCGGCGTTTGGCCGGGCAGCCCGGTCATAAATCCGCCCCCCAGCTCGTAGCCCAGCCGGTAGAGCTCCCGCTGGCAGGCAAGCCGGTTTGTAAGGCTGCTGTGGGGATGGTAACGGTTGTAGATCGTCTCGTCTGAAATTTCATGCTTGATGAGATACCGGTCCGCGGCGCATTCCCGCCAATAGGCATAATCTTCAAACGGTCGTTCCCCAAGGCTCAGGGTGACGGCCACGTTTCCCATCCGTTTGATGGAGGAAACAAGCCGTCCCATCGCTTCGCGGCTGTAGCTCAAATCCTCGCCGCTTTGCAGAATCACTGTCTGATACCCTGCTTCAACAGCGTCCCATGCCGCTTCGAGGATTTCTTCCTCCGTCATTTGATACCGGACGACGTTTGCGTTTTTAGCATGGAGCCCACAGTAGGCGCATTCGCACCGGCAGACGTTGGAAAACTCAATGATCGCCCGGACGTGCACTGCTTTTCCGCAGTTTTTTTCCCGCACCCGGTCGGCCGCTTCAAAAAGGGCGGTGTGCACAGCCGGGGCAGCATCTGAAAGAAGTGCCGCCAGCTCTTCGGCGGAAGGCTTAGAGCCGGCCTCCATTCGGCGGATCAGGTCGATCAAATCCACAGCCTCACCCCTTTGCCAGCGCCGATTTTACGGTCACACCGTCAATTCTGCCAAGCTTCCCGGTCAGGGCACTCACCTCGTCGCTGGTGGCGTCTACAATCAAAGAGATGACCGCCACACTCCGCTCCTTATAAGGCAATCCCATCCTTCCAATGATGATTTGGTTATACTCGTGCAAAATGTCGTTGACCCGGTCGGCATATTTCTTATCCTCAAGGATAATGGCGACAACGCCAAGCCTTTTTTCCATTGATCTCTCCTCCTTGTAACAGAACCGCAAAAAACCGCCCACGGAACTCCGCGGGCGGTTGGATAGCACAGGTAATCAGGCACAAAAACACCTTTTTTGCTTGCCCTCCGCTTTCCGCCCGGAATGAATCCCGGCTGTCAGGTTCCTGCAGTTTTAGAAAACCGGCGAAACGGAAAAGCCATTCCGCCCGTTTGTTGTTTTAATCATAGCACATACAGGGAAAGATTTCAAGCGGTTAGAAGAAAAATATACCAAAAAAGTATATTTTGAAGCTGAAAAGCGGCAACTATAAAAATCCCACCGAGGGAAGACTCCTTCGGTGGTTTTTCATTTTAGTGCGCGGAAATCATCCTGCCGGTAATATATTGTTCCATCTTTTTTCGAAGCGGCGCTGTCTGCCGTACAGCGGGTTCTATAATTTTCCCGGCCGCGGCCATCCGGTCATATTCCGTAAGCGTGACCCAGCGGAAACCGGCGGTCTCGCCCGGCTGCAGGGTGACGGGCGGCTCCGCCTGACCTATTAGAGCAAGGTAGGTGTCGACAAGAAGGTGTTCCTCCCGGCAGCTTCCCAGAAGAATCAAATCCTTTTCTGAAACGCAGATGCCTGTTTCTTCGTACAGTTCCCGGACGGCCCCCTTCAGGCTCGTTTCCCCGGCGAGGACCGCGCCGCCCGAGTTTTCCCATTCGTTTGGGAAAAACTCCTTTTCCGGCGCGCGCCTGGTGAGGAGCAGTTTGCCATCCCTGTCCGCTGTCCAGATTGCGGCGACCAGATGATACTCCCCGGTTTTGAGCCGCTTGCCCCGCTCGATTGTCCTGCCGAGGGGCCTGCGGTTTTCATCGTATAAATCCAAAAGTTCCAAGTTGCCTGTTCATCCCTTCAGCTCCTATAGCAGGGGAATTCCCAATGCCTCCGCTTTGGAGCGGACGTAGGCGAGCTCCTCTTTATATTCTTCAAGAGAGTCCCGGTGTTCAATAATAACCGTTGTTTCCGGCGCGAGTTTTGCAATCTCGCCTAGAAAGGCATCGTAATCCACGCCACCTTCGCCGATTTTCGTTTCTCTGATACAGTAGGTCAGTTCGTCGGTTAATACCACGTCTTTGGCATGGACGCTTTTGATCTGAGGTCCCAGCATTTCAAAGCATTCATGAAAAAACTCGGCGTTCCAGAAATACCGGTCGGGTTTAAAGAGCATGTTGAACGGGTCGAGGTGGACGGCGAAACGCGAACGGTTGACGTCACGCAGAAGCTGCAGGTATTCGCCCGGGGAAGTGGGCGGGACAATCGGCATACACTCAATGGTGTAGTAGGTGTACTGCGGGTTTACGTCGTCTATGATTTCCTGAATCGATTCAACGATTCTGCGGTATCCTTCAGGGGTGCGGTCTTTTTTGCAGCCGGAAAACCACTTTGGACCCGTGGAACCGGAAACGTTGACACAGCAGTTCGCCCCGATTTTGTCGGCGAGCCGGAGCTGGCTTTTGGCATAGGCCAGCGCCTGCTCGCGCACCTGCGGGTCGTCGGCGATCGGGCTGTTCCAGACGCCGACTTCGGCGATGGTAATACCGTGCTGTTCGGCGGCTTTTCGGTATGCGGCTATCGTTTCATCATCCGCGTCCCCTTTAATTGGGCAGACGGCGGCAGTGCAGCCAAGGTTTTCAAAAAAAACGGCCCATTCGTCCGGGGCGGAGTGTTCTGGAAAATAGGAAATGCCGAGTTTCATGAAGTTTCTTCCTTCCCTGCGTTCATTTGTTGATAGAATAAGAATACATGATTCTTTTCCTTTCCGCAAGAAGAAAAAAGGGAAGAATTGTCATAATTATTTCATGAAATTTTGTAAATTAAGCGAAAAAGCAGATTAAAAGGCGGCGGAATATGTCTGCGGCCGTGCCGTATTACGGCACGGCCCGATTATAGGTGCGGTTTTATCCTCCGGCGGGCAGCCGTAAAAATCCGCTGGTTTCAGTATTTTACGGGAAAATCCGGTTTTTACGGCCGTGCTGAAAAGCTGAAGAAAGTTCATTTTACCTTTGTGCGCCGCTTCTTCAAAAAGAGGCGCTTTTTCTTTGCCGTTTGTCTTGCATCCTCAGTCTGTGGATGGTACAATTTGTAGAAACAGGTATGTTGGGAGGAAGAAAAGATGGTTCAGTTTGAAAACGACTGGGATGAGGTGCTGGCGGGGGAATTTGAAAAGCCCTATTATAAAAAGCTCCGTGCCTTTTTAAAAAAGGAATATGCCTCCCGGCGGATTTACCCCGATATGTACAGTATTTTTAAGGCAATGCAGACGACTCCGTACAATAAAGTCAAAGTGGTCATTTTGGGACAGGACCCTTATCACGGGCCGGGGCAGGCCCACGGCCTTTCCTTTTCGGTTCAGCCCGGGGTGGAGCCGCCGCCCTCCCTGCAGAATATTTTTGAAGAGCTCCGCAGTGAACTTGGCTGCTTTATCCCCAACAACGGCTGTCTTCTTCCGTGGGCGGAACAGGGGGTCCTACTTCTCAACACAGTTCTTACCGTCCGGGCGGGGATGGCAAACTCGCACCGGGGCTGCGGCTGGGAAACCTTTACCGACCGGGTAATAGAAGCGCTCAACGAGCGTGAGAAGCCGATTGTCTTTCTCCTTTGGGGGGCAAACGCGCGGAACAAAACCGTGCTTATTACGAATCCGAACCATTACATTTTGACAGCTCCCCATCCCAGTCCGCTCTCAGCCTCCCGCGGCTTTTTCGGCTGCGGCCATTTCAAAAAGGCAAACGAACTCTTAGCCGCCTGCGGGGAAGAGCCGGTCGACTGGCAGATTCCGGATTTATAAAGGAAAGGGGAATTGCAATAATGACTGTAATCCTAAGAAGGCGTTTTCCGCAATCGGGAAAGGAAGATTTATTGATTACAGAAGAATGCGTATGAATTCTTATGCCCGGAGGAGAATGGGCGGTTTTATCTGACCGTTCCCATCCGTGCGCTGTAGTTTTAACCCTCAAATAGATTCCATGTTATGTTACAACAACCAGAAAAGGAGATTTACAACCATGCAGACCGTTAAAACACCGTTATACCAGCTTGAGATCGGGGGAGCGGAGAGCTTTATCACTTATCGCGGAAACGGATTTGCCCCCCGGGCGCTGAAAGGCCCTGTCTTTGAGGTGGATGGAAAACTTCTGCCGCCCGTGTTTTCCAGTGTGGTGCTTGTGTCAGAAACAAAGCTTAACGCCGCCGTGACCGAATACCGGTTTGACGCGGCCTATTCCGCTGTTCCGGAGATGACGCTTACCCTGGTCGTCCGCGCGGCGAAGGGTTCGCCGGTTTTGAAGTTTAGGTACCTGTTGAGCGGGGACGGAAGCCATAAGCTGACGAAGGACAACGGTGAAAGGTTAGACTACTGCGCCCTGTCCGCAGGAGCCGGGGAACGGCTGACCGAGGTGCGCTTTTCCGAATTTAATGAATTGACACACAGCTTCTGTATGAACGAGGTTCCGGTGGAGGAAAGCTTTTTTGAAAACGGCTTTGATGTGATGGGTCCCCTGCTTGCAGGCACTGACGGCGCGGAGAGTTTCCTGCTCGCCTATGAGCACGGCTCCCAGTACCCGGACGCTTTTATCCATTACTGCTTCACACCGGAAAGAGAGGTTGTCCTCTCGGCGAAAAAGGGAAACTACACAGCGGGAACCGTAATCGGGAAGATCCCCTTTGAAACGGTTTGGTTTGATTTCGGCGTGGTTAAAGGCGGAACTGATGAACTTGCCGCCGCGTTCCGCGAGTTTCAGCTCAAATATGCCACCCTTAACCTGGAAAGCCGGAAGCCTTATATTTTCTATAACACCTGGAACTACCAGGAACGGAATAAGTGGTGGAACCGTAAGGCTTATCTTGCCGATATGGACGAAAAGCGGATGCTTGAAGAGATTGACGCCGCCCATAAAATGGGGATAGAAGTCTTTGTGGTCGACACCGGCTGGTATGAGAAAACCGGCGACTGGATTGTCAGCCGTGAACGGTTTGCCGATGGGATGAAGGCGGTCAAGGCAAAGCTGGACGAATACGGGATGAAGCTTGGCCTTTGGATCGGGCCCACCCTCGCGGCGGTGACAAGCGAAGCCTACCGCAAAAATCCCGGATGCCGGATCGAATGGAATGGGGAAGCCCCTGAGCCGAAGCCGATTTGGGAGACGGAGGAAAGCTACGGGATGTGCATTGTCAGCCCGTACTGGGAAACGCTGGCGGACACCCTGATCTCCCTTGCCAAAGAGCTGGGTGTGAGCTATTTCAAGTGGGACGCCATTGAACAGTACGGCTGCAATTCACCGAACCACTTCCACGGGGATGAAGGGAATACCCCGGAGGAGCGGGCGGACTCCTATGCCTTCCAAGTTGGGGTTTATATGGCGAAAATTGTGGATAAAGTATGCGCTGCCTGCCCTGAGGTCATTATTGACTTCGATATCACCGAGGGCCGGCGGAGCGTAGGCCTCGGGTTCCTTACGGCGGGGAAATATTTTCTTATCAATAACGGCCCCTATTTTGCAAACTACAACCTCCCCTGCGAAGATGACTGGACCAATATTTTTGTAGCGCCCGGCGCGCCCCGCACCTGGATCTGCCGCACGCCGCTGACCTTTGACAAATGGATCCCGTCGGTTCTTTTCCTCACCCACTACCTGCCGGATGACCCGCAAAATTCACAGGATTTAAACCTTGCGTCGTTGATTTTGGGGCAGAACGGGATATGGGGCGACCTGCCCGCTATTTCAGAAGAGGGCAAGGGACGCTTTGACGAAGTGCTTTCGAAGTACAAGGAAGTCCGGGAAGATATTACCGCCGAGGCGGCAATTAAGAGCGGGATGACCGGTTCGGGCTTTGAATGCTACGAAAAGCTTTCCTCCAAAACGGGCAAGGGTGTGGTCTGCGTCTTTTCCACTGTCAAAGACACCTTCCGGTATATTACCCGGAAAAAAACGGACCGGGTGTTCTGGGCATCTGTCCCGGTAGCAGTGACCCCGCTTGCGGATGGAACCTCCTTAATTGAAATTACCTTTGAGGAGCCAGGCGCTGCAATGGTCTTCTTCGGTGCGTCAAAATGAAAACACTGTATATTTCTGACTTGGACGGAACCCTGTTAGACGCAGACGCGCGGCTTTCAGCATACACTGAACAGACGCTTACCAGGCTGATTGGAAAAGGGATGGCCTTTACGTTTGCTTCCGGCCGCACGCCGGAAGCGGCGTTGAAAATTGTGGAGAGCGTTCCGTTAAAGCTCCCTGTCATTATGATGAACGGCGTGCTGATTTATGATATGGAGGAAAAACGCTACCTCCTTAAAGAGTATCTCACAGAGGAAAGCGTTGCGGAAATCAAACGGCTGCTGAAAAAATATAATGCCGGTGGTTTTCTTTACAAGCTGACAAACGACCATTTGATGACTTATTATGAAACGCTTGATTCTTTCCCAAAACAAGATTTTATGGAGAAACGGCGTGAACGGTATAACAAGCCTTTCACAAAGGTAGAAGATTTTGATTCGCTGTGTGTAAAGGATACCTTTTATTTCTGCCTGCTGGAGCCAAAAGAAGTGCTGGATCCGCTCGCGGAGGCACTGAAACAGGTGCCGGATGTTGGCTTTGCTTATTATAGAGAGGTTTATTACCCAGGCACCTGGTGTTTGGAAATTTTCAGCGCCAGGGCTTCAAAATACCACGCGGTTAAATGGCTGCGGGATTGCCTGAAACCGGATGAAGCAGTAGGTTTTGGGGACAATCTGAACGACCTGCCGCTTTTTAGAGCCTGCGACAGAAACTATGCCGTGGAAAACGCGGCGGAGGAGCTCAAGGCGGCGGCGGACGGCGTCATAGGATCCAATGTTGAAGACGGCGTGGCCCGCTTTTTGGAGCGGCAATATAACTGCGGCTTGATGTTCCCCCGTCTCTAAGGCGGCGGGTTCCGTCTCAGTTTTTCAGTGGGAGATGCAATCTCCACTGAAATTTTAAGAGGTTCGTTTCCCCTAGCCGTTTGTTGAATGACGGGGCGATGCCTCTGATTGAAGTAGAATATATCCCGGCCTGCCGGGAAAATATGAGAAGAAATAGGAGCCGGATAATGGAATTCACAGCAGAAACTTTTTTTGACCAACTGATTTCCCAGCGGCCCGCGCTTCCGGTTTCACGTGTTTTAAACGGTGAAATGATGATTGAGGAATGGCGTGGTAAGCTGCGGGAGCAGGTTTTGTGTGGCCTTGGGACAATGTGTTTTGACAGCCTGCTTAACATATGTGAGCTCGAACGGGTGCCCTGCGAAGGATACACCCGCGTCAAGCTCCGGTATACGGTTGAGCCGGGGCTTATGACACCGGCTTACCTGCTTATCCCGGATGGGTACCAAAAAGGATCGGCTGCCGTTCTGGCGGTGCATGGGCACGGCTACGGGGTCAAAGACATTGTCGGCCTGAATCCGGATGGGAGCGTGCGGATAGGGGCGCCCGGCTATGAAAAAGATTTTGCCCTTTCCCTGGTGAAAAAGGGGTTTCTTGTCCTTGCCCCGGAACTGATGGGCTTCGGCGAGCTGCGGCTTGATGAGGATAAACAGGCGCCTCATCCTGATACTTCCTCCTGCAGAAGGCTTTCTACCGCCCTGCTTATGTACGGCAGAACCATGGCTGGTATCCGGGTAGAACAGTGCGTTCGTGCGCTGGATCTGCTGGAGACAGTCGAAACCGTGGACAAAACTCGGATCGGCTGTATGGGGATTTCGGGCGGGGGACTGGTCTGTACCTTCCTTGCAGCGCTTGACGAGCGGATCAGCGCGGCGGTTATATCGGGCTATGCCAATTCCTTTCAGGCGAGTATTTTCACCTTTGACCACTGTGTGGACAACTACCTGCCCGGCCTGGCCCTTGATGCGGAGCTTGAAGACATTCTTTCGCTGGTTGCGCCGCGGCCGATGCTGTGGGAATCCGGCATGTTCGACCCGATGTTCCCGGTAGAAGCGGCTAAAGAAGCCGCTGAAACAGTTCGGCAGGTTTACCGCTTAAAAGGAATGGAATCCCTGTTCGAGCACGATGTTTTTGAGGCTGACCATCAGATTTCGGGTGCGCGTTCCTTCGATTTTCTCAGAGAGCACCTGTAGCGTTAAAGTGGCTGTGAAATTGTTTCCTGGGAAGAACGCTAAAATAAGGCGGCGTAAAGGAGGCAGCGTCGCCTTTTTACCATTAGTTGAAGGGAGTTGAAAACATGAATTATAAACGGTTCGGTAAAAAGAATGATATCGTTTGGGTTGAAAGTACGGAGCAGCTTATCTCCGATTCCCGGTCCGCGCTTGATTTGATCATGACGGTGCGGTATGAAACGGGCCTTGATAAAATCATACTGGATAAGAGCTGCATCGCCGGGGATTTTTTTGTTTTAAGTACCGGCCTTGCAGGTGAAATCCTGCAGAAGTTTGTCAATTACCATGTAAAAGCTGCCATTTTTGGCGATTTTTCCGGGTATACCAGCAAGCCCTTGCGGGATTTTATTCGGGAGAGCAACCGGGGAAAGAACATTTTTTTTACCGCAACCTTAGAAGAGGCGGCCCAAAAATTGGAGGGGGCGGAAGCCGGCGGCGTTTCGCCCGCTGGAAATTAATGGAGTGGAAACAGATGGATTTTTGATGGAAAAAGTCCGTTTTTATGGTGAATAGAAAAAGAGAGTGAAACTACCATGCAATTATCAGAGAAATTGACACAGCTTAGGCTTAAAAAAGAGCTATCGCAGGAGGAATTGGCAGAAAAACTTGGCGTCCCGGCTGAAACCATATCAAATTGGGAGAAAGGAACGGCGGTTCCAAAAGAACGGGAGCTGACGGGTTTATCGGAAATACTTGGCGTTTCAACACAAGAATTGGCTGAAGCCGGTGATCTGGTGCAACTGGATGGTTACAAACCGGATGGGCCCCAAAAAATGGGTTTCAAGCATTTTATAACGAAAAAGAACCTGATTTTTGCTTCGGCCACTCTTGCGGCGCTGGTTGTTGCCGCGCTGGCTGTCTTGTTCAGTCTGGCGCCCGGCGGGGAGATCACAGCCGGGGGTGCTGTGGACTCATCCCAGACGTCCCTGTCAGGGTACAGTTCTGCCGGCCGTGACAGCTCCACGGGCGCGGGGAAAAGCTCGTCAGAAAGCAAGACGGAGTCCTCTAAAAGCTCTGCGGGTGCTGTTTCTTCCAAGGTAACGGCCGGCAATGTACCGTCTAAACCGCAGGGCTGCGAACATACCTATGTAGATGAGATTAAAAGGCCGACCTGTTCATCGCAGGGATATACGACCCATACCTGCACAAAGTGCGGAAAAAGTTATACCGACTCTTATACCGCACCGTGCCATTCTTATGACAAATATTTCTGTGATTTCTGCGGCCAGCCCGATCCATCTAACCCCTATCATTCATTATGTGCGTGGATGAGTACCAAGGCGCCTTTTAATGACCTGGTATGGGGATATAATCTTGTATATGAAAACGGAAGCAACCAATATTTGATTACTTATTATGAATCTTCAGACATGCTTGTTTTCTATTACTACGGGGAGAACGATATTCTTTCAGCCGTGGTTCAGGAACAGGGTATGTGCAGTTTGTCGTATTACAGCCAGGGTATGAGAGGCAGTGCTGAACTGAAAAAAGCGGCGGTTTCCTCCTCGCATCCGCTGGAGTTGGATTCTTATGAACTCTCGATGGAACCTTGGTGTACCGAGGCTGAGTTTGTTGAAATATTCAGGAGTAAGATAGACAATATGATGCTTACCATTCAAGATAAACTTCTTTATCCCAATACGAAATTTAAGCTTAAAACCCTTGGCTTTACCGCTTATCAATAAAGCCGTATGCAGACCGTCCGTTTAAAACAAACGGACGGTTTATTGTCTCTTAGGGTTCGCTTGCGAAGCGGATATCCTGTATGAAAATACCCTTTAGCTGCTGAAAATAAAAAATCCCCCCGCAAGGGGGGGATTTCCTTATTTCGGCTGTTTTCTGTCGAAAGCGGGGTTGAATGCGTAGAAGTTTTTGGAATTTAGCTGGTCCTGTACGTTGCGCAGCGCCTCGCCGAAGCGCTGGTAGTGGACAATCTCCCGCTCACGCAGGAAGCGGATTGGTTTAATGACATCCGGGTCGTCTACCAGCCGCAGGATATTGTCATAGGTTGTTCTAGCTTTCTGCTCAGCCGCCATATCCTCACTTAAGTCGGTGATCGGGTCGCCCTTGGACTGGAAGTAGTTCGCAGTAAAGGCGTCGCCCGCGGCGGATGCTGGATAAATCCCGGTTGTATGGTCGACAAAATAGGCGTCAAACCCACTGTCTTTGATTTCCTTGATGGTCAGGTTTTTGGTCAGCTGCCTGACAATTGCGCTGATCATTTCCATATGGGCTAATTCTTCGGTACCGATATCCGTCAGCACCCCGGCAACGTTTTTATAAGGCATTGCATAACGCTGGGAAAGATACCGCAGCGACGCGCCGAGCTCTCCGTCTGGCCCGCCGTACTGGGTCATAATTACTTTGGCTGCCGCGGCGTTCGGTTTAGAGATTTTTACCGGAAATTGAAGACGTCTTTCATAATTCCACATAACTCCTAATCCTCCATTTCCCAAGGCCATGGGGTTGTTGCCCAGGTCCATTCGTTAGTTGCCCGCACGTCGTCGGCCGTCATAGGACCAAACCGTTCGGTATACTCTTCTAAAATCTTTTTCCGAAGCATCTTATAGCGTTGGTAATAGTCAAGAGCCATTTGATCCGTTGGATGAGTGTCCAAAAAAAGAACGGCCTCGTGAACGGCAAAGCTCACCTCCGACAAACGCCGAAGGCAGTTCTCGCGTTCCATATTATTATCCATCATCATATTTATTCACCTCTTCCTAACCACGGCAGGTTCAGTTCCGGGAAAATTGTGCCGTTGTTAAGCCCAGCATCGGGTTCATAAGTGGTACTCCATTTCTGTCTTGGCACATAAGCCATAGCAAGCGGCAGGCTGTCAATGCAGTCTGTTTGTGTATTGTTACACTCATTTCTGGTCACCCGGACAAAATTATTATCTCCGGGGTCAGAGAAAGGCATTGGAATAAAGCGTTCCAAAAAGGTTTCCTCCCTTTTCATTTTTGAGGCATTCGCCTTAGTACCATGTTATGACAAAAAGCGATCGTGAGTGACTAAAAAATGGCGGGGAATTCATTCTGCTGAATCATAATCATCAAACAAAGCCCGGAGCCCCTTTTTAGAAGCTTATAAAACCTGGCTACTGTAAGGTCATGATTTAACTTGCTTATCTAAACGTTATATAGCATTAATCATATAATTTATTTTCTTTTTTAAATTTTTATGTTAATATTAAATAAACAAGTCGCAAGTCGTTGCGGTATTTGTAAAACCATCGTCGTGAAAGGAGAAAAGTATGAGAAAGAGAATTAAAGTAATCGTGGTATCCTATCTGCTCTGTATTTTCACCACGCTTGCCGTAAGCGCAAGCGCCTATGAACTTTCGGTTCCTCTTTATGCATAGCCAAACAATTCAAAGTGGTGCTGGGCCGTTTCCGCCAAAATGATTGGCGATTACTGGTACGCCAACAACAACCGCACGGCGGCGCAGGCGGTACAATACATCAAGGGCAATACGAACCTCAGCACCAGCGGAAATTACAACGACCACATTGCGGCGATTAAGTACATTACCCATAACGTGATTACCTATAAGCGCGCTACCACCGGGTTTACGGATACGTTTATTAAAAGCAAGCTGAACGGCGGCGTCCCGATGACCGTGGGGGTAACTTACTCGGGAGGTGGAGGACACGTTATGGTTCTGAGAGGCTATAACGACTATTTCACTTCTATTTATTTGACTTTCAACGACCCAAACGGGGGCGTTCGGCAAACCGTGCATTATTTGGACTTTATGCAGGGAACCTCACTGGGTAATTACAATGATCATTTTTATATGTAAGCTCAACCAATGTCGTGAACGGGGTGATACTATGAAAAAACTGTTGTCTGCTCTCATTGCGGGGGTCATGCTTTCCGTTGCCTGCATCAGCGCTTTCGCTGAGGAGCCGTATGATTTCAGGGACGATAGTCTTTCGGGAACTGAGGCGGCTAGTTTGCTTCAAAATAAGGATCAGTTATTATTTGCGGTCAACATTCTCACGCAGGACGATATCCCTGCTTCCCAGGTTGACATTGAAAACGCAACAAAGTGTTATATTTTCGATCTTCCGTCATTTGAAAGCTACTTAACCGAAAACGCGCTTGCGGCTGGTATTCGGAATTCCGGAAATTTTTATTATGTTTTACCGGTGACGGAAACGTCGAACAGTTATTATTTGGGTTTGGTTGAGCATACAAACACTGGCGAACATTATCCGCGGGGCATGGAACTCCCCAAGTCGGGGTCAAACCAGTATGCTTACCTATACAGCCCGGCCAGTCTGGAGAATCTTCTTGTCAGCCAAAACCTGAGTTCGCCGGAATTTATAGCGCCCGTCACCTTGACCGGCGGTTTAACCACTTTTGTTTACATCGTCAAAAACGGCCGGGAGTATTTTATCCCATATTCCTCAGAACAGGAGTTCCCGCTGGACAACAGCGCTGTTTATTCAAAAGCGCAGATTCTGGAATATCTTGACAGCGTAAAGCAAACAGCGGCAGGCGATGAAACCATGGGCGGCGGGTATCTTGTCTCCGGCTCACGGCAGTGGAACGTCTGGGGGACGATTATGGCGATTACTTTCGTTTTTCTGATTGGAGGGGTTTTATGGCTGAGAGCTTACAGAAAAAAGTCCGCCCGCGAAAAATAAGGGGTTTGAAAGCAGCCGTATGCTTTGTACTCTCCGGGCTGTTCCTGCTCCTTTTTTCCGGCTGCCAGGGGGAGCGGAAGCCCTTTGAAACCCTCACCGCGGAACAGCTATCTGAACTGCAAGTTGTTTTCCTAATGAACGACCCCGAAAAATATATTGTTCTAAACGATCAAGAAAAAAAGAAAATGGTAGAGGCGCTCAACGCACTGACCACCACAGGAAAAAATGACGAGTTTTATTACGGAACATGTTGGGGGCTCCTGCTAAAATATACCGACGGATCGCAGGTTGAAATCGGTGAATCCGGGTATGATAGAGTTATCATCGGTGGCGAAGGGTACCATTGGACGCAGGAGTCCTGCGACCGTTTGAACAAATTGTGCAATGAGCTATACGCAAAATATGTGGAAAACAATCCCTCTTGACAACGCAAACAGCCCCCGGATTTCATTCCGGGGGCTGTTGCTATTCGTTATTTTCACTGTCTGCGGCTTGAACCACCTTTTCAGGCGCTGTCCGTTCCACCCGAATCTTGTCGATACGGCGTTCCACCACATCCAGAACGGTGAAAGACACATTGCCGACTGTTACTGCCGGATGTTCATCCGCGGCGGGAATATAACCGAGTTCATCGATGATATATCCGCCGATGGTATCGTAATCGCCGTCGCCGTCGAAATGGATGCTGAACAGCTTTTCAACGTCTTCAAGCTGGGTCAGGCCGTCCATTAAGTAAACATTTTCAGAGAGCTGAGAGACCTCTTCCTCTTCATCGTCATATTCATCCTGGATATTGCCTACAATTGATTCGAGCAGGTCCTCCATTGTCACAAGGCCGGCTGTCCCGCCGTATTCATCCACTACAATTGCCATTTGGACTTTTTTCTCCTGCAGTTCCTTGAACAGCTCCTTGCAACGGTTGGTTTCAGGCACATAGAGCGGCTGGCGCATATAGTTTTCCACCTTGAATTCGAAAGGCGGCGAAGAAAGCACCAGGTTGAGCAGGTCCTTAATATACAAAATACCTACTATGTCATCCAAATCTTCGTCATAAACTGGTACGCGGGAGTAGCCGGTTTCCACCGCTGTATGAATGCACTCCTCAAGGCTTGCAGTCAGGGGAAGGGCTGTCATCTCGGTGCGATGGGTCATAATTTCCTCAGCCGTGCGGTCGTCAAACTCGAAGATGTTGTTGATCATCTCACGATCCGCCTGTTCAATCGAGCCGTTTTCGTTGCCCACGTCGATCATCATCCTGATTTCCTCTTCGGTCACTTCTTCGGATTCCTGCTCCGCACTTACGCCGAACAGCTTGAGGACCAGATTGGTCGACCAGGATAAGAACGCGACGAAAGGCTTTTCAAACGTGTAAAGGATCTGGAGAGGCCGGGCGATGGCGAACGAAATTTTCTCACTGCTGTTCATTGCAAGGCGTTTGGGAACGAGTTCGCCGAAAACCAAAGTGAAAAACGAAAGAATGATGGTGATGACCACAAGGGAAATTCCACGGATCAGGCCGGGGTTGATGCTTGTGCCGCCAAATGCGAGCACAATGTACTCTGCGAAAGTATCGGCTGCAACCGCGGAAGCGAGCAGACCGGACAGGGTGACGCCCACCTGTATGGTCGCCAGGAATTTAGAGGGCTGGCCCACCATATTGGCCAGGATTTTCGCCTTTTTGTTTCCGCTTTGCGCCATCCTGCGCAGTTTGGCGTCGTTGAGGGAAATAATCGCAATCTCGCTCATGGCAAAGAAAGCGTTTACGAGGATGAGTACGATAAGCAGTATTACATAAAACCATATACTGCCGCCGTCAGGGTCGGACATTTTTTTCTTCTCCTTTAAATCGTTATTACAGCGTGTCGCTGTTACATAATAATATAGTGGATTTTCAGCTTCCTGTCAATCCGGTTCTGCCGCAAAATAATCTTTCCATCTTTTTGCCCTTATGATACAATAAATATAACTATATTTTTACCCTTTCCTGAAAGGATTGTTTTTTTGAAGCTGAACCTCATCCCAAAAACGCTTGAAGCGCTCGCCGCCTTGCCCGACCTTCTTTTGCCGTGGTACCGGAAAAACGCCCGTTCCATGCCCTGGCGGGAAAATCCCCGCCCTTATTATACCTGGATTTCGGAAATCATGCTCCAGCAGACCCGCGTAGAGGCCGCTACCGGGTATTTCCTGCGGTTTATCAAGGCGCTTCCCACCGTCGCCGACCTTGCCGCAGTCCCGGATGAAGAGCTGATGAAGCTTTGGGAGGGCTTAGGTTACTACAGCCGGGCGCGCAACCTAAAAAAGACTGCGGAAATCCTTTGCCGGGAATACGGCGGGGAGCTTCCGGCCGATCATCAGGCGCTGCTGTCTCTTCCCGGTATTGGAAGCTACACGGCCGGAGCGATCGCTTCAATCGCTTTTGGGCTTCCATATCCGGCGGTGGATGGAAACGTTCTGCGGGTCATCTCACGTGTGACGGAATGCAGGGCCGATATCGGTGATCCCGCGGTGAAAAAAGAGTGGGAGCAGGTGATCGCTTCAATACTGCCCCAACAGGGCGTAGGCGATTTTAACCAGTCTCTGATGGAGCTTGGGGCGCTTATTTGCCAGCCGAACGGCGCGCCCCGCTGTCTCGCCTGCCCGCTTATACAGGTTTGCAAAGGCTATCGGAACGGGACGGCGGAGGAGCTTCCGGTCAAGGCGCCGAAAAAAGAGCGGAGGGTAGAGACTCTTTCCGTTTTTCTTTTGATTGCCGGCGGGAAAACGGCTCTTTCCAAACGTGGAGAACAAGGGCTGCTTGCCGGGTTGTGGGAACTTCCCAACCGCCCGGGAAAGACAGCGCCGGATAAGTTAAAGGATTACTTTGATGAATTAGGCGTTCCGGCAGCAGTGGAATCCGCCGGAAACGCCAAACATATTTTTACCCATGTGGAATGGAGGATGGAGGGATATATCGTCCGGCTTGAACGTCCATTCGACAGTCCGAAGCTCATTTGGTGTACGAAAAAAGAGTTGGAGACCCGTTATCCTCTTCCTTCCGCTTTTAAAAAGTATCGCAAAATGCTTGAAAATATGTTATAATGACCTCACGCCGTGTACGCGGGCAGAGCCCGCGACGGCTGAGAGAACGTTGTAACGTTCAGAGGTTGAAGCCTTCGGCTTCACGTTGTTATAATAATCTTACACTTTATGCGCAGGCAAAGCCTGCGACGGTCGAGAGAATCTTGTTGCTTTTCAAGGAGCCACCGTCGGCGTTGCTTTACAATAATAACTTCATGGAGTGTGCGGAAGCAGAACTTTCGGTGCCTTGGAAACGTTGTGTCTTTTAGGAGCGGCATTCTGTAGTCTTTTATTTAGCTAGATAACCTTGTGCCGTACTAAAATAAAAATTTGGTGTGCCGCGTGGGCCAACAGCGTTTGATCTTGAGCCGCGCTGCTATCGTGAATTGTCCTGCCCGTGCCCGGGCAGGAGCCACAGAGGCAACCCTGTGGCAATTTTGTTTTTCGGTTGTCCTATTATTGATACACAAGGTCGTGATAATCAAAAACTTTATAGGGGGGGAGACTGTCATGTCATTGATTCAGCTTATGATCGGAGGAGCGGTTGTACTGCTCGTCTGCGTCGCATCCAGTAAATTCCTTTACCGTTTCGGTGTTCCAACCCTTCTAATCTTTCTGGCGTTGGGGATGCTTTGTGGTTCAGATGGACTGGTGGGGATTTATTTTGATGACTATACCGTCGCAAGGGAAATCTGCTCGGTTGGGTTGGTTTTCATTATGTTTTACGGCGGCTTTGGAACAAACTGGAAAGTAGCCCGTCCGGTGGCGATCCCTTCTATTTTGATGTCGACCCTTGGCGTTGTCATCACCGCCGGCCTCACCGGCCTGTTTTGTTTTTTTGTGCTCAAAACCACCCTTCTGGAAGGGCTGCTGATCGGTTCGGTCGTCGGTTCAACCGACGCGGCCTCGGTCTTTTCCATCCTGCGTTCGCGTAAGCTCAACCTAAAGGGCGGCCTTGCTTCTCTCCTTGAAATTGAAAGCGGAAGCAACGACCCGATTGCCTATATGCTGACTCTGGTTGTTTTAACGCTGATGTCTTCGCAGGGGAATGACCTTGGATCGATTGTCGTCATGCTGGTTTCACAGGTCGGCTTCGGCCTTTTGATCGGCTTCCTCCTTGCAATTATCGCCGTCGCTATTCTGAGGCGGTTTGAATTTGAAATTGTCGGCCTCTATCCGATTTTTGTTGTTGGAATTGCTATTTTATCCTACGCGCTTAGTGAATTTATGGGCGGGAACGGGTACCTGAGCGTTTATATTTCAGGCATTGTTCTGGGCAACAGCAGAATTCTTCACAAACGCAGTCTGGTCCACTTTTTTGACGGTATTTCCTGGCTGATGCAGATTATGCTCTTTTTTACGTTGGGCCTGCTTGCCTTTCCGTCCAAGCTGCCGTCAATCGCCCTGTTCGGCATCCTGGTTTCTGTTTTTATGATTGTGGTTGCCCGGCCCGCTGCGACATTCAGTATCCTGAGCTGGTTTAAAGTACCTTTTAAAAGCCAGCTCTTCGTCTCCTGGGTCGGCCTGCGCGGCGCAGCTTCCATTGTTTTTGCTATCTTTGCCGTGAGCCAGGCTGCCAGCAGCCAGATTCCGATTATGAACGATATCTTCCATATTGTCTTTTTTGTAGCACTTTTCTCAGTCGCCGTGCAGGGCACGCTGATTCCTCTTTTTGCCCGTAAGCTCGGGCTGGTGGATGAAACCACCTCGGTTCTCAAGACTTTCAACGACTACCAGGAAGAATTGGGCACCAAGCTTTTGGAATACAAGGTGCATGAAAAGAGCCGCTGGGCAAACCAGTCGCTGATGGACGCCAACATCCCTGAGGAAATCCTTGTGGTGATGATCCGGCGGGGGAGGGAAGTAATCGTTCCCCGCGGGTCCACCGTCATCCTCCCCGGCGATACACTGGTCCTGAGCGGAAATGATATAGAAGAACAGCTCAGGGCACAGCGCAGGCAGTTTGAAAAGAGCCAGAAGGCTTCAAAGCCGCAATAGAAAGAAGGTCTGTTTTGGAAAAAGTCGTCTGGAAAGGGGGCGCCCTTTTGGCGCCGGTCCCCCCGGTGATGGTGAGCTGCGGGCCGGCAGAGCGCCCTAATATTATCACAGTCGGCTGGACAGGGATTACCAATACTATCCCGCCGAAAACCTATATTTCCCTCCGGCCGGAGCGGTACTCCGCCCCGCTTATTCGGGAGTCTGGCGTGTTTGTCATAAACCTCACCAATTCCCCGCTTGTCAAGGCAGCCGATTTCTGCGGCGTCCGTTCGGGAAAAAATGTGGATAAGTTCGCCGAAATGAAGCTTACGGCGAAACCCGGCCCCGCGACTGGATGTCCAATGATTGCCGAAAGCCCACTCAGCATGGAGTGCCGGGTAGCCGATATTATCCCGATGGGCTCCCATGACATGTTTCTGGCGGACATTGTTTCGGTGCTGGTAGATTCCGCATACCTTGACAAAGCCGGGAAACTCCATTTGGACCGCTGCGGTCTTGTCGCTTACGCCCATGGAGAATATTTTGAACTCGGCCGGAAGCTCGGCAGCTTTGGGTTTTCAGTCAGGAAAAAGCCGCTCCCTGCCAAAAAAGGGAGAGCTCAGTCAAAACGCAAACCCGCTTTAAAAAAGCGGGGCGTCAAACGTTAAAGAGAAGGTGCCTATGTTTCCACTCATCTGTCCGCTTTGCGGCAGCCCGCTTCTTTCCGCCGGCGGCAGCTATCGCTGTGAAAGCCGCCACACTTATGACCGTGCCAAAAGCGGTTACGTAAACCTTTTGGATGTTTCTCAAAAGAAAACGAAGTTCCCGGGAGATAACAAGCTGATGGCTGCGGCCAGACGGGAATTCTTGAACAAAGGGTATTATGCACCCTTGTCGGATGCGTTGAATAAAGCCTGTATGGATTTTTTGAGTGAGAATCCTGCGCCTGTTATTTTGGATGCGGGTTGCGGGGAAGGATATTATACGGCTCGGCTCACCGAATTTTTGCTACAGGCGGGCATACGGCCGGAGGTTTTGGGAATAGACATCTCAAAATTTGCCGTTGACCTGGCTGCAAAGCGGAGTAAAAGCGCATCCTTTGCGGTTGCAAGCGCCTTTCACCTGCCGGTTGCCGAGAATACCTGCGACATGGCGCTCAACCTGTTTGCTCCTTACTGCGGTGAGGAAACGCTGCGGATTTTAAAGCCCGGCGGCGTTTTTTTAATGGTGATTCCCGGTGCGGAGCATCTGTGGGAACTTAAGCGGGCGGTTTATGAAACGCCGTATAAAAATGAGGTCAAGGACTATCCGCTTGGCGGGTTTGAATTTTTAGAGGTCAGGAAGATAGAGACCGTTTTAAATCTCATGAACAGGGAAGATATTCTCCACCTGTTTGAAATGACTCCTTATTATTATAAGACTTCCAGAGAGGATCAGGAACGGCTGATCAAGCTTGACAGCCTTTCCGTTACAGCTTCGTTTGAATTACTGGTTTACAGAACACTGAAATAACACACGGTATAAATTATTGCAAAATATACAATATAACGACAAAGGAGAAATGTAAAATGTATATCCTGGGACGCGTCCAAATGCTGGATCCCCTGCCTTATGCCGAAGGTGTCAAGCGGCTGATGGCAAAGGGGTTTGATGGAATCGAGTTTGGAATTTCCGACAAAAAGTTCAATCCCCGCCCCGAATTTTTCGCCCCCGGTTTTGCTGAAGAAATGAAACGCGCCATTCACCAGTACGGGGTAAAGGCTTATTCTGTCAGTGCTCATATGGACTACACGGAGAACGAGGAAAAATTCAAAGCGGTGTATGATGCTGTCCGGGTGGCAAAAGAAATGGG
>ERZ1673695.1000-NODE-1000-length-34018-cov-13.449371_pt1 | contig 34018 bp, 25 predicted proteins | sample MGYA00580225_ERZ1673695 | MGnify/ENA primary metagenome ERZ1673695 (study PRJEB41218, sample SAMN15661739) | gut metagenome | host: Homo sapiens | place: Canada: London | collected 2015-08-20/2019-03-30 | study: EMG produced TPA metagenomics assembly of... | reverse complement strand
GGCGAAAGTAAATGTGATATGCCGCTGTGAAGAGATAGAGATCGACGAGATCCGCAAGTGGATCGCGGCGGGCTACACCGAATTTGACGAATTGAAGCGCATCCTTCGCGTCGGTATGGGGCCATGCCAGGGACGCGGATGCCGCGACATCATCATACGCGAGCTTGCGCGCGCCACCGGCAAACCCATCGCCGAGGTGAGGGCGGGAGTCATCCGTCCTCCCGTGAAGCCGGTAAAGGCCATGCTCTTGGCCGACGAAGACTAGGGAGGTAATGTGCCATGACGATAAAAACTGCTGATGTAATAATTGTTGGCGGCGGTGTGCATGGAGCAGCTACCGCCTATGAACTTGCGAAGGCCGGAGTGAAAACGGTCCTCTTTGAAAAAGAATATCTCTCATCGGGCGGTTCGGGCCGTTCCGCGGCCGGCCTTCGCCAGCACTTCGGCACCGAGGTCAACCTCCGTATGGCGAAGTACAACCTCTCCGTCTTCCCGACGCTTGAGGAGGAGCTCGACACGGGGATGAAGCTTGAATTCACGCAGTGGGGCTATATGTGGGTTGCCTACTCGGATTCGTGCATGGAGCAGCTTAACAAGAACGTCACGCTTCAGAAGAGCCTCGACATCCCCTCTGTGATGATGACGCCCGCCGGAATACATGAGCGCTGGCCCTATCTGAATCTTGACGGCATCCTGGGCGCCGCCTTCTGCGGCGACGACGGACATATCAATCCGCAGACGCTGACGCTGGCCTACGGACATGCCGCGCGCCGTCTCGGGGCGGAGATAAAGACATACACTCCCGTCGCGAAGCTGCTCGCGGAAAACGGCAGGATAAAGGGCGTCGTGACGGAGAGCGGTGAAGAGTGGCACGCGCCCAAGGTGCTCCTTACCGCCGGCCCCTGGTCTACGCCGCTGGCGGCGACCGTCGGCGTGGAGCTTCCCGTCTATCCCGAGCGCCACAACATCCTCATCACGGAGCCTGTGGAGGTTTTCGACTGCCCGATGGTTCTCTGCCTCGACGACGGAGCCTACTTTAAGCAGTGCCCGAACGGTACCTTCATGTTCGGACGGGACGACCCCGGCGAGCCGCATACGGTAGAGGCCGGAAACAGCGCCAAGTTCCTCGAAGGCGTCACCAAGAGCGTGCTCAAGAGAATACCGGCCCTCAGAGGCGTCCGCGTCGTGCGCCAGTGGTCGGGCCCATATGACAATACGCCGGACCATAACGCGATCATCGACTGGACCCCGGTAGAGGGGCTTCTCGTTAACTGCGGCTGGAGCGGTCACGGCCTTCAGTTCGGTCCCTCCGGCGGGCGTGTCTGCAAGGAGATGCTTATGGGAGAGACGCCATTTGTCGACCTGCACCGCTTCCGCCTTGCAAGGTTTGCCGAAAACGATCTCTTCTTCGAACCTGCGTTCATCTAATAAACTCTTTCTTCGTAAAGGCGGCCGTCCATGTGGCGGCCGCCACTTCGTTGTTTATGTGGACTTGATGTCTAGAGATGCCGTGTTATGGGGATGACGGCAATTTTAGTATTGAAATAATGCAAATTTTTGTGAAAATCTCGGAAAGTAGTCTGCTTTTCGATAAATCTTACTGATTTTATTGTTGACTTCCTCTCATTTTATGATATAAAAATAGTGGACAGCACTTATCAGAGGCGTTATTCTGATAGGTTCTTTTTTGTGCCCTTAGAAAGGCGGCTGTTCGATGAAAAATAAAACTTTTCTGCTTTTGTTGTTGTTCACCTTCCTCACCTTCGCGGCGCTTCCGGCCGAGGCGTCTGCTGAAATAATCAGCGGTTCGGGGACCCTCGGGATTATCGTGATGTGCGCTGTGGTAATAATCTGCACATATCTTATGAAAAAATTCATGGGTTAAATATTTAAATAGTAGAATGTAGTTGAAATATTAAGTTAAATGGTATTTAATCTATGTGAAGCTATTAGCTAAAAGAGAGGGGGCATGAATGATGATTATCTCTTCTATACGGACCAAAGAAAAGATAACGCTGGCGTTGTTTGCGCTTATCGTCATGCTCTTTGCGGCAGGGCTGCCTATGTCTGTCGCCTCTCCGGGCTATGCCAACGCCGATGCCGATATCATGTACCTTTCCGTCAGCGCAAATGATATATCCTTTGGCACCATCTCCGTCCCCGCGGATTCTGTCCCCGCCGGGGTGGTAAAGAGCCTTCGTAACCGAGACGAGAGTCCATTTGAATCTTTCCGTGCTAACCTTCCGCTTTTGCTGGAAATAGGGGCGGAGCCAAGTATCACCACCTATCTGCTTACCGATATCTATATGGCTAATGCCCGTTACTGCGGCATCAGCAACCCTAAAACAGTCCAGAAGAGAGAATAGTATCTCCCCGGAATACCCACCTCTAAAATTTTTTTATACTGATAGTGCTGTTCCAAATTAATTCTGTACAATGGAATAATATTCCATGCTAAAAAATTAGGAGGCAATTTGCGATGCCTATTACGTCTTCTCTTAGTTCATATTTTGTCGGACCGATGGGGGCGCTTATCATGTCCTTCATCTCCATGAGTATCGTTTTTCTTGTAATAATAGGACTCATGCTGGTAATGAAGGCCACCGGCAAGCTGGCTGCGTCGTTTGACAAAAAGACCGCAGAGGGTAAATAACGATGGAACTATATATGACCGCTCTAAAAGGGGTTGTCGACCAGTCGGGTTTTGTCGCCCTTACGACCGGCAATCTGTTGATGCTCTGTGTTTCGTTCGTCCTGCTATACCTTGCGATCGCCAAGGATTTTGAGCCGCTGCTGCTCATGCCGATAGCCTTTGGCTGCCTGCTCGTGAATCTTCCTCTTTCTGGGATCATCGACGAGGGAGGATTTTTATATTATGTTATGTTTGGTATAAACCATGAGATATACCCCATCATAATATTCATGGGTATCGGCGCGCTCACCGACTTTGGCCCGCTGCTGGCGAATCCAGTCACCTTCCTGCTTGGCGCCGCCGCACAGCTCGGCGTCTTTGTCGCCGTTATCGGCGCGATGCTGATGGGATTTACTATCCAGGAGGCCGCCGGTATTGGAATCATCGGCGGGGCGGACGGACCGACGGCGATCTATCTCTGTGCGAAACTGGCCCCGGCGATCCTGCCGGCTGTGGCTGTGGCCGCCTATAGCTACATGTCGCTTGTCCCTCTTATTCAGCCGCCGGTCATCAAGCTGCTTACAACTAAAGCCGACCGTTCGATAAAGATGGAGCAGCTGCGCCCTGTCTCGCGTACCGAACGCATCCTATTCCCAATAGTATCGACACTGGCCTGCGGTCTCGTTCTTCCCGCGGCTGTCCCCCTTATTGGGATGCTGATGTTTGGGAACCTTATGCGTGAATGCGGTTGTACGGAGCGTCTTTCGCTCGCTGCGCAGAACGAGGTGCTAAACGCCACGACGATATTCCTCGGAATCTCCGTTGGCGCGACGATGAGTGCCGAAACCTTTCTGACGATTGCGACTATTAAGATAATCTGTCTGGGACTTGTCGCCTTCATCTTCAGCACCGCAGGCGGTGTTGTCTTTGGCCAGGTTATGAAGGTGCTGTCCGGCGGCAGGATCAATCCTATCATCGGCGCGGCCGGAGTCTCTGCCGTACCGATGGCGGCACGCGTATGTCAGAAGGTCGTATCTAAGGAATTCCCAGGACAGTATATCCTGATGCACGCCATGGGGCCAAACGTCGCCGGCGTTATAGGAACGGCGGTCGCCGCGGGAGCGATGCTTACTTTGTTAAAATAAGCTGATAAAAGGATAGAAATAGAATAGAATAATTTAGGGAGGTGATGAGAATGCACGAAAAGGGGATAGAGACCTTTCTTGCAGTCGCCATGTCGCGTACTCTCGGAAAAGCGGCCGAGCTTCTTAACGTCACTCAGTCGACGATAAGCTATAATCTCAGCGAGCTGGAGAGCGAGATGGGCATGATACTGGTAGACCGCCAGAAGGGTATGAAATCTATTCGTCTGACGCCCGCCGGCGAGGGATTCCTTCCGCTCGCGCTCAAATGGCAGGAGGTCAGCAGAGAGATTGGAAACGCACGCAGTCCCGGTTCTGCCTATTCTCTCACCATAGGAGGCTCAGAGAGTGTCAACTGCCGCCTGCTTCCTGAGATATACAACATACTGCTTGAACATGAACCTCCGGTATATCTGCGTATATTGACCGACCCTTCCGACCAGATGTACCAGGCCGTAGAAAGCCGTGCGCTTGACGTGGCGATCACCCTGCACGAGGAAAATACGCGTTATGTTCAGATAGAGCCCTTCTATAAAGAAGGATTTATCGCGGCGCGCATTCCCTATGATGGAGAGGTCCAAGGAGAATTTATAAAACCGGATGATTTGAAACAGGAGGACGAGTTCTATATCGAATGGAGCGGAGGATACCGTTTATGGCATGACCATATATGGGACCCGATGAAGTCCTTTAAGGTAAAGCTCGATTCGGTGAATCTCGTGACCTCACTGATGAAACATCCGGGGCAGTGGTGTATGATTCCGGAATCTGCCGCAGGACAGTTCCAGAAAGAGTCTCCAAATGCGGTATTTCAAAAGGTTTACGACTCCCCTCCGGATATTGTATATTATAAGCTGACCCACAGGTATCCGAAATCGAGTTCAATACCGGGACTGACAATATTTGACGAGGTTCTGAAACAGCGGATAACGGAATTGGGTAAGGAAAGGGAGAAGTAATAGATGAATCTGGCGCCCTATATAGACCATACTAATCTCAAACCCGAGGCTACGGCCGAAGACATAAAAAAACTCTGTGCCGAAGCACGCTGCTTTGGTTTTGCCTCTGTCTGTGTTAACTCTTCGCGTGTACCTCTGGCGGCTGAGCTGCTTAAGGGAACCTCTGTCTCCGTCTGTACCGTAGTAGGGTTTCCGCTTGGAGCGGCGAGCAGCGCCTCCAAGGCCTTTGAGGCGAAAAAGGCCGCGGAGGACGGCGCCTCGGAGATCGATATGGTGATAAATATAGGGTTAATAAAAGACGGCGCAGATGAAGATGTAATAAAGGACATCAAGGCCGTAGTCGAAGCGGTTCCCCTGTGCGTCGTCAAGGTGATAATAGAAACCTGTCTCCTTACGGAAGAGGAAAAGATACGCGCCTGCCGCGCCGCAATGACGGCGGGCGCGCACTTCGTAAAGACCTCCACCGGCTTTTCCACCGCCGGGGCGACGGAGGAAGACGTCAGGCTGATGCGGGAGACGGTGGGGGAGACTCTTAAGATCAAGGCCTCTGGCGGCATACGCAGCGCGGATTTTGCCGCGCGCCTAATAGCAGCCGGCGCGGACCGGATAGGCGCCTCCAAATCGGTAGAGATGTGCGGCGGCAGGCTGCAGAGCTGATCCTCGGCGTACGGAGGCTGTAAATCTAACCACGCACCGCGCTTCCGGCCTCTGAGACGCGCAGTAAATGAAGCTAAGATTCCCATAGTTCCCTCTTAATAGAGGTGCGGTAGGTATTTGCCATCTCGCTGTCGGGCGGCATGGCTGGATATATGCTTTCCGCGCGTCCACCAGTAAAACCTGTAAAGGTAAATATCTAAAACTGCCTGTTTTTCAGTCGCAGACAGAAATATATAATGTCACGGCATCCGCTGCGTGCATTATATATGATGTTCTGTATCCTAAAGTCTCCACAATAAGGAGGAATCGTTATGAGTGAAACAGAGGCAAAGACAACCATGGTTATGGAGGAAAGCGCGAAGCTCGACCTTGACGACCTTATGCGCCGGTATGACACTGAATCGCGTTTCAGGCTGCTGAGCGGCTGGCAGGGAAAGATGGTAGCTTTGCTCGCCGTCGCGATGTCCTGCTTCCACTTCTATACATCGGGGTTTGGGCTGCTGCTTGCCCAGATGCAGGGTGCCGTTCACCTCGCATTCACGCTGGCGCTGGTCTTTCTTCTCTATCCGGCTACCTCGAAACAATCCAAGACCAGCGGCATACCTTTCTATGACTACATATTGGCCGGGCTGGGAGTGGCAAGCTCCCTCTATTTGGTATTCTTCTTCAACGACCTGGTGATGAGGGCCGGCCTGCCGACCACCACTGACCTAGTGATGGGATTCATCCTCATCGCGACACTGCTGGAGGCGACGCGGCGGATATCCAACCCGATACTTCCGTGTCTTGCGATCGCCGCGCTGCTCTATTGCTATTTCGGACGCTACATGCCTCAGATGCTCGCGCACCGCGGTTTCTCGGTAGCACGTATCGTAAACCACATGTACCTTGGTACGGAGGGAATCTTTGGCACCCCGCTTGAAGTCTCCTCGACCTTTGTCTTCATGTTCATCCTCTTCGGAGCGGTGCTTGAGAAGACGGGGCTTGGGCGCTTCATCATCGACCTCTCAATGGCCATCGCCGGCTGGTCGACTGGCGGCCCCGCGAAGGTCGCGGTCGTCAGCTCCGGACTGATGGGGACGGTCTCCGGCTCTTCGGTCGCCAATGTCTGCACGACAGGTATGTTCACCATTCCGCTCATGAAAAGCGTTGGCTACCAGCCCTACTTTGCGGGCGCGGTTGAGGCGGTGGCCTCAACTGGCGGGCAGATAATGCCTCCCGTCATGGGCGCCGGCGCCTTCATCATGGCGCAGTTCCTCGGCGTCCCTTATATACAGGTCGCCATTGCGGCTATCGTCCCCGCGCTCCTTTACTACTTTGCAGTCATGGTGCAGGTGCACTTTGAGGCCTGCCGCCTCGGACTTAAGGGCATTCCCTGGTCGCAGCTGCCTCCTATATGGCCGCTGCTTAAGTCAAAGGGTTTTCTGCTTATCCCGCTCGTGGCGATCATTTACTTCCTGCTTGCCGGCTACACGCCGCTTAAGGCTGCCTTCAACGGCATCCTAGTCAGCTTCGTGCTCTCCTGGCTCAATAAAGAGACTCGCCTGACCCCAGACCGGATATTCCAGGCCTTTGAAGCCGGAGCGCGCGGCGCGATCGGCGTAGCCTGCGCCTGCGCCACCGTCGGCATGGTTGTAGGGATGGGAACGCTCACCGGACTTGCGCTGCGCATCGCCGGAGCTATAGTCGCAGCGGCGGGCGGCAGCAAGATACTGACGCTCATCTTCACAATGTGCGCGAGCATCGTTCTCGGGACCGGGCTGCCGACGACGGCTAACTTTATCGTCACCAGTACGATGGCGGCCCCCGCGCTCTTCCAGCTGGGCGTGCCGCCGATGGCTGCCTACATGTTCGTCTTCTACTTCGGCATCGCGGCCGACCTGACGCCGCCCGTCGCGCTTGCGGCCTACGCCGGCGCGGGGATCGCGGGAGCGGACCCGATGAAGACCGGTGTCACGGCCTTCAAGCTTGCGCTGGCCGGATTCCTTGTCCCGTACATCTATGTCTACAGTCCGATGCTGCTCTTCATCGACGTGGTGCCGCTTGAGATGATACAGGCGATCTGTACGGCGCTCATCGGAGTGTTCCTGCTCGCGATGTTCACGATCGGATACTTCAAGGCACCGCTCGCCTGGTATATGCGGCTGCTGGCCTTTGGAGGCGCCTTAGGGCTGATGATCCCCGGCACAGCCTCCGACCTCGCCGGTCTCGCAGTTCTGGCGCTGATCTATATAGTTCAGCGAATTAAGGAGAAGAAAATTTCCACGGAAACTGCCTTGTAGGTGAATTCTCAAAATACAAAATGCGGGCTCACATGAGTCCGCATTTTATATTGAACACAGAAATGCAACAGATCGCCGCATACTGTCAGGCCGTTGTGTCTTTAGGCGAGAGATCCCGCGCAAGAAAATAAAAGAGGACCGTCTGTATCCTTATCTGTCGTTCTTATCCTGCTCATATTTGAGCATGATGTGCAGCTCTTCTATGTCCTCCCGTACCCGTTTGAAGGTTGAATCTTTGACCGTGCTGATTTCGTGTTTTACGCGGTCACGGAAAAATGATGACAGAGAATCAAGCTCCATGTCAAAGGCGGAAAACTTATCACCTGCGATGCTAGATTGAGACGGGGGCTTTTTCACGGTGTTTTCAGAGATGTCGGGCAGATCCTTGATGGAAATAGCTTCATCTATTTCTCCGAGCCAGTAAGAAGAGGTGATTTTTGTTGTTTTTACAAGTTTATCCAGCAATTCAATCGATGGGTTGGACAGGCCTTTCTCCAAGCTGCTGATGTAAGTCTGGCCATAGCCCAACAACTCTCCAAGTTTTTCTTGTGATGTCTTCCCTCTGTATTTTTTTAACCTTCTGCCGAATTCTTTAGTGTCCATATCTAATAATATACTTACAATTTCCACAAATAACTAATTAGTTATATTGGTAATAACTATTTATAATATCATTGACAATGATAAAAATAATCAGTATTATTGCTAAATAGAATCCGGCAATAAATAATAACTGTAATGTAAAAGAAATTATTGTTAGGAAATATGACCATGTAATTGTAACCATGGGATGCAGATAATGGTAAAAGCGCACAGAAGAAATACCGCCAGATAAGCTGTGTGAATAATTGGGCTGTTGTGCTGTGTGCTGATATCTGCAAGGGGACAGTCTGTATTCATCATTAGTGTGTAATCAAAGGAATGCGGTTATACGCCTTTTTCCCTGCCCGTGTTGTTTGTCACCTGTTCTTAAAAGCAGGAACATACTTTAGAAACCTGAATATATAAGGAGGTGGTAAAAGCGTTCGGTTCAGCAGCGAGAGTGTTAACCCTATTAATACCTGTCTTTTGGGTAGCAAGCCGTTATCGGCGGGGGAGCTCTCAATGCTGATTTTGTGTGGTGAGGTTCTTGGTAAGCTTGGTTCTAACAAAAGAAAAGGAGTGTTATGGAGAATGAGAAGACGGTTCCTGTCTGTTTTTGTGGCATTGATGATGTTGTCTGTGCTGCCATTATCGGCGTTGGCGGCGGAAACGCTGAGCGGCGCGAAGCTTTATTCAATTAATGAAAGCGCCATGCTTGAATACAATGTTGTCCACTCTGCCGATGTCAGTGAAGCTAAAATTGTTGATAAGACCGGCAATGGTATCGACACGGTAGCAAAACTGAAGGATATTATGGGTGTGCCTGATGCTCCGGCGGCGGTTTTAAGCACCGACATCGGCGAGCGCACGCTGGGTAAAGCTGTCATCGCCGATCTTACCATCGATGACAGCGGTAAGATCGCAAATATCATCGTCACGAAGGTCCGTACCCGTCCAGTGGTCGGTATCTCCTGGAAAAGCGATAAGATAGGGTCGGATTACAAAGGATTTGCCGAGGCCTTTGAGCGTAACGGAGCCTTCGCCGTCTTCCTGCCGCAGGTTAAGAGCGCGGAAGAGGCTAAAGAGGTTTTGTCCAAGATTAACGGTCTCTTCGAGACAGGTGGGGAAGACTGGAACCCCGCGCTTTACGGTGAAAAGCAGACGCCGCACGGATCAAGCGGATGGAATGACGCCCGCGATACTTCGGATATCAGTCTGATGCAGCAGGCTGTCGCCATGGACGTTCCTCTGCTGGCGGTCTGCCGCGGCGAGCAGGGATTTAATGTGGCGATGGGCGGCGGTTTGATCCAGGATGTCCCCTACTATCTGGGACAGAAGGTCCTTGCCGGTGAAATTGACGCCAGCCGCGTTACCGGTGTGCTTAAAGATACCGGATACAGAAAATGGAATGAGGCGACGCAGACATATGATAAAGTTAGCTGCGAGGACGAGCCGCATTACCGTGTCCAGATAGACGGCCTGATCCACAGCGGCGGCACAGGCTATCATAACCTTAAATCAGGAGATAACATTGGCATACTCACCGGTTCGAAATGGCTGTACGATATCATCGGAGACACCTCGATCGATCTGGTCGCTACGGCGCACCACCAGGCCATAGATCCGCAAAAGCTGGGCAAGGGGCTGACGATAGCGGCCTATTCTTCCGACGGTATCGTAGAGGCAATAGAGCATCGCGACAGCCTGTTCGCCCTTGCGGTGCAGTGGCACCCTGAACGTGACGCGCTGAAAGATACCCGCGGCGTGGATGTCGATCAGGATCTGTGCAACGCCGTGCTTGGCGCTCTGGTTAAATATGCTGGAACTCACGCGGACGGCCCCGCCTCCCACTCGTCATCCTCATCTGGATGCAACGCCGGAGCGGCCGCAGGACTGATGGCTCTTCTTGCCATGCCCTTGTTTTTCTACGTCAAAAAGAAGCGGTAGTTATTACGTGGTATAACAAAAGTTGATATCTGCCCTATCGCCTGCCAACTTATGCAGGCGATAGGGGCTTTTTTGCCGAATTATAGTTGTTGTGAACTCAGATACCAATGCGGCAATGCGATTTATATATAATCAGCCGCTATCGTTATATTTTATTTACATTATCGAATAAAATATAGGATATAACTCTCTTCGCGTCGGCTGGCAAAGAAGGGGCTGAAGAAAGACATTCCGGTATATCTGTATTTTTCTGTTTGTTGTTTTAGCGGCGGTACAGCCGCATCTCTTTTGAGAATAATTAGAAAGCTGATTGTTGATACTTGTCTAATAAAAGTATATAATAATTAACGAGACTTTTTATTATTTACCGGAACGACAGCTATTTGCATAAAAAAGTATAGAATCTTGATTAATCAAGAATTTATTTTATTGTCTGGAATGTAAATACTTATCGTGTCCGTGTAACCATTTATATGTCTCAGACTCTCCACGGAGGAGGAATTTTTGGTGAGTGAAACAGAAGTAAAAATCATTGATCAAGTGGAGGAAAACGCGAAGATCGATCTTGAAGATCTTATGCGCAAGTACGATACGGAGGCGCGGTTCCGTGCGCTTACCGGCTGGCAGGGACAGCTGGTGGCTCTGCTTGCCGTCGCGATGTCCTGCTTCCACTTCTATACCTCGGGTTTTGGACTGCTGCTGGCCCAGATGCAGGGCGCCGTCCATCTGGCATTTACGCTGGCGCTGGTATTTCTTCTCTATCCGGCCACGTCGAAACAATCCAAGACCAGCGGCATTCCCTTCTATGATTTTATCCTTGCCGCGCTCGGTGTTGCAAGTGCGCTGTATCTCGTGTTCTTTTTTAACGATCTCGTTACGAGGGCCGGTCTGCCGACCACGACGGACCTTGTGATGGGATTCATCCTCATTGCGACGCTGTTGGAGGCGACGCGGCGGATATCCAATCCCGTCCTTCCCTGTCTCGCGATTATCGCGCTGCTTTACTGTTATTTTGGACGCTATATGCCGCAGATGCTCGCGCACAGAGGCTTCTCCGTGGCGCGTATTGTAAACCACATGTATCTCGGCACAGAGGGGATATTCGGTACGCCTCTTGAGGTGTCATCGACGTTTGTCTTCATGTTCATCCTCTTTGGAGCCGTGCTTGAAAAAACAGGCCTTGGGAAGTTCATCATTGACCTGTCGATGGCTCTCGCCGGCTGGTCGACAGGCGGTCCAGCGAAGGTCGCCATAGTTAGCTCCGGTTTGATGGGGACCGTTTCCGGCTCCTCCGTCGCCAACGTCTGCACCACCGGTATGTTTACGATCCCGCTCATGAAGAGCGTTGGCTACGAACCTCACTTCGCCGGCGCCGTTGAGGCGGTTGCCTCTACGGGCGGGCAGATCATGCCCCCTGTCATGGGCGCTGGGGCCTTCATCATGGCTCAGTTCCTCGGCGTGCCGTATATACAGGTCGCCGTCGCGGCGATAGTCCCCGCCCTGCTTTACTACTTTGCGGTCATGGTCCAGGTGCACTTTGAGGCCTGCCGTCTCGGGCTCAAAGGTATCCCCTGGTCGCAGCTGCCTCCGATATGGCCGCTTCTTAAGTCAAAGGGCTTCCTGCTCATCCCGCTTATCGCGATCATCTACTTCCTGCTTGCCGGCTACACGCCGCTTAAGGCGGCCTTCAACGGTATTCTGGTCAGCTTTGTGCTCTCCTGGCTCAACAAAGAGACGCGCCTGACGCCGGTGAGAATATATGAAGCTTTCCAGGCCGGAGCGCGCGGCGCGATCGGCGTGGCCTGTGCCTGCGCCACGGTTGGTATGGTCGTCGGTATGGGTACGCTTACGGGGCTTGCCCTGCGTATCGCCGGCGCGATCGTTACGGCGGCAGGCGGCAGTAAGATACTGACGCTCATCTTCACGATGTGCGCGAGCATCATCCTCGGCACCGGACTTCCGACGACGGCTAACTTCATCGTAACCAGTACCATGGCGGCTCCGGCGCTCTTCCAGCTTGGTGTTCCCGCGATGGCGGCCTATATGTTCGTCTTTTACTTCGGTATCGCGGCTGACTTGACGCCGCCTGTAGCTTTGGCTGCCTATGCCGGATCCGGCATCGCGGGCTCCGACCCGATGAAGACTGGCGTCACGGCCTTTAAGCTTGCGCTGGCGGGCTTCCTTGTACCGTATATTTACGTATATAATCCGATGCTGCTCTTCATCGACGTTGTGCCGATGGTAATGGTACAGGCGATCTGCACGGCATTGATTGGCGTATTCCTGCTCGCGATGTTCTCGATCGGCTTCTTCAAAGCCCATCTTGCCTGGTATATGCGTATCCTGGCTTTTGGCGGAGCGATCGGACTTCTGATCCCTGGAACGACCTCCGACCTGGCGGGGCTGGCAGTGCTGGCCGTGATTTACATCGTACAGACCGCGAAGGCCAAAAAAAACGCGGCGAGGGCTGAGTAATTTCTTCTTCACGCTGCGCTTTCCCGCCGGAATCATGGTTTTGTGTTGAGTCTCGTGGGAAAAAAGAGTATTATAATTAGCGATAAGCAGACTTCTTTTGGAAGTCCGCATTGCAAAAAAAAATTTTTGGGGAGGAAACAAAAATGAAGAAAGGCATCATCGTAACACTTGTAGCACTTCTTGCAGCGCTTTCCCTTACCACCGTCGCTATGGCGGCGCCCACCTATATGTCGATCGCGACAGGCGGCACGACCGGTACCTACTACGCGGTCGGCGGAGCCCTCGCGGCGGCCGTTACCAAGGGCGGGAAGATTCAGTGCACAGCTGAGACCGGAAATGCTTCCGTCGCCAACGTAAACCTCATCGCCACAAAGGGTATCGAAATCGCGTTCGTACAGAACGACATCACCTACTGGGCGTACAACGGAGAGCTGATGTTCCAGGGCAAGCCCCTTAAGAATATCCGCGCCGTAGCCTCGCTTTACCCCGAGCACATCCAGGTCGTTGTCGCTAAAGATGCCGGTATCAAGAGCATCGCCGACCTCAAGGGCAAGCGCGTAGGCGTCGGAGCCCCCGGTTCAGGCGTTGAAGGCGACGTACAGGCGATATTCAAGGTTGCCGGACTCACCTACAAAGACCTCAAAAAGGCCGACTTCCTCGACTTCGCAGCTACGACCAGCCGTTTCAAGGACAACCAGATTGACGCCGGATTCGTCGTCGCCGGTTATCCGACCGCTTCGATCATGGACCTTACCACGACGAAAGACGTTGACCTCCTGAGCTTTGACGATGCTTTCCTCGCGAAGCTGCACAAGGTGTATCCTTATTTCGTGGCAAGCACAATCCCCGCGAACACATACAAGGGGATTGACAAAGTAACCAAGACCCCGGCCGTCATGGCGATCCTCATCACCAACGATGCGGTTCCTGCCGACCAGGTCTATGAATTCCTGACAGCTATGTTTGACAACCTCAAGGATATCGCAGCGGTCCACGCGAAGGGTAAAGAGATCACCCTTAAGGGCGCGCTCGACGGACTTACAGCTCCTCTGCACCCCGGCGCTGAGAAGTTCTACAAAGAAAAGGGACTCATTAAGTAAGATTGAAATTTTAAGGTTCTCGGAGCCGCCCTTGGGGTGGCTCTTTTTTTTACATTTTTTAATTGGGCCTTATTGATGATTTTTGTTCTTTATTTTTGTAATATAATTATAGATAGGATAAGTTGTTGTTTTTTTAGATTATTTTTTGTGACTATGCAAAGTAATATGATATATGTTCGGAGGTTATGAGTAGCTTTATCGTAAATATATTGAAATTATAACATTTTTGCGTAATTTCTATATAAATTGAATCAAGGAGCGAATAGACATCTTGATAAACTTCATCATTATGCCGTTTTCTGCGGTTGCCTTCATCTATCTCATCATCAGCATCACTCTTTTATTTATAGGTATAGAAAATGCTGTGTTCAATATCAGCGGCAATGCAACGGAGTCGATATTCTCCCCTTTTAAACGGTTTATCGAGGGAAAGATACACCGTGAGGGGAAAAAAGCTCCCCGTGCACTATATATGTCGTCTCTTTTTCTCATAGCTGTTTACTTTTTTATCCCTATGGGTTCGCTGCCGCAGTTCTTCTCGGTTAGAGGCGGTTTCCTTATCGCCGTGTCGCTGCTTGTCCTGGCGCAGAATTTTTATATCCGTGGGCTCAAGCAATATTCAAAAGAGATATATTTTTCCATAGACAGGAATCTGATAAATATTCTTTTCAAATTCACGGTGGCACTGTTGCTTGTTCTCATCACGCTAGCCTGGTTTGTAATAAATATCGGTGTACCGGGAAGTATCTTCTGCCTTAACACCTATGCTGCGATGCCACTTGCGGGTGTAACAAATTTTTGGGGGCGTATCGGGCTGGTATTCTTTTTCTTTTCTCTTGTTGTAGTCTCTCCCTGTCGTAAGGTGAGACGAGCGGAGCTTACGGAGTATACGTCGCTGCTTGAGGTTTATGACGCTGTTCGTTCGACGTTATGTCCGGCGATAATAACTGCAATCTTTGTCCCTGTAAACATCGGACTGCTGTTCGGACTTGCCGGAATTCCTATGTACGCTGCTGATTTCGTCTTTTATTGGCTTAAGGTCCTTATAGTACAAATAGCGGTGATACCGCCGATAAGGGCGGCCTACCTGGGGATGAAGGAGCGCTTGCCGCTTGGCTGGAAATCTTCCCCATATCTTTTTCTTTCCTATAGCGGAGTCGCATTTTTTCTTGCTAACCTCTACTTGTAAGCTGAGAATATTCGTTGCTGCGGAAGTGGTTTGTATAGAACTTCTGTCTGATAGAGTTCTGCAAAGAGCATAGGACCGCTTTTTACTGCTACCGTAATACGTTTCCCGGGGAAAATTTTGAATAGGCACGTCGTGCCGAACGGCGCCAGCACCATTTTATTGAGGCCGAAGGTTTTGTTGCCGACGCGAAGGTAGTAATGGTCCCAAGATTGGCGGCCGCCTTGGAAGATCAGCCAATCTTTCGTGTTGATATAGCATCCGTTGTCGGGCTTGAAGCAGGGCATTCCCGCGTTTGACGATTTCACGCGCTCCTGCCACGTCCATATCTTCCCTCCGAGCACGATATACTCGTCTTCCACCGGCGTCAGCTCTACGGAGTGGATATATGTCGTCGTAAAACGCTGTCCCAGTGCCACGGGTACGGAAAAAAGCACCCTCTTGCTGTCGTCTAGGAGCTCAAGAGAATCTACGCGCCAGCCCATGGCGGTGATGAAAAAAGCAGCTGGAAGCAGCAAAAAAAACAGAACAGCCACCGGGATACGTTTACACATGTCTTTATTCCACCTCATTTCAGCTATACCTTATCACCAAGGGGCCGTTTTTACAATTTATGAAATTTATTTATGAACTCTAATGCTGTATACTACTTATATTAAGACAAGGAGTGGAATAATGTCCGAAAATATTCGTGATGTACTGTCCGAATTGATAGATAGCTATGGGATAAACATACTGGAAGACCCAGACAGGCTGTCGCAGTTTCTTGAAGACCGCTGCGCGCTGCAGGCCGAGGAGGCCTTTCATCTCACCTTTGCCCTCAGGTATCTTCTAAAGTGCGGCTGGCGTGTCAACTCCGCAAGAGCGGTTCTGGATGAGGAACAGGAAGAACGTCTGTGCCAGCAGCTTGGATTTACGGCGGGACAGTCGAAAGAGGTCGCAGCCCTGATAAACGGCGCCGTCGCTGATAAATATGAAGACGAGCGTCCCGCGGGCGAGGGGTTCGTCGCCACGCCTGGCAACCTTCGGAGGATATCCGGCGGGATCTCAAATCGGCCCCGCACGATGCGGATGCGTAAAAAATCTCTCTATAACGGCGTCATTCTGCTCGCAGCGATGCTGGTGCTGGGCGTACTCTTCTTCCAGATCGGCAGCCAGCGTACTCCTGTCGGCGACGAGCTGCGTATCGCCTTTTTTGCCCCGATGTCCGGTCCTGAGGCGCGCCTTTCACATGTGCAGCTGAGGGCGGCACAGCTGGCGGTCGAGCGCATAAACTTTCAGGGGCCGCTGCGCGAGGAATATAAGCTCAAGGTGGTAGGTTTCGATCTGCCGAAAGACCCCGCGAAGGCGGTCGCCTCGGTCAAAAAGGCGATGAAGGACAAGAGCTTCCTGGTGATGATGCTTGGCGCCAACAACGGAAATGTCGCGGAGATAGCGCGGCTCGCCGAGAGCATCGAGGCGCCGCTCATCGTTATCTCACCGACGCCGCCTGGTGAGGAGGAGCTTATGGACGCCGCTCTGCCCTATCTCTACACCTTCAGCCTCGTGAACGACGCGAAGGCGCGCGGCAAGGTGCTATCCTACTTTGCCACGCAGGCGCTGCATAAGAAAAAGATCGCCCTCTATTACGACTCGTCCGACAAGTTATCAGAAGAGACCTACCTCTCGGCGCGCAAATGGGCCGTGGGTTTTGGCGCCAAGACCGTCGCGGAGCTCTCATATAACGGTAAAAAAGAGAGCGGCCACACGGCGGCGATGCGGGCGATATTCGAGAGCGGGGCAGACCTCCTGATAATCCCGGGGACGGGAAAGGACTCCGCGAAGATCGTTTCAGAGGCGCGTGCGGCCGGATTTCAGGAGACCATCCTTGGCGAGGGCTATACCGATAAGACCTATGCCGACGCGGGGGAGGCCCTTAAGGGCAGCTGGTGGGTTAACGAGGTCTCGGCGCTCGATCCGCCGATCCGCTCCGTCCTGAAGGAGTACCGCAGCCTCTATAACGAGAACTGCCCGCCGGAGGATGTTATGGCGGCTATACTGGCCTACGATGGCGTACGCTGGATCGCGGCGGCTCTCCAAAGCACTCCAGGTTTCCGCGGAGAGGCTATACGTCATACGCTGCTGGCGACGAAGAACCTGCCGCTCACGCACGCGACCCTCACCATCGACCCGCGCAGCCACATGCCGCTCAACAAGGCTATGGCGGTCGTATACTGTGCTCACGATAAGGGTATATTCCAGCGGCGCATCAGGGTAAATAAAGACTGACCGCCGTACAGAGGCGGAATCGCCCTGACGGCGGCCGTGTATCCAAATAGATGAACGTTTGTCAAAGTTGTCCGCAATAGCCGCTTTTTAGTGGATAAACTCAGAAAAATCTGTGATAATAATGTTATATAAAGCGTAGTGGGGTGGCATAGGGATGGTAAAGAGGTTCAACACAGACCGGCTTGAGGATGCACTGAAAGCGGCCTGGCAGGGGAAGGAAAAATCTGACTGTATCTGGTGGCAGGGCGAATGGTGGAGCTGGGAGCGCTTGGAGGCGCTTATCACCGACTGTGAAGAGAAGCTGCGGGCCTCGGGCTTTGGAATGGGACAGCGTATCGCCGTACTGCTTCCAAACTCGCCGATGGTTCTGGCGCTCTCCGTCGCCTGCTGGCGGCTCGGCGGGGCTATAGCTCCCCTGAACGCGCGCACCGGCGCCGTAAACCTGATAGATACTATAAAGATGCTTGACGTAAACGCCGTCGTCCTCACGGACGAGGGCCATAAAAAGGCAGCGGGCGAGGGCTTTCCGTCGGATATACCGCTCGTTCCATCGCCGCTCGAAGGGCCTCTGCCGCTGTGGCGGAGCAGACAGGGCAGGCCGGAGTGCGCGGAAACTTCCGTGATATTTTCCACCTCCGGGACCTCGGGACTGCCGAAGGCGGTGGTATGTCTGCACTCCAATATGCTCGGCAACCTCGCGCCGATAAAGAAGCATGTTCCTGGACTGCTCGACGAAGACGCGGTATTCCTCAACGTGCTGCCTAACTTTCACACCTTCGGCTACAACGTTGCCGGTATGCTGCCGCTGGCCTTCGGGGTGCGTCAGGCGGTGGTTCCAAGCTTTGTACCGGTGGACAGCACGATAAAGGCGATAGAGGAGGCCGGCGTCAACCGGGTGATCGCGGTACCGACGATCATGGCCTTCCTGCTCGGCGCTCTGGCGAAGAAGGATCATCACATCGGGGGCGTTACGCACGTCGTCACCGGCGGAGACCGTCTCAATGTGCAGATGGAGGCGCGCTGCCGCGAATACCTTGGCGTCGGCATCCTTGAGGGCTACGGCCTGACGGAATGCTCGCCGGTAGTCGCCGTCAACTCCACGGAGGCTGATAAGAAGCTCGGTACCGTTGGCCGCCCCTACCCCGATTACCAGATAGAAATACGTGACCGCGAGGGGAATTTGCTTGACCTCCATCAGGAAGGCGTGCTGTGGGTGAAGGGGCCCTCCGTCGTTCCCGGTTACTTCCGTGACGAAAAGAATACAGAAGAACGCTTTCGCGACGGCTGGTTCAACACCGGCGACGTCGTCCAGATAGACGCCGACGGCTACATCAAGATTGTCGACCGTGCGACGGACATCATTATCGTCAGCGGCTTCAACGTCTATCCCCAGGAGGTAGAGGCGGTCCTCTGCGCCCACCCGGCGGTGCATGCCGCCGTCGCCGTGGGGGAGAAGAACAATGTCGCGGGAGAGCTTGTGAAGGCTTTCATTGTCCTCAACGAAGACGCCGAAGTATCGGCTAAAGAGCTGATGAGCTATTGCCGTGAGAGGCTGGCGCACTACAAAGTGCCGCGCAAGATCGGCTTCGTCAGCGAATATCCGATCTCTCCCGCTGGTAAGGTACTGCGCCGCGAGCTGCGTAAGATGAAGATCGAAAAACAATAGGATAAATGAAAAAGAAGAAAAAACAGGTCCGCGAGGAATTTTTCCTCGCGGACCTGTTTTTTATGCGATAACTTAAATTTTTGTGTCAGATCTGCCGCGTACGCGCATCTGTGGAACAGACGGCACGCGCCTCGGCGGCTATTTAATCGTCGTAATTCTTGCCGTCGTTCCCGCCCTTGCCTGGTGCGTTATCCTTGGTGTAATTCTTCCTCTCACCGAGGACCTTGCGGTCTGGGGAGGCGTTCTGGTCGACGCGCTTCGCCATGACCTCGGCCACGGCGTCGGCGCTGCCCTCAGCTCCAAAGGCGACGATGAACCGCTCCGCCCACCAGGCCATCTCATCGACGATCCTGTCGATGATCGGTTTGGGCTCCGCGAGGATCATGTCGCAGAAGGGCAGGTTGAGCTTCTTGTAATCTCCGCTCTTGCGGCTCATTCCCTTTTCGTCCCCGGCGGCGACGATCTTCTCCCAGAGCTCCATCGAAATGCCGCGGTCGGCCTCTTTCGTATATGTGCCGCCCTCGGTGATCGCGTTGCCGGTGTTCGGATCCATCTTGATTCCGTAATAGACGTTCTGGAAGAGCGTCGCGACATTGCCCTTGCGGATGCCGTATTTACGGAAGGTCGATACCTTGTCGAGCGGTGTGCCGGAGATACCGTGCTGCGCTATCGCCACGCCGTAGGGCGCGATCGCGTCGGCGATCTCCTTCGTGCGTGTGAGGTCGATGCCCTCCATCTGTCCCGCTGTCGGGTCATAGGTGCCGTGGAGGCTGCCGTTCGATATCGCGAGATAATCGGGGAAGACCTGCCAGGCGTTGAGGCCGCCGATATAATAGAGAGCCTCTTCGACGGTCGAAAGTTCTCCGGGGCCCTTGATCTCGCCCACCTCGACCTCAAGGCCGAGCTCCGAAGGCAGCCAGTCCGCTAGCGCGCGGGTGGCGGCGAAGTTGTCATAGTCGTCGAGGTGCGAGGCGTCGATGGCCACCGATGTGAAGCCGTTGTTGAGGATCTTTGTGAGATGTCCCACACCCTTCAGCACGTCGGCCTGGCTCTTGATGGCGTAATGGTCTACGTGAAGCCCGAATACCGCCCCGTGTCCTATCTCCTCTGAATACTTCAGGGCGTATTCGGGAATGTTGTCGTAGGTTGCGCCGCAGTAGGTCGCCTCTGATTTAGCGAGCTCGATGAGCACCGCCGCGTTCTTCTTCTTTGCCGCCTGAAGTACGGCCTTTATCACGAGCGGATGACGCGCATTTGCCGCAAGCACGATGGAATCGACTTCCCTGGCCGCCGCCGCGATATCACGCCCGCTGACAAGCCCCATCTCCGTCTCGCCGAAACGTGCCTGCACGTTCAGCGGACGCTTCTTCAGCAGCTCCTGATATGCTTTGCTCTTTACATCCATTGGAATCTCCCCCTGAGAAATTTCTATAATTAGGTGCTTATAGCCTAATTGTAGCCCTTATAGTGTGATATTGCAAAGGAATTGCCGCAATATCATAAAGTGAATTATTTATCTTTGTTACGATTTCTCCGGTAAGGCCACGCCCGCCAGCCAGGTAAGTCCGACGGTCGCGGCGATCACCGGCAGCGTCGCGCCTATTGGGCTGCCTACGGTCATGAGATAGCGGTAGAGGGCGAAACCGACGGCCCACAAGATGATGTTCCGCAGCGAGATCTGCTTTGCCGCGCGGTTCCTCTTCAGGATGAAAAAGTCTGTCACCATCACCGCCGCCATCGGCGCGAAGACGGAGGAGATGAGATAGAGCAGGTTTTCGTAGCTGTCGGAGCGCGCAAAAATGGCGGTCATCGTGCCGATCGCGCAGACGGCGACTCCCGCGGCCTTCTCCTTTATCCCGCTGAATACTACGTGGAAACTGATGCCCGCCGAATAGGCGTCGAGAAAGGTCGTCGTCACGGTGGAGAAGGCGACGATGACCACGCCCGCGATGCCGAGCCCGGCCTCAAGCATAATCTTCGCGATATCCGAACCTCCCGTGTAGATCGCGACGCCGAGGCCGATGAAATACATCCAGCAGCTGGCCAGCGAATAGATGACGGTGCTCACGGCGGCGCTCTTTTTTGGCTCCTCCGCGTCGCGCATATAATCGGAGATCAGCGGCAGCCAAGAAAGGGGCATCGCCACCGATAGCTCCATCGCGTCGGCAAAGCTCATCACGCCGCGGGCCGCCTCCGTCGCGCCGCGCTTGAAGACGATGAAGGAGAGTACCAGCGTGAGGATGAAGAGCGCCGCCATCGCGAGCTTGTTGACGCGCTCGAAGTTCTTCATATCGAGCATTATCCAGATGGCGATCATGATGCCGATCACGCCGCACCAAAGGGTATTCTCCGTGCCGTACATCGGATTGAGGATGATGCCGAGCGAGATCGCGCCGCCTGCGATCATCACCGCCGTCCAGCCCACAAGCTGAAGCACGTTAAGCGCCGCGAAAAACTTTGCCCCCTGCTCGCCGAAGGAGAGCTTGACGCTCTCCATCGCGCCGCGTCCCGACAGGCCGCCGATCAAAGCCGCGAGATACATGAGGAAGCCGCCGATCAGATGCCCCGCGACTACCGCCCCCATGCCGCGTGCCATCCCCAGCGGCGCCATCAGCGTGCCAGTATATATCTCCGCGATGGAGACCGCCGCGCCGAACCAGATCAGCGCGTTAGCAGTTGTCGTTCTCTTCTCTTCGTTCACCGAAAACACCCCTTAAAAATAATGACGGCCCCTCCAAGAAGGACAGCCGTCATCGGATCCAAGCTATTCTCCCTACGGTGGCATTACCCACATCAGGTTCATCGGGTCGAGGGCCAGCCTCCTCTCAGCCTGAAAATTCAGGCTCCCCGTAACTGTGGCGGAAAAGTCTTCCGCTCTTTGCAAGTATTCTAAACAGTATCGTGCAAGTTGTAAAGTTCATTCAGTAATGTTTATTAATCATTGTATAAAAACTGTTATTCTTTATGATGTGAGCATATTATAAAAAAATATTGACAATTTTTAAATATTCAAGTATTTTATAATTAATTATTTTATTTAACAAGCAATAGACTCTATTGTAAATTTATATACGCAGGTAACGTAATCGTACGTGGGATCAACTGTGGCTCTATACAGTTTATTCATAAAATATATTCAGGGGGAATTTTTGTAATGACAGCCGAAACAAAGAAGAAGGTTTCTCTGTTCGACCGTTTTCTCAATGGAGTTGAGCGCGTCGGCAACAAACTGCCGCACCCGATCGCGCTCTTTGCGATCTTCGCCGCCGTGACGGCGCTTCTCTCCGCGATATTCGCGGCTATGGGCGTCTCCGCCTCCGGCGAACTTATCAACCGCGCCACAAACACGGTTGAAATGCAAACGATCACCGCCGTCAGTCTGCTCAACCAGAAGGGCGTCATCTATATGCTCACCTCGGCCGTAAAGAACTTCACCGGCTTCGCGCCCCTCGGCGTCGTGCTCGTCGCGATGCTTGGCGTCGGCGTCGCGGAAACCAGCGGTTACATTCCGACGATCCTCAAGCGCACCGTGGCGGTCACCCCGCGCAGCCTCATCACGCCGGTCGTCGTCTTTCTCGGCATCATGTCCAACATCGCCTCCGACGCGGGCTATGTCGTGCTCATCCCGATCGGCGCGCTGATGTTTATGGCCTACGGACGCCACCCGATGGCCGGACTGGCCGCCGCCTTCGCGGGCGTCTCCGGCGGTTTCTCGGCTAACCTCGTCATCGGTACCACCGACCCGCTCCTCTCCGGCATCTCGACGGAGGCCGTACACATCCTCGACGCGGCGCGCTCCGTCGAGCCCACCTCCAACTGGTACTTCATGATCGCCTCCACCTTCCTCATCACGATCATCGGCACGATCGTCACCGACTACATCGTAGAGCCGCGTCTCGGCAAATACAACGGCAAATTCCTTGAGGGCGCCTTCGAGTCCAACCAGATCACGGCGAAGGAACAGAAGGCCCTGCGGATGGCGAATATCACCCTGCTCGTGATGACCCTGCTTGTGGTGCTGGTCTGCCTGCCCGCCGATTCCTTCATGCGCAACCCCAAGACGGGAAGCCTCATCGCCGGCGCGCCGCTCATGCAGAGCATCATCGTGCTCATCATGTTCTTCTTCCTCATCCCGTCGGTGGTATTTGGCTACGTATCCGGCAAATTCAAAGACAATAAAGACGTCTGCGGCGCGATGGGCAAGGCGATGTCCTCGATGGGTGCCTACATCGCCCTTGCGTTCGTGGCGGCTCAGTTCATCAGCTACTTCAGCTACACCAAACTCGGCACTATTATCGCCCTGAAAGGCGCGCAGTTCATCGAATCGACGGGCATCGGCGGTATCCCGCTGATGATCCTCTTCATCCTCTTCAGCGCCTTCATCAACCTCTTCATGGGCTCGGCCTCCGCGAAGTGGACCATCCTCGCGCCGGTCTTCATCCCGATGTTCATGCTCCTCGGCTACTCGCCGGAGCTGACCCAGGTCGCCTACAGGATCGGAGACTCCACGACGAACATCATCACGCCGCTTATGTCCTACTTCGCGATGATAATCGTCTTTGCGAAAGAATACGACGAAAACTCCGGTATCGGCACGCTCATCTCGACGATGCTGCCCTACTCGATATTCTTCCTCATCGGCTGGTCGCTGCTGCTTGTCGTCTGGATGTTCTTCGGCCTGCCGCTGGGCCCCGGAGCCGGACTGTTCATGTAAATAATATCCATCGACTATACGCGTTTTTGCCTGGCATCGGCTGGTCCTCAGCGCTAAAAGTGCGTTTTAGGCTGGCCGGTGCCAAGTAATTCAGCCTCCGGCACTTCCAATCAGCATACCCGTGTCTCTGCACTGAATTTTTAGGTATTGTCTTTCTGTAGAGTATAATTTATAGGGTAAAGTCCAACGAAAGATGAAAGAGGATGAAAAGATGATAAACAAAGAACGTCTCCTGAAAAATTTTCTTGAATACATCGCGATTGACAGCGAAAGCGGAAACGAGGCGGCGATGGCCGCCCGCGCCGCGGCGGACCTTAAGGCGCTTGGCTGCGATGTCCGTATAGACGAGGCCGGCAGCGTCATCGCGCTCTTCGCGGGAGAGGCTCCGGCGCTTCTCATGAGCGCCCATATCGATACCGTGACCCCCGGCAAAGGCATCCGCCCCATCATCACCGACGGCGTGATACACACCGATGGCAGCACGATACTCGGCGGCGACGACAAATCCGGCGTCGCGGCGATCATCGAGGCGGTCGCCTCGGCGCGCGAACAGGGGCTTGCCCACCGCGCGGTTGAGGTGGTCCTCACAGTTGGGGAAGAGGTCGGCATGATCGGCTCCAAGGCCCTTGACTACTCCAAACTCTCCGCGAAAGAGGCCGTCGTCTTTGACTCCAGCGGCGACGCGGGCAAGATAATCACCGCCGCGCCGGGACAGACGAAGATACGCGCCGAAATAAAGGGCGTCGCGGCGCACGCCGGCCTCGCCCCCGAAAAGGGCGTCAGCGCTATACAGGTCGGAGCCGCCGCAGTCGCCGCGATGAAGCTGCTGCGTATCGACGAGGAGACGACGGCGAACATCGGCACCTTCAAAGCCGTCGGCGCGACAAACATCGTCAGCCCCGGCGCCTACATCGAGGCCGAGGTGAGAAGCCGCGACAACGCGAAACTTGAGGCGCAGACTAAACACATGGTGGAATGCCTTGAAAAGGCCTGCCGCGATTTTGGCGCGGAGCTCGACTGCAAAGCGACGACCAGCTACACGGGATACACGCAGTCCGACGACGATCCGCTTGTCGTCTCCGTCGCGGAGGCCTGCAGGAAAATCGGCCTGACGCCCGTCATCGGCTCCACCGGCGGCGGCAGCGACTCGAACACCATGAACGCCAACGGCATAAAGGCCGTGGTCCTCGGCACCGGCATGGACAAGGTCCACACCACCGCGGAGCGCATCACGGTGAAAAACCTCGAGGATACCGCGGCGCTCGCGCTTGAATTGATGAAGCTGTAAGTAAAAAATTACTGCGCCCTCGCTAGGCGGCGAAAAATAAGGGCGTTCCGTCAGTATGAAAACGGCGGAACGCCCTTTTATAGCTGGCTTGGCAGATACAAGTTTTTCTCCCCGGTTTACTATGACAAAATATTATCTCCCCTGTTTTCGATAAAACCTTATGGCCATTACAGCCGAAAGCGCCAAATATAACGCCGCGTAACATCTTAAAGAAAAATCGGCGCCGCCTCTTGCCGATGATAATGAAAGCAGCGGCGGACCAAAAAACATCCCGACTCCCCAAAACAGATAATAGGCTCCTGAAATCGTCCCTTTATATCTCTCGTCAACGGTGTCGTTCAAGAATATCATTGAGGCGAGATAAAATATGCCGAGGCCGGTACTTGAAATAGTGAGTGCGGATAACATCCCTGCTGCCGTGGGGGAGAGCTGCGAGGCTCCAAGCCCCAGTGACGCGAGAAAGAGTCCGAAGATCATAAATACCTTTGCCCCGAAGCGGTCGCAGAGCCTCCCCGTTATCAGCTGTGAGATACTGATCGCGATATAAAACAGAGAGAAAAAGATACCGATATAGGCGGGGCTGAACCCTCTTTCTTCAATAAGGTAGGCCGGCATGGTCGTGAGGAATATCCCGTATCCGGAACCGTACAGGGTAATACCGGCAAGGGCGATAAACACAGACGATTCTTTGATCATTGCCGCGATATTGGATATATTGAAGGTATCTCCCATGTTTTCTTCAGCGCGGACATCGTCAACCAGCCAGATGGTCAGAACCGCTCCGGCGAGGCAGGCAAAGGCGTAGAGGAGAAAAAGATTTTCCGGCGCCAGCACCCTGATAAGGAGCACGCCGAGTATTGGCCCGATGGTGAGTCCTATATGTATTACCGCATTATATGAGCCTACCGCGGTTCCTTTGGAGGAGGCGTACTTTAACGACAGCAGCGCGGGCGCGAGCGCCCATACGGGAGCCTCGCCAGTGCCCTGCAGCAGGCGTGAGAGAAATATCATGGCCGAGCCGGAGGAAAAATAGTAGCATAGCCCGGTCAGAAAACATAGAAAATATCCCAAAGCTAAAAAACGCTTGAAGCCGAATTTGTCCGCCATAGCCCCGACGGGAATCTGCAATACGATATATGCGGCGGCAAACGTCGAGGCCAAATAACCGACATTATTGCCATTGCCGTCTAACTCTATGATCTTTTGCGGCAGCAGGGCGACGATCATCCCCACCCCGATCATCATTAAAAAGGCGGAGAGGTTCAGCCCCCAAAGAGTTTTATCTTTCATCCTGCCTCACCTCACTCTGCTTGGTCTTGTATCCGCTGAAGCGAATATCTATATTTGCCCAGTGCCGGAAGCCGGACAGTCGTCTCATTGGCTGCATATATTTTACGCGCAGTGTTGGGTGTGAACAAAAATACATATTAAAATATAAAATTAAAATCTATTAAATCATAAATTTAATATTAATTTTTGTCAATAATTAATTATTAAATTAAACTATGTTTTTGAAATTGATTAAGCGGGGAATAAGCGCTATTAGAGGTTGAATATGTCATTTATATAAAAAGTAAATGTGGAAAAGCGAAATAAAGCGGTACTGGCAATCGCTTGTCCAAAAATAACATCCGAAAGCCTGCCGCCCAGTCAACGGAAAAACCGGAATAAACAACGGGCGGTTCGCGTAGACGAATCCGCCCGTATATTCTTAATGAGTCTCAGATGATTGAGGCCGCCTAAAACTCCCGGCGCACCTGTTCTTCTTCGGTCACGCGGTCGTCGATCATCGCGCCCAGGTGGGCCTGGAGGGCGCTCTTCGCGTAGATGCCGAGGATACCGCGCTCCCTTTTGAGGGGCAGCTTCCACTTCGCGAGGCGGGCCGCGATCACCTCTTCGGGCAGGTCGAGGTTCACCGTGCGCCCGGGGATGTCTATCTTGATGATGTCCCCGTCCTCAACGACCGCGATCACGCCGCCGACCGCCGCCTCGGGGGAGATATGGCCGATTGCCGCCCCTTCGGTAAAGCCTGAGAAGCGTCCGTCGGTGAGTACGAATACCTCCTGCCCCATGCCGATGCCGACCAGCGCGTCGGTCGTCATCATCATCTCGCGCATGCCGGGCGCGCCGCGCGGCCCCTCATAACGGATGACGACGACGTCGCCGCTTTTGATATCGCCCGTCACAACCGCGTGGTGCGCCTCCTCGTCGGAGTTGAAGACGCGCGCCGGTCCCGCGAACCTGCGTATCTTCTCGGAGATGGTCGTCGTGCGGCAGATCGCGCCGTTGGGCGTGATGTTGCCCTTCATCACCGCGATGCCGCCGTTCTTAAAGACGGGGGCATCGACGGTCGTCAGCGTATCGTGGTCGGAGGAACGGCGCAGCGCCGCTATCTCGCCGATAGTGTGTCCGGAGACGGTGAGGCATTCCCGGTGGAGGAAGTCCCTCATCTCGCCGAGGACGGCGGGGACGCCGCCCGCGTTGTAGAGGTCGATGACCGTCGCCTTTCCCGTCGGGATGACGCGGCTGATGACGGGTATCGTCTCCGATAATTTGTCAAAATCGTCGAGCGTCAGCTCCACGCCCACCTCGCGCGCGAAGGAGAGCAGGTGAAGCACCGCGTTGGTCGAGCCCGCGAGGGCCATTGTGAGGATGACGCCGTTCAAGAGCGCCTCGCGCGTGAGGATATCCTTCGGCTTCACTCCCTCCTTGACGAGCTCCACGATGCGGCGTCCCGTCTGTGTCGCGAAGCGTTCCTTCTCCGCGTAGACGGCGGGGACCGTGGACGACCCTGGCAGCGCCATTCCCAGCCCCTCCATCAAAATCTGCATCGTATTCGCCGTGCCCATCAGCGAACAGGCGCCTGGGCCGGGGCAGACGTGATCCTCGAGGTAACGTATCTTCTCGCGCGCCTCGTCGCTTGCGTAATCCGCGCCGAATACGAGCTGGTCCAGCTCGCTCATCACGACGCTGCGTCCGCCGCTCTTGCAGACCTCCTGCGGGCCGCCCGTCAGCACGATACAGGGGACGTCGGCGCGGATGCCGCCCATAAGGACGCCGGGGATGATGCTGTCGCAAGATGCGAGCAGCACAAGGCCGTCCAGCAGCTGCACGCCGGTCATTATCTCGACGGAGGAGGCGATGACGTCGCGGATGACCAGCTCATAGCGGAAGTGCGGCATCCCGATGGGCACCGCGCCGCAGGTGGCGATGGTTCCGAATTCAAACGGCGTGCCGCCCGCCTGTAAAATGCCCGCGCGCACCCGCGCCGCGAGGCGGTCAAGGTGCACATGGCCGAGCCCCGCGTCGTTCGCGGTGTTTACAATGCCGATCAGCGGCTTGGAGAGGTCGCCGTCGTCGTAGCCGCAGCCCTTATAGATCGCGCGGCGCGAGGACGATCCCTTGCCGGAAAAAAGTCCGAGTTCTTTGGAGCGGTATGTCATTTGCGCTCAGTCCCTTCTATATTTCGTAAGTTTTATCGGTCGCTCGTATATTCCGCCGCTTGTGGCGATGAGGCGAAATCATTGTTCCCCTGTGAGCTGCCATTTTTCGTCCGCGGCAGCCGTGGGGCGAATAATCGGCGGCTCAGAGCAGGAAACCCTCTGGCAGCGGGTCGCTTGGGTCGAGGACGAACTTGTTGAAGCCCGTGATCCAGGCGGGGCCCGCGACCTTGGGGATGATTGCCTCGTATCCGCTCTCGGTGACGGCGGCAAGCGGCGTTCCCTCGAACTTTGTGTCGATGATGCTAGCCGCCTGGAATTTTTCGCCCACCTTCAGCTCGCCGCGCGATACCAGCAGCGCCATCCGCGCGGAGGTTCCCGTACCGCATGGCGAGCGGTCCACCGCACCCTCTGCGAATACGCAGATGTGGCGGCTGCGGCAGCCGTACTCCGTCCGTTCGACGGGGGAGGTGATAAGCACGCCGTAAATGCCGCTGATCTGCGGCTTCTCCGGGTGGCGGATGTCGAGATTGGCGTTCACCCAGCGTTTCATCTCCATCGCGCGCGCGACGAGCGCCGCCGTCTGCTCCGGCAGCACGCGCAGCCCCAGCTTCTCCTCCTCGACGAATATATAAAAGGCGCCGCCGTAGACGATCGCTGCCTCCACCTCGCCGATCCCCGCGACAGGTATCTTTACATTCTCTTTATAGACGAAGGCCGGAACGTTGGTGAAGGCGACGCGCTCCACGCGCCCCTCCTTTACCGCCGCCTCCGCCGTGATACGCCCGGCGGGAGCGTCGATCTTTATCGTGTTCTCTCCCTCGCGCAGCTCAAGAAGCCCCGTCTCCGCGGCGGCCTTCACCGCGCCGATCGTCCCGTGGCCGCACATCGTGCTCATCCCCTCGTTATGCATAAAGAGGATGCCAAGGTCGGCGTCGTCGGTTACCGGCGGTACCAGCACCGCGCCGAACATATCCTTGTGACCGCGCGGCTCCTTGAGCAGCATACAGCGGATATTGTCGTAACGCCCGCCAAAATATTCCATCTTCTCGAGCATCGTCCGTCCCTCCACCTTCGGGATGCCCGCGGTGACGACGCGAATCGGCTCCCCCGCGGTGTGGGCGTCGATGGCGTCGATCGTCCTTGTAAAATTCATCATGACGGTAATTTCTCCCTTCACAAGCCTCTTGATAATTATATATGTATCAACAATATTTTGTTAATTATATCGTATGAAAGTAGAAAAAAGAAGATTTTCATTCAGGGAACAAAACTAATAAATATAGAAAAAGCAAGATACTGTCAGCTATCGACATTATTTTTGCGAAAAATTTAAAAATATTGTTATCGACAATTTATTTATGATAAAATAAGGCCAGCGAAATCAGGAGGGCTGCGGAGGATGAATAAACGCAAGATACCAACGGAGCTGCTGTCCTACATAGACCTGGTGAAGGGGCTTGGGGAGATACTCGGCAGTGACTGTGAAATATTGCTGCATGACGTCTCAAATCCCGAACATTCGATCATCGCCTGCGCCAACGCCCAGGTGAGCGGCCGCGGCGTCGGCTCGCCGATGACGGATTTCGGCCTGCGGATGCTGAAAGACCCCAAGTACCAGAAGATGACGGGGGTCTACAACTACCGGGCCAGAACCGGCGACGGGCGGCTCCTCAAATGCGGCGTCTGTTTTATCAGGGATGCCGCCGGGCGCATCGTCGGCTTCCTCTGCATCAACATGGATGTCACAAAGATCGCCGCCGCGCGGGAAGCGCTCGACGAATTTTTTCGTGTGGACTCCTCAGGGGATGCCGCGGAGGATTACTGCGAACACTTCTCGAAGGAGGTCGGCGACGTCGTCTCCAACTCGATCGCTTTGGTCAAAAAGGAGTGGGGCGGTGACCTATCCGCGCTGCCGCGCTCAGACAAGGTCAAGGTGGTGGCCCGCCTCGACGAGATGGGTTTTTTCCTCGTCAAGGGGGCGATGGAACGTCTCTCCGAAGAGATGAAAAAGAGCAAGTTTACGCTCTACGCCTATCTGCGCTCCGTTCACTCCCCGGAATAACGGGAGATGGACTTTGAAACGGCGCTCCTATGTACGCACCGGGCCGCAGCGCCAAGCGCTGGGAAGAGGCCTTGACGCGGCGGATTTGTGAGATTTACCCTGCTCTTGCCTCTCTCTTGCCGAAGTTTGAGAAAGCCGCCTCTTACCGGCAAGCTGCGGAACAGACAAATTTTTTCAGCGGCAAAATAATACTTTCTTAGAAAAGGAGCGGATACAAGTGCTGATACTTAATGAAAAGACCCTCGTTGAGACGGTGGACTTCGACGAATTGATTGAAAAGATAGAGCAGACGATGCTCTTCGCGGACGAGGGAAACTTCGCGATGCCGCTGCGCTCGAACATTTCGCTTAACGGAAGCGACTCCCTGATGCTCATGCCCTGCGTCACGCCCGAGGCCTGGGGCTGCAAGCTCCTCACGCTGCGCCCCGGTAATCCGCAAAAGGGGCTGCCCTTCATCAACGGCGCGGTGATGCTCTTTGACGCGAAGACGGGAGAGCCGAAGGCGCTGCTCGAGGGTAAAATGGTGACGGCGCTCCGTACCGGGGCCGTCGGCGGCGCGGGCATCAAAAACACGGCGCGCGCCGATATCCGTTCCTTAGGGCTTGTCGGTACGGGGGCGCAGGGCTACTGGCAGGCGCAGTTCGGCTGCGCGGCGCGCAAAGGCGTCAAAAAGGTCTGGATATACGACGCGATGACGGAAAAACTTCCCGCGTTCGCGAAACAACTGCAGGCAGTGCTGCCGGGCGTGGAGGTAAAGATCGCCGCGAGCGCCGTGGAGCTGCTCGAAAAGACGGAGGCGGTGATGACGGCCACCCCCTCCAAGAGCCCGCTCTTTCCCGACGACGAAAAGCTGCTCGCGGGACACGCCTTCTCCGGCATCGGCTCCTACATGCCCGACATGCGGGAATTCCCGGACGGACTCTTTAAACTCACGGGCGGCGACGTCTACGTGGACACCCCTCACGCGCTGGACGAGACGGGCGACCTGATAACGCCGCTGGAAAACGGCGCGCTGCGGCGCGGCGATATCCACACGCTCGCGGAGCTGATCGGCGGCAAACGTAAAAAAGAGAGTGAGACCACCTTTTTCAAATCCGTCGGCATGGCGCTCTTTGACATCGCTGCGGCGGACTATCTCTGCGAAAAAGCGGCGCGCAAGGGGCTTGGGCAGAACGTGGAATTCTAACCGCCGCCGGACGGCGGGGCCGATGTCCCGCCTGTTTGAGATAAGATAACGCGCGGCGCACCTCCGCGTTACAAAAAAAATTAAGATAGTTTTGTATGGCCCGGCTCCCGAAACAGGGAGGCCGGGCCGTACTATTTTGCGCCAGTATATGCCGCGCCGCGCACAGAGGACTTTTCTTCAAAGACGGCCTCTGTTTACCGGAGACGCGGGAGGTAATGAGATATAAATTTACTTTTTTCGTAATATGTTACTTATGCTAAAATCTACAATCATTTTGCTTGACATATTAACTGAAACTTTTATAATTACAATTAGTCATAAAAAGAAATTTTCGCTGAAGGGAGTTGCGGGGAGATGAAAAAAATAATCGCTGGCGTACTGATACTTGCCGGATGGGCGTTCTATATTTCTTTTATATCAAGATACGCGCCAAGCTGCAGCTATGATGAGCCGCAGTACGCCGTCGGCGCGCCAAGCTCATGACGTCCGAGATAGTTGCCGTCAGGCTGGCGGTACACAGTTTATAAGACAAAAATCACGGTTGTTCTATTGGCGGTACAGCACGCTGTATCGTATACCGTGCCGCGCGACAGACGGGACGGAGAAAGAAAATGAGGCAGGCAATGAATACGGAAGGACGCAAAGGGCTAAAGACCAGGGGAAGCGCGGATATATCATACCTCGGACGATATGTGGACGAAATGATCTGGGAATTTATGGAAAAGAGGGGTATCCCCGGGCTTACCCTTGCCATTGTGCAGGCGCCCTATATCCCGCGCGTGGCGGGGTATGGCTTCTCATCGGCGAAGGAGCGCCGCCTCGCCTCGGTAAACACGATGTGGCCCGCCGGGCCGATCTCGCAGGCATTCGCGGCGGTGGCCCTAATGCAGCTGCACGAACGGGGAGCTCTGAATGTAGAGGAGAGGGCGGCGAAGTATCTGCCGGAACTTCCTGCGGCATGGAGCGGCATCACCCTGCTTGAGCTGCTGCGCCACGCCTCGGGCATCGCGGACTACCATAAGCGGCAGGGATGGAACGCCGTGGAGGGTTTTGATTTCACGAAGGCCGTTGCGCTTGTCAAAGATATTCCGCTTGCCTTCGCACCCGGTTCCGGCGTGGAGCTGAGCGCGACAAACTTCGCGATATTGACGGAGGTCATAGAGCGCGTGAGCGGTATGGGTTACCACGCCTTCGTCAAGAAGAACCAGATAGATTTCCTCGGCCTGCGCCGCACGGCCTTTGCCGAAGAGCTTGATAAATTCCCGCAGGAGGATGTGAGCCTCACGGGAAACGTGCACGAGAGATTCAAAAAAGACCCTCTCCGCATAGACCCGGCGGAGACCGCCGCCAGTTATGGCGCAGATGGAGAAAAGATCGCGCCGGAGGCCGTGTCTTCTTTGAGAGGTTTTTCCGACGTATGGGCCAGCGCGCAGGATATCTCCTTCTGGGATATCGGGCTTGCCGGCACGGCGCTGATTGGCCGCGCGGAGAATAAGGCGCTGGTCTACTCGCCGTGGAAACTGCCGGGTGGGGAGATTGTACCGGCGGTGGCTGGCTGGCACTTCTACGGACACCGCGGCCTTATGGATATCAAGGGATCGGTGCCGGGCTACAGCTCATTCCTGAGCCGTTTCACGGACGCCTCGGAGCTTGTCTGCGTCACCCTGATGGCCAACCGTGAAGGAGTTGATTTCACAAATCTGGGGCGCAGGATCGCGGCGGCCTTCGGCGGAACCATCGCCACAAACTATGACGACGGCAGGCTCTTCCTTTACGAGGGGCAGTTCTCTGTGGAAGAGAGCGCCGCGCGGCTCGAGAGAGAGCTCAAAAAACGCGGCATCCCGCTCTTTGCGAAGTTCGACCACCGGAAGAACGCGGAAGAGGTCGGTATGGAGCTGCGTCCCACCACGGTACTCGTCTTTGGCTCGCCGAAGGTCGGGACGAACCTCATGCTCGCCGATCAAAGCATCTCGCTCGACCTTCCCCTGCGTATCTCAATATGGGAGGATGAAAAGGGCTGCACCTGGCTCGCCTTCCCGCGTATGGAGCTCCTGGCCTCGGCCTACGGCCTCGAGGACCATCCCGTGACGGGCAGGATCGAGGCTCTGCTGGAAGAACTGACGGTCGCAGCTGACAGCGTCTACTGAGGCAGGAGCTAAATCGGCGTTTATCAAAATCGGCGCGAATAAGCACCGTATGCGTCATAAGCCGGTCTCTGAGTGTCCTCGCCGTATGAACAATACGGCTCCGGTACTCAGAGACCGGCTTATTTAGCCTACGGCACTTCTTCGCGCCGATTTTTCAGTTATCATGTAAAATTTTCCCAACATATCCACGTTCATTGTGGGAGTAATATAAATCGCGGTTTACGCCCTTGTAGCCTCCCTCTCTGAGGGAGGTGTCGGCCGCCTGTTTTTGGCGGCTGACGG
>ERZ1673695.998-NODE-998-length-34034-cov-5.644457_pt1 | contig 34034 bp, 31 predicted proteins | sample MGYA00580225_ERZ1673695 | MGnify/ENA primary metagenome ERZ1673695 (study PRJEB41218, sample SAMN15661739) | gut metagenome | host: Homo sapiens | place: Canada: London | collected 2015-08-20/2019-03-30 | study: EMG produced TPA metagenomics assembly of... | reverse complement strand
CCTGCGACGTGTTTTACCGTGTGCGCACCAAAGCCCACGGCTGGCTTCCGGAAGTGAAAAACCTCACCGATTACGCAGGCTGGAAAGAAAGCCCTGTAACCGATATTGCGGTAAAAGTTTCTGCCGGATCGGTTAAATACCGGGTACACGTCAAAAACGGCGGCTGGCTGCCCTATGTGGCCGGGTACAATACCGGGGACAGCAAAAATGGTTACGCGGGGAACGGCAAGCCCATTGACGCGGTGGAAATCTACTACTTTACCCCGGATGGAATTAAGCCGGCGAAAAAAGCAAGATACCGGGTTGCCCCGGTAAACGGCAATTATTACAGCTGGCAGTACGACAGCGAAAAGACGAACGGGCAGGACGGCTATGCCGGAGTGTTTGGCCATGAGATTGCAAAAGTACAGGTTATCATTGAATAAAACAAAAGCCCCGGAGGAATCCGGGGCGTTTTATTTTCAGAGCTGTTCCAGTTCTGTATGCTGTTAATTAGTTTAATCAGCTTGATTGTAGCCTTGACACGTAAAAAGAAATAGCCGCCCTGTCTGCAAACAAGCGGCTACTTCTTTTAGCTAATTGTTGAGGGCTAACCGTCTATCGGTTGCCTTTCTGTTTTTATTATATCCTCTTTTCCGCAAAGCATCAAGGGGATACCAAATAAGGAAATAGGGGGATTAATATCTCCCGCTTTTTTCATATAAAATGAAAAATTCTCAAGGAATCAATCCCTGAGAATTAGACAACCAAACACACCATTGGCGAACACATAATAAATGTGTTTGGATTTAAAATGTTGTGGTGAACCACCGGGGATTCGAACCCCGGACCCTTTGATTAAAAGTCAAATGCTCTGCCAACTGAGCTAGTGGTTCATTTGTGTTTACGCAAGATGCTTATTTATTATACATAATTTGCCTGCCCTTGTCAACACTTTTTTCGGGAAAACCCTTTTTTTCATCCGAAGGCCTTTCTTTCTCCAAAAATTTGGCCTGCGGGAAGCCGGAGGAAATAAGGGCGGAAGCCGAGCAACCTGCGCTTATATTATTGTTGCAGGAGTTTATAAAATTATGCTATAATAAAGGCCAAATCCAAATAAATTTGAATTTCCGGGCGGCTCCTTTAAAAAAGGCCTGCCCGCTGTTGATAGAAGCGCTCCAGTGCTTTTGAAAACAGAGTCATCAACTGAGGTGATTTTTTGTCATTCAACCGCGAACATATTCGCAACTTTTCAATCATTGCCCATATCGACCATGGGAAATCCACCCTGGCGGACCGGATTCTTGAGCAGACCAGCGCTGTTTCGACCCGGGATATGGAACAGCAGCTCCTCGACAACATGGACATTGAACGGGAGCGCGGCATCACCATCAAGGCCCGCGCAGTCAAGGTGAGCTATAAGGCCGACGACGGTGAAACTTATGAATTCAACCTGATCGATACCCCCGGGCATGTTGACTTCAACTATGAGGTTTCCCGTTCCCTTGCCGCCTGTGAAGGAGCGCTCCTCGTCGTGGACGCCTCCCAGGGGATCGAGGCGCAGACGCTGGCCAACACCTACCTCGCCATCGAGCACGACCTCGAGGTGGTCCCGGTTATCAATAAGATCGACCTGCCCTCTGCAAATCCGGAGATGGTCTGCCAGGAAATCGAGGACGTCATCGGCATCCCGGCGCTGGATGCCCCCCGGGTATCCGCTAAGACGGGGGAAAATATCCATGCGGTGCTCGAGCGGATTGTCACCGACATCCCCGCGCCGAAAGGCGATGAAAACGCCCCGCTTCAGGCGCTGATCTTTGATTCGTACTATGACGCATACAAAGGCGTTATTGTCTACATCCGGGTCAAGGAAGGCAAGGTCCGGGTTGGCGATACCATCCGGCTGATGGCGTCCGGCGCGGAATTTAACGTTGTTGAGGTCGGCTATCTGGAGGCGACTTCTATCCAGCCCTGCGGCGAATTGATGGCGGGTGAAGTAGGCTATATCGCAGCTTCCATTAAAAACATCGGCGACACCAAGGTGGGAGATACCGTCACCCTTGCGGACAACCCGGCCCCCGAGCCGCTTCCCGGCTACCGGCAGGTCAACCCCATGGTTTTCTGCGGCATTTACCCAGCGGACGGCGCGAAATACGGCGACCTGCGGGACGCCCTTGAAAAGCTGCGTTTAAATGACGCCTCCCTCACCTTTGAACCGGAGACCTCAATCGCTCTCGGCTTTGGGTTCCGCTGCGGTTTCCTCGGCCTGCTCCATATGGAAATCATTGAGGAACGGCTGGAGCGGGAGTACAATCTCGATCTGGTCACCACCGCGCCCTCGGTCGCCTACCGGGTCACGATGAACGGCGGCGAGGTCAGGATGATCGATAACCCCACCAATTTCCCCGACCCGATGAGCATCCAGGTGGCGGAGGAGCCGATGATTAAGGCGACCATCCTCTCGCCGGAGGAATTTGTGGGGAATATCATGGATCTCTGCCAGAACCGGCGGGGCGTCTTCAAGGATATGAAGTATCTTGACACCACAAGGGTCGAGCTCCATTATGAGCTCCCCCTTAACGAAGTTGTTTACGATTTCTTCGACGCGCTCAAGTCCCGTACCCGGGGTTACGCTTCTTTTGACTATGAAATGATGGGCTTCAGAGCCTCCAAGCTGGTCAAGCTCGACATCATGCTAAACGGAGAAGTGGTCGACGCGCTCTCGTTTATCGTCCACACCGACAAGGCTTACGAGCGCGCCCGCCGGATTGCGGAAAAGCTCAAGGAGCATATCCCGCGCCAGCTCTTCGAGGTGCCGATTCAGGCGGCGATCGGCGGGAAGATCATTGCCCGGGAAACAGTCAAGGCCATGCGGAAGGACGTTCTGGCCAAGTGCTACGGCGGCGATATCACCCGGAAGAAAAAGCTTCTGGAAAAGCAGAAGGAAGGCAAGAAGCGGATGCGCCAGCTCGGCAGCGTAGAGGTGCCGCAGGAGGCCTTTATGGCGGTTCTCAAGCTGGACGAATAAGCTTTTTTCCCGTGTCATATACTTCGTAAAACCGAAACCCGTGAAGGAATACTTTGCGGGTTTATTGTTTCTGTCAGAAAGGCGGAAGACTTATGATCCGGCGGTTCTGGGGAATATGGAGCACCGGGAGGTAATTGAAGAAGTCAAGGCGAAACAGCTGTAAAACAGAGGAGGTGAAAGGATGGCCGGAATTTATATCCATATCCCGTTCTGCGCAGTCAAATGCCCCTATTGTGATTTTTACTCCCTACCGGCGCGGCCCGCGGCAATGGACGGCTATCTCACCGCGCTTCTCTCTGAGATTGAAGCCGCCCCGCCCGGGTTGGCGGCCGAAACGGTCTATTTCGGCGGCGGAACCCCCATTCTGTTCGGGGCGGAGCGGCTTGCGGCCGTGATGGAAGCTCTCAGAGAACGGTTTTGCCTTACAGACGGCGCTGAAATCACGTTGGAGGCCAACCCTTTTTCCACTCCTGAGCGGGAATACGGGGCGCTTTTTAAAGCAGGGTTCAACCGCATTTCCTTTGGCGTTCAGTCGGCAGTCCCGGCGGAGCTGAAACAGCTGGGGCGGCTTCAGGGGCCGGAGCAGGTGAAGACCGCAGTTTTGCGGGCAAAAGCGGCGGGGTTCAACAACCTCTCTGCCGACCTAATGCTGGGAATTCCCGGACAGACCGAAAATTCGCTCAAAGAGAGCGTGGCTTTTTTGACGGCGCTTGATCTTCAACACATTTCGGCCTACCTGTTGAAGATCGAGGAAGGCACGCCTTTTGCGAAAAACGGAACTGCCGGCCTCTGCCCGGATGAGGACAGGCAGGCGGCTCTCTACCTCGCGGCGGTTTCCCTTTTGAAAGAGGCGGGATTCCGGCAGTATGAAATTTCCAACTTCTCAAAGCCCGGCTTTGAAAGCCGCCACAACTTGAAATACTGGAGGCGGGAGGAATATCTCGGCTTCGGCCCGGCGGCGCATTCCTTTTACCAGGGAAGAAGGTACGCTCATCCGCGGGATATGGAAGAATACGTCAGGACGGGGGGAAACAATGCTGTTTTGACTGACGATTGCCCGGATTCCGCCGAGGAGGAACTGATGCTTCGCCTCCGTCTGACGGAAGGAGCCGACATCGGCGCGTTGGCTCCAAATGAGAAAACAATACGCCGCATCCTGTCCGCTGCGCGTCCGCTTGAAAAGGCGGGGTTTCTCCGGGTGGAAAAAGAGCGGATCAGGTTGACGCCGGCGGGGTTTCTCGTTTCAAACGCGGTCATTTTGCGGCTGATCGGCGCGCTGGAAGATGAGGAGGGATAATGATGGAACAGCGTCCCCTTTACAGGAAAGATGTTTTTGGCGCCTGTTTTTCTGATTGCTCTGCTGCCAATTCCCTGCTGGAACGGCTTGCGGCGGGAATCCGGGGCGTTTTCGGTTCGGATTTTATCAGCCTTGTTTGTTACGGCTCGCTGGTCTGGGGCGGTTTTGACGAAGCGCTGAGCGACGTAGACCTCGCGGCGGTTCTTCGGCGGGAGATTTCTGAAAGCGACCTGCCCGCTCTGCGGGATCTCCACGCTGCTTTGGAAGAGGAATTTCCGGACTGGAAGGATCGGGTAGAAGTGCAATATGTAGGCAGGTGTTCGCTCAGCCGCTTCCGCGAAGGGTGGGGGCGCATGGCGAACATCAGCCCCGGAGAGCCGCTTCACCTGGTGCCCTGTACTGTCGACTGGCTGACCAACTGGTACTTTGCGGGGGAGTACGGAAAGGTTTTGATTGGCGCGCCGCGGGAAGACGTCTTTCCGGAAATTGCCCATACGGAGTTTCTTGAAGCGGTCCGCCGTTCGGCGCTGGAATGGCCGGAGCGACTGGATGATATCAGGAATTCCTGCGGTTACCAGGGTTACGCGGTGTTAACGCTTTGCCGCGCCTGCTATACCCTTTCAACCGGCAGACAGATCTCAAAGCAGGGCGCTGCCGCCTGGATGGCGGAAAAACGTCCGGAAACCGCCCCGCTGGTTGCAGATGCGCTGCGCTGGCGAAAAGAGCAGGATACGGGAACAGATGTTCCCGCCCACACATTGAAACGGGTGGAAGAATTTGTCCAAATGGTAGTGGGCTGGGTCCGCACCGGCCGGTATGAATAAAACAGGACTCACGGTTATTTCTGTGAGTCCTGTTTTATTTTAGAATCTTATGAATCAGCTGGGAGGAAATTCTTTGCAGCCCTTTGCCCTTTTTTGAGTTTTTCCCAGATGTTGGCAGGGGTTCGATGGCGCATCAAATCAGCCGTGTCGTGCTTTTGGAGGCGTTCAATGTTGTCCTGTAATTCGGGATGACGGCTGTCCAGTTCGGCAAAATCCGGGCAGGATGCGCGTTTGCCGCATTTCCAGCGGCCCAGCCCTTTTTTCTTTTATACGGATCCGCAAAGGGCATTCCGGCCTATGGCCGACTGATACGGAACAGGGCCTGGGGTTAGCGTTCTGTCCCGGCCGTTTTATCTGACCATACCCAATTTCCCCAAAATATTACAGCCGTTAAACTTTCTTCATATTTTATTTTCCAATTCTTCTGAAAGGCTTTATATTCCCCTTATAAATTCAGGGTATTATAAAGATGTTCCATTTGCAAAGGAAAACAATTAATTTAACGATACTGCCGCGGCTGTCCGGAATACCGGCGGCAAAGGCAGACCAAAAATCTCGCCGTGTTTACGGCGTTTCCAATACATCTCTCCCTTAAGTCCGCCACTTGCGGCGGATCAAAAAACCAACCGGCGCTTCTCTAGCGCCGGTTGGTTTTTTATAAACCGTTAGTCTTGCGTTTGGAGCTAAGGCAGATGGAAAAGCCAAATGTACTGCAAGGATTGGCAAATCCGGCTAATTATGATTTTCCGGAAGGCTTATGCCTACCAAGCTCTTTTCAGGAGGGTAAAAACCGCCGCAAAAAACGCGGCGGTTTTTATTTAATCAATGACTTTGTGCTGGTACCACTTGGTTCCCCGCTTTCGCAGAGCAAAGATCAGCGCACGTACGCCCCATTCGAGAACCATGGCAGAAACAACCCCGATAATCCCGAAGCCGAGGATAATTCCCAGCAGGTACCCGAGCATGACGCGGACAATCCACATGCTGAGCATGGCGGCGATGGAGGTGAACTTCGCGTCCCCCGCCGCGCGGAGGGCAGACGGCGTAATAAACGCCATCGACCAGAGAAGCGGCGTGCCGATAACCGAGATAATCAGGCAGGTAAAAGTTTCAAAGGCAATGCCGTCCGGCGGGGAGTACATCTGGTAGAGGAGCGGCGTAAAGGGAAGCATGACAATGGCGACTAAGGTGCAGAGGATACAGGCGGTCACAATAAAAGAACGCATAAATTTTTTGGCTTCCTTGACGTTTCCAGCCCCCATACACTGGCCAACGACCGTCATGACCGCCAGATTGAGGGCGTTCCCGGGCACCTGGAAAAGAATAATCATCGACATTGAGATGGCGTAGGCAGTCATGCTGGCAGTACCCAGGCTGACAATAAAAGTCTGCGTCAGAATTTTGCCGCCGTGGAAAAACATCTGCTCGCTCGCGGAGGGCAAGCCGATCAGCATGATGCTTTTTTGCATCGACTTGCTGAAACGCAGGAAGTGTTTACCGGTAATACAGAGCTCGTGCCGGGTGTGGAGGAGGTAGAAGACCGCCGCCACCGCGGCAAGAAACCTTGCTATGTTGAGGGAGAAGGTGACGCCCAAAACGCCGAGCCCCATCCCGTTGATGAAAATAAAGTTTAAAATGACAACCAGTACGTTCATTCCAATGGAAAGCATCATGGAAGCGCGGGTATCCCCCATACCGCGCAGGGCGCCCGAAACCGCCTGGAAAACAGCGAAGCTCGGGTAGGAAATGCAGCAGCCGATCAGGTAAACGCGGGCGTTGTTCATGACGTCCGGTTCCGCCTGTCCGAAAAGGACGTTGAGGAGCGGGTCGGAAAAAACAATGATCAGCACGCCGATTACAAGGGCGCAAAGGGAGCAGGACAAAAATGGACTGGGCCGAGGCTTCACCCGCCTTTTTGGGTTCGAACCGGCCAATGTACTGGGCAACGACGACTGTACCGCCCGTTGCAATGGCAATGAAGAAGTTCATCATGAAAAGGTTGATTGAATCGACCATATTGACGGCCGCGACCGCCCCGGGACCTGAGGAGCTTACCATTGAGGAGTTGATGATGTTGAGAATTGCCACCATTGCCTGGTCGACAAGGAGCGGCAGAAACAAAACAGTCAGGCTTTTAAAACTGAAACATTCGCCGGATAAGTTTTTTTGGATCAGTGCGGAGAGCTTACTTCGCGCCTTGGTTAGCATCGCTTAATTTCCTTCTTTTCTGGATTGTAATAAAAGTTCTTACCTGTATTTTATTATCATATTACTTTTTGAAGAAATTGTCCATTGGCAGATCGGAGAATTAACCCGGTTTATTTGTGAAATTTGCCTGTTTGGGTTTCCGATTGGCGTTTTATCTCATCGTGTTTTATAAAGCTGCTGCATAGCTTTACTGGTTTTCTTTTTTATAAGAACCCCACCCATTAGCGCAATCAAAGATTGCGAATGGGTACCCGGGAACCTTGTTATGCTTTTTTTGCCTGCTGTAAAAATTTTTTGCCGTATGAGCGGGCAAAGATCACAGCAGGTAGATAGCCTATTTTAGCTCCACCTTGTAATAAGAACCCCACCCATTAGCGCAATCAAAGATTGCGAATGGGTCCCGGGAACCTTGTTGCTCACGTTCATTCGCAAAAAGGATTTTGCCGTCTCTATACCGCAATGGCAATTTTATTGATGCGGTAAGACTTTTGAATTACTATGGCATAATAGTTTCAGATGAAAACGGCGGGCTGCAGTTTTCATTAGGGCGGCATTCCCGATATGGCTCTTACTGTCCTAATTTTTATTCAAGCATAATTTATGGTATAATAGGTTCGTAAAAAGCGAAGAGCGGTGCACAACGCCCTAGGCGGATAAACGTAGAAAAGGATGACAAATTGGATGAAGTATAATCATTTTATTTTTGATATGGACGGAACACTTGCGGACACTTCGCCCGGCGTCTTCGAAGGCGTACGCCTGACCCTGCGGCAGATGGGCGAGCCTCTCCTGCCGGAAAGTGAACTGCGGCGGTTTATCGGCCCGCCGCTCCACCATTCCTTTCAGGAAATCTGCGGGATGGATGAGGAAAGGGCAATGGAGGCAACTCTCCGCTTCAGGAGCTATTACAAAGACGAAGGCGTCTTCCGCAGCCGCCTCTATGACGGGATGGAAACTCTGCTGCGGACCCTCAGGGCGGAGGGGCATAAGCTGATGGTCGCAACCCTCAAGCGGGAGGAACAAGCCCAAAGCCTTGTAAAATATTTGGGAATTGCGGATTGCTTCAGCGCTGTCGTCGGCTCGGATGACGGCGAACAGCGGACCAAAAAGGATACCATTGAAATTGCAATGGAGCTTTCGGGTATCGGCAGCCCAAAAGATGTCCTCATGATTGGTGACAGCGAATTTGACGCGGTTGGGGCCGCCCAGGCCGGCGTTGATTTCTGCGCCGCGACCTATGGATTCGGCCTGACGCCGGAGGTTTTGAAACAGCACTCTTATAAGCTCGAGATTGCAAGCCCGCTTGAACTGCTTGAAAAAATAAAGTGACGCGAGTTTCAGTAAAGGAGGCGCGGCGATGCCGAAGGAGCAGATTCTATCCTCTGAGAAAGACGTTGTACGGGAGGGCCGGGTTGTCAGACGCCCCGCACGGCGGTGGTCGCCCAACACCGGAGCTTTTTTAAAGCTGCTGGAGCAAAAGGGTTTGCCGGCCGAACGTTTTCTCGGGATTGAAAACGACGCGGAGCTGACTGAATTCAACGACGGCGAGCTCATCCACCCTCAAAAGTGGAGCGGCGAGGCGCTTTTTGAAATTGGAAAATTGACGGCTGCGCTCCACCGCGCCGGTGCGGAATTTACACCGGACCGTGCGTTGGGGTACAAACCTTGGTGCCTGCGGGAAATTGGGGGCGGCGGCCGGATTTGGTGCCATGGCGATATTGCCCCCTGGAATATGCTGACAAAGCGGGGGATGCCAAGCTGCCTGGTGGATTGGGAATTTTTCGGCCCGCTCGACCCCTTGGTGGAGCTTGCCCGGGTTTGCTGGCTTTTCCCCCAGCTGGTTGACGACGATTTGGGAAATTTGTATGACCTGCCTTCTCCGGAGGAGCGGGCGGCCCAGGTGCGCCTGATCTGTGAGGGATACGGGCTGGAACAGAAAAAGCGCGCCCGGCTGACAGAGCAAATATTAGAGGTTATTATCTGCGAGACGGCGCATGAGGCAATCGATCCGGGGCTGACTTTTGAAGACCGCGGGCCCCTGTGGGGGTTTGCGTGGCGTACCCGCAGCCTGTACTGGGTCTGGCGCAACCGCAAAGCCTTGGAAACGGCGCTGCGGTAGCTATAGTTTCATATAAAAAACCCGGCCCCCAATATTGGGAAGCCGGGTTTCCGTTTTCAATCCATCAAAAAAGCACCGCGAAGGGTTCTACGATTCACAGCCGGGAACTCTGGCGGGCAATTGCGCTTCAGGTATGCTCCAGCCCTGGTTGCCTCTGTAGAACACGCCCGCATTGTTTATGGGGCGGGCTGATTTAAGTGTTTCGTCTCCAACAGGATGCACAATACGGCTTTCTCTTGAACGAATCAGCGCGCGGCTGTTTTTCTTTTCTCGCCCGGGTCTGTAAGCCCTTCAATTTTTCCACCCGCGACGGCCCAAAGGTAGAGGCTGGCGACCGAACCACAGGGTGAATACCGCCGGCGGTATTTTTCAAAAAGCTTTGGGGTGATTTTCCGGTGCCGGTAAAGCATTCGGAGCCCTCGCTGGATGGCGAGGTCACCGTAGCTTAAAACATCCGGGCGCTGCATAGAGAAGAGAAGAAGCATTTCGGCCGTCCAAACGCCGATTCCCCGCAGGGAGGACAGCGCGCGGCAAACCTCTTCGTCCGGCATTTGTTCGAGTGCGGCCAGGTTGAATTCCCCTGAAAGAATTTTTTTGGCCGCATCTTTGATGTAGGAGGCCTTCCGCAGGCTGATCCCAAAGCGTTGCAGCTCTTCCGCCGTGAGCGCGTCCGCGAGAGCGGGGGTGAACCTTGGGTGGGCGGATTTGACCCGCGCCCAGATTGTGGCCTGCGCCTTGGTGGAAATCTGCTGCCCGACTATGGCGTTCGTGAGCGCTTCGAATAAATCGGGGATCACTTCCCGCTCTATGGGGCCGACCTGGTCGATCACCCTCCCAAGGGCCGGATCCTTTTGTTTGAGATATTCTGTTTCAGCGGTTGAATATTTAAAAATGGGCATAGGCATTCCTCTCCGTCACAGGATCCCTTCCAGCTTGAGCAGCAGTTTTTTGGCGGGCAGGCCGCCGGCGTATCCGGTCAGCTTTCCGTTTGTGCCGATGACCCGGTGGCAGGGCAGAAAGATAGAGATGGGATTTTTCCCGTTTGCAGCGCCTACAGCCCGGCAGGCGGAGGGTTTCCCGAGCTTTTTTGCAATTTCTCCGTAGGTAACTGTTTGGCCGTACGGGATTTCAGCGAGAACCTCCCAAACCCGGCGCTGGAATATTGTTCCCTCCGGGCGGAGAGGCAGGTCGAATTCCCGGCGCTTTCCCGAGAAATATTCCCTCAGCTGCTCCCCGGCCCGTTTGAGCAGGGGCGTTTCAAAAACTTCAAAATCCTTTGGGGCTACAGTATTGCCGAAAAAGAGGTTGGTAATAAAGCCGCCCTCCTCAGCAATTCCGATTTTCCCGAGAGGCGACTGGTAAAAGTAAGCGTGTTTCATAATAGCACCTCCAAGCGAACAGCAATTATTTTTTTGTTGACAAAAAACGGGGCGAATCGTTTTGCCTTGGCTGGAACGCTCCCGCTTCTCTTATTGCTCCTTATACCCCCACCCGTCTAAACCCGCGCGGCGCATCGCGCCGAACAAGCGGTCCTTGAAGCCTTTGTCAAGCCGTTCGCGCTCGGCTAAAAACTCTTTGGTTGTCTGGCGGGAAGTGGCGCCGTCGGCCGGGCACTTGCTTTTCACAATGGGGAGCCCCGCTCTTGCGGCGGCCTTCCGCACCTCTTTTTCCGGGGCAAAGACCATAGGGCGGATCATGGTGAGTTGTTTGCGGGAAAGGTAGCTTTTGGGGGAAAAACAGCCCAGCCGCCCTTCGTTGAAAAGATTCATGACAAAGGTTTCGACCGCATCATCAAAGTGGTGCCCTAACGCGATTTTATTGCATCCGTTTGCAACGGCCGCGTCGTGAAGCGCACCGCGGCGCATCCGGGCGCAGAGGCTGCACGGGTTCGGCTCTTTCCGCAGGTCGAAGACGATTTCACCGATGTGGGTATCCTTGACAGTGTAGGGGACGTCCAGCTCTTCACACAGCGCTCTGATGGGGGAATAATCGGTCGCCTCCCCGTTGAAATGCGGGTCGAGGGTGACAGCCAGAAGTTCGTAATCGATTCCAATAAACCGCCGGAGCATGGAAAGCCCGGTCAGCAAAACAACCGAGTCCTTTCCGCCTGAAACCCCGACCGCAATTTTGTCGCCGTCCTGGATCAGGTCGAACTCCTGTATGGCTTTGCGCATATATCCAAGCATTCTCTGCATGCTTTTCCCGCTCCTTATCACGAAGTAACAACAAAGGTATCATTCCTTGCAGCCGGCGCCGGGACACAATACCAGTTATTTCCGATTGCTTTTCTAGGAATATTATACAGGATTTAGCCCGGCCCTGCAAGAAGGGGTCGAATATTTTTGATTCGAAAAAGGAAAAAACTTTCTTGTCACCCGCCGCCTTCGGTGCTATACTTTTTACAGAAACTGTTTAAAGGAGGGCTTTGTATTTATGGCAAAATTCACTGATCTTGACAAGCTGCTGCAGCAGTTTGCAGGCTCCACAGTTCCCGGCTGTGGCTGCGCGGTGGCGCAAAACGGCAAAGTTTTATATGAAGGCTACTATGGCTCTGCGAACCTGGAGACAGGGAAGCCGGTTACAGCGGATACAGTTTACCGTCTTTTTTCAATGACAAAGGTTATTATTTGTACGGCGGCGATGATTCAGTTTGAGCGGGGGAAATTCCTGCTCAACGAACCATATTACAATTACTTCCCGGAATACAGAAATACCCAGGTGGCCGAAATTATTCCAAACGGCGCGGTTTCCATCCGGCCGGCGAAGAGCCCGATGCTGGTGCGTGATACCTTCAACATGGCGGTGGGGCTCCCCTACCCGAGCGGCGATTCCTACACCGAGCAGAAAATGCGGGAGGTGCGGGAAATGCTTGCCGCGAAGGGAAAATACACCTTACAGGACGATGTGCGCGCCATGGCGGCTGTTCCTGTGCGGTATGACCCCGGTACCCATTGGAGCTACGGTTTCGGCCATGAAATGGTTGCGGCGCTGATTGAGGCCACTTCCGGCATGACGGTGGGAGAATTTCTCAAAAAGGAAATTTTTGAACCTCTTGGGATGGAAGACACGGGCTATCGTTATTTTGGAGATATCCGGGAGCGGATGATCCAGATGTACAGGCCGGAGGAAGACGGCAGCTTTACCCCGATTAAAGGGATGCAAGACGACAACCACGAGCCGGACGCCGTTTACGAAGGCGGCGGAGCAGGGCTGTTCAGCACGGTGCGCGACTATCTGAAGTTTACCCAGATGCTTGCAAACGGCGGCGTTTACGAGGGCAGGCAGATCATTGGGCGGAAGACAATTGACCTGATGCGCCGGAATATGTTAAACGACGCGCAGATGAAAGACTTTGCCGATTCCTATAACGAAGGCTATGGTTACGGGCTGGGCGTCCGCACTATGGTGGAGCCCGCGGGGGTTGCCAATCTGTCCGCCGGGGAATTCGGCTGGACCGGCGCCGCCGGAACCTGGACGTCAATTGACCCGTCGGAGGGCGTTTCGGTGGTCTATATGCACCAGACTATGCCGAACAATGAGCAGTACCACCACCATCGGGTGCGCGCAGTGGCGTACGGATGTATCAAATGAAAAAGGAAAGGTAAAAGCGTGGTGCCTTTAAGGGCATAGCTTAAAGGCGTGGGCATCGAAAAGCCCAAGAGAGTTGAGTGAAGTTTTGATCTTTTTCTCTCGAATCTTGCAATTTTACAGGAATGGGTGTATAATAACTGGGACAATTAAATAGACGGGAGCTTGTGTTTACAGGCTGAGAGGAAGGTACAACCTTCGACCGAAAACCTGATTTGGATAATGCCAACGTAGGGACGCCTGATACATGGGTATTGGGAACAACAAAGTGCTTTAGGAAGCTGCCAAATCGGCAGCTTCCTTTTTTGTCGTTTTGGAGGTGTTTTTATGGTGAAAATCAACGGAGAAGACAAAAACGCTGCGGGCAAAACGCTTGCCGGTTATCTTGCGTCTGCAAATTTTGATCCAAAGCGTGTCGCTGTGGAACGAAATGGGGATATTGTACCGAAGTCACAGTACGCCGAGATTGTTTTGCGGGACGGCGACAGTCTTGAAATTGTAAGTTTTGTGGGAGGCGGCTGATATGCTTTCCAATAGAAAAGAATGGATGGACGCGCTTATAGAACGCCATGGAAGGGAACGGCAGGAAAGGTTTTCCGCGGCAACTGTTGCTGTCTGCGGGTTGGGCGGCCTTGGCTCCAACATAGCTATAGCGCTTGCGCGCGCGGGGATAGGAAAACTCATACTGGTTGATTTTGACAAGGTAGATCTTACGAATTTGCACCGTCAGCAATACAAGGCCTCACAGATTGGTATGTATAAAACCGAAGCGCTTGCAGAAAATCTGCGTGAAATCAATCCCTATATTGAGCTGGAAACACATACCGTCCGTATCACAGTGGAAAACGCTTTGTCGCTTTTAAAAAATACGGATGTTATCTGCGAAGCCTTTGACCATGCAGAGGCAAAGGCAATGCTTACAAATCTTGTTCTTGAGGCAATGCCTGAAACATATCTTGTTGCGGCTTCAGGAATGGCGGGATTTGGAAGCGCAAATACCGTTAAAACCCGAAGGGTCATGAAAAGGTTTTACCTGTGCGGCGATGAAGCCAGTGACGTTAACGGCGGCATAGGGCTTGTATCCTCCCGCGTGATGCTCTGCGCCGCACATCAGGCGCATATGGTTTTGCGAATTTTAACAGATGTATTTGAAGTTTAACGAAAAGAAGGAAATAAAAATGCAGAATGACAAATTGTTGATCGGCGGACACGAATTCAGCTCGCGCTTTATTTTAGGTTCGGGCAAGTATTCAATGAAGCTGATTGAAGCGGCGGTTAAGGACGCGGGGGCAGAAATGATTACCCTTGCCGTTCGCCGCGCTAACACAAAAGAAGATGAAAACATCCTCGATTATATTCCAAACGGCGTAACCCTGCTGCCAAATACCAGCGGCGCCAGAAACGCCGAAGAGGCGGTCCGCATTGCCCGGCTTGCAAGGGAACTCGGCTGCGGGGATTTTGTAAAAATTGAAATTATGCGTGACACCAAATACCTGCTTCCCGACAATCAGGAAACAATAAAGGCAACCGAAATCCTCGCCAGGGATGGCTTTGTGGTTATGCCGTATATGTATCCCGATTTGAATGCTGCGCGTGACCTTGCGAATGCAGGCGCGGCAAGTGTAATGCCTCTGGCTTCTCCCATTGGTTCCAATAAGGGGCTTGCAACAAAGGAATTCATTCAAATCCTCATTGATGAAATCGACCTGCCGGTCATTGTGGACGCAGGTATCGGCAGGCCTTCGCAGGCTTGCGAAGCAATGGAGCTGGGAGCCGCCGCTATTATGGCAAATACCGCGCTGGCCACCGCTGGGGACCTGCCTATGATGGCGTCTGCGTTTAAGGATGCGATTGAAGCCGGACGCAAGGCATATCTCGCAGGACTTGGCAGAGTGCTGACCCGCGGCGCGTCTGCATCCGATCCTCTGACCGGTTTTTTGCGGGATTGAGAGGTAATAAAATGGAAAACCAGTTTTTTATAGATTCTGAATATTTGTCCCCTGAGGCGCTTGAAAAAAAGCATCAATTGGAAAACGATCCGTCTTCACGGAAAAGCCATATGGAATATCTGCCGGGGATGGAACAGATTGAGTCTGACGTTTGTAAAAACGTACTGTCACAGATGAATTCCTATGACTACACGAAGTATACGGCAAAAGATGTCCGCGCGGCGCTTGAACGCGAAACTTGCTCTATAGAGGATTTCAAGGCGCTTCTTTCCCCTGCGGCGGAGCCGTTTTTGGAAGAGATGGCGCAGAGGGCAAAAATTGAAACAAGCAGGCATTTTGGCAATACCGTTTACCTCTTTACCCCCCTCTACATAGCCAATTACTGTGAAAACTACTGCGTGTATTGCGGCTTTAACTGCTATAACCATATCAACCGTATGAAATTAAGTTATGAGCGGATAGAAAAGGAAATGAAGGTCATTGCAGACAGCGGCATGGAAGAAATCCTAATTCTTACCGGAGAAAGCCGTGGGCAGAGCAATGTGGAATATATCGGTGAAGCCTGCAAGCTTGCAAGGAAGTATTTCCGTATGGTAGGGCTTGAAATCTACCCTGTCAATACCGATGAGTATCAATATCTCCACAAATGCGGCGCGGATTATGTTACTGTGTTTCAGGAAACATACGATACGGACAGATACGAACAGCTTCACCTGCTCGGACACAAGCGGGTATGGCCTTACCGTTTTGATGCACAGGAACGGGCGCTGCGCGGCGGTATGCGGGGAGTTGCTTTCTCGGCGCTGCTGGGACTTTCAGATTTTAGGAAGGACGCGCTGGCGAGCGCGCTGCACGTTTATTACTTGCAGAGAAAATATCCGTACGCTGAAATGTCGCTGTCCTGCCCAAGACTCAGACCGATTATTAATAATGACAAGATTAATCCTTTGGATGTACATGAGCGTCAGCTTTGTCAGGTGCTTTGCGCTTACCGTATATTCCTGCCGTTTGTCGGCATTACCGTATCTTCACGGGAAAGCGCTGAATTCAGAAACGGTATTGTTAAAATAGCGGCAACCAAAGTTTCCGCCGGGGTGTCTACAGGTATTGGCGACCACGAAAGCAAGTACAGCGGAAAAGAGGCGGATGCTGCACAAGGCGACGAACAGTTTGAAATTGACGACAACCGCAGTCTTGACAAAATGTATCGGGATATAGCCGATGAGGGTTTACAGCCGGTTCTGAACGATTATCTCTACGTGTGAGGCAAGAAAAAATGAAAAAATTTGATTCAGGTTTATATTTTATAACAGACAGCACAGCCTACGCCGAAGAAGAATTTTTATACCGTGTGGAACAAGGCTTGATGGGCGGGGCAACGCTGCTTCAACTCCGTGAAAAAGACAAAACCACCCGCGAATACCTTGAGCTTGCGGAAAAGGTCCATACGCTTACAAGAAAATACAACGTGCCTTTGATTATTGACGACCGTGTGGACGTGGCCCTTGCCGTCAATGCCGAGGGCGTTCATGTCGGACAGAGCGATATGCCTGTAGCTGCTGCAAGAAAACTGATGGGAGAAAACAAAATTGTAGGTGCGACCGCAAAAACTGTACCGCAGGCTTTGGAAGCTTACAAACAAGGGGCAGATTATCTTGGCGTAGGAGCAATTTATCCTACTACGACTAAGGTGAAAACCGTGTTGACGTCTACCGATACGCTCCGTGACATATGTAGCGCCGTTCCAATTCCGGCAAACGCCATTGGCGGCCTGAACAAAGACAACATTGATGTTCTTGCGGGCATTCCCATTGCCGGAATTTGTGTGGTGTCTGCCATTATGAAAGCTGACGATCCAAGGCAGGCGGCAATTGAACTGAAAGCAAGAGCGCTGGAACTTGGATTATGCTGAAAGGCGTAATTTTTGATGCTGACGGCACTTTGCTTGATTCTATGCGTGTATGGAGAGAACTGGGCAAGAGATACCTGAACAGAAAGGGAATTGCGGCGGACGGCGGCCTTGCGGATATTCTTTATCCAATGAGTTTGGAAGAAAGCAGTGTTTATTTAAAAAGAAGATACGGCCTTACAGACAGTGTTGAAAGAATTGTTGCGGATACGCTTGCAATGATAGAGGAATTTTATCTCACCGAAGTTTCTTTGAAACAGGGCGTTGCTTCTTATCTTGAAGAACTGAGAAAACGGGAGATCCCTATGATAATTGCAACCTCCGGCAGCCGCGACGTTTTAGTCAGGGCGTTTGAACGGCTGCAAATCGGGAACTATTTTCAAGGTATACTTACCTGCAGCGAGCTTGGGGTTAGCAAGCGGGAAGCGGCCGTTTATTTGTCAGCGGCAGAAAAACTGGGAACAAAGCCGAGGCAAACCGTGGTGTTTGAAGATGTGCTTCACGGCGTTGTCTCCGCAAAAGCCGCAGGTTTTATAACGGTTGCGGTTGAGGATTTTTCGAATGAAAGGGACAGACAAAAAATGAGGGAAATCTCTGATTACTCTATCAGGGATTTTACAGACGCCGTTCTAAAAACAATTTAACAGGCGGCGGCAGACCGGGGGCACCACTCTCTGTCGCTTAATAAAAATAATGCGGATACATGTCGAAAGGGAGTAAAGAATGAGGACAGCATTATCAATCGCAGGAAGCGATTCCTGCGGAGGCGCCGGCATTCAGGCAGATATTAAAACAATGACGATGAATGGTGTTTATGCTATGAGCGCGATTACGGCGCTGACGGCACAGAACACAACCGGCGTAAGGGCAATTCAGGAAGCGGAGCCTGAGTTTTTAAAACAACAGATCGACGCCGTATTTGAGGATATTTTTCCCGATGCGGTCAAAATCGGAATGGTATCAGGGAGCGGGCTTATCCGTGTAATTGCGGACAGGCTGAAATACTATAAGGCAATTAATATTGTTGTAGACCCCGTTATGGTTGCAACCAGCGGTTCGTCTTTGATGAAAACAGGCGCGGTGCAAACGCTTATAGACGAACTTTTGCCCATAGCGGCCCTTGTTACGCCGAACATTCCCGAAGCGGAAGTTATTTCAGGATTTAGCATCCGCAGCGAAAACGATATGCTGAAAACGGCAGAACAGATCGGCGAAACTTATAAATGCGCCGTGCTTCTTAAAGGCGGGCACAGCGTTAATGACGCAAATGATCTGTTGTACGCAAACGGAGCGATCCATTGGTTTAAGGGGGAACGGATTAACAATCCCAACACCCACGGAACAGGATGCACTTTATCCAGCGCCATTGCGGCAAACCTTGCCAAAGGTTTTTCCCTTGCCGAATCTGTACACAGAGCAAAGGAATATATTTCCGGCGCGCTCGCTGCAATGCTGGACCTGGGAAAAGGCTCGGGGCCGATGCAGCACAACTTTGACCTGAATTCCCGCTTTGGCGAAGAAAAAATATCTGTTTGAAAGGATTTGAAAAAATGAGAAATTACACAACACAGATGGACGCCGCAAGGCAGGGTATTATTACCCCTGAAATGAAAGCGGTTGCCACTAAGGAATACCGAACCGAAGAAGAAATCCGCGGCCTTGTCGCCAGGGGACAGGTTGTCATCTGCGCCAACAGGCTGCATACCTGCATTAACCCGAACGGCGTCGGCTCTATGCTCCGTACCAAAATTAACGTCAACCTTGGCGTATCCCGTGACTGCAAGGATTATGATATTGAGATGCAGAAGGTTATGGCGGCCGTGAATATGGGGGCGGAGGCTATTATGGATTTGTCCTCCCACGGAAACACGCAGCCTTTTCGTAAAAAGCTGGTTGCAGAGTGCCCCGCAATGATCGGTACGGTGCCTGTGTACGACAGTGTCATCCACTATCAACGCGACCTTGCCACCCTGACGGCAAAGGACTTTATTGATGTGATTCGCCTCCACGCACAGGACGGCGTGGATTTTGTTACCCTGCATTGCGGTATTACCCGCAAGACGATTGAGCAGATTCGCAAGCACAAAAGAAAGATGAACATTGTTTCCCGCGGCGGCTCTCTCGTCTTTGCCTGGATGAGCATGACCGGCGAGGAAAACCCGTTCTATGAATATTTTGATGAAATTCTTGATATCTGCCGCGAGTATGACGTGACAATTTCTCTGGGGGACGCCTGCCGCCCCGGCTGTCTTGCCGACGGAAGCGACGTTTGCCAGATTGAAGAGCTTGTCCGCCTTGGCGAGCTGACCAAGCGCGCCTGGGAAAAAGACGTGCAGGTAATGGTGGAAGGCCCAGGACATATGCCGATGGATCAGATCGAAGCAAATATGAAAATTCAGCAGACTATCTGCATGGGCGCGCCGTTTTATGTGCTCGGCCCTATTGTTACGGATATTGCTCCCGGTTACGACCATATCACCTCCGCTATCGGCGGAGCAATTGCCGCAGCGTCGGGTGCGGCATTCCTTTGTTACGTAACGCCTGCCGAACATCTGGCCCTGCCTAATGTGGAGGATGTTAAGCAAGGTATTATTGCTTCCCGTATTGCCGCACATGCCGCCGATATTGCAAAGAAAGTGCCGCATGCAAGAGAGCTTGACGACCAGATGGCGGACGCCAGAAGAACCTTTGACTGGGAAAAGCAGTGGGAATGCTCCATTGACCCGGAAACTGCAAAAGCAATTCGGGACAGCCGTGCTCCCGAACACGAGGATAGCTGTTCCATGTGCGGCAAGTTCTGTGCGGTCAGAAGCATGAACAAGGCCCTAAACGGTGAATATATTGATATTCTGTAAGACAGGAAGATAAAACGCTGTATTTGTCAGCGGTACAAATTTGAAGCACACGGTTGGAAACGCTTTTTTCTGCTCTGCTTTGGCGCTCTTGGAAAGAAAGGCCGGTTCTCCGGGAATAGAAAATGGATCAAAGGGGCGGGAGAAACTACGTGTGAGCATCAATACAATATCAGGAATGAGGTCTTTCCGGGGAAAACAGTAAACATTGTCAAAACCCTCCCGTTATTGCGGGAGGGTTTTTCTTTTGTCGCTTAAGCGGCAAAGAACCCCCGGTTGTACCGGGGGGGAGAAACGCTTTAGCAAAAGAAAAAACCAACTGATGTAAAATAGTAAATGGTTTGGCGACCGCATTACTAAAGAACATCAGGAGGTTTTTGGCGTGGGAGAAATAAAAGAATCAGCCCATACAAAGTGGAGATGCGAATACCATATCGTATTCGCACCAAAGTATCGTCGAAAAGAGATATATGGGAAGTTGAAAGCAGATATTGGGCAAATACTGCGAAAGCTATGTGAAGAGAAGAAAGTGGATATATTAGAAGCACAAGCGTGTCCGGATCATATTCACATGCTGGTAAGTGTTCCACCGCATCTGAGTATAGCACAATTCATGGGATACCTCAAGGGGAAGAGCAGTCTCATGATATTTGATCGACATGCAAATCTAAAGTACAAATATGGGAGCAGACACTTTTGGGCCAGAGGGTACTTTGTGGATACGGTAGGTCGAAATGAACGCGCGATTAAAGAATACATAAAGAACCAACTGGAAGAGGATTACACAAAGGATCAGATGACAATGAAAGAGTACATAGACCCGTTTACGGGTAGCAAGAATAAATAGGCAAAAAAGAACAGCCGCTTCAGCGGCTGCCCGAAATTGTAATGCGGTGTCAAACTTCTTTGTCCCTTTAGGGACTAAGTCCGTATTTGGCCCTTCCAGGGCCTGTGCATACCACCAGTTCACTGGTGGTTTTGATTGCGTTTGTCCCGCCTTTGTCTGCTGCGGCAGCCTTGCCTGGATAAAAAATTGCCCGGTTTTCCAAAAAGCGTATTGAAACAAAACCCTAGAACCCCTATAATGAAAGCAACGATGAACCATTCGGGAAAAATGAAACTCAAACAGTTAAACAGGAGGGTTTTATATGAAATTGCAGGACAGCGGGCGGATTACGCTCGGCACTTGTTACTATCCGGAGCACTGGGACGAGGCCATCTGGAAAGACGACCTGAAAAGGATGCTCGAAAACGGCATTGAAACCGTCCGTATTGCGGAGTTTGCGTGGAGCAAAATCGAGGAGAGGGAGGGCGTTTTCGACTACTCCTTTTTTGACCGTTTCCTGGACGTTGCCGAAGAAACGGGCATGAAGGTCATTTTCTGCACCCCGACTGCTACCCCGCCCGCCTGGCTGACCGAAAAATACCCCGATGCGCTCAACGCCGATATTGACGGAAACCTCTACCGCCACGGGGGCAGGCGGCATTACAACTACAACTCCAAAATTTACCGGGAGCTCTCCGCGCGGATCACTGAAAAATCCGCCGCGCACTACGCCGGACGCTCCTGTATTATAGGCTGGCAGCTCGACAACGAGTTTAACTGCGAGCTGCAGGAATATTACTCTGAGGCCGATTCGGCCGCGTTCCGGGATTTCCTCAGGAAAAAGTACGGTTCCCTTTCCGCCCTCAACAAAGCTTGGGGAACCGTTTTCTGGAACCAGACCTACACGGAATGGGAAGAAGTCTATGTTCCGCGCAAAACGCCGAAATACGCAGTCAATCCGCACCTCTACCTGGATTATGTCCGCTTTATTGCCGACAGTGTTTACAGCTATGCGAAAATTCAGGTTGATATCCTGAAAAAATACATCAAGCCGGGCGACTTTATCACCACTAACGGCATTTTTGGCAATATTGATTACCAAAAGCTGTCCGGCGACCTGCTCGACTTTATCACCTACGATTCCTACCCGAACTTTGCCTACTGCGTTGACCGCTACAACCCCGGCGACCCAATGAAAGACCGTCACTGGAGCAAAAACCTTGCGGAAGTGCGGGCAATCTCCCCGGTTTTCGGAATTATGGAGCAGCAGTCCGGCCCGAACGGCAGCATGAGCATGATGGCGCCGGCGCCGCGCCCCGGTCAGCTCACCCTCTGGACAATGCAGAGCATTGCCCACGGGGCGAATTACGTCAGCTATTTCCGCTGGCGCACCTCTACAATAGGAACCGAGATCTATTGGCACGGGATTCTCGATTACTCGGGCCGGGACAACCGCCGCCTGAAAGAGGTTCGGGAGGTTTCCAAAAAACTCGCGAAATTCAATGAGCTTTCCAACACTTGTTACGAGGCGGCTGTCGCTATCGCCAAAGACCATGACAACGTCTGGGACGCGCAGGGCGACCTTTGGCACCGTAAGGTGGACTGGGCGAGTGAAGAAGCGCTCTTTAACGCCTGCCAGAATACCCACACCCCTTTTGATTACTGCTACCTTGACCACGCCGCGGTTGACGATCTCAAAAAATACAAGGTGATTTTCTACCCCCACGCCGTCATCCTGAACGAGGAGCGGGTTAAGCTGCTGGAGGATTACGTCCGCCAGGGCGGCTGTTTGGTTCTTGGCTGCCGGGCCGGATATAAAAACGAAAACGGCCGCTGCGTGACCGAAAAACTGCCGGGGTTGCTGCGCAATCTGGCGGGGGCCGATATTCCCGAATACACCGCCGTTTCCCCCGAATTCCCCTGTGTAATGGCCGAATGGGATGGAACGCCTCTCCCGGCGCCTATTTTTAACGACCTTCTGGAGTCGTTGGACGGGGCGGAAATTGTCGGCCGGTATTCCGAGGGGTATTACGCCGGAGCCGGCGCAATTGTCAAAAACAGTTTCGGAAAAGGTTCCGTTTATTACTTCGGCGGCGCTTTTAATGAAGAAACAGCAAAGGTTTTCCTTGAAAAGCTTGCGGTGGCCTCCCCTTACGCCTCCTTTATTGATGCGCCTGCCGCCTGCGAAATTTCCGTTCGCGCGAACGGAAAAGATAAATACCTTTTCCTGCTCAATTATACAAACGCCGAACAGCCCTTTGAGCTGAAACTGCCCGCCGTGAACCTGTATACCGGCGCGGAAGAGGCGGGAAAACAAACGCTTGAACCGTACGGAACCAGGGTTTACAGGCTTACGGGCTGCTGACATTTTTTCAATCCGCAGAAGACGGGTTGCCGGGGCGCGTCTGGAGCTTGCCCACCGCAACGCTTAGGTGAGAGACCCTTCGTCTTGCCCAACAAGGCTGCGGCATGCTTTGGCATACCCTGCAATTGGTGAAGCGGACTTCGGCACCAACGTCACCCAGAGCGGCGGGCGGTCTCCTTAGAACTTCTCGATTACCGGATCACCTGCCGGGAATATGCCGGGTAAAAGGGCCGAATCTCATCTCCGGGCAGCCGTCCGGGTTTTGGACGGCGGGCAAGCCGTTGTTTTCCCTGCGCCGATTGATACGGTTCCGGTCTCTGTATGGGAGGGCGCAGCGGTAGAAAGGCTTAACGGTTAGCCATATTTTTAAGCCGGCCGTCATATTATTTGCCAATCCCCCGCGAAAACTCAAGCGGGGGATTTTTACTGGCTGGAAAGTTTACGGCATCCGCGCTATAATTATAATAGAAAGCATCCGCCGCACCGCACGGGCAAACTGTGAGCAAGCGGATAGGAAACCGGATGCGGAAAGGCAGGATCACCCTATGGAAATCAGGAAAGCCACAAAGGCGGACGCCGAAGCGCTGACCAAAAACCGGATTGCCTTTGTCAGCGACGCGGTCGGAAAACCGGTTGACACTGCGTTTGAGGAACGGATCCGCGCCTATTTTGACAAGCATCTGGAAGACGGCTCCCTCCTGTGCTACCTGGCGGAGGAAACCGGTGAATTAATTGCAGCCTACGTCCTCTGCATCTATACCATCATTCCCCGGCCGGGCAGCCCATGCGGAAAATGCGGGCTTCTTGTCAACGTCAACACCCGGAAGGACTACCGCCGCCGGGGAATTGCCGCCCGGATGCTGGCTGCCCTGTTCGCGGAGGCAAGGCGGATGGGGGTGGAACGTATTGAGCTTGACTACACTGAGGACGGCTACCCGCTTTATCAGTCGCTCGGTTTTAAAAGGCTGGAGCGCCAGATGGCGCTCACCCTGTAAAAAAACAACAGTTCACCGTTAAAAAAGGAGGAGATTAAAGTGGTTGAACCGAGAAATTATTCTTATGAAGAATTTCCGGCAGCGGCGGAAACCTGCCCCGGCATGGATACGATTGCAACCCGCCGGGATGAACGCAAGCTCACCTACCTTGCTGACGTCAAATATGATTCTTATGACGGCGGCGAGCTTTGCCTGCAAATCCTCAAGCCCTATTATGCAGATGCCCGAAAAGCCGAATTTCCTTGCGTTGTCTTCGTTCAGGGTTCCGGCTGGGGGGTTCAGAACGTCTACTCCAACGTGGCTTCGCTTGCAAAACTCGCGGAAAAAGGGTACGTTGTCGCCGTTGTCCAGTACAGGCACTCCGCGGCGGCTCCTTTCCCGGCGCAGATTATCGATACCAGGACGGCCATCAGGTTTTTGCGGAAAAACGCGGAGGAATACAATATTGACGGGAACAGCTTCATCATCTCCGGCGACTCCTCCGGCGGGCACACCAGCCTGATGGTCAATATCACTGAGGGAATGCCGGAATTCGCCACCTCCAAATACCCGGGAATTTCCGACCACGTCACCGCCTGCATTGACCTTTACGGTCCCACGGCAATTTACGAAATGAACGAGGCGCCGTCGGAAATGGACCACTGCGGGGCCGGTTCTCCTGAGGGGATGCTGATTGGCGGGGTGGATGTTTTAGAAAACCTTGACCTTGCAAAAAAGACCGATCCGGTCTTGTACCTGGACAAAGAGCGGCCTATCGCTCCCATTTTGATGTTTCACGGTGACAAAGACCCGGTTGTCCCCTTCCTCCAAAGCGTACGGCTGTATGAAGCCCTGCGCGCAAACGGAAAAGAAGTTTCCTTTTATAAAATGCTGGGAGCGGAGCACGGCGGCCCCGGCTTTTGGACGGACCAGGTCGTTGATATTATCGACAAATTTATCCGCAAAAATTTAACGGCCGGATAATTGAAAGGAGATCCTTTTTTTGAAACTAGAAACCCATCTGCACACCTCTGAGGTCAGCCCCTGCGGCATGGTGGACGCCCGGACGGCTGTACGGCAATACGCCGGAGCCGGTTATGGCGGCATTATCGTCACCGACCACTTCGGCAGCTATTCCCTTGACCTGTTTGCCGGTACGCCTAAGGAAAAAGCGGAACAGTTTTTCCGGGGCTACCGCCTTGCCAAAGAGGAGGGGGAGCAGTGCGGTATTGCCGTGCTGTTTGGGGCGGAAATCTCTTTGGAAGAGGGACCGGAGGACTACCTCCTTTATGGAATTACGCCCGCGTTTATTCTGGACAACCCCCTTTTATACACCGTTTCTCTCCCGGAACTCTACAGAACTGTTCACAGCGCGGGCGGACTGGTGGTGCAGGCTCATCCTTTCCGGGAATACTGCCGGCCCGGAGACCCCGCATTTCTAGACGGGGCAGAGGTCTTCAACGGCAACCCCAGGCACAACAGCCGCAACCACCTTGCCGCCGCCTTTGCGGAGGTAAACGGCCTCGCTGTCCGCACTTCAGGCAGCGACTATCATCAGCTTGAAGATTTGGCAAGAGGCGGTATTGTATTTGATTGTCCGATTCATACAGAGCAGGATTTTGCACAGGCGTTGCTTCGTGGAGAAGGCGTGTTGATTCAAACGGATAAAACAGGAAAATAGTGTGGTAGAAATCTTTCGCAGCCGAAATCTGTTTACAAGCAAACTTTATCTTTTTCCACAGTCTTTCTGTTGTCATAGCTGACTGTGAAGGCGGCATTATTAAATAAGCGGCTTTTACCGCCGCTTGCTATAAAAAATACAAAGGAGATTTTTATGAAACTTTTGAGCGACTACAGCCATATCCACGGCGTCTGCCACAACCCGGACCCCGACAAATCCAAAGAACAAATAGACTTCGAACTTGCCTGCGCCGAACGCCTGCAGGTCAATTCCGCCCGCTTTTGGATTGAGCAGGAAAAGTGGGAAGCCGATCCAAACGGCTATTTTGATATGATTCTTCATTTTGTCCGCCGCTGCGGCGCGCATGGGATTTCCGTCATGCCGATTTTCTGGAACGGCAACCCGATCAAAGAGTTCAAGGAACCGGATGAAGCCGGGTGGAAAAAGATGGAGGAGTACGCTTCGGCGGTTGTCGCTCTGCTTCACAACGAGCCCAACATCCTTATGTGGGACGTTATGAATGAGCCTTACTGCAACGACTATATCCGCAATTGTGCTGATGAAACGGAAAAGGCCCGCAGGCAGGAACAGATTAAAGCGCTTGTCCGCCGGATGTGCAGTATTGTCCGCGGCCTCGACCCGGACGGTGTCCTGACCGTAGGCCACGAATTTATCTCTCATTGTCCAACTACAAACGATTTAGTCGATGTTATCAGCTTCCATGACTATCTCACCACCCGCGCCGAGATTGAAGCGGTCTACCAGGAAGCCGAAGCTCAGAGCGAAAAAACCGGCAAGCCGATTCTCAATACCGAGACCGGCTGTGTTGGCCGTACCAACCCTTATGACGTCGAACTGGAAATCTGCCAGAAGCACAAAGTAGGCTGGTATCTTTTCTGCTTGGTGACGGAGGGTTTCTGGGGCGATATCCACGGAATCATCTATCCGGACGGCACTGTGCGCGACCCGTCCATCGTCGCCGCTATGCTGGGTTTTTTCCGCAACCGCACGCCGGATAGAATCCGCTATGTTCCCAATAAAGAGGGACATGCCTTCAAAGCGGTTGAGGCTGTCCGGGATGTTTTGGACACGCGGGAAATCACCCTGTTCCACAGCAAAAGGGTGACAACCGATGACATTCTGGAGGCGGCGGAACGCTGTGCCAATCTTCTGGAGGGCGCTGAAATGGTGCCGATGTGGGACCTGCCTTCCGCCAGAATTGCCGACTGGCGCGCCCAGCCGGAGGAAGAGCGCGACCTGCTCGCCATCCGCAAATTCGCCTATGAACTGGCAAAGCTGGTGCAGGATAACTGCCTGGTCCTGTAAAACGAACGGGAACAAAAAGGGGCTTTAAAGGAAGGGCAGAAGCCTTATAAAACGTGCGTTTGGAAGGGGATTTCAATATCCCGCTGCGGCATATCTCTGTGAATGAGCTTGCCGCAGTTTTGTGTTCAATTCTCATCTTTGTTTGCTTTAATTCAAAGAGCGGCGTTCAAACGCGCCTTTCGGCGTAAAGCCAATATATATTTTGATTGTCCGGCTGGAAAAACGCTATCTTTCTTTTAAGGAATAAAACATACCGGTGGAAAAATAAATGTTTGAAAGGGTGGTTAAATGGAACCCGTGGAATACACTGTCGTGACGATAAACGGGGATTACGCAATGCTCCGCCGCTGCGGTGCGGACGAAACCGAGGAACTGAACCCCGTGGCGATGGCGCTTCTGCCCCCGGGGGTGGACGCTGGGATGCGCCTGCTCTGGGAAAATTTTGAATACCGTATTCTTTGACCGTTGAAATTACGGGCTGAATGGAAGTGAAGCCGTGCTTAGGCAGTTTTCAAAACGCGTTTATTATTCTGACCCGGCGGAGGAAACCGACCGGCCTGTTCTGGGTTATATTGCAGGCGAGCGATATTCCCTTATGATAGACGCCGGTAATTCGCCCTGCCATGTGGAGGATTTTTACTGCGGATTGGATGAACAAGGCTTGAAGCGCCCGGATTTTGTAGTGCTCACCCATTCCCATTGGGATCACTCTTTTGGACTGTGCCGGACGGGGGCGGTCTCTATCTCCTGCCGTGAAACGGCGGAGGAACTGGGGAAACTTTCTTCTGTTGAATGGAACTTGGAACGGTTGGAGAAAGCGGTTGAGGCTGGATTGATCCCCCTCTTTTGCAGGGAACATATTTTAAAAGAATACCCGGATCTCAGCAGAATAAAAGTTGTCAGGCCGGATATTTGTTTTGAAGAGGAACTGGCGCTGGATTTAGGAGGGGCGACCTGCCTGCTGAAAAAGCTGGTAAGCCCCCATGCAGAAGACTGCGCCGCAGTTTATATTCCGGAGGAAAAGGTTCTTTTTATCGGGGACGCGGACTGTGAGAAAATATGCGGCCGGGAATTTATAGACAATAAGGAAAAGCTAAAAAAGCTGGAACGGTCGCTGTCGGGGCTGGAGTTTCACACTGTTTTTACAGGGCACAGCCAGCCGGAACCGAAAGAAGATTTATTCCGCTGGTTTCATGAAAGGCTTTCAAAATAAAAACAGGGGATGCGGTAGCTGCGTCCCCTGCTTTTTTGAGTTGGTATTTATTTTACTGCGGTAAAGAAAAAGCGGTTAAAGCGGAACATAATTTCCCCGTTCGGCTGTACCGGATACGTTTCCACGGCCCGGTTATAAATCTCCTGTTCAAATTCCGCCGCGGCTTTTTCATCCAGGGTATTTAAGTATGGCCGCAGCCTTGTCCCTTTTACCCATTCAAGCAGGGCGCGATGGTTCGGCATCCGATGATAATAGGCCGTTTCCCAAATATCGAAGTCGCTTGACAAACTGCTCAAAATATTGAAGTATTCCTCCGGCGTGAGGGCGGAAACGGTATTAAACTCCAATGGGCCGAACCCCCACCGGGGCTCCGCAACAACGTCATAAATAATTTTAAAAAGCGGTTCCTGATTGGTCATTGGTATCTGTACCGCCAAAACACCGTTTTCTGTAAGCAGATTCAGCATATTGCGGATTAGCTTCCGGTGGTCGGGAATCCACTGGATACAGGCGTTCGAAAAAACAATGTCATATCGTTCATTGATTTTACCCAGCTCTGTCTCTGCGTTGCAGCGTTCAAAAGACAGTTCCGGGTAATTTGCCCGGGCCTTTTCAAGCATGTTTTCCGAACTGTCAATTCCAAGGATATCCGCGTCCGGGAATACATCCCGTAAAACGCTTGTACTGTTGCCGGGACCACAGCCGATGTCTATGATTTTGCCCGGATGGGCCAGACCGATTCTCTTGGCCAGGTCGATTGACGGCTGCGTCCTCTGGCTTTCAAATTTCAGATATTGCGCGCTGCTCCAGTCTTTCATAAAAAATCCTCCGCTCTTGTGTTTTGCGTTTCCGGCTCGGAACAGCCGGTTATTTCCCTTTTGGAGCTTTCATGGAAAGGGAGATTCTGTTTTTCTTTTTATCAACCCCGATTACCCGCACGCTGATAATATCTCCTACCTTGACAACCTCGGAAGGGTGGCGGATAAACCGGTCTGACATTTCCGAAATGTGAACGAGCCCATCTAAATGAACGCCGATATCCACAAACGCGCCGAAGTCGATGACGTTGCGGACGGTGCCGTCCAGTACCATCCCCTCTGTCAGGTCGTCAATTCCCATTACGTCGGTGCGCAGAAGCGGCTTGGGCAGTTCATCACGCGGGTCGCGCCCCGGCTTCATCAGCTCGCCTATCATATCGTTCAGGGTCGGCAGGCCGATTCCAAGCTGTTCGCTCAAATGAACCAGACCCGCCTGTTCTGCCTTTTCCCGCAGGGAAGAAAGATCGGAACGGTCCGGTTTTTGGGGGTCAAAACCCGTTAGCTCCAACAGACGGCGGGCAGCGGTGTAGCTTTCGGGGTGAACCGCTGTCCGGTCCAGATACTCCTTGGATTCCGGAACCCGTAAAAATCCGGCGCACTGCTCAAAGGCTTTGTTTCCCAGTTTTGGAACCTTCATTAAAGTTTTACGGGTGGAAAAAGCACCGTTTTCTTCCCGATAAGCGACAATGTTTTTCGCAACAGATTTGTTAATTCCCGCAACGTAGGATAAAAGCGACTCGCTGGCGGTATTCAGGTCAACCCCCACCGAGTTGACGCAGTCCTCAACAACACCGGAGAGCGCTTCACCCAGGCGGTTCTGCGGCATGTCGTGCTGGTACTGCCCCACACCGATGGCCTTCGGGTCAATTTTGACCAGTTCGGCGAGCGGGTCCTGCAGGCGGCGGGCGATTGAAACGGCGCTCCGGAGGGAGACGTCATATTCCGGGAACTCTTCGGCGGCGAGTTTGGACGCCGAGTAAACCGAGGCGCCGGCTTCGCTCACCACCATATAGGCGGTCTGCCCGTTCAGTTCACGCAGGGTATCCGCCACAAATATTTCCGATTCCCGGGAGGCGGTGCCGTTCCCGATTGCAATGGCGGAAACATTATATTTTTGAATCAGCTCAGTCAGAGTTTTACGCGCCTCTGCGACCTTGTTCTGCGGCGGCGTGGGGTAGATAACCGTGGTGGTCAATACCCGCCCGGTTTCGTCTACGACTGCAATTTTGCAGCCTGTGCGGTAAGCGGGGTCGAAACCCAGAGTAACCGTCCCCTTAACGGGCGGCTGCATCAAAAGCTGCTTTAGGTTGACCGCAAAGACCTTAATGGCGTTTTCATCCGCCGTCTCGGTGAGAGAGGAACGGATTTCCCGTTCCAGCGAGGGGAATATCAGCCGGGAGTAGGCGTCTTCGCAGGCGGTTTTGACTGCCTGCGTACAGGGGCCGACCGGCGGGCGGACAATTTCCCGGAAAATAATTTCCAGGCAGCGGTTCTCCGCACATTCAACCGAAACTTTTAAAAATCCTTCCCGCTCCCCCCGGTCAACGGCGAGGACGCGGTGCCCTGCTATTTTGGAGACGGGCTCGGAGTAACCGTAGTACATAGAGTAAACGGAGTCCTCTTCGGTTTTTCCCTCAGAGCGCAGGATGGCGTTTTTCATAAAATAAGTACGGAGTCTGCCGCGCAGGACGGCGTTGTCGGAAACCTGTTCGGCAATAATATCAAGCGCGCCGGAGAGGGCCTCCTCCGGGGTGGCGACCTCTTTTTCAGGGTTTAAATATGTTTCCGCCAGTACGAGCGGCTCGGGCGACTGGGGTGATTGCTCCAGGATTTTCAACGCCAGCGGTTCCAGCCCCTTTTCCTTTGCAATCGAAGCGCGGGTACGGCGTTTTTGTTTGTATGGGCGGTAAATATCTTCAACTTCGGACAGGATTTTTGCGGCGTCCAGCGCTTCTTCAATTTCCGGCGTCAGCTTCCCCTGTTCGTCAATAGCGGAGCGGACCTCCTCTTTTCGTTTTTCCAGCCCGCGCAGGTAGGCAAGCCGGTCGGCAAGGGCGCGCAGGACCTGGTCGTCCAGCGAGCCGGTCATCTCCTTGCGGTAGCGGGCGATAAAGGGGATGGTGTTGCCGTCGTCGATCAGCTTGACCACATTTTCCACATGGTCCTTTCTCAAGCTGAATTCAGATGTTAGCTGTTGAATCAATTCCATGGGTCAGTTTTCCTCCTGGGGGAACCGGAGGCAGAGGGTGAGCTCCAGTTCATTGTTGTCATAAATAAGTTTTAAATTTTTGAGCGTCTCCTCCTCGGGCGTGGGGACAGCGCGGGAAAGCTCGTCAAAAGTATGAGGGTGTTCCCCGTATTGCAGGCGGCCGCGGTGATCCGAAAGGGACCAGTAGTAGCCGGTGCCCCGCAGGATGCCGAAATGAAGCAGCCCGTCCGCAAGGGCGGGAGAATACCCCGGAGTATTGCCCAGCGCCGCGGTTTCGTATAAACAGCGCCGGATTGTGGAAAGAACGCTGTTTTCCGGTTCGGCACCTGGCGCCTGCGGCAGCTGCAGGGACGGCTCCGGAAAAAAGAGAGGGGTGGAAAAGGTAATGCGAAGGGTATTTTCCCGCTCCTCTACCCTGCACCAGCCGCCTTCAAAGGCGTTTAAAAACGGTGTGAGGACAGAGAGTGCGGAAACGGCGAGGCGGTAAAACCGGTCCAGGGAAAGCGCATCCAGCTTTCCCGCGGAGAGGGCTTCCAGCTTACGCCGGATTTTATTTTTCCATTCGGGTTCGCTGGAAAACGGGATGCGGTCAGCAACGGTATTCATTGGCATTTTCCTTTCGGTCACAAAAGCACATAAAAAGATGAAAGTTATATTTTGGGGCCTGAGACAACAGCTGAATGGGGCCGCCTGCCGCGGGAAATTCAGCGCTGTAAACTGACAATGACAGCGCAAACAAAAGTCAGCGCCAAAACCGCAGAGTTTTCAACAGTAATGACGGGAATCCATTCAAAAAGCTGCGTGCACGCAAAAATGCCGGCGTTACTTGGGGAAAAATTCAGCACGCGGGAAATTTCCGCATGACCGAATGGCGATGATATAGCCCCTGATGAGCGTTAAGGCAGGTATAAAGCACCGCTTTTGCGGCAACAGAAAAACAAACAGCCCAAACCTGTGAAGGCGGGCGTCTGGCAAAAGCTGGGATACGGCGCCTGTGCCATTTGCCGATAAAATTATTATACCACAAACAGGCGGGTTTTACGAGCGGGATGCGCCGGAGAACCAATCCGTGCAATTTTACGGGGAGAATTTGTTGAAGATGAGCATTGTTTTTGCGCCTCCTGTATTGTTATAATTAAAACAGTATTGTTTTATTTTGATGGGGGCAGGTGTTTTTATGGAAAGCGATGTTAAAATATCGGTGGTGCGTGAGTATGCGGAAATTGCCGAAATTGCGGCGCTGGCGGATGAGGTGTGGCACGAACACTACGGCGGACTGCTTTCCAAAGGGCAGATCGACTATATGGTGGAGCAGTTCCAGAGTGAAAAGGCAATTACGAAGTCAATTGCCGAGAACCATTATACCTATTATGCCATCCGGGATGTAGGACTGCTTGTCGGTTACTGTGGGGTTCAGCCGAATGAAGAGGATCACACTCTTTTTTTGAGCAAGCTCTACCTCCGCGCCGACTACCGCGGCAGAAGAATCAGCCGGCTGGTGCTTGCCATGCTTTACGAGCGCTGCATCACCGAAGGGTACGATTCTATCTGGCTGACCGTCAATAAGGGAAATACAAACTCTATTAACGCCTACCGCAAACTCGGTTTTTCCATAGAGCGGGAAGAAGTGACCGATATTGGGAACGGTTACGTGATGGACGACTACATCATGCGCTGTCCGGTAAAGGTAGCGCAGTGAATATTGCACCTCATCCTTCAAAAAACACAGTATACAATGAAGAAGGGTTCTGATTGAAGCTATTTGTCAAAGACCGGCAGTTTTATAAAAGCCTGGTTTTACTGGCGCTGCCCTTGATCGGGCAGTCTATGATCAACCAGGGCGTCAATATGATGGATACCATCATGCTAGGCAATTTTGGAGAGGTTGCTATTTCCGGCTCCGCCCTTGCAAACCAGTATTATTTAATTTTTACAATCCTCCACTTTGGCTTGGCGGGAGGCGCCGCAGTCATGACCGGGCAGTTTTGGGGGCGCAAAGAGGTTGAGCATATCCGCGGGGTGATCACCCTTGCCCTGCGGCTCAGTATTTTTATTGCCTTAGTGATGTCGGCGCTTTCCTATTTTGCGGGAACACAGATCATGAGCTTTTATACCCCTGACCCCGCGATCATTGAGGCTGGGGCTAAGTATATGAAAATTATGGCGTTCGGCTACCTGATGCATGGGGTCTCTCTCACGCTGATTATCATCTTCCGGACGGTCCACCTGGTAAAGCTCGGTTTTTTCAGCTCCCTGATCTCGTTTTTCGTCAATATTTTTTTCAACTGGGTGTTCATTTTCGGCGCCCTGGGGGCGCCGAAAATGGAGATTGAGGGCGCGGCGCTCGGAACGGTTATCGCCCGGTTCAGCGAGTTTGCCATTGTCTTTGTTTACGTCTTTTTTGTCGATAAAAGAGTTGGCTACCGGTTCAAAAGCCTGCTTCTCCCCGTCAGGGAATATATCCACAGTTTTGTCAGGCGGGGCGCGCCCGTTATCATCAGCGACGCCATGCTCGCCTTTGGTGAAAATATGCTTTCCATGGTCATGGGGCAGATGGGCGGCGTCATGGTGGCGGCAAACAGCATCACCGCGGTGGTTGTGCAGTGCTGTACTGTCTTTTCCATGGGGCTATCCGGAGCGGCTTCGGTCATCACTGGGAACTCGGTCGGTGCCGGGGAATACGAAAAGGCGGAACGGGAGGGGATTACCCTGTTTTCGTTCAGCATCCTGATTGGTATTTTTGCGGCTGGGGTCATCCTGCTTCTCTGCCCGCTGATTGTCAACGCCTATAATGTCAGCGACGAAACAAAGGCGCTTGCAAGCTCCTTTATGGCGATTATGGCGGTCATTGTCGTCTTTCAGACGAGCG
>ERZ1673695.994-NODE-994-length-34144-cov-13.868051_pt1 | contig 34144 bp, 31 predicted proteins | sample MGYA00580225_ERZ1673695 | MGnify/ENA primary metagenome ERZ1673695 (study PRJEB41218, sample SAMN15661739) | gut metagenome | host: Homo sapiens | place: Canada: London | collected 2015-08-20/2019-03-30 | study: EMG produced TPA metagenomics assembly of... | reverse complement strand
ATGGAAAACCGCTATTTTGCTAATTTCACTTGTCCACTTTATTGACTATAGTCCAATGAAGCGCCAGTACAATGCCGTGCAGGGCTTTATTGCACAATTCAGAATCGTCGGAACATTCCAGAACAATGTTATAGTGCTTGATAGAACTTTCCAGTAATTGCTGATACGTAGCTTCATCAGAGGTTTGCAAGGCGACATAGTACTCTGCCGATGCAAGCCATTCCACATATGCCATATTTCCTGGATACTCGCTGGCGGCCTTCCTTGCAATTTGATAATTTTTCTCTTTATCCTCGTGTTTCCAATATTCGAAAAACGCTTTCTCAAACTCTGCCTTTCGCAGATCCTTCTGATAGGTGTCCATGCAAAGCAAATAGTCAGTCGTAACATGAAACAGATTTGCAATCGGCGGCAAAAGGGAAATGTCCGGCATAGCGGCATCAGTTTCCCAACGGCTGACCGCTTGCGGCGAAATGTTTAATATCTCTGCAAGCTTTTCCTGTGTCATATTGGCATTGCGCCGTAAATCTTTCATAATTTTTCCAAAGGTCATAAACTCAATCTCCTTTCAGTTTTTTGAATGGTCGACTCTATTGTAGCAGAACGGCGTTGTATTTCCACCTCTCGTTAATTGGGAACGAATAAATTTAAAATTTAGTTTTGGTTTATATATGCTGGAGATAACACGACACCGTATGAAACTTCTAACAGTAGCTCGGAGGGTGTTGTGTAGAAAAATGAGCGAGGCCTAAACTCTTAGCAGCGTTATTATCTTCGCCAATGGCGATGCCGGAGTGCGGAAATGGCGAAAAATAGAAGGTCGTCCCTACAAAAACACTGAAGTTTGTACATTCTTTATGCATGCAAGCGAGAGGAAAATTTTCCGGATACAGGAGAAAGAAAAAATGGTGGAAAAGTTCTATCATGTACCGAAAGCGATGCATCCTTATTATCAGCCTGCTGTTGATCGTCAATAGTATCAGAAGAGGAGAGCCCTCCCATACGTCAAACGTCGCTGTGTCGCATGATGCGTCCGACCAGGCAAACCGTCTGATTTGAAACGCTGATCCGCGTTCCGGGAATTGGAATCACTTATGCAAACCGAATCTTAGAAGCGCGCAGATATGCAACTGTCACGCATGAGCTTTTAAAGAAGATGCGGATTTCTCTCAAGCGCTGTGCTTGTTTTATAACATGCGACGGAAAATACCGCGGAGGATCGATGCTTGATTCTTCCGATCTTTGGCGTTTGCCGGCAGATGGCGCGGCGCAGCCGAACGAATTGACGATATAGAAAATGGGCATTTCTCGGGATAAATCTCTGTAAAATTTATATTTCATATTGAAATTTTCCCCTGAATCATCTATAATACATCAGATACAGTCTGTACCGTATCTGAATTTGCTTATAAAGGTGGATATTTGTGATCAGAAGTATGACGGGCTTCGGCCGCGGAGAAGTAAAAACAGATAGTAAACAATGCATTGTCGAAATCAAAACCGTAAATCACAGATATTCCGATTTCATCATTAAAATGCCGCGGGAGCTCCTTCCTCTGGAAGACCGTGTCCGGACGGAGCTGCAGCAGTTTATACAGCGAGGAAAGGCTGATGTTTATATTACGTACACGGATATCTCGCAGAATTCCTTCGGAACCGTGACCGTCGACGAGGGCGTTGCAGGAGCCTATTTCCGGGCGATGCGGGAAGCCTCTGAACGGCTTGGCTATCGTTTTGAACCGGAAATGTCCATGCTTTTCAGGATCCCGGATGCATTTGCCCAGTTCCGGGAGGAGCCGGATCAGGAGGCGGTCTGGAGCTTTCTGGAGCCTCCGCTTCGCACCGCAGCGGAATGTCTGGTGCAGATGCGGGAGAAAGAAGGGGAAAAGCTGGCAGAGGACCTGAAAAAGATCCTGGCGCATGCACAGACTCTTTTTCAGATCGTGAAAGAACGAAGTCCCTATGTTCCGATTGAGTACAGAGAAAAATTAACCGCAAGAATCGCCGAGCTGATGGATCATGCTCCCGTAGAGGAGCAGCGTATTGCCGCGGAGACGGCAATTTTTGCAGATAAATGCAGTATTGACGAAGAAATCACGCGCTTTGAAAGCCATATCCAGCAGTTTTACGATACGCTGGAGGCCGGCGGCGCCGTAGGGAGAAGACTGGACTTTCTTGTTCAGGAGATGAACCGGGAAGTTAATACGATGGGATCGAAAGCAAGCGACATTACGATCACCAATCAGGTGATCGCGCTGAAAAGCGAAATCGAGAAGCTGCGCGAGCAAATACAGAATTTGGAGTAGATGTGAGAGTATGAAGCTGTTAAATATCGGTTTTGGAAATCTGGTACAGGCAGAAAAAATCATAGCGATTGTAAGTCCGGATTCGGCGCCGGTCAAGCGGATCGTCCAGGAGAGCAAGGACCGTTCAATGTGCATCGACGCGACGTACGGCAGGCGGACGCGGTCCGTTATTATTATGGACAGCGACCATGTCGTGCTTTCCGCGATTCAGCCGGAAACGGTTGCCGGCAGAGCAGGCGATTCCGAAGACGAGACCTCCGGAGGAATATCGTAACATGGCGAGAAGGGGAATTATAACCATTATCTCGGGCCCTTCGGGCTGCGGCAAGAACAGTATTATAAAAGCGGCTGTAGAGAAGAATCCGCTGCTTTCCTACGTAACGTCTGTCACCACGAGGGAAATTCGGGCCGGAGAGTCAGAGGGAGTAAATTATTACTATAAGTCGCAGGAAGAATTCGCACATCTGATCCGGACGGGCGAAATCCTGGAATGGGATGAATTCTGCGGAAACCGCTACGGGACGCTTAAAAGCGAAATTTCGTCGAAAATCGCCGCGGGGATGGATTTGATTCTTGATCTTACGATATCGGGAGCAATTGCAGTCAAAAAAGCGTTCCCCGAAGACGCCGTGACCGTTTTTATTTTACCGCCCTCCATCGAGGAACTAGAGACAAGACTCCAGTACCGCCTTAGAGAAACGGAAGCGCAGATCCGGGAGCGCGTTTCCAACGCGCTTTCCAACGAGATTCCGCAGATCGGAAATTTCGACTATGTATTAATAAACGACGTTCTAAACGATACAAGAGACCAGCTGCTGGCGGTCATTACCGCTGAACGGCTGAAATATAACAGAAATAAGGAAATACTTGAAGAATTGGATCTGAAAGGAGAAACAGTATGATTTATCCGGCCATTGCTCAGCTTTTGGAGAAGGTGGACAACAGATATACGCTCGTAATGGAAATTGCAAAAAGAGCGCGTCAGATTACCGCAGGATCGGAAAGCAGGATCAGCTGCGACAGCCGCAAGCCCGTTACGATCGCGGTCAATGAAATCAGCGAGGGAAAGGTAACGTATACCAGAACGAAAGAGGGCATCAAATAATATGAAAACAATGGAGAAAATTGTTGCTCTTGCCACAAACCGCGGCTTCGTCTATCCCGGCTCCCAGATTTACGGAGGCCTTGCGAACAGCTGGGATTACGGACCGCTCGGCGTTGAGCTGAAAAACAACGTCAAAAAAGCATGGTGGAAGAAATTCGTGCAGGAAAGCCCTTACAATGTGGGCGTCGACTGCGCCATTCTGATGAATCCCCGCGTTTGGGTGGCCTCCGGCCACGTCGCCGGCTTCAACGATCCGCTGATCGACTGCAAGAAATGCAAAAGCAGGCACCGCGCCGATAAAATCGTAGAGGACTGGAATCGGGAAAACGGCATAGAGCTTTCCGTTGACGGATGGCCGAACGAAAAACTGACGGAATACATGACGGAACACAAAATTCCCTGTCCCGTCTGCGGCGGCTCGGAATGGACGGAGATCCGGAAATTCAACATGATGTTCAAAACCTTCCAGGGCGTTACGGAGGACTCGCAGTCGGAGCTTTATCTGCGGCCGGAAACGGCGCAGGGAATTTTCGTCAATTTTAAAAACGTACAGAGGACGAGCCGGAAAAAGGTGCCGTTTGGCATCGCGCAGATCGGGAAGTCCTTCCGTAATGAAATCACGCCCGGGAATTTTACGTTCCGGACGCGGGAGTTTGAACAGATGGAGCTGGAATTTTTCTGCAAGCCGGGAACGGACCTCGAATGGTTTGATTACTGGAGGAGCTTCTGCCGCGAATGGCTGCTTTCCCTTGGAATCAAAGAGGAGAATCTGCGGCTTCGTGACCACGCGAAGGAGGAGCTTGCGTTTTACAGTAAAGCGACGACCGATTTCGAATATCTCTTTCCGTTCGGCTGGGGCGAGCTGTGGGGAATTGCGGACAGAACGGATTACGATCTTAAGCAGCATATCGAATATGCGAAGGAAGACCTTTCCTATTTCGATCCGATGACAAATGAAAAATACGTTCCGTATTGTATCGAGCCCTCTCTTGGCGCGGACCGCGTGACGCTTGCGTTTCTGTGCGAGGCATACGATGAGGAGGATCTCAGCACGGAGGAAAAGACGGACAGCAGAACGGTGCTGCGCTTCCATCCGGCAATCGCTCCCGTCAAGGCAGCCGTGCTGCCGCTTGTGAAAAAGCTTTCGGATGATGCATATAAGCTTTATGAACGGCTCAGCAAGCAGTTTGTCTGCGAATTCGACGAGGCGGGCGCCATCGGACGGAGATACAGAAGACAGGATGAAATCGGAACGCCGTTCTGTATCACCTATGATTTTCAGACCAAAGGCGAGGACGGCAATCCGGGAGACCATTCGGTCACCGTACGCTTCCGCGATTCCATGGAACAGATCCGGCTGCCGATCGACAGCCTGGAGGAATGGCTTTCAAAGCAGATTGCATTTTGAAGCGATCAGGGTGCATTCTGCTGAGACATATAAAAATTAGGAGGTTTATACAAAATGAGTAAGAAGTACGTTTACGACTTCAAGGAAGGTAACGGCAGCATGCGAGAGCTGCTGGGCGGAAAAGGCGCCAACCTTGCGGAGATGACGAATCTTGGAATGCCCGTTCCGCAGGGCTTTACCATTACCACGGAAGCCTGTACGCAGTATTATGCCGACGGCGAAACGATCAACGATGAAATTATGGCGGAGGTTATGGAGCATATCAAAGGACTTGAGGCGCTTTCCGGCAAAAAGTTCGGCGATCTGGAAAATCCTCTTCTTGTTTCCGTCCGTTCCGGCGCGCGCGCTTCCATGCCGGGCATGATGGATACGATCCTCAATCTCGGATTGAACGATGAGGTGGTAGAGAGCTTTGCAAAGAAGACGGGAAATCCGCGCTTCGCGTACGACTCTTACCGCCGCTTTATCCAGATGTATTCCGACGTCGTCATGGAGGTTGGCAAAAAATATTTTGAAAAGCTCATCGACGAAATGAAAGAAGAAAAAGGCGTAAAGCTGGATACGGAGCTTGACGCGGACGACCTCAAGAAGCTTGCGCAGCTTTTTAAAGCGGAATATAAAGATAAAATCGGGGAGGATTTCCCCAGCGATCCGATCAGACAGCTCATGGGAGCGATCAAAGCCGTTTTCCGTTCGTGGGACAATCCCCGCGCGATTTACTACAGACGGATGAACGATATTCCTTCCAGCTGGGGCACGGCCGTAAACGTTCAGATGATGGTATTCGGAAATATGGGCAACACGTCCGGCACGGGCGTTGCATTTTCCAGAAACCCTGCTACGGGCGAAAAGAAGCTGTACGGCGAGTATCTGATGAACGCGCAGGGCGAGGACGTCGTGGCAGGCGTGAGAACGCCGCAGACCATCGACCAGCTCAAGGCGGAAAATCCCGCGGTATATCAGCAGTTTTACGATATCGTTTACAAGCTGGAAAATCACTATAAAGATATGCAGGACATGGAATTCACGATCGAAGACGGCAAGCTTTACATGCTGCAGACGAGAAACGGTAAAAGAACCGCGGCTGCCGCGCTGAAGATTGCGTGCGATCTTGTGGACGAGGGAATGATCACACCGGAAAAAGCGGTGCTGATGATCGATCCCAAGCAGCTGGATGCGCTTCTGCACCCGCAGTTCGAGGCTTCGGCTCTGAAAAAGGCCGTTCCGATCGGCGAAGCGCTTCCCGCGTCCCCCGGCGCTGCCTGCGGCAAGGTTGTGTTCACCGCGGAGGATGCGACGGACTGGGCGGTCAACAAAAACGAAAAGGTCGTACTTGTTCGCCTTGAAACCTCCCCGGAGGATATCGAGGGAATGCATTACGCGCAGGGAATTCTTACGGTGCGCGGCGGCATGACGAGCCACGCGGCGGTTGTTGCAAGAGGCATGGGAACGTGCTGCGTTTCCGGCTGCGGCGCAATCAATATCGACGAGGAGAAAAAGGTCTTTACGCTCGGCGGAAAAACGTTCCATGAGGGTGATTATATCTCTCTGGACGGATCGACCGGCAAAATCTACGGAGAGGCCATTCCGACGGTCGACGCTTCCATTTCCGGCGATTTTGGACGGATCATGGGCTGGGCCGACAGCTTCCGGAAATTGCAGGTGCGGACCAACGCCGATACGCCGAAGGACGCGAAGCAGGCATTTAAGTTCGGCGCCGAGGGAATTGGTCTTTGCCGTACGGAGCATATGTTCTTCGATCCGGACAGGATCGCCGCCATGCGGGAAATGATCGTATCCAAAACGACGGAACAGAGAAAAGCCGCGCTGAATAAGCTGCTCCCGATGCAGAGAGGCGATTTCGAGGCGCTTTACGAGGCGATGGAGGGCAGACCGGTTACGATCCGCTTCCTGGATCCTCCGCTGCATGAATTCCTGCCGACGGCGGAAGAGGATATCGTAGCGCTGGCTGCGGAAATGAGCCTTGAGGTTTCGGAGCTGAAGGCGGTTATTACTTCTCTCCATGAATTTAACCCGATGATGGGCCACAGAGGCTGCCGCCTTGCCGTTTCTTATCCGGAAATTGCAGAAATGCAGACGACGGCCGTAATTGAAGCCGCTATCAACGTACAGAAGCGCCATCCTGAGTGGAGCGTCGTGCCGGAAATCATGATCCCGCTCGTCGGAGAGGTCAAAGAGCTCGCTTACGTAAAGGGCGTCGTGACGTCTACAGCGGATAAAATCATTGCCGAGCAGAAAATTGATCTCCATTATAAGGTCGGTACGATGATCGAAATCCCGCGGGCCGCGCTGACTGCCGATGAGATTGCGAAGGAAGCGGAATTCTTCAGCTTCGGTACGAACGACCTGACGCAGATGACGTTCGGCTTCAGCCGCGACGACGCGGGCGCCTTCCTCGGAGCGTATTACGAAAAGAAAATTTACGAGAACGATCCGTTCGCAAAGCTGGACCAGACGGGCGTCGGCAAGCTCGTAAAAATTGCGGCGGAGCTGGGAAGATCCACGCGTCCGGATATCAAGCTTGGAATCTGCGGCGAACACGGCGGAGATCCGTCCACCGTTGAGTTCTGCCATAACATCGGCCTCAACTATGTTTCCTGCTCTCCGTTCCGCGTGCCGATTGCACGTCTTGCGGCGGCGCAGGCGAATCTCCGCAATCCGAGAAACTGAGTAACAGCAGCAGAACGCTGTAAAAACTGTGAAAAAGGGATCACTGTTCCTCCCAAAGGAGCGCTGTGATCCCTTTTGTTATGGGGCTGGCAATCCAAATCCAGTAAAGAAACCGGTAAATTCCCGGAACTGCTTCGGAGGATTGTCTTTACCTGCCATTTTATCCTTTGGAGGTCATATTTGCTTTGAAAATAAAAAACGAACGGCGTGCAAAGCCGTTTGGCTGCCTGCACACCGTTTGCGCTTTATAAACACATTTTTGCTAATTTCCTTCCAGATATGCTGCGGCCGCAAGCGCTGCAGCGGAGCCGTCGGCAACGGCGGTCGTCAGCTGGCGAACCGTTTTTGTGCGGCAGTCTCCCGCGGCAAAAATTCCGGGGCAGGAGGTGCTGCAGTCCTCTCCGGCGGAAAGATATCCGTTTTCATCCATCTGCACCAGATCCCGGAACGATTCGCTCCCCGGAATGAGGCCGATCGCTTCAAACAAAACATCCGCCGCGATTTCCGAGACGTCCCCAGTGAGAACATTTTGAAGCGTAAGCGCAGTCAGGCGGCCTTCGCCGGAAAACGCAGTAATAACAGTATTCGTAAGAAGCCTGACATTCGGCTTCTGCCGCAGCTCCGCAAGCAGGCGCGCTTCGCCGCGAAATGCGGCGCGTCTGTGAATCAGTTGGACGGAGGCGCAAATTTCTGAAAGGTACAGCGCCTCCTGCAGCGCAGAATTTCCTCCTCCCACAACGGCGGCCGCCTTGCCTTTGTAAAAAGGCCCGTCGCAGATTGCGCAGAAAGAAATGCCGCGTCCGATATAGCGGTCTTCTTCCGGCAGGCCCAATGTCCGATGGCGAACGCCGGTGGCCAAAATGACCGTTTTACACGGAAAAGCGCCATTCTCACAAATCACTTCAAATCCGTCGCTGCTCTTTCGCAGTCCGGTGACGCGCGTAACGTCGATATCCGCACCGAGCTCCGTGACCTGGGCGAGAAGCGCGTCCGCAAAGTCAAGGCCGGCGATGCTCGGGATTCCAGGATAGTTCGCCACGCGCGGAGACGACGCAATCTGCCCTCCGAAGGAATCCGATTCCAGCAGGAGGACGCGTCTGCCCAGACGCAGCAGATACAAAGCGGCCGTCATTCCCGCGGGACCGGCGCCGACAATCACCGTATCATACATGTACGGCAGCCTCCTTTGAATCGATGTAACGCCGGATGGGAGATACGCCGGCGGCCTTTTCCGTTCCGGCTTCTCCGGAATAAACGAGCGTCGGCGCCTGCGTGATTCCGTATCGTCTGGCCAGCTCCGGCTGCGCTTCCGCATCAATTACGGTATAAGCGACGCCGGCTTGCTCCAGCAGGCTTTTTGCAACGCGGCAGTTCGGACATCTCTGCGTCGTGAACAGAAGCGGCAGCGCTTCTTCCGGCGCTTCTTGCCGTTTCCCGGCCAGAAAGCCGGCAGCGTCATAGACCTTGCGCTGCTTGAATTCCTGCGCTTTTCCGTCGTTCCAGTTCTGCACGGGCCGATAATATCCGGTGATCCGGCTGTATACTTCGGTTTTGCTGTGGCAGACGGGACATTCGTACTGCTCTCCGGAAAGATAACCGTGGTCCTTGCAAATCGAATAGGTGGGGGAAAGCGTGTAGTAGGGAAGCTTGTAGTTTTCCGCGATTTTTCTTACGAGTCTGGCCGCGGAATGCCATTCCGGGAGCTTTTCACCGAGAAATGCGTGAAAAACGGTTCCGGAGGTATACAGCGTCTGCAGCTCGTCCTGGATGTCCAGAGCGGAGAACAGATCGTCCGTATATCCCACGGGAAGATGAGAGCTGTTTGTATAATAAGGGACGCCCTTCTCCTCGGAGGCCGTAATGATATCCGGATATTGCTTGACGTCATGCTTAGCCAGGCGGTAGGAGGTGGACTCTGCGGGCGTCGCTTCGAGATTGTACAGATCTCCGTACTGCTCCTGATAGTCGGAAAGGCGTTCCCGCATGTGATTCAGCACCTCAGCCGTAAATTTCTGCGTTTCCGGATGCGTCATATCCTTGCGGAGCCAGGCGGCATTCAGACCGGCCTCGTTCATTCCGACGAGCCCGATGGTGGAAAAATGGTTTTCAAACGTGCCAAGATACCGTTTGGTATACGGATAAAGACCTTCCTCCATCAGCTTTGTAATGATTTCACGCTTGATTTTCAGAGAGCGCGCCGCAATGTCCATGAGATGGTCAAGCCGGCGGTAAAACTCTTTTTCGTTTTTCGCAAGATAGGCGATGCGCGGCATGTTGATCGTGACGACGCCCACAGAGCCCGTGCTCTCTCCGCTTCCGAAAAAGCCGCCCGTTTTTTTGCGGAGCTCCCGCAGATCCAGACGCAGCCGGCAGCACATGCTCCGAACGTCGCTCGGCTGCATATCGCTGTTGATATAGTTTGAAAAATACGGAGTGCCGTATTTCGACGTCATTTCGAAAAGCAGGCGGTTGTTCTCCGTGTCGGACCAGTCGAAATCTTTTGTAATGGAATACGTCGGGATGGGATACTGGAAGCCGCGCCCCTCGGCGTCTCCCTCGATCATCGTCTCGATAAACGCACGGTTCACCATATCCATTTCTTTTTTGCAGTCTTTATATTTGAAAGGCATCTCGCGTCCGCCGACGATGGCGTTCAGCTCGGCCAGATCGTCCGGAACCGTCCAGTCCAGCGTGATATTGGAAAACGGCGCCTGCGTGCCCCAGCGGGACGGCGTATTGACGCCATAGATAAAGGATTCAATGCATTTTTTTACCTGCTCATAGCTCAGATTGTCCGCTTTTACGAAAGGAGCAAGATAAGTGTCAAAGGAAGAAAACGCCTGCGCGCCGGCCCATTCGTTCTGCATGATGCCAAGAAAATTCACCATCTGATTGCAGAGCGTAGCGAGATGCTTTGCCGGCGCCGAGGTGATTTTACCCGGAATTCCGCCCAGACCTTCTTTGATCAGCTGCTTCAGAGACCAGCCTGCGCAGTAGCCCGTCAGCATCGAGAGATCGTGAATATGGATATCCGCGTTGCGGTGGGCGTTGGAAATTTCATCGTCGTAGATTTCAGAAAGCCAGTAATTTGCCGTGATCGCGCCGGAATTGGAAAGAATCAGACCGCCTACGGAATAGGTGACGGTGGAATTCTCTTTTACGCGCCAATCGGCGACTTTTACATAATTGTCTACGATTTCCTTGTAATCCAAAATGGTTGATTTCATGCTGCGGAGCTTTTCCCGCTGCCGGCGGTAAAGAATATAGGCTTTGGCGACCTCCGCATATCCGGCCTGTACCAGCACCGCTTCTACGCTGTCCTGAATATCTTCCACGCCGATTTTCCCGTCCTTGATTTTCGGCTCGAAATCGGCCGTCACCTTCAGCGCCAGAAAATCAATGACAGAATCATTGTATTGCTTCTCCTGCGCTTCGAAGGCCAGCTTGATGGCGTTGATGATTTTTGTAAGATCAAATTCGACTGTTTTCCCGTTTCTCTTTTGCACCTGATACATGTTATTCTCTCCTTTGCCGATCCTGCGGATCAAAATTTTATGATACTCCGCGAAGCTCTGCCTGCGGAACGGATGCTCTTGCTGCGGCAAGAAAGGCTTCCAGCGCTTCATGGGACGGGGCGCTCAGGCCGTCTGAAAGCAGATTGCCCGAATCGCGGAAGCACTGTATGTAATACTGCCGCGCGCCCCGGATCCATTTGCCGATCTCCGCGAAATCCTCTGCCTCGTGCAGCTCCCTTACCGCCGTAGTGCGGAACTCGTAAGGGATTTTTTCCTCCAAAAGCAGCGCGATGCTGCTGTCGATGGCCTCCAAATCGACTGCAGTACCGGCGGTGCGGACATATTTTTGCGGACTGTTCTTGACGTCCATCGCGATGCAGTCGAGCAGTCCCTTTTCCATCAGCGCGCGGAGCCGTTCGGGGAGGGAACCGTTTGTGTCAAGCTTCACGCGCAGCTCCTTTTCCTTAATCTTGTACAGAAACGGGGCAAGCTCGTCCTGAAGCAGCGGCTCTCCGCCGGAAATTACGACGCCATCCAGAAGCCCGCGCCGGCTTTCCAGAAAATCCCAGAAATTTTTCTCCGTCAGCTGCGCCTGTGTCGGGCTGCGGACGACGAGCTCTGCGTTATGGCAGAAGGGACATCTGAAATTACATCCGCCCGTGAAGACGGTGCAGGCCACAAGCCCCGGATAATCCAATAAGGTAAGCTTTTGTATTCCCGCTATATTCAAGCTGATGCCGCCTCCGAATTTCTGTCTGCCACAGCACTATAGCACAATATGTTGTTGTTGTCAACATGCTAAACAACAAGATATGCAAATATAGGAACGAAGAGGAATGCTCTCAATCTTTCCTTTTGCTTTGCGCGCGGCGCCGCGATTTGCTGAAAGCCGATTTTCGTAGTATAATAAAAGATAAATGACTTATGAAAGAGCACAGCGGGGGACAGCAGTATGCTTTATGACTACAGGAATATAAACCGATATATTGAAGACGGACGCTTCGGAGAGCTGATCCGCATTTCCGAGGAGAAAATCCGTTTGCAGTTTGAGACGCTTTTAAAGCTGATCCGCGTGAAGGATGAATCGGCCAGCGAATCTCTGACGGACCTTCTGATGGTGACCGGCCCCTCTTCTTCCGGCAAAACGACGACCGCAAATCTTCTGGCGAAATACCTTTCCGAGGACGGCTATAACTGTACCGTGATTTCGCTTGACGATTATTATTATGACATTGAGACGACGCATCGCATCCAGATTGAAAAGGGACTTGTGCCGAAGGGCAGCACCGAATTTGATTATGAAACGATTGAAGCGATCGACGTAGAGTATTTCCGCCGCCAGATGAAGGATTACACGGAAGGACGCTCCATCCGTCTGCCGAAATTTGATTTTACCGTTGGAAAACGCAGCGACAGCGGCCGCGTCGTGGAATCCACAAACAAGGATATGATCATTGTGGAGGGCATTCACGCCTTTCAGCCAGTTTTGACGGAGGGCCTGAATTTCAGCACAAGCTTGAAGATTTATATTTGCCCGTTTGACAGTTATGTGTCGGAATACGAGGGAAAGGCGTATCTTGTGGAGCCGCACCAGATCCGGTTCATGCGGCGGGCGATCCGGGACGGCGCGCACCGTGCGTCTCCGCTCGGAAAAACAATAGACATGTGGAGCGGCGTGCGGCGCGGAGAAAAAAAATATATGGAACCGCTGATTCCTTATACAGACGTTTTTTTCAATTCTTCGCACGAATATGAAATTGCATATCTCAAGAAGAAAATTATGGAAATGGCGGAATCCTGCACAGAGGAGGACCAGAAGCGCCTGGAAGAAATCATTCCGCCGGAGGCGCTTCGGCCGTTCCTTGGAAGGGATGCGTTTGAAATCCCGCAGGATTCGCTGTTTGCAGAATTTTATGTGTGAAACGGCTTGACAGCAGGACGTGAAAACGATAGTATAATAATACGCTCTTATGCCTATTTCAAGGGCTTTTCAGGGCGCCAGAAAGAAGAAGGAGATGTGTTTTATGAGAAAGGTATTTATCACTTTAAGCTCCATTGACGATGTAAAGGTTTTTGTTAATGAAATAAATCTGCTTCCCTGTGATGCGGATCTCGTTTCGGGAAGATACACGGTAGATGCGAAATCCATCATGGGAATTTTCTCTCTGGATTTATCGAAGCCGATCGAGCTTGATATTCATTCTGACGACGATGCCGCCTGCGACGCGTTCCTGAAGAAAATCGCGTCGTTTGTGACATCCGAATAAATACGAAGGGTGACAGACATTGAACGATAAGAACACAATGCTTTTCGTCGTGCCGAACGACAAGCAGTCGGAAATGAGTCAGGTTATGAGCGAGGTGTACCGGGCGCTGAAGGAAAAGGGCTACAATCCTCTGAGCCAGCTTGTGGGATACGTCATGTCGGGAGATCCGACGTATATCACAAACCATAAGAACGCCCGTTCGCTCATCACGCGGCTCGAGCGCGACGAAATTATCGAAGAACTATTTTCGTTTTATATTTCCGAGCATCTTGAAAAAGACAGCGGCAAAGCTTCCGAATAAGGACAAACGGAGAAAAGATACATGAGAATACTGGGGATCGATTACGGAGACAGTCGGATCGGCGTTGCCGTAAGCGACGAGGGAAGCAGGCTGGCCTTCGGCGTGTGTGTGGTAGACGCGTCGAAGGGCCGTAAGCATGCCGTCGCAGAGCTGCTGAAATTGAAAGAAAAATACGGAGCGGAGCTCGCTGTGATCGGACTTCCGTCTCATCTGAATGGAACAAAGGGAGACCGTGCCGTCGTAACGGAAAAGTTTGCCAGAGCGCTGCGGGAAGCGGCGCCGGATCTTGCAATTGTGTTTGAAGACGAACGTCTTACGACAAAATATGCGGACAGGCTGATGCTCGAATCCGAAAAACGCCAGAAGCAAAAAGGGGAGAGCGACAAGCTGGCCGCAATGATTATTTTACAGGGCTATCTGGACCGAATGAATGCAGACAGACAAGGAGAATGAGGATGAACAAGGACAGAAACGACGATTTTTTCGATAACGGCGTAAATACGTTTACGCTTACGGACGACGAAGGCAATGAATATGAATTTGAGCTTTTGGATTTTGTGGATTTGGAAGAAAAGCTTTACGCAGTTTTGATACCATCTTCTCCGGACGATGCAGACGAGGAAGATGGTATTGTAATAATGGAGACGATTTTTGAAGGAAACGAGCCTGTATTTACTTTTGTGGAGGATCAGGCGCTTGCGCAGGCGGTTCTTGACGAGTACGCCGCCAGAGCGGATGAAGATGAAGACGATGACGATGAAATAAATTGAATCAAAGGAGCCGAAGAATATGCACATTAATACAAAATGCGTACAGTCGGGATATACCCCGCGCAACGGAGAGCCCAGAGTCGTGCCGATCGCGCAGAGCACAACGTTTAAATACGATACAGCTGAGAATATGGGAAATCTTTTTGATTTGAAGGAGTCCGGGTTTTTTTATACGAGACTTGCAAATCCTACGGTAGACGCGGTGGAAAAGAAGCTTGCAGATTTAGAAGGCGGCGTCGGAGCCGTGATTACGTCTTCCGGACAGGCGGCGTCTTTTTTCTCCGTATTTAATATCTGCGGAGCGGGCGGACATGTGATTTGCTCCAGCGCGATTTACGGCGGGACGTATAATCTGTTTCATAAAACGATGCGGGAAATGGGAATCGATTTTACGTTTGTACCGCCCGATATTAGCGAGGACGAGCTGCGCGCCGCATTCCGCGAAAACACGAAATGTGTGTTCGGAGAGACGATTTCAAACCCTTCGCTGGATATTATTGACATTGAGATGTTTGCCAGAGCGGCGCATGAGCACGGGGTGCCGTTTATTATCGACAATACGTTTGCAACGCCGGTGAACTGCAGGCCCATTGAATTCGGCGCGGATATCGTGACGCATTCTACGACGAAATATATTGACGGCCATGCGTGCGCGGTAGGAGGCGTTGTGATAGACAGCGGGAATTTTAACTGGGATAACGGGAAATTTCCGGCGCTGACCACGCCGGACGAAAGCTATCACGGCGTTGTTTACACGAAAGATTTTGGCCGCGCTGCATATATTACGAAAATGCGGACGCACCTGATGCGTGACATCGGCGCGATGGCGAGTCCGCAAAATGCGTTTTACACGAATCTTGGTCTGGAAACGCTCTTTCTGCGTGTCGAACGGCACGTTTCCAACGCGGAAAAGGTTGCGGCCTATTTGTCGGAACGCGAAAAGGACGGCAGCATCACATGGGTAAATTATCCTTCGCTTCCGGGGAACAAATATTATGAGCTGGCCCGGAAATATATGCCGAACGGCACGTGCGGCGTCATTTCCTTCGGCGTCAGAGGCGGCCGGGAGGGCGCCGTGAAATTCATGGAGGGTCTGCGCCTTGCCGCAATCGTAACGCATGTGGCGGACGCGAGGACCTGCGTGCTGCATCCGGCCAGCACAACGCACCGGCAGATGAATGATTCGGAACTGGCCGCGGCCGGAGTGTCACCCGATTTGATCCGCTTTTCCGTAGGAATCGAATACGTCGGCGACATTATTGCCGACATTGACAACGCTCTAAAGGAAATCTGACACAGGAGCGTCTGAAAAACTTGAACGAAGGATTGAGAGAAAAAATGAATGTGCGACGCATTTTTGTGGAAAAAATCAAAGGAATGGATGTGGCGGCGCAGGCCGCCGCAGCGGATTTCAGAAATAATCTCGGGATCGCCGGACTGAAAGGAGTAAGGCTTCTGAACCGCTATGACGTGGAGGGAATCAGCGATGCGGAGTATGAAGCTGCGAAAACGCTCGTTTTTTCGGAGCCGAATGTGGACCGGGTGTACGATGAGGTTTTCCCCTGCCCGCCGGGAGCCGCGCTGTTTGCTGTGGAGTATCTTCCGGGACAGTACGATCAGAGGGCGGATTCCGCCGCGCAGTGCATCCAGATTCTTACGCAGAAGGACCGTCCCGAGGTGCGCGCCGCGCAGCTTTACGTGCTGGAGGGAGAAGCGCTGACGGAGAACGACGTCGAAAAGATCAAGGCATATTGCATCAACCCCGTTGACTCCCGCGAGGCTTCCGCGGAGAAGCCGGAAACGCTCCGCATGCAGCTGGAGCTTCCCGAGCGTGTGGATACCCTGAACGGTTTTACTGCGCTTTCCGACGAGGAAATCGTCCGCATGCGGCAGGATATGGGACTTGCCATGTCTGCGGAGGATCTGCTGTTCTGCCGGAAGTATTTTAAAGAAACGGAACGCCGTGATCCGACTGTTACGGAAATCCGGGTGATTGATACATATTGGTCGGATCACTGCCGTCATACGACATTTTTAACAAAATTGAATCAGATTCGTTTTGCGCCCGGCGAAGAAAATGAGCGCGTAAGAGCTGCCTTCGAGGAATATCTGGACGTGCGGCGGGAAGTGTACGGCGCGGCGGCGGATTCGCGTGATATCACGCTGATGGACGCTGCGACGATCGCGGCAAAATACCTCAAAAAGAAAGGGCTGCTTGCGGATCTTGATGAATCAGAGGAAATTAATGCGTGCAGCGTGAAAATCAAGGCTGACATTGGCGGAGAAGAACAGGACTGGCTGCTGATGTTTAAGAACGAAACGCACAATCATCCTACGGAGATCGAACCGTTTGGCGGCGCTGCGACATGCTTGGGCGGCGCGATCCGCGATCCGCTTTCCGGACGCTCTTACGTCTATCAGGCAATGCGCGTTACGGGAAGCGCAGATCCGAGAACCCCGGTTTCGCAGACGCTTCGGGGAAAGCTTTCGCAAAGAAAAATCACAACGGGAGCCGCTGCAGGATATTCCTCCTATGGAAATCAGATCGGTCTTGCAACCGGCCATGTGCGGGAAATTTATCATCCGGGCTATCTCGCAAAGCGGATGGAGATTGGAGCCGTCATTGCCGCGGCTCCTTCGGAAAACGTAGTACGCAGGCGTCCTGAAGCGGGCGACATCGTGATCCTGCTGGGAGGCAGAACGGGACGCGACGGCATCGGAGGGGCGACCGGCTCTTCAAAAGAACATACCGTCGAATCAGTAACGACGTGCGGCTCCGAGGTACAGAAGGGAAATCCGCCGACGGAACGAAAGCTCCAGCGGCTTTTCCGAAATCCGGAAGCAAGCAGAAGGATTAAGCGATGTAACGACTTTGGCGCCGGCGGCGTCTGCGTTGCAATCGGCGAGCTTGCCCCGGCACTGGATATCGACCTGGACAAAGTGCCCAAAAAATATGAAGGTCTGGACGGAACGGAGCTTGCCATTTCCGAGTCGCAGGAACGGATGGCGGTTGTAGTAGCGGCGGAAGACGCAGAGGACTTTATCGCTCTTGCGCATGATGAAAATCTGGAGGCCGTCAAGGTTGCAGAGATTACTTCGAACGGGAGACTCAGGATGTTCTGGAACGGAACGCTGATTGTCGATATCGCCCGGAGCTTTTTAGATACAAACGGCGTAAAGCAGAATGCAGACGTTCTGGTTGATGTAACACGCCGCGCAGGCGAGCAGGATGCACATGTGTGCGCCTGCACTTCCGGAAAAGGCATGCGGGAACGCTGGCTGACGATGCTGGGAGGCCTGAACACCTGCTCCCAGAAGGGACTGGAGGAGCGCTTTGACAGCACGATTGGGAACGGTACGGTTCTTATGCCGTACGGAGGAAAATATCAGCTGACGCCGGCGGACGGCATGGCGGCGAAGCTTGCCGTCGAAAAGGCGGACACGCAGACCGGCACCATCATGACGTATGGATTCGATCCCTATCTGATGGAGGAAAATCCCTATACGGGCGCCATGCTTTCCGTTGTTTCTTCTCTTGCAAAGCTGACTGCGCTCGGCGGAGATTTCCGGCACAGCAGGCTGACCTTCCAGGAATATTTTGAACGGCTCGGCGCGGATCCTGCCAAATGGGGGATTCCTTTTTCAGCCCTGCTTGGCGCTGTACAGGCGCAGATCGCCATGGGAACGCCTGCAATCGGCGGAAAGGATTCCATGTCCGGAACCTTCGAGCAGCTTCATGTGCCGCCGACGCTTGTGTCATTTGCGGTAACAACGGAAAAAATCCGGAATATGACCTCTCAGGAATTCAAGAATCCCGGAGCGGCGGCAGTTTTGTACAGGATGCCCGTCAAAGACGGAGGCATTCCGGATTTTGCGGACCTGAAGGAAATGTATGCGTATATTCACGCGCTGATCGAAAAGGGAGCGGTGCTTTCTGCGAAGGCGGTCGGCTTTGGCGGAATTGCGGAAGCCGTCAGCTGTATGTGCTTCGGCAACAAATACGGGTTCCGCTTTGAATATTCTTCGGAGCTCGAAGAGCTGGATTTATTTGCGAAGGGCTACGGCTCCCTGCTGCTGGAGCTTGCTCCCAATACGCGGGCAGAAGAGCTGGATGCGCGGCTGCTGCGGCTCGGCACGGTAACGAGAGAAGCGGAGATCGTTTACGGGGACAGCAGAATTGCCGTAGAGGAGATGCTTTCGGTTTGGAGAACGGCGCTTGACGGCGTCTTTCCGGAGAAAGCCGCGTCGCCGGCAGCCGGAAAAATGCAGATTCCGGCGCACTCAGAAGAACACAGAGCGAAAAGCCGCGTCAGGCTTGCCAAGCCGCGCGTATTCATCCCTGTGTTTCCAGGCACCAACTGCGAATACGATACGATCAAAGCCTTTGAAAAAGAAGGCGCGGCTGTCAGAACGCTGATCTTTAAGAATCTGAATGCCGCAGATATCGAGTCTTCCGTCGCGGAAATGAAGCGTTTGATCGACGGGTCGCAGATTATCATGCTTCCCGGCGGCTTCAGCGCAGGAGACGAGCCGGACGGATCGGGCAAATTTATTGCCGCTGCATTTCGTAGCCCCGTGATCCGGGAGGCGGTAGAGCTTCTTCTGAAAAAGAGGGACGGGCTGATCCTGGGAATCTGCAACGGTTTTCAGGCGCTGATTAAGCTTGGCCTGGTTCCGTACGGAGAAATCCGCGCGCTGTCTCCGGAGGCGCCGACGCTTACTTTTAATACCATCGGACGTCACATTTCACGTTACGTATATACCAGCGTAGTATCCAATCGCTCTCCCTGGCTGATGCATACGGTTCCCGGCGAGATTCATGCCGTTCCGATTTCGCATGGAGAAGGAAGATTTTACGCGCAGGAAGCGGTGCTGGAGGAGCTGATTCGAAACGGACAGATTGCGACGCAATACGTGGCTCCGGACGGAACTGCGTCGGAGGATCCGGAGTGGAATCCGAACGGCAGCATTTGTGCGATCGAGGGAATTACCAGCCCGGACGGCAGGGTATTCGGAAAAATGGCTCATTCGGAGCGCTACGGAGACGGAATCGGGAAAAATATCCCGGGAGAGAAAAATCAGAAGATTTTTGCCTCCGGCGTCGCATATTTTACGAATTAAAAAGGAGACGAAGCAATATGAAAGTTGGCTTTTTAGGCGCAGGAAACATGGGCGGCGCCATTCTGCGGGCAATCGCAGGCAGCGCTTCTTTTGAAACGGCGGTATATGAGAAATCGGCCGAGCGCGCACAGCAGGCTGCACAGACCGCAGGCTGCCTGGTTCTGCCATCCGTAGAAGCGCTCGTTGCGTTTGCCGACGTCGTATTGATCGCGGTAAAACCGGTTCATATCGACGCGCTGCTGCAGGAGATTGCAGCATGCGGCGGCTGCGGCTCTAAAATCTATATTTCCATTGCGGCGGGCGTTAAAATCGAACGTTTCACTGCGGCTTTGGGCGAGGTTCCGATTGTACGGACGATGCCAAATCTGCCGGCTCTGGTAGGAGAAGGCTTTACCGGCATTTATTATCATAATATGGACGGCGAGGCGTTTGCCGAAGCGCGGAGTGAAATTCGAAAAATATTTGATTCTTGCGGAAAAACGGCTGTGCTTTCTTCAGAGAGCGCCATAGATAAGCTGATTTCCGTAACTTCGAGCAGTCCTGCGTATATTTGTCTGATGATCGACGCGCTGGCGGACGGGGCGGTGCGCGCCGGATTTCCGCGCGCAGATGCGTATCTGATGGCCGAGCAGACCGTATATGGAACCGCCAGGTATCTTTTGGAAACGGGCACGCTTCCGGCCGTATTAAAGGATCAGGTCTGTTCGCCGGCAGGAACCACGATTGAAGCCGTCGTAGCTCTGGAACGAAGCGGCCTTCGCAGCGCCGTTCTGGATGCGATGGAGGCGTGTGAGAAAAAAGCAGAGGGAAAGCTTTGATGAAAAAGGTAATCATTTATACGGACGGCGCCTGCTCGGGCAATCCGGGCCCGGGAGGATATGCGGCGATTCTGATTTGCGACGGAGTACAGAAAGAAATTTCCGGCGGGGAAGCCGAAACAACGAATAACCGCATGGAGCTGATGGCTCCGATCGAAGCGCTGAAATTGCTGAAAGAAAAATGCGACGTGGAGATTTATTCGGACAGCTCCTACGTCATAGATTCTTTTACGAAGGGCTGGATCTATTCCTGGAAAAAAAACGGATGGAAGCGCAAGGAGGGACCGCTTAAAAATCCGGAGCTGATCCGCACGCTGTATGAGCTGTGTCAGAATCACGAGGTAAAATGGATCAAGGTAAAGGGGCATTCTGACGATCCGCTCAACAATCGCTGCGACATGCTTGCCGTGGCCGCTGCGGCAGCCTATAAAAAACAGAAGCTGTCCTCCGTTCCTGAAGAAACGGAAAAGACCGAGGTCCGCGACCGGGAATATTACGGCGCGCTTGCGGAAGAAATTATTCATACGGAAACGATATTCAGCGGCAGGGTCTTTCGCGTGGAGGTATCAGAGGTTGCGCTCCCCGACGGGAAAACGGCAGAACGCGAAATTATACGCCATAGCGGAGGCGCTGCGATTGCAGCAGTGGACGCGCAGAAAAATATTTTGCTGGTCCGCCAGTTCCGTGTGGCAGCCGGAGCAGAGCTGCTGGAAATTCCTGCGGGAAAGCTGGAGCCCGGAGAAGACCCGCGTTCCTGTGCGGCGCGCGAGCTGGAAGAGGAGACGGGCTATCGTGCGGGAACGCTGAAGCCGCTGTTTGCGATGTATCCAACGCCCGGCTACTGCTCTGAGCAGCTGCATCTTTATTATGCTTGCGATTTGGAGCAGGGGCATATCCACAGAGATGAGGAGGAGTTCCTCCATGTGGTGCGGCTTCCCTATGAAATAGCATATAAAATGGTATTAAACGGCCAGATCTGCGACGCGAAAACAATCGCCGGCATTCTGGCGGTCCGGGAGCTGATTTGAAGCCTTTCTCTCCCGGGCGATGCTTTATGTAAAAACGGCGTCTGCCTCGCAGTCCTGAGAAAGCGAGGCAGACGTTTCATTATTTGGAATTTTTCTTGTTATAGGTCTTTCCGGTATATTGCTCAAAAACCTTCTGAGTAATTCTACCGCCGATAGAACCGTTTTCTCTTGCAGTTTTATCTCCGTTGTAACCGTGGTTCAGCTGAACGCCCATTTCGTTTGCAACTTCGTATTTCATCTGATCGAATGCACTGCTTTTCTTAGACATAAAAATTCACCACACTTTAAATAATTGCCTTTTTTCTCGGCACACATAATATTCTCCGTGCGGCGGCATCCTATGCAGGTAAAATTTAACAGCTGATCATAAAACGAGCAGCAGCAGCTTTGTGAAAATAAAATTCGCCCCGTTTAATACGGCGGAGGCGGGAACAGATACGATATTGTAGAAGCCCGGTACGAAATTCAGCAGCAAAATAAAAACGATGAAAATATACATATTATATTTTTCGATTCTGTAAAGCGCGGAATAATACCGGTACGGCAGAAAGTTCGCAATCAGGCGGTATCCGTCGAAGCCGGGCAGAGGCAGCAGAAAAAACACAGCCAGAAAAATTGAAACCACTGCTGTCTGTGCGAGAATGCACAGGAGCGCGTTGTAAAGCACGGCGAACGTTCCGGCGCTTGCGGCGGCGGCACGCAGGATCGTGTATCCGGATCCGAAATATAAAACCGGGAGCGGCTGCATGACCAGGTTGAAGCGGAACCCGATAAACCAGAACAGATAAAGGGCAAAACAGGCAAGCGCCATCAGCACGACGCCGCTCAGCGGAGCGGAAAGAATCTGAATGGCATTGTCACGTTTGATGTGCTTATAATTTCTGGAATTTGTAGGAACCGGATTGCTGAAGCCAAATCCGAATACGATCAAAAAAATAAAACCAATCGGATTAATGTGCTTCTTCGGATTCATCGTCAGATACCCGTTTAAATACGCCGTATTATCTCCCAGCTTCAGCGCGGTCCAGGCCTCGCAGAATCCCCGGAAACAGAGAAAAAGCACGAAGCCGGGAATCCCGAGCAGCTGCTCTACGATATAATCGACAGAAAGTCCAAAAGCAGATAAAGACATAGCAACCTCTCTCATTCGCAGAAATCACTCATAAGAACGAAACGAGTATAGCATCATCTTTAGGAAAAAGCAAATAATGCTTGGAAAAAGGATGAATTTTTACTCAAACCGTGTTATACTGAATCGATATCAAATTGCTTTCCAGGGAGGCTTTCAGTATTGTCCGAGGAACAGAAATCAGAAATCAATATCAAGCTGGATGTATTCGAGGGCCCGTTTGACCTGCTTCTTACGCTTCTTGAACGCAACAAGCTTGAAATTACCGATATCCGAATCAGTCTGATCGCGGATCAGTATCTCGACGTGCTCAAAGAGCATTTTAATATGGAAATGGCCTCGGAATTCCTCGTTATGGCAAGCTGGCTGATGCATTTGAAATCGAAAAGGCTCCTGCCAAAGCAGGAAAAAGAAGAAGAGGAAGAAATTACGGAGGAGGAACTGGCCCGACGTCTGGCGCAGTATAAAAAATACAGAGACGCCACGCCGGAAATCACGGAGCGCTACCGTTACTGGTCGAGGGCTTACTATAAAATGCCGGAAGCGCTTGAGTTCCCGAAGAAATACGCGCTGCCGGAAATCGATCCGGATGCGTTTGCGGAGTGCTTTGCAGAGGTCCGGATGCGCTGGAGGCTGCGCAGGAATGACGACAGGGAGAAAATGGAACGCATCCTGAAGGTGGAAAAGGTCAGCCTGCGCGACAAAATGAAGCAGGTTGTGAAGAGCGTATTTCACCGGGCCAGAGCGAAGTTTTCGGAGCTTTTTTCCTTTGAAAAAAGCAGCCGGACGGAAATCGTAACGGGCTTTCTGGCCCTGCTGGAGCTGGAGCGCCGAAAGCGCGTTCGGGCAGAGCAAACGGAAAATTTTGGAGAGATTGAAATTTTGCCGGGCGAAGAGATCAGCGAAAAGGATTTGAACGGAGAGTTTGGAGATGGACCAATATTTGAATGAACCGATATACAGTAAAAAGGAGGCGGCTGCGGAGGCGCTGCTATTTGCCTCCGGCGGAGTCATCCGTCCGGAGGAGCTCTGTCTCGTTTTGAAGGTGAAAAAACAGGAGGCGCAGGATGTCATGCAGCGTCTTTCCGCAAGATATGCGGCACGGAAGGGCGGGATCCTCTTAAGAACCGTCGGAGACGGCTGGCAGCTTTCTTCCAATCCGGATTATTACGAGGATCTGAGCGCGTATTTTCAGGAAACGGCCTCCGGCAATCTCAGCAGAGCCGCAATGGAAACACTTACTATTATTGCATATAATCAGCCTGTGACGAGGGCGGGAATCGAACTGGTTCGAGGCGTCAACAGCGACGGCGTGCTGGCCAAGCTTGTAGAACGCGGTCTCGTTGTTGAATGCGGAAAGGCGGACAGTCCGGGCAGGCCGGCTCTCTATGCGACAACGGAGCTTTTTTTGAAGAGCATTGGCCTTGGCGATCTCAGTCAGCTCCCCGCGCTTGCGGAGGAGGAACCGAAAGAAACGGAAGAAGGAGAAGGGGTACAAATATGAAAGAGGTTGGATATTACAACGGCAAATTCGGCCCGCTGGAGGAAATGCAGATCCCAATGCTGGACAGAGCCTGTTATTTCGGAGATGGCGTATACGATTTTTCTTTGGCGTATAACGGGAAAATTTTTGCGCTGGACGAGCACGTGGATCGTCTTTATCGCAGCGCTTCCATGATTGAAATTGAGATTCCTTACACGAAAGCTGAGATGAAAACAATTCTGCAGGAGGCCGTCTCCAGGTCTGAATATGAACGCGTAAGCGTTTACTGGCAGGTTTCCCGCGGAACCGCGCTTAGAAATCATGTTTTTCCGGATGCGGGAACGAAGGCGAATTTCATGATTATGGTCAAGCCGGGCTCAACGCCCGGTGAGGACGCAAGATATAAGCTGATTACGCTGGAGGATACGAGATATCTCCACTGCAACATTAAAACCATCAATCTGCTTCCAAGCGTCATGGCGGCGGAAAAAGCAAGAAGAGCCGGCTGCGATGAGGCCGTATTGCACAGGGGAGACCGCGTTACGGAGTGCTCCCACTGCAATGTGCATATTTTGAAAAACGGCGTATTCCGTACGGCGCCGACAGACTGTTATATTTTGCCGGGGATTGCAAGACGCCATCTGATCGATCAGTGCGGCGCTCTCGGAATTCCCGTTGACGAAACGCCTTTTACGCTGGAGGAGCTCATGGCTGCGGACGAGGTGATCGTATCGAGCTCTTCCACCCTATGTATACAGGCTGTTGAAATAGATGGCAAGCCTGTAGGCGGCAAGGATCCCGTTCGACTGGGGAGGATCCGCTCCGCGGTTTATCAGGAGTTCAATGATTTTATGAACGGCTGACGTTTATTCCTCCGGCGCATAAAATTCCGCCGCGGAAGCGTCCGCGCCGCCGGAGGAATTGTTCCGGCTCTCGGATTGGGAGCGTCCGGTTTTTTCAGAAATCAGATTCATGATTTTATTGAAAAGATCGGGCACCATATTTACGAGCTTATCAAGCGTATTGCTGCTGTCAATCGGCACCAGCTGCACCTCTCCGGCGCCTGATTTGATGAACGCCGTCGGAGTGATGGAAACGCCTGTTGCGCATCCTCCTGCGAACGGATATTTTACGGGAACGACGAATTTGTCGTCAAGCGGCTTGCTGACGCCGGCCATGGGATTTGAAAAGTCAATGCTTCCCTGGTATTCGCCGCCGCCGGACGCGATTCCAAAGCATACTTTACAGATCGGTATGATCACGGAGCCGTCAGGCGTTTGCACAGCTTCTCCGATCACTGTGTTTACATCCACCATTTCCTTGATGCTGCTCATTGCGGTCGACATGACGTCGTTGATAGGATTTGACATTTTGCTTCCTTCCTTTCAAGATATTCAATGTTGTGCTAATAATATTGCCGGTATTGCATTTTACTATGCATTCGAACAGAAAATTGAGCCGGATCGTATCATCGTAAACGGGCCGGATGTCAATCCGGCTTACAGAAATTTTCGATGCCAGCGATCCGAGCAATGCCGTAAGCGCGCCTGCGGCAGCGTTTAGGCTTCCTGCGGCGAGCGCCGTGTGGTCGGCGCTTCCGAACGAAATTTCTCCCAAAAAGGAGAGCCTGTGAATTTCAATATATGGCTTGAAGCTTTGAAAATTGGACTTTAATTTTCTGGAGGCGGGCGTTTTCTTTTTTTGTGTTTTGCGTTTCGGCTTTTTTCGGCGCTCCTCCGTAATCCGGTACAGCTCAAGGAAGCGTTTTTCGCTGCGGACAGAAATGGCATATTGATATAATTTTTGTATTTCCGTGGAAGCATAGAAGGTGATCACGATATTCAGATTCAACGAGAATAGCGCGAGCACAAGAAATAAAATGATTAGAAGCACAAGAAGAATGATATTCGCCGCCATATATAATCCCTTCGGGAGAGAGTATGGGCAGGAAAATCATGCGTTATACAAATGCAGCACGCGGCCGAATCCATTCAGGTCCCGAACGATGTCGATTTGTGAGAATTTCGGCTCAAAAAGCGCCTTTACCTGCTCGGCCTCGTCAAAGCCGACCTCCAGAAACAGATGTCCGTCTTCCTTTAGAAACTGCAGAATGCCGGCGGCAATTTTTCGATATGCCATAAGGCCGTCCGCGCCGCCGTCCAGCGCAATCCGCGGCTCGTGGTCGCGGACCTCGCATGCGAGACCTGCGAGATCGTCCGTTTTGATATATGGGGGATTCGAAACGATCACATCAAACGGCAGGGAAGGCAGGGAGGCGAAATAATCAGATTTTATAAAGCTTATTTTCTCACAGCGGCCGTCCAGAAGCGCGCAGTTTTCTTTCGCTGCGGCAAGCGCCTGCCCGGACACGTCGCTCATTACCAGCTCCACGCGGGCGGATCGGTCCCGTTCCAATTCTTTTATGATGCTGATGCCGACACAGCCGCTGCCGGTACAAAGATCCAGCACGCGGCAGCGCGGCCCGTCTTTTCTTTGAATCCATGCGGCCGCTTCCGCCACAAGAAATTCCGTATCGGGGCGGGGGATCAGTACGCCCGGACATACGCGGAAGCGACGGCCCAGAAAATAAGCGAAGCCAAGCAGGTACTGCAGCGGTTCTCCGCGGAGACGGCGCTCCTGCAGGCGCTCCAGCTTTTCAAGCTGCTGATCCGACAGCAAAAAGGAGGCTCCGTCCGACACGATATGGAGTTTATCAATGCCGCAGACCGACTCGATTAAAAGGTCCTTCTCCCAGACGGGCAATGCGCAGGCCGCGCGCCAGTCAGACAGCTTCATGATCCGGCCGGGCGTCCGGGCTTTCCGGTTCTTTGCCAAGCGCACTGTAATTCGGAACGGATTCGTAAGCTTCTTCGAATTTCAGAGCCTCCTTCAGAGCAACGATGGCAACCTCGATCATGTCGTCGTCCGGTTCTCTTGTTGTAAAACGCTGCATTGCCATGCCGGGAGCGCGCAGAATTTTTGTCAGGCGATTGTTATGCTTTCCGGCAAAGCGGTTGAATTCGTAGCTGATTCCCGCAATCAGCGGAAGCAGCAGGATCCGCATCCCGATGTTGAGCCATATGACGGAAAAGCGGGGAACGACCGAATAAATCAGAATACTGATAATCATGACGACAAAAAGAAAAGCCGTTCCGCAGCGCGGATGGTGCTTGGAATATTTTCTGACGTTTTCCACGGTCAGCTCTTCCTCATGCTCGAAGCAATGAATCGTTTTATGCTCGGCGCCGTGGTACATATAAACGCGCCGGATATCCTTCATTTTGGCGATGATGATCATATATCCCATAAAGATCGCCAGCCGTACGATTCCCTCGCAGAGATTGTACACGATTTTCGGAGCGGCCTTCGGGATGCAGAGGGAAGAAATCAGATTCGGCAGGAGGAAGAAAAGTCCTATGGAGAACGCAACGGCAAGAATCATGGAAATCGTCATGAATACGCCCATCGCTTTGCTGCCGAGCTTCTTTTCTACCCATTCGTCAAATTTTGACGGCTTGTAATTGGGATCTTCTTCCGCAGCGGCAATTTCGGCAGAATCGAAAAGCGCTTTCATGCCCCGGCGCATGGAATCGACCAGCGTAACGCCGCCGCGTACGAGCGGCAGGCCGAGAAATTTGTTTTTACGAACCCAGGGAGTGATTTCCTGCTTTTTGATCACGAGCTCTCCCTCCGGATCCCGGACGACCTGCGCCATCCCGTGCGGGCCAAGCATCATGATTCCCTCCATCAGCGCCTGCCCGCCGACGGAACAGATCTTTTTGCCCTCTGTCATTTTATGTTTCTTATGACTTGCTTTCGATTTATCAGACATGTGCTGTCATCTCCTCTTGTTCCAGTACAGTATACGCCACTTTCCCTACTTTCGTCAAAGGGAGGGATTTCCGGAAAACAAAATCCTTCGGCACAGCATAACGCGCGATTCTTTCCATACAGTGACGGCGGATGGAGTCCTTCACAGCCTGCGTTTCCGCAATGCCGTCCTTGAGAACAATAAAGGCCTTCAGCCGGTTCATTTTATAGTCGTCGGGAACGCCGATCACGCAGGAAATTGCTACGGCTTCATGGGAGTTGATGATTTCCTCGACCTGCGAGGGATATACGGAATATCCGGAGCATTTTACCATCCGCTTGATTCTGGACTTAAAATAGATAAAACCGTCCTCATCCATGGAGCCCAGATCACCGGTATGAAGCCAGAGCCTGCCGTCCTCGTGAATCCGGAGCGCCCGCGCCGTCTCCTCCGGATTATCCAGATACCCGTTCATTACCGTAGGACCGCTGATACAGATTTCTCCGTCGGTGCCGGGCGCAAGCTCTGTTGTCTTTCCCGGCTCTGCAATCATGTAAAAGGTATCAGAATAGGGAATGCCGACGCTGCCTCTGCGGTATTCTGAGGCGGGCGTCAGAGCGCTTGCCGTTACGCATTCCGTAAGCCCGAAGCCCTCCCGCAGCGTCACGGACGCGCCGCGTTCCTTCAGCGCCGCGTCAAAGCGCAGCTTGACATCCGGCGGAAGCGTGTCACCTCCGGAAAAAACGCCTTTGATTCCAGAAAAATCAACACCCCTCAGCCGGTCGTTCCGCAGAAGCGCTTCGTACAGCGTGGGAACGCCCGCAATAAAAGAAGGCTTTTTCTTTCGCAGAAGCTCGGCAAAGGAATCCGCGTCGAAGCGCGGCACCAGGATTACCGTGACGCCCTTGGCAATCGCTGTATGGATGCATACGCCAAGGCCAAAGCCGTGGAACATCGGCAGCACCGCAAGCATGGTATCTCCCGGCAAAATACTCTCCGTACCGTTGGCGGCCGTCTGTTCCGCCAGAGCGTTGAAATTCAGATGGGAAAGCAGGATGCCCTTTTGGACTCCGGAGGTTCCGCCGCTGTAAAGAATTACGGCGGTATCGGTGCATTTCAGATCGGACGCACCGAAATCGTCCCGGAGCTCTGCGTTTTTATATTTTCCGAGAAACGTTTTCCAGGAGCATACGGAAGCGGTTTCCTGCGGCTTTTTTATTTTTCGGCCCTGCGTCAGTCGAAATCCGGCGCGCAGATATAAGGGAAGCAGATCCGCCGCGCCTGCAAATACGGTTTTCTGCAAATACGGGCAGCGGATTCCCTCCGTTTTTCCGAAAAAGGCGTCGAACATAAAAAGAATTTTACTTTTGCTTTCATTCATGTAGAATTCGATTTCGTTTCCGGAGGACAGCGGATGAATCATGTTTGCTTCCGCGCCTATGTATAAAATTGCATAAAATATGATGACCGCCTGCGGAATGTTGGGCAGGCAGACCGTGATCCTGTCGCCGCGTCCTGCGCCAAGCTCCTTCAGAGCCGCCGCGCAGCGCAGCACCTCGCGATGAAGCGTCTGGAACGTCATCCGGCTCGTCATATAGTCGATCGCCGGAGCATCCGGATTCCGCAGGGCCGCGTCCCGGAATACATCGTACATCGTGCCGTCCGGATATTCGAGATCCGCAGCGGAAGGAGAGCTGTAATATTTGATCCAGGGGCGCGGTCTGGTTTTGTTCTGTTCCTTAAAATTCATTTCTGGTCTCCGTTTTCAGAATCTGCGCAGGGCAGCTCGATGTCGAACGATATCCCGTGCTTGCTGTCGCTGATTACGGTAATGTATCCTCCGCAGAGCTGTATGATCCTTTTTACCAGGGGAAGGCCGAGTCCGTTTCCCTTCGCCGCATGGGAGGGGTCTCCCTGATAAAATTTATCAAATATATGGTTCAGGGTATCCTGGCTCAGCACCTGGCAGTCATTCTCTATTATAACATGGATTGTGTCTTCTTTCCTATAGCATTTTACGGAAATACTGCCGCCCTCCGGAGAAAATTTCACGGCGTTTTCCAGGAGATTCCTCCAGGCGTGCGACATGAGCTCCAGATTGCCGCAGTATTCGGTCTTTTCCAGCTCTACGGCAAGCGTGAGCTTTTTCTCCTCCCATTGCTTCTGAAGCAGGAGAATGCAGGCGCGAAGCTGCTCGTCCAGGGAATAAAAGGTGCGGTCCGTAATGATCTGCTGATTTTCCAGCTTTGACAGCAGTAAAATATTGGAAGACATTTTGGAGAGGCGCTCTGCCTCGCTGATAATGATGTCCGCGTATTCGCTCCGTTCCTGCTCGCTTGCAGCGGGGGATTTCAGCTGCTTTGCAAAACCGCGTATGGAAACGATCGGCGTCTTAAATTCATGCGAAAAGGTATTGATGAAATCGTTACGGAAAATTTCAATGCTGCCAAGCTCGCGTGTCATGGCATTGAAGCTTTCGATCAGCTCGCGAATTTCTCCCGCAGTGCCTGCGGCGTCTACCTTGGGGCTGAAATCACCCCTCGCCACGGTTCTGGTCGCCGCAATCAGCTGCCGCAGAGGGCGAAGCACCATCCGGCTGAGCACTGCCGTCAGTACAAAGCCGATAAGAACGCTCAGCGCGAGCGTCAGAAACGTCATCGTCATGGTCGCGTATTTTAAATCTGGCATGATATCCAAAATATGAAGCGCATACATCAAAAGAAACGTCAAAAAGCCGGAAAGCAGCATGACCGACGTGGTGAAAAAGACAGTGGCGCCGATAAACGTACGGGAGCGGTTAATACCCTTCCATTTCTTCATAGTGCTCCGCGCTCCTTTCTGACGGCCTTATAGCCGAGTCCTCTTACGGTGACAATTTCAAAATCGGGGTTTCCCCGGAATTTGTCGCGCAGGCGGTTGATATGGACGTCTACGGTCCGCTCGTCCGTTTCGCTGTACAGTTCCCAGATCTCGTCCATCAGCTGCCGCCGTGTGAAAATTTTATTCGGATAGGAAAGCAGCTTGAACAGGACCAGGAATTCCTTCTGCGGAAGCTCGGCGGCGCCGGCGGCCGAGGTTACGGTGAGACTGTCGTAATCCAGGAGGGTTTTCCCGACTATAAGCTTGTGCTCGTTTGCAATTTGCGCGCGCCGAAGCAGAGCTGCGATCCGGCACAGCAGCTCCTCCTCGTCTACGGGCTTGACCATATAATCATCGGTGCCGGCTCGGAATCCGCGCACTTTATCAGCAGAAGCCTCCCGCGCCGTTACCATTAGTATGGGCGCCGTATTGCCGCTTTCCCGGATCCTTTCCGTAAGCTGGTAGCCATCCATGCCCGGCATCATGATATCGAGAATCAGCAGATCGACCTGAGACGTTTCCAGCAGCTCGAGCGCTTCCGTTCCTGTTCCGGCGGCAAGCACCTCATATCCGCTTTGCCGCAGAACTGCGGACATCAGCTTCCTTGTATTTGTATCGTCTTCGGCAATCAGGATATGGAACACGGCCGAACCGAACCTCCTCACATTCGGAATATAAAGAAACTCCAATTATTTTATTAGTTTACTTCCTGTCCGGATAAATGTCAAACGCCGCGCTTCCGTTTATATTCAGTTTATAAAACGCGTGTAAAATACTTGCGTTACGAAAGAAAGGAGCTTTTCGCATGCTGAAATTAAATCAAATTACGAAAACATATACCGTTGGAGATCTGCACGTGGAGGCGCTGAAGGGGATTACAGTAGAATTCCGAAAAAGCGAGTTCGTGTCAGTGCTTGGCCCTTCCGGCTGCGGAAAAACAACGCTGCTGAATATTATCGGCGGGCTGGACCAGTATACCTCGGGCGATCTTGTAATTAACGAGATCTCTACAAAGGAGTACAGGGACAGCGACTGGGATGCATACCGAAACCACCGTATCGGTTTTGTTTTTCAGAACTATAACCTGATTTCCCATCAGAACGTGCAGTCGAATGTCGAGCTTGCGCTGACGCTTTCCGGCGTCAGCAAAAGCGAACGGAAGAAACGAGCTCTGGAGGCGCTGGAGAAGGTCGGGCTGAGTGATCAGGCCCACAAGAAGCCGAATCAGATGTCAGGCGGACAGATGCAGCGTGTAGCAATCGCGCGTGCGCTTGTCAATAACCCGGATATTTTACTTGCCGACGAGCCGACCGGTGCGCTTGATTCGGAAACAAGCGTACAGATTATGGAAATCCTGAAAGAAATTTCAAAGGAAAAGCTTGTCATTATGGTGACGCACAACCCGGAGCTTGCGGCGCGGTATTCTACGCGGATCATCCGGCTCCTGGACGGAATGATTACGGACGACACCGATCCGTATACGGCCGCGCGCGTCGAACCGCTGCCGAAGGAAAAACGAAGAAAGACGAAAGAAAAGGGGAAAAAGCAGAAAACCTCCATGTCGTTTTTCACAGCGCTTTCTTTGAGTCTGAACAATCTGATGACAAAGAAGGCGCGAACCTTCATGACCTCCTTTGCCGGCAGCATCGGAATCATAGGAATCGCTTTGATTCTGGCGCTCTCCAGCGGCGTCAATGCGTACGTAAAACGAGTGGAGGCCGACACCCTGTCAAGCTATCCCCTGACAATCGAGGCTTCTACCATGGACATGACCGGGATCATGTCGGCAATGCTTTCGACGCAGAAGGACAAGGTCGAGCATGGAGATGATAAAATTTATTCGAATGATCTGATGACGGACATTCTGGAGACGATGTCGGGGCAGGTAATTATAAACAACCTGGAAGCGTTTAAAGCACATCTGGAAGATCCTGAAAGCGGCTTTTCCGAGCTGGTCTCGGACGTCCAGTACAATTATTCGACGCCGCTGAACATTTATAAAGCTGATACTTCGGAGGGTGTGCTGCAGGTAAACCCGAGCCAGGTGCTTACAATGCTCGGTCTTTCCGGTATGTCGGATATGACCGAAATGAGCGGGAGCTCTTCTTCAATGTCCACCTTTAATGTTTGGACAGAGCTGATGGATAACGAGGAGCTGCTGGAGTCACAGTATGACGTTTTATACGGAAGCATGCCGCAGGCATATGACGAGGCGGTAATCATCGTTGACAAAAATAATGAAATCAGCGACTACACGCTGTATGCGCTCGGGATTAAGAGCCCGGCGGAGCTCGAGCAGATGATGAAGGATATTATGGCCGGAAATCCCGTAGAAGTCGGGAAGGCGGAGGAATACACATATGAATACCTTTGCTCTCTGTCGTATAAGCTGCTGCTCAGCACGGACTATTATTCTTATGATGAGGAATCGGATCGATGGATCGACCGCTCGAGCGATACGGAATACCTGAAAAGCGTCATCGAGGACGATTCGCGTGGAATTGAAGTGAAAATCGTAGGAATTCTGCGTCAGGCGGAGGATACGGCCTCCAGCACTGCGGTTCGCGGCTCCGTGGCCTACCGCTCCGATCTGATGGAGGCGCTGATCGAGAAGGTCAATGATAGTGAGATCGTAAAGGATCAGAACGCCAGGCCTGATACAGATGTGTTTACGGGGAAAAAATTCACGGAGACGACGGGAGAAGAAGGCGGCGCCGGTTTCGATGTATCAATGCTGACGCCGGAAGAGCAGGAATATTTCATGTCCCTGACCGATGAGGAAAAGGCGGAATTTGCCAGCGCATATATGGCGCAGAACGCGACTTCTTCCGCCACGCTGGAAGGGAATCTGGAAAAAATGGGCGTCGCCGATCTTGACAAGCCGTCCGCAATCAATATTTATCCCGTCGATTTTGAGTCCAAAGAGGAAATTGTTGCGAAAATCGAAGAATATAACGGCAGCAGACCGGAAGCGGATAAGATTCAATACACGGATTATATCAGCATCATGATGTCATCCGTCACGACGATTATCAACGCCATCAGCTATATTCTGATTGCCTTTGTAGCGATTTCTCTGATTGTTTCATCGATCATGATCGGCATTATTACCTACATTTCCGTTTTGGAGCGGACCAAGGAAATCGGAATTCTGCGCAGCATCGGAGCTTCCAAACGCGATATTTCCAGAGTGTTTAACGCCGAAACATTGATCGTCGGCTTTGCCGCAGGAATAATCGGGATCGGTATTACGCTGCTTCTGACCATTCCGGTGAATGTGATCATCCATGCGTATACCGGAATTTCCGGAATGGCGGCGCTGCCATGGCTGGGCGCGATTATCCTCGTTGCAATCAGCATGTTCCTGACGTTTGTCGCGGGACTGATCCCATCGCGCTTTGCGGCGAAAAAGGATCCTGTGGAGGCGCTGCGCTCGGAATAACAGAAAGAGCGGATCAATACGCCAAAAGCATGCAAAGGGGGCTGTAAAAAAAGTCCGGGATAAAAAGAAAGAGGAAGCTCAAAAATAAGA
>ERZ1673695.980-NODE-980-length-34573-cov-14.150936_pt1 | contig 34573 bp, 33 predicted proteins | sample MGYA00580225_ERZ1673695 | MGnify/ENA primary metagenome ERZ1673695 (study PRJEB41218, sample SAMN15661739) | gut metagenome | host: Homo sapiens | place: Canada: London | collected 2015-08-20/2019-03-30 | study: EMG produced TPA metagenomics assembly of... | reverse complement strand
CGCAAAGCGGCCGTTGGTCACCGCACCAGCGGCCGCTCAGCACCGCAGAATGCAATTCATACGCAAAACTGCCGAAAATATCTTTTTTGTAGTCCATAGCCAAAAAGTACAGTTTAAACTTTGTTTAAACTGTACTTTTCATTTTTTGCATGATATAATTATGATAGAAATTATGTATATTGTATGAAAAGATAGGGAGTATAATGGAAATAACGATTAAAAAGCTTACAGCGGAACTATCAGAAGATTATTTTGATTTCTTCGACAATCGTGCTTTTACTGACAATTCACCTTACAGATGTTATTGTCAGATGTATCAATTGTCAAAAGAGCAAGGGGAAAAATTGATGGAGGATACTCGCTGTATTGATCCTGGTTTGCTGTGTAAAAATGTAGCTAAGAAACAAATTGAAACTGGTGCGCTTTGTGGGTATTTAGCGTATGTTGATGGCATATCCGTTGGTTGGTGCAATGCGAATGACAGAGCGAGCTTTCCAAGCAAGCCATATTATGATGTTCTTTTTTATTCCCCCATACCCAAACGCGAAATTGCTGTTGTTTGCTTTGAAATAGCTCCTGAATACAGAGGTAAAGGTATAGCCACTGCGCTTTTAAATAAAGTCATCGTTGATGCAAAGGCAAACAAGTATACATCAGTGGTGGCTTTTCCTGTCAAACGCAGTGAAAGATATGAATGGGACTGTGCGGGCCCTGTCCGTTTATATGAAAAAGCAGGATTTCACAAAATATCAGAACATGGTGAGACTATAATTATGAAAAAAGAATTAATGTGATTTTAAATTATGAGTGTAATCCCATCTGCAACGGTTCAAGGCCACCGGATGAATTGCGAATAATATCTTTTTCATAATCCTTTCACAGATAAGAAGCACAACATTGTAGAGTTAAACTCTTGTGTTGTGCTTTTATTTTTAATATTATATAATGTCATTAAGGGGGATGAAAAAATGTTTGAAAAACATTTTAACAGGCCATATGAAACTCACGATTTTCCGTATTTTGTACCGGAAAAAGAATCGTTAGCCACGAGATATTTGAAGCCGTAGAAAGCTTAAAAGAGATCAATTGCCGAATGAGAAAGCATTTCAAAAGTTGCTGAAAGATGTTCGGTCGCCATCCTATACGCTGACTCCAAAGAGATGGATTGAAACGGTCAATGCTATCGGACTTGAATCCAAGCGGGGCAAAAACGGAGGCACAATGGCTCATCCGTTTATTGCCTGTGATTTTGAAATGTGGAATGACATGCAGTTTCGATATGAGGTACTGAAGTATTTTATATGTTCAAGGGGTGGAAAATATAATGAAGCATGAAATGGTATTTAGATAATCGTTTTTTTACATCTAAATAAGTTCTTCAAAAACTAACCAACCTTTTCAGATTCGCGTGTCTATATGGGTGAAAGCTTTCAATGAGGTGCAAACAAGTGAACAGACAGGACGTAGAGAAAACCATAACTGAATATCTGAAGCCCATATTCGGATTTGCTCTGAAGAGGTGTAAAAGCATCCACGATGCAGAGGAACTGTCGCAGGAGATTGCGATAAGAGCGTTCCGCGCGCTCCTTATCAAGGATGACGTTGCGGATATGGGAAAGTTCATCTGGACCGTTGCTCATAACACGCTCAGCAACTATTATCGTGATGCCGCGAAAAGTATGGTCGGTGTTTCTATTGATGAGGTTGCGGAGCTGATTGCAGATCCGTACTCTGAGCTGGACACCGACGACAATACAGAAGCTATCCATCGTCTCCAGACCGAGATCGCATACCTATCTAAGCTGCAAAGAAGAATAGTGATTGCGTATTATTTTGAAAATCGCAAACAGGCAGATATTGCTCGGGAACTGGATATTCCTCTCGGTACTGTAAAATGGCACTTGTTTGAAGCTAAAAAAGAACTGAAACGAGGTATGGATACGATGAGAAAAGCAAGCGAACTCAAGTTTAACCCTATTAAATTCCACTCCTATGGCATCAACGGTTCCGTAGGCAAAAAATCTCCTGACGAGTTCTTCCGTTCCACACTGGCTCAGAATATCTGCTACTGTGTGCGTAATACGGCAAAAACCATTAACGAGATTGCCGATGACCTGGGCGTTTCCCCTGTGTACGTGGAAACAGAAGTTGAATTTCTTGAGGAATACGGCTTCCTGAAGGCACAAAAGGATAAGTACATTGTTAACTTCATCATCAGCGAGCCGACTGCAGAACTGCTTACTATGCAGAACGACATGTACAAGCGTGCTGCTGAGCTGTTTGCGAACGATCTATATAATGAGCTGACTTCTTCCGGCATTCTTGACGATCCGGACATCTTGTGCGGTCAAACTGACGCTCCCATCTCCTTGGCTGAGTCGCCTAAAGCGGACCGTAATTTCATCTTGTGGACGCTGATTCCTTATATAGCAGCTTGGTCCGGTGAGAAACTGATGGATGAGGGCATTTCTTTTGAAGAGGTTGCCACGATCCGTCCGGATGGTGCGCATAACATCTTCCATGCATCTGTTGTTCCGAATGAAATGATTTTCCCTGAAGACTATGTGTATATGAAGAACTGGTGCGGTCCCATGTGGAATGGCAACGGTGAGCGCATTCTTTGGCAGATCGATAGCGAATGGTCTGATCGTGGCGAGCATCATGGCCTCCAGTATTCTGAAGATGCTAAACGCATTCTCAGTCTCTATGAAAAAGAGTTTGAGGACCGGCTTTCAAAGGATGAGTATGCATGGCTTGCAGAGCGTGGTTGCGTAAAAACCAATGGAGATTATGACGGACACTTCAAATCCGCATGGCAGATTGTGGTTTTGGCAAGCGATGAAATTCGTGATAAATTTCTTACCATCGGAGAGCGTGTTAAAGAAAAGTACCAGACTGAATTTGATGCGCTGAAGGCGCCTTATGCCGAGGCTGTACTGAAATCGGTTCCTGCACACCTTAGAAGGGTTGAAGAATATGAATTACAGTTTTTGTTCCATTCTGATGGATGGTTCCTGCTACACTGTATCACAACACTTTTGAATAACGGCAAATTGAAATTCCCAACCGAAGGACAGAGAAAATCACTGACTACTCTGATCGTTAATAAATGAAATGTTTACCTGCATAATATATTAAAAAGAAAAACACGCATTTCACAGTGTTTCCTCTTATCATTTTCATATGTCTTCATATGTCTTTTAACACTTTGGTTCAACTCCCACTTTTGAAAATATCTTTTTCATGCGACTTATTCAGAATCCGAGGAAATTTGATTCTCTCGGATTTATTTTTTTACTTGATTTTTATCATAATAAGTCAAATTCTCCCCTTTTTCTCCCCTAATATCACTGATAGCCATCAGAAGTTATTGGAAGATAAAAGCATATTTGGTATATGCAGCCCCTTCGCTGAACTCTTTTACATATTGTGTCGAGAATAAAAAAAGAACGCCCGAAAAATGAGCGTTCTGAACTCGGCAGCTGCAAAATTTTTTATGCCTTCACGGACTTTCTCGCTTCGATATACAAATCAATATCTTCAATAATATAATTGCTGCCCGTCGTGTGTAACGCTTCATAGCAGCTGTAAACATAATCCCATACGTTATATTTGCTGAATAACTGGGCAACCTGTTTTCCTGTCATTTTTTTTGCAGATTTATACTGCTCCACACAGTATATCAAAAAATTTCCCGCTTTACTCATATTAAATTTCCTCCGGATAGGTAAATGTCCCAGTTTGACATTCTTCTTCATACATATGAAAGAGTGTCAACGCGCTATAATGCCAAAGCTTGGTTTCTTCCTGCTCCAATGCTGCATATACCTTTGACTCATAGAATTTCTGAGATGCATATAATTCATCTTCTCTAAAGTTCTCTACAATCAGACTGACAATCTGCGGAACCAGAAGAATCAGCAAAGATTCAAACTTTTTTTGCTCCATCACAATCCCTCCTCTTAAAGCGTACCAACAAATGTCAGGTATTTTAGTGCCTGTTCTGACGTGATTACTAATTGATTATATAACTTTTTTACTTTTAGTGCTGCCAAGGTCTGATCTCTTGTCAATATACCTGCGGTATAAAGCGTGAAAGTGGTATAAACATCATCATTCGCAACCGGACCAAAAACAAAGTCATAACGTGCTCCTTTGTATATTCCAGATCGGTTTTCCGAGACGAAATCCAGCCAATCTGCATTTGGCGCATCAAACTTTAGCACCGAACACGCTGTAAAAGCTGTCTCTTCGTCCAATTCATAGATGCTGACCACTCGATCTCCTTCTTTTCGCCGTCTGAAAACTTTATCTGCAAAACTGATCGCCTGCTCCTTATTTGTTGTAGTATAAAACCCATAACCGAAATCCAAAAATCGATTCTGCTGAATCAACTTAGGTTATGCCGCTGCAGCATTGCTTCCGTGATACAGTTTCATCTTTTATCAGCCCTCCAGTACTTTCACGGCAATTCTTTTTTCTTCCTCTAAAGATTGAATCATTGCCTCTATATGTTTTCTTTTTTCAAGTTTTTTCTGCAAATCCTCAAGATTCCTTTTGCTGACATATTGAGAGACAACCTTCCTGCCATCTCGATATTTTAAGTAAAAGTAGGTTTTTCCGTTTACTTTCTTTTCGGCGATTGTTCCTTTTGGAAGTTCGGCCAGTTCCTCTTGATAACGCTCCAGCATATAATCGATTCGCTGTTTTTCCTGCAGAATCAGATTTAACAGCAAGTTCATTTTCATCACCACTTATATTATACACAACAATTTCAAAAAAATCAATTTATGGTTGTGTATAATACTCGCATTTCTATTTATCCAAAAACAATGCTTAGAGAATGAACAATCTCTGTTCCCAAAACAACGGCATAAATAATAAGAATACATAGAAGCAGAAGCATAGAGTATTTCTGTATTTTTTTAGGGCGTTTGGCAGCTTCTTTTTTCAGCACGGCTTGCCAATATTCAAAATATTACGGTGTTTATGATATTGTTCATCCGGAATGATCTTCAAATCAAGAAATATGAAAGAAATCGTATCTGCTATTGTCGATAAAGCGCTTTGGCGGAAAATCCTTACGATAGAATTCCTGTTACAGGTGATATTCAAAGGTTTTGCATAATACAGGCAAAAGAAACACGCAGCCGCAAGCTGTGTTTCGCTTGCGGCTATTTTGCAAAGAGTCACGCTTTAGCCTGCTGCCGCCCTTTTGGGGGCGCATTCAGAGTGTATCATTCAATTCAAGCTGAAAACAGTGCACCACAATATTTATCCATTATTTTTACGGAATTTACTCTTAAACAGGCAGTATGCTCCGTGACAGTCAGCTTTCCCGCTGCTTAAGCCTGCGGCTTCTGCGAAGTACGGAAAAAGCCGCTAAGCAAAGAAACAGCAGCCAGGATATAAGGGCAGGATATGCATCTTCCCCTGTTACCGGATTTTCCGTCTGGTCAGGATCTGTCGGTTCAGGCTCAGACGGATCCGATATTTTTTCCGGATTTACATCAGCATCCGGGATGGATTCAACCTTCGCATCATCTATGTATACAACCGCATCATCCGTCAGCGCTTCTATTCCGAGATACAGGTTACGGTCTGTTCCGAAGTATGTGAGCGAAGCAACGGAAAACTCATTTTCCGTAATATATTTGTCCGCCAGAATTTCCCCGGTCAGAATATCGCATACGAATATGCGCGCAGTTCCGGCTTCAACCTTAACCTCTGCAGAAAAACGGTGTCCCCCCTTTTTCTGATAGAGCCCCTGCGCCAATATGGCTTTTCCTGAAATTGCGCCGCAATATCCCTCTTCCCGTTTCACCACAGAGGCGGTTCCTCCTTTTTCCTGCACCGTCCAGTTTGAAAGACCCGAGGTCCATTCCGGATGCAGCGCGTCATGCCGCTCGAAATCGCCGTTTTGAAATTGCTCGCTGCTGTGAAGGTTTGTGTCCGACACCAGATCGGTCGCCTGTATCGGGCCCAGATCAGGCGCAGTTAAAATTCTGTTGTTTGTAATGCGAACCTGCTTGACAGGCGAATAGTCGTCTGTCTCCGTATTGTCAAACACCTCATTTCCATAATACGGGTTGTCAGGCCATGTGCCGATCCAGTTCAGAACATTATCGTAGACATGAATATTCCTGATTTCATTTTGCGACAGATCGGGGTTATCCGTTCCCCACGTAATAAAAGTAACGCCATGCCCTCCGACAAAATAGCTGTGGCAAACGGTAACATTGCAGATGGAATTGTCACGTTCCGGGTCGGCTTTCCACCATTTAACGCCGCGAGGATCATTATAACTGGAGCACAGCACTACGCTGTCATCGTTCGAATACAGGAAGCAGCGGCTGATCATGACGTCGTGTGTCCCTACCGCGAGAGAAATGCCGTCGCCGCTGGCGCATGTTACTTCTTTCATGACGACGTTTCCGATATAAACATTTTCACAGGCATACGTTAAGATATGGTAACAGTTGGTGCGAAGAAGCGTTACATCCGATATTTCTACATTTTTACATCCATAGAATCCAATCGGAATGACATGGATTCTGGAAGGACAGCCGGTCCAGATCGTACTGCCATCCACCCCGTCCGCACATTCGCTGCCCGCATCCATAGACCGTATTATGCCGCCGCCGGTTACGCGAACCTGTTCCGCTTCATATGCATATATCAGCGGAAGATTGTTTGTCAGAGCAGCATGTGTCCAATTAACGCCAGGCATTACGATATCGTGCCCATACACCGCTTCATATTGATACTCCTCAATACGGGGAGACTGCCATAGCACAGCGCCGTGTTCAATTCTGAGTTCTACGTTATCCTTCAGCACAAGATGCGTCACAATATAGCGCCTTCCGTACGGATTTTCAGGCTCGCCCGGTAAAATAACCGTTCCTCCTCCCCGCTGATATACTTCGTCAATTGCCGACTGGATTGCCCGCGTATCATCCGTAAAAGCGTCTCCTTGCGCGGAATAAGGCGCGTCGGTAACGCGGACGCTGAAAGAAGGCAGCGAAAATTCATAGGGATTCTCCTGAAAGTCCCTATAATTGGAAATTCTGAAAGAGCCGCCGCATTTTACGCCCTCCGCTCCCACAAGGAATAATGATGACAGGCGGGATACCGTTCCGTCATATAGCGGAATTTGGATGGTGAAATCCAGACCGTCCGCCGTTACAGAAGCCAGCGGCGTACCGCTGATTTTTTCAGAAACATTTGCAAGCGTCGTCTCATATAAAGAAACCCGCTTGTTCCTGTATTCTTCCTTAAGTCTTCCTTTTACGGTGACGGTGCTTTGATCCGCCGTACACGCCAGAACCGTGCCAGCCGTTTCCTCGATCGGCGCTTCCCGCTCAAAAGAAATGGCGTCTATTTCAATGCTTCCCGATGCGGCTCCGATCGGCTCCAGCCGGATCTGACGCAGATATCCGCTCAGATTCAGATCAGACAGATTCATAAAATAGGAGCAGAAATCAGAGTTCGGGGAAATCTCCACAAGTTTTTCTGTAAATTCAGAATAATTTGTTTGATTCGTTGTAATAACGCTTATTTTGAGCTGCTCAGCATTTGTATTATTCTTCATTCGTATGAAAACAGTGTTTCTAAGAGGCAGAAGGGCAGAATATTGGCTGCCTGCCGCGGTTTGAAGCACAGGCGTCGCCAGAGCGGAATCCGCTCCCTGTATGTTGTAGATCAGCCGTCCGTCCTGATAGGAAACGCTCCCGTTTTGTGCGGTAAAACCGTTTACAGAGGAAGCCTTCTGAAATTCGAAATCGTACTTATATACGGTTTCCGTGTCGTTTTCCAGATTGTCTAATTTTACCGAAATCGTAGTATTGTAGCCCTGGATCCTGCATCGGCCGTTTTCAAAGATATTTCCATACGATCCCTCCGCGGAGCCGACAATTTGTCCGTCAATGTAAAAAACAACAATATCTTCATCCAGAATCACCTTAAAATCATGCCATTCGCCTTCTGTAAGCGTTACGGAACGCGCAGGTGAAATATGGTTATCGGCTCCGGCGGTAAATCGTCTGATCCTTGCAAGATGCAGCACCGTATTATATTCAAAAAAGAAATCTTCTCCGTTGGAGCATTGGTAATACACTCCTACGTTTCCGTCAACGTCGCTGCGAACCTGCTCTATTTTCGCTGAAAATTCAATATTATTTACACAGACGGAGCCGCGCGCTTCAATTTGACAAATCTGCTCCGTTCCGTTGGACGTAACCGCGCCGTCTTCGCCAAGTATCCAGTTTTGATTGTAAACCCAGTCTGTTTCACCCGAATCCGTTTCGTCATACTGAGAAAACGCACAGTCCCGTAAGGACAGAACCGTGTTGTATCCCTGTATCTGACAGGTGCCGTTCTGAAAAACCGTTCCAAACTCCCCTGCCTGCGTCATCATCAGCGTATGATTGACATAAAATTCAATGCTTGTCTCCTTTAATATCACACTGAAATCATACCATTCTCCGAGCTCCATAATATACGGCACGATTTCTTCCGTAACGGCAGCATCATTGACCAGCTTCCGGATTCTCAGAAAATTCAGGACGGAATTGTACTCAAAAAAGTAATCCTCTCCTGTTTGGCATCGGTAATATAATCCTATATTTCCATCTACATCGCTCTGTACGCGCTGTATCGCCGCTGAGAAATCAATCTTATTTGCGCTTACCGTTCCGGCAGATTGTATGGAGTCAATCACATTGCCTTTCGAAGTGATCACGGCGCCGTTTTCAGAATATGTCCACTGCGTTTCATCAACGGCCCATCCCTCAAATGCAGCTTCCGCGGAACGCGGATTGACAGGAAACGCCGAGATTCCAAGCATAAGCGTGAGCAGTCCGGCAAGCCACCGGCTTCTTTTCCGATTCATTCGGCAAGACCTCCTTATCTTGATAAAAAGTGAATACTATAATATAATTATAGGCAGTAAAATTTTTCTGTTTATGTACATTAAGTCTAAAAATTCTGAGGTGCTTTCAGCCATGTTGCACAAATGTATTGCGGAAATCGCGCAGGCCACACAGAGCAGCGCTTCTGCAGTTTCCAAAGTGATGAATCACCGCGGCGGGGTTCAGGCAGACCGGAGATATCAGATTTATCGCTATATCGCCGAGCATGCGATCGAAGTGCCTGCTCCCGCCGACATTGAAATTTATGCGATTTTACCGGACGTCCCTGTTTTTTTCTGGCATGAACTCTCTTTTTCGCTGGAAAGCGAATATTTGGGAGAACGTGACAAGCTGAATATCTATTCCAGCATTTCTTCGAATCGGGAGAATGAATATATTATTGTGAAATATCTTGAGCATGCATTCCGCTGCGGTGCGAAAAGTATCCTGCTGTCCACTCCGTTTTCTCCGTCTGTTATTCAGGCGATTCGAACTGTTTCCTGCGCCGTTCCCGTTTTTTTGCTCACAGAAGACGGCGATATCACAGGCGATCAGATTTACTTTATCGGAAGCGACGCCTACATGGACGGCAGGATGCTGGCGGAATACTATGAACAGCAGGATTCTTCCGGGGAAAATATCCTTATTTTTTACTGCAGCGAAATGAAAAATCATGTCCGGCGCGTGGAAGGATTTACCGGGCGGCTCAGACAATCCGGCAAATACCGCTTCCGGTTAATTCACTTTCCCCTTATAAAAACCAAAGATTATGCGTCCCGGCTCGCGAGGCTCCTGCATTCCATCCACGAGCAATTCCCCTTCGACTGCATCTTTTCTCCGGACGGCTACACCCCGTACGTTTGCGGCGCAATAAAAAAGCTTGGAAAAGAAGGGCAAATTTGCTGCGTAGGTTTTGAAGACGATCCTGCGAACGGGCAATACGCCGCAGATCGGATCCTGTCGGCGGTTGTGAAGCAGAATATCGCGGGGCAGGTAAAACTGGCGGCGGAAATCGCAAGAAGCTATTGTACGTCCGGCCAGCTGCCGGATCAGCATGAATATTATGTTCCGTCCGAAATTCTCCGATACGAGGCAGGTTCCCTGCCGGTTTAGCGCGGCCGCTTCCGCTGTCTGCCGCGTTTTTTGCGGTCCTCTTCAATCCGGCGCTTCCAATCCGTACCCAGAGGCATGCTGCACCGGACTGCGGAAATCGCATCGCTCAGCACCTCGTAGTTAAGCTTTGTACCGGCACTGTCGGAGCTGTACGTCACGGCTCGTTCCGCGTCGATCCCAACCTGCCGCGCCGTTTCGACCGCGTCGATGTTCGCGCCGAGGAACAGAAACTCCCAGCCGCACTCTGCTTTCCGCTTTTCGATCATTTGTTTTACACGGGCACCTGAGTAGAATCGGCTGGCGTTTTCCTTGCCGTCGGTCACGATAATAAACAGGGTATGCTCCGGAACATCCTCCGCACGGGCATACTTATGAACCACTCCAATGTGATGGATTGCGCCGCCAACTGCGTCCAGCAGCGCCGTGCTTCCCCGGACGGTATAGTCTCTGTCGGTCATGCGCGGAATCTCCCTAATGTTCACGCGGTCATAGAGCACCCTGCTCTCATCGTCAAAAAGCACCGCGGAAACGAGCGCCTCGCCGTCCGAGCGCTTCTGCTGCTCGAGCATGGCGTTAAAGCCGCCGATCGTATCGGCCTCCAGCCCGCTCATAGAACCACTGCGGTCAAGGATAAAGACAATCTCGGTTACATTTTTTCTCATAATGATTCCTCCTATTCAGTCACAGGATAGAAGAAATCATCTTGGGTTTGGTCGCATGGCAGGCGACATTTTGTCTCCCGAATCAAGCGCCGCGTTTTTTGCGGCAAATCCTTTTACCGAAGCAGGAATTCTGCCCACTCGCCCTTACAGTCCTGTAAACGATTCTCCCAGTACAGCAGCCGGTCGATATATTCCTGCTTTCTGTCTTCAACCACAGAAACGCAGTTATCAATTCCATAATGGTAAATAAGCGCAGTCAGATCGTAAATCGGATATCCGATGGCATGGCCTGCCGTATGGACGACGGCGCAGGCCTGCCCTATGGAATGGCAAATCGCAGCGCCCTCCCTGTCGAATAAATCCTTCGCAGCGGCATGACAATCGAGTATTTTTCTTTGCGCAGGCCGCATTTTGATTTTACCCGCCGCCCATTCCCGGGCCGCTGCGGCAGCCTCCCGCGGACGTCTTTCCTTCGGATATCTTTCCTCAAAGCGCCGGACGGACTCCGCTGCAAAGTCAAAGGCCCACAGTATCGTCACGCGGTGATTCATGCTTTCAAGCAAATGGATGAAATCCTGTAAATACACAGAATCTTTTGAAAAAAGAATCTGATTTTTTCGCTTTATTTTTTGCCTCACTTCGTCAATCCAGTTCACAGAGTTCCCTCTTCCGGGCTAAGATCCAAGTAAATTTTGTCCAAACGCAAACAGCGCCTCGTTGATCTCAAACACATCATAATTTCCGTGCGCAATGAAATACTCGATAATGATGTCAAACTTATTTGAGCGCGACAGGGCGAACCCCGCTTTCATAAGCATTTCCCTTGCTTCGTCGAGCGACAGCTCAAGCGCTACCGCAAAGGCAATCGCCGTAGTCTTAGACGGCTTATACTGCCGGTCGCTGCGGATTTTGGAAAAGAGCCTGCGGTCGATGTTCGCTTTCTTGTAGCACTGCGCGTCCGTCATGCCATTTTCGTCGATTTTGCGAAGCAGCATTTCCGAAAAGCTCTCGTCGATCCGGGAAAGCGCGTCGTCCAGCGTCTTAGCGTACGTTGCCTTTTCCGGCGCTTCTTCCCAGAGAAGCGTCTCCGGCTGCTTCATCAGCATGGAACGGGAAACGAAATGCGCCTCCTCATAATTGTCTTCTATATACGCGGCGATATCGGCAAAAAGCTTTCCGCCGATCTGATACGCTCTGCGGTCAAGGATGACGAGATAGACCGTCATGTCGTTTTCCGTCAGGAACGCGCGGATCGTATCGACGGCGACCTTAAATGCCTGATCCTTCGGATAACCATATATTCCAGAGGAAATGAGTGGGAATGCAACCGTTTCGCAGCCGTGCTCCCTTGCAAGCTCCAAAGATACGCGGTAGCAGGACGCGAGCTTTTCTTCTTCTCCATGCTTTCCGTCCTGCCAGCGCGGACCTACGGCATGAATGACATACTTACTGGGCAGACGATAGCCTTTTGTGATTTTCGCGCTGCCGGTTTCACAGCCGCCAAGCGTTCTGCATTCTGCAAGCAGCTCCGGTCCCGCGGCGCGATGAATGCATCCGTCAACTCCGCCGCCTCCCAGAAGAGAGGTGTTTGCCGCGTTGACAATGGCGTCCGTTTTTATTTTTACGATGTCGTTTTGCACGATCAGCAATGGCATATTCCGTCATGCCCTCCACGCGGCAGGCCCTGCGCCGCCAAGTTGCCCCGTCTTTCTTTTTCAAGCAAAGACAGCATAGCACATCCTCTCCAGGTTTTCAATTCCAGACACATCACACATTTGACCGCTTAGCGCTCCTGCTTTTTAAAATACTGATAAAAGCAGCATTCCAGGCGTCCGTTGTACAGCTTTCTGCGTTTGTCCGCCTTTCGTCCAAACTCCTTTTCAAAGGATTTGTCCGACGTGATAATAAAATACGACCAGTCCTCAAACGTTTTAAAATGCGCGCCCATGCCCCGGTACAGCGCGCGGACGCCCGCCGCATCCTCAAGCCGCTCTCCGTAAGGAGGATTTGTAATCAGAAAGCCCTGACAGTATCGCGACGCCGTTTTTGTATAATCCAGCTTCTGGAAATGGATGCATCCCTCTACGCCCGCAAGCCGCGCGTTTTCTTTCGCCTGGCGGATTGCAAAATAGTCAATATCGGAGGCATAGATCCGAAGTCCCGCCTCTTCGTCGGAACGGATGACGGAACGTGCCGCCGCTCTTGCGCGTTCCGCGATTCCTGCGCCGCAGCAGGGCCATTTTTCAAATGCAAAAGAGCGGTTCAGTCCGGGCGCAATATTTTTTCCGATCATAGCCGCTTCAATCGGGATTGTACCGGAACCGCAGAACGGGTCAAGCAGCGCCCGGTCAGGCTTCCATCTGCTCAGGTCAAGCATGGCGCAGGCCAGTGTCTCTTTGATCGGCGCTTTCCCGGCGGTTTCCCGATATCCTCTTTTATGGAGTCCTGTTCCGGACGTATCCAGCGTCAGAAGCGCCGTATCGTTCAGAAGCGCCACTTCAATTTTATATACGGCTCCCGTTTCTTCGAACCAATTCCTGTGATAAACGCTTTTCAAGCGCTCCACGACGGCCTTCTTCACGATTGCCTGACAATCCGGCACGCTGTAGAGAACGGATTTTACCGATTTCCCGGAAACCGGAAAGCAGGCATCCTCCGGAAGGAATTCTTCCCAGGGAATCGCTTTCGTGCCCTGGAAAAGATCTTCAAAGCTTTCGGCACGGAACTCCCCCATTTTGATAAAAACGCGGTCGGCGCACCGGAGCCAGAGATTTGCGCGCGCCACGGTTTCAAAATCCCCCGTAAAATCGATTCTTCCATTTTGGATCACTATGTTTTCCGCATGCAGCGTCTTCAGTTCAAAGGCCGCGCACGATTCAACGCCAAAGGCGGCTGAGGCGATCAAATCCATCTTCATAAAATCCTTTCAGATACTCTCTGCACAGCCGGCTCACGTCTTCCTCACCTGCCGTCCTCCAGGGCAAAGCGGAAGGCGGCGCGCTTTTCAGCAGAAGCGTTTCCTCGCGAACCGGGTGCTTTACGCAAATGACGGACGACCAGAGCGCCGGGTAAGAAAGACGGCCGGGCGTCACACGTTTTCCACCATATTTGACGTCGTCCGCCAGAGGATGTCCGCTAAGCGCAAGCTGCGCCCGGATCTGATGCGTCCGGCCCGTGACCGGCACCGCAAAAACAAGCGTATCGTTCCCGCAGACGGCTACCGTCTCATAAATCAGCACGCTGCGCTTTCCTCTGTCGGGATCGTGCGTCACAAGGTTCTTTTTCTCGTCTTTATACAGCGCATGGATCAATACGCCCGCCGGTTTTCGAAGCATTCCTTCTGCCAGAGCAAAATATCCTTTCCGGAACCGTCCCTCTCTCAGCTCTGCCGAAAGGCGGGAGGCGCCTTTTGAGGTTTTTGCAAAAAGCATCGTGCCGCCTACATTGCGGTCCAGCCGATGAACGAGCCCGACAAAGGCATTGCCCGGCTTATGGTATTTAACGCGCAAATAATCGTTCACGGCGGAAAGCATGTCCGAGCCCGCCGGCGTGCGTCCGTCCGGCTGAGACAGAAGACCCGGCGGCTTGATCACGCCGATCACATGATTATCTTCGTAAAGGATCTGAAGCTCTGTTTTCATTCGTCGGATTTCCATGCCGCATAGGAACCGCACGGCAGAAACGTTCCTTCCATGGAACGGATCGGAAGAAGAACGTCGCCATGCTCAATTCTGCCCTGCGTCAGGCGATCTCTGAAGTGGATGCGAAGAATATTCGCCGTCACGGTGGAAGAAAAGCCGGTCGTATAAGAATTCAGCAGGAAAAACAGCGGCTTTTTTCCCAGCAGGCGGACGCACTCTCCTGCAAAATCAAACAGGCTGTCCTCCAGCTTCCAGACTTCTCCCCCCGGGCCTCTTCCGTAAGAAGGCGGATCCATGATCACCGCATCATACGTATTCCCCCTGCGGAGCTCCCTGGCGACGAATTTGAAGGCATCGTCAACGATATATCGGATCCTGTTCCCGGAAAGGCCGGAAAGCTCGGCGTTTTCGCGCGCCCGTGCAACCATGCCCTTCGACGCGTCCACATGACAAACCTCCGCGCCTGCTTCGGAAACCGCTGCCGTCGCGCCGCCCGTATAACCAAATAAATTGAGCACCCTGACGCTGCCGCCTGCGGCAGCTCTGCGGGAAACCATCGCCCGCATCCAATCCCAGTTCGCCGCCTGCTCCGGAAAGAGGCCCGTATGCTTAAAGCCAGTCGGTTCAACGTAAAATTTAAGCGAATCATATTGGACGGTCCATTTCGGCGGCAGCGTTTTATAGAAGCTCCACGAGCCTCCGCCGCTCCGGCTTCTGCTGTACTTCGCATCCGCCCGGCGCCACAGCTCCGGCCGGACCGGCTTCCAGATCGCCTGCGGATCCGGACGGGAAAGGATCACATCCTTCCAGCGTTCCAGCTTCATGCCGTTTCCTGCGTCCAGGATTTCATAATCTTTCCAACGGTCGGCCGTAATGTCCATCCTCTACCTGCCCATTCTTTTCGCGACTTCCCCGGCGACCTCGTCCAGCATGCCGTGATCGCGCGTAAAATTAAAAATCGTATAACGCGGCCTGATTTTGTAGCCGTTTCGAAGACTTTCCAGGAACAGCTCGTTTGAAATGCCAAGCTCCGCCGGCGTCAGAGCGCTTCCTGCTTTTGCATAAATCTCCCGCAGGAAATCGGGCTTCGGCGCGTGAACCTCCGCCACTACTTCAAAGCGCCTGCTCATAATGTCATACACTTCGGCAGAGGCAATCGATGCAAGCCCTACGGAATTTCCGTGGAGCGGATGCGGGACGCCCTTTTCGATTGCGGCAAGCTCCCAATAATGAGCCAGATGGTGCTCGCTTCCCGACGCCGGACGCGTGTACCCGGTAATTCCCATGGAAATTCCCGTAAGAATCAGCGCCTCGTTCATGCGTTCCACGGCATCCTCCTCACGACGGAAATACCGTTCCGTGTTAGCGACGCAGAGATCGACCGCATTCTGCACGAGCCGCGCTGTAATTTCACAATAATGCTCGTCGTTGACGGCCTTCGTCAGCCGCCAGTCGGAAAGCGCCGTGTATTTTCCGACGACGTCTCCGTATCCCGCGCGCATCAGCTCCATCGGCGCATCCTTCATGATGCCGGTATCCGCAACGATGCAGGAATGGTAATGCGCGGGATAAGTAATTTTATGACCGCCGATCACGAACGCGGCATTCATGGAGGCATACCCGTCCATCGAAGGCGCGGTGCCTACCACAACGGACCGCCGTCCCGTTTTATAAGAAACAAGCTTTGTAAGATCGCTGATCGTACCGCTTCCTACGCCCAGTAAGATACCCACGTCGTCCGTAACGTGTACAAGGATCGTGCCGAGCGCCGCTTCATCCGGTATCAGCACAGGATAGTTTTTCGTAGAAAGCTCGAGGATTTTCGTACGGAAGCCTGCGGCGCGGAGCAGCTCATCCGTTTTCCGTCCGCCCGCTTCCCAGGTATTCCGGTCGCAAAGCAGCAAAATCGTGCGCTCCTTCTGCTCTTCCGCTGAACCCAGGACCTCCGGCAGCCGTTCCAGAGCGCCGCTTCCGGAAAGCAGATGTTCCATGTCGATCCGGTGTGTTCTGCCGCAGACACAGTCGAATTTGTAGCCGGGCAGTTCTTCAAGCCCCATCGTCAAGATCCTCTCCGCCTGCCTGCGAAACGCTTCCGTCAATCTTGACGGATCGACCGGCTCGGATCTCTGCCATTCCAAGATAACTTTTTCTTGTTCCATTTAAACGCCGCATCCTTTATATAGAATCGTCCCGGAAATGGAAAGAAATGCCATGTTTCAGCTCTCTTGCAACGCTGAAGCATGGCATTTCGTCTGGTCGGAGTGACCTGACTTGAACAGGCGACCTCTTGCACCCCAAGCAAGCACTCTAGCCAAACTGAGCTACACCCCGAAAACGTTAGCTATCCTAACACATTTTAGGTCATCCGTCAATCCTTATTTTCTAACAGTGAATCACTTCAATGCCGCGAAACGCCGTATCCTCCAATCCGGCAAAATCCGCTTTCTTTTCTTCTTCCAGAACCTCGTTCAGAGACGGCCGTGTTTTCGGATGCTTTGGGGTAAACACGGTGCAGCAGTCCTCGTACGGTAAAATACTCGTTTCAAACGTCCCGATCCTGCGGGAAACGGCGACAACCTCCATTTTATCCATCCCGATCAGAGGACGGAAAACCGGCATGTCTGCGGCGTTGTCCGTACAGTATAACGCCTGCATCGTCTGACTTGCCACCTGTCCGACGCTTTCGCCGGTTACCAGAGCGGAGCAGCCGTTTTTCCGCGCAGCGCGTTCCGCAATGCGCATCATCGACCGGCGCATCAAAACGGTTGAAAGCTCTTCCCGGCAATTCGAATCGATCGCAAGCTGAACCTCCGTAAACGGTACGACCAGCAGCTTGATGCCGCCGGAATAGCGTCCTACGATCCGCGCAAGCTCGACGACCTTATCCTTGGCGCGCTCGCTGGTATACGGATAGCTGTAGAAATGTACGGCGCAGAGACTCACTCCCCTTTTAGCAATCATGTAGCCGGCGACCGGGCTGTCGATCCCGCCGGAAATCAAAAGGCAGGCTTTCCCGTTCGTGCCCGTAGGCATTCCGCCCGGCGCTTCAATAATCTCCGAATAAAGGTAAGCGGCCTCACGTACCTCGATATAAAGAATAAAGTCGGGATGATTCACATCCACATGAAGATTTTCAAACGTTTCCACCAAATCGCCGCCGATTTCCGAGGAAATTTCAGGAGATGTCATCGGAAACGTCTTCAGGCCGCGTTTCGTTTCGATTTTAAATGTAAATTCAGTCTTACCAGCTTTGCTTCCGCCGTCGAGTATATTGCGGACGACCTCCTTTGCAAGCGTCGAAATGTCGGAGTATTCAGAACGCGTTGCGTAAGCGGGACTGACGGATACCAGTCCGAATACGCCGGAAAGCCGCTCCAAAGCCGTTTCAAAATCAAAATTTTCGGTTTCCGGCTCAACATAATAACGCGACTGCGACCAGCGGATATGACACGCACCGCAGTCCGAAAGCGCCGCCCGCATATTGCGGGCCAGTCTCTGCTCGAAAACGGAACGGTTCAAGCCCTTCAGGGCAATTTCCCCGATCCTTGCTAAGATCACTTTCTCCATCTCGTACCATTCCCTTCTAAATCAGGCACGGCCGCCCTTGCGCCGTCCGTAAAGCTTTTTCACTTCCTGGCAGATTACCCTTGCGGCGTATTCCGCCTCCTCTTCCGTATTCTGATAGGAAAAACTGATCCGCACGGCGCCGTCGATGACATTCGGTGCATATCCCATCGCTGCAAGCGTCCGGCTTCTGTCTTTTTTATGGGAAGAGCACGCCGAGCCTACGGAAAGATAGACGCCTTTTGTTTCCACACTGTGCTGGAGGACCTCCGCTCTCAGCCCCGGGAATGCAACGTTCAGAATATACGGGGAGCAGACAGCTTCTGAAGAAACCAGAATACAGGAACGGATTTCTTCCTGCAGCGCGCGCCGGAAAATGCCGTTTAATTTTACCGCGTGCGCATAATTTTCCTGAAGGTTTCCGCAAACCAGCTCGGCCGCTTTCGCAAGCCCTGCAATTCCGGGCAGATTTTCCGTTCCGGAGCGCAAGCCGTTTTCCTGGCCGCCTCCGTAAAGCAAAGGCGTCATTTTGAGCTTGGAGTCGATATACAGGAAGCCGACGCCGCGCGGTCCGTGAATTTTATGTGCGCTGACGCTGAGCAGGCCGCATCCAAACTGCTTTACTGATACGGGCAGCTTTCCGTAGCTCTGCACGCAGTCCGTGTGAAGCACTGCATTGGGATTGACGGATTTCACAAGAGCGGAAATCTCGGAAAGCGGCTGGACCGCGCCCGTTTCACTATTTACATGGCAAACGGAAACAAGAGCCGTTTCCGGCGTCATAAGGCTTTTTAAAGCCTCCAGATCGAGCAGCCCGTCGGACCTTACAGGGATTTCTCTGACTTCGTATTCTTTTTTCCCCAGAGCCGCCGCCGTTTCTGAAACGGAAGGATGCTCTGCCGCTGAAATCAGGATCTGCCGGCCGGCCCGCGGATTCGCCTGCAAATATCCGCGAAGCGCCCAATTATTGCTTTCTGTTGCGCAGGAGGTAAAAAAAATCTCCTGCTCCTTCGCGCCGATCGTATCTGCAAGAAGCTTTCGGGATGCCCGCAGCTTCTTCTCGGCCTCCACACCCAGATGGTGAAGAGAAGAGGGATTCCCGTACAGGAAACGCGCGGCTGCCCGCATTTCCGCTGTTACGCGGTCATCCTGCCTTGTCGTTGCGCTGTTGTCAAAATAAAAAACTTCGTTTTTCTGTTTTTGCTCTGCATATTTATCATACAGATCCGGGCGTTTTCGCTTTGTACGTTCTTCTGCCGCGCGGAGCTGCCAGGCTTCGATTTCCTCATGCTTTCCGGAAAGCAGGATTTCCGGAACTTTTTTCCCTTCAATCTCGGCCGGGCGCGTATATTGCGGATATTCCAGCAGCATTCCGGAATGGGATTCCCGTTCCGCCGAGCCCTCCGCCAGGACGCCCGGCAAAAGGCGCGCCACGCAGTCCGCCACCGCCATTGCCGGGATTTCCCCGCCCGTAAGTACAAAATCCCCCAGAGAAATTTCTTCGTCCACGAATTCTTCTATGATCCGCTCGTCAATTCCCTCATAATGTCCGCATAAAAGCATCAGGTTCTCTTTTCCCGCAAGACGGCGCGCCGTTTCCTGATCGAACGGTCTTCCCTGCGGGGAAAGATAAATGAGATACGGTTTTTCTCCCGTACAGGCGCGCGATACGCTCCGGATGCAGTCCGCAATGGGCTGGTACGCCATGACAAGCCCCGGTCCGCCGCCGTACGGATAATCGTCTACTTTTCCCTGCTTATTCGTCGTATAATCTCTGATTTGATGACAGTCAATCTCTAATATGCCCTTCGAGACCGCCCGCGCAATGATGCTTTCCTGAAACGCCGCCCGCACCATATCCGGAAACAGCGTTAAAATATCGACTCTTTTTATCACGTTATACTTCGCCGCTTTCTGCTCCGCCGTTTTCTTCGTATACTTCCCTCAATCCCGGCAGAAGAGAGACCGTGATTTCGCCCTTTTCCACGTCAACCGCCCTGATGACGTCTGCAATCGCCGGAATCCATATCTTTTTGTGATCTGTTCCCGTAATCTCATAGATATCGTTTGCGCCCGTGGACTGGACTTCTGTCAGCGTGCCAAGCGGATTCCCGTTTTCTTCTTTTACGGCGCATCCGATCAGATCGCCGATAAAGTAAGTGTCCTTCGGCAGTTTAACCGCTTTTTCCCGGGGAATCTCCAAAAACATTCCGCGAAGGAGCTCCGCCTTGTTTCGGTCGTCGATTCCGTACAGTCTCAGAAGCACCATGTTTCCCGATGGTACCGCAGAAAGCACTTTATACGTCTTCGGATTCCCGCCGCTCCGCCGCTTCGGAACGAGCTCGACCTCTGTCAGAGAGCAAAAGCGTATGGGATTATCGGTCAAAGGCAGCACCTTGAGTGCGCCTTTGACGCCATGAACATTGACAATTTCACCGATTCTGATTTTACTCAGCAAAATTCGATTCCTCCCGATTACAGCCGGTCCGTCAAATAATATCGACGTATACCGATTTCGGTACGTTTCTCGATGCGGCCTTTGTGACCGTACGGAGTGCCTTGGCAATTTTCCCGTCCTTTCCGATCACCTTTCCCTTATCGTCATCCGCTACGGAAACCTTCAGCGTAATGCTTGTCTCGGATTCTTCCTCCTCGACGGACACCTGCTCCGGATGATTTACGAGCTGCCGTACCACGATTTCCAAGAACTCTTTCATTGTAACGCTCCATTCCTCCGTTATGCTTCGGCATTGGCCTCGGCCGCTTTTTTGAGCAGCGACTTAACGGTATCTGTAGGCTGCGCGCCGTTTTTGATCCAATAATCCGCACGTTCGGAATCGATTTTGATTTCAGCGGGTTCCACCAAAGGATTGTATGTTCCGATTTCTTCTATAAATCTTCCGTCCCTCGCATATTTCGATTCTGCAACCACTACTCTGTAAAACGGCGCTTTCTTTGCGCCCATCCTTCTGAGTCTGATTTTTACCATGTCGTTTCACCTCCGGTAATTTCTTGTATTTATATTTACAGGAAAATATCAGGCATTTTTCCGCCGAACATTTTTCTGCCAATACCTTTTTTGCCCTTCCCGCCAAAGCGCTTCATCATAGCGCGCATTTCTTCGAACTGCTTCATCAGCCGGTTCACGTCCTGCACCGTTGTTCCGCTTCCCGCCGCAATTCTCTTCCTGCGGCTGGCGTTCAGCAGATCGGGGTTTCGTTTTTCCCGCTTCGTCATCGATTGTATGATCGCTTCGATTTTGACAAACTGCTTTTCGTCGATCTCCTCTTCTTTGATCTGTGCCGCTCCGGGAAGCAGCTTTAAGAGACCTCCGATCCCTCCCATTTTCTTGATCTGCTGAAGCTGATCCAGAAAATCGTCCAGCGTAAAGGTCTGTGTGGCAAGCTTTTTCTCAAGCTCCTCCGCTTTCTTCTCATCGTACAGCTCGACGGCCTTGTCGATCAGCGTGAGCACGTCTCCCATCCCGAGAATTCTGTCCGCCATCCGTTTCGGATAAAAAATTTCAAAATCGTTGATTTTCTCTCCGCTGGATGCAAATTTAACGGGCTTTCCCGTGATCGCCCGGACGGAAAGCGCCGCGCCTCCCCGCGTATCGCTGTCGAGCTTCGACAGGATGATTCCCGTCACGGCAAGGCGTTCGTTAAACACCGCCGCAACATTGGCCGCTTCCTGGCCCGTCATGGCGTCGATTACAAGTAATATTTCAGCCGGATTCACCGCCGATTTGATTTCGTCGAGCTCGTCCATCAGCGCTTCGTCGATCTGAAGGCGTCCGGCCGTGTCCACGATTACAACGTCATTTAAGCTTCTGAGCGCGCTCTTCACGGCATTTTTCGCAATGTCCGCCGCCTTTGCGCCGGGTTCTTCCGTATATACGGGAATATCGATCTGCCTGCCGAGCACCTGCAGCTGCTGAACCGCCGCCGGCCTGTAAATATCGCACGCTGCCATCAGCGGCTTTCTCCCTTGTTTTCTCAGATGCGCAGCCAGCTTTGCGCAGGCGGTCGTTTTACCGGTGCCCTGCAGTCCTACGAGCAGGATTACATTCGGAGGCGTTTTAGAAAGGTCCAGCTTATAATCGTCGGCGCCGAGCAGTCCCGTCAGCTCGTCATCTACGATTTTCACTATCTGCTGCCCAGGAGAAAGGCTTTCCAGGACCTCCTGTCCTACCGCTTTTTCGGAAACGCGCGCAATAAAGTCCTTAACGACCTTATAATTGACGTCTGCCTCCAAAAGCGCCATCCGGATCTCCCGCATGAACTCCTTGACGTCCTTCTCCGTAACGCGCGTCTGCCCTTTTAACCGTTTTATCGTCGCCTGCAGTTTTGCCGATAAGCTTTCAAATGCCATAGCAGCCCCTCTTATATCTTTGTGATGATCCTGAAAAGGTTCTTGTCGATCTGATCCAGCATATACAAATTCCCGCTCTGCATACCGCTTCTGTCAATGAGCTGCAGATCCTCCTGAATCGTTTTCAGGTTCTGCCTGATCTCGCAAAAGCGTTCCAGCAGCTTCAGTTTTTCCTCGTATTCCGCCAAAGCCTTGCGGCCTCTTTTGATAAAATCATGCGCGCCCTGCCGGCTGATTCCCAGCTCTTCCGCGATTTCGGACAGGCTCAGATCCTGGTTGTAGTGCATATCCATGCACTTATATTGACTTTCCGTAAGCAGCTGCCCATAAAAATCAAGCAGCATGCCGATCTCGTAAATATCTTCCGCCATCGTTTTCCTCTCCGAATGCAAGCGCTTTAGAGCGCTTCCATGTAAAGGAAACGCTCTTTACAGAGAATACAGGAAACGGCTCCGCTTGTCAATAGGAAAATGAGAAATTTATTGTACCGTGCCGCGAACCATGCCTCTGGTATATTTTTTCTTGCAAGTAAAAATGCTGCTCTCTGCGTGCGGGGATGCGTTGCAGCCCCGTTCACGCCATAATGCAAGATACGTTCGTTTTTTGTGCAGAAGTACGCTTTTTCTTACTTCTGCATGGCATGGCTCCTGCGGATATCGTATCCATATCACTTCCGGCGCCCCGGTACAAAATATTATTTGCTGATATAATAATAGGTGAGAAAAACCTCGTGTCTTACCGTAAACTGTTCGGGAAGAGACGAAAGCAGACGCAGGTGGCTGCTTTCAAATTCCGTAAAGGTTTTCTCGTTCATGGAAGCCAATACGCCGCGGCAGGCCTTGATTCTTCCGTGCCAGCTTTCGCGTGTGAAAGGAAGATCGACCAGAAAATTTTCCATATGCGGATCGTCGAAATAATGGATTTTTAAATCGCGGATTGCCGAAGAACCGCCGTCCCAGGCGGGATTATATTGTTCCACCAGCGCATGAGAACGTCCCGCGACGGGATCCTCCGGCAGATAGCTCATATAAAGCTTCAGGAACAGTCCGCCCGGGCGGAGAATCTGTTTGATTTTGGGCACAATCCTTTTCGGATCGAAATACCAGAAGCATTGACAGGCCGTCACCGTATCAAATGAATTTTCCGGAAAATCGATTTCCTCCGCCGGACAGACTTCATATTGAATATTCGCAAGTTCCTTTGACAGACGTTTCGCCTCAGCAATCTGGTTTTCTGAAACATCTGCCGCAACAATTTCCGCCCCGCAGCACGCAAGTCCCCTGGGAATCACACCGGTTCCCGTGCCCAGGTCGAGCCAGCGGGAGCCTTTCGTTCCGACTCCCAGGGAATACAGACGCTCGTAAAGCTCCTTCGGGTAAATATCGCGGTATGCCGCATATTCCCGAGAGGTCTTCCCGAAATCAAATTCTTGTCCGTTATCTACGAGGATTTTTTCCATCCGTCTTTCCTGTCTCTTCGAAAATTCCGTTTATTTACCGAAGCCGCCGTCTAATATGGCGTAGATGTTTCTTGCGATCGTATCGGGCGGGATCACCATTCCGCCGTAATTTCCGGTCACGCAGTTGAACGTATCGGGGAAGCAGCCGTCAAACAGTCCCTCGGCGTACGGCGCATACGTTTCCGGTTTATTGTGCGGCATCCAGCTTTCCTTCGTGTGATCTACAAGCCAGCGGATTCCCGCGGAAGTAATGCCGCGGTGGAAAAGATGCCAGTCAATGGCGGGATCCTCTTCCGCCCAGTCGATTCCGCGGTCGCAGGACATATTGAAGACCTGCAGCACTTCCCATTGAACATGATCGCGTACCCAGTTTGCAAAATACCAGTCGCTTGAGCAAAGGCACGGCTTTGTATTATACAGCATCGGGATTTTCTCCGGCTGCCACAGATGCGTAAACGGAAGCAGGCTGCGGATCCAGTACACCGCTTTTTTACGATACGCCTCGCTGCCAAACGCGCGGAAGCCCTCGTAATAAGCGACGGCAGCCTGACCGGCGGCCAGCAGATTGGGCGCGTGCAGCGGCGTCTCCCAATAATCGCCGCCCTCCGGCCGCGTCATATCCATACAGTAGTCGAGTGCTCTGCGCGCCGCCTCTGTAAAAGAAGCGCGCTCGGCCCCTTCAGGCAGACATTTTGCAATGTCAAGCAGCTCCAGCGCCGCGGTAACGCACATGCTCAGCGCCGTATCTCCACTCTGCCCCATGGGTTCGGCAAACTCGCGCGCCACGACAAAGTCGTCTTTTCCTTTATGTCTTCCGTCCGGTTCAAACGGAAACGCGCCGTCCTCCCGCTGCCAGGACAGAATTTTCCGGCCTCTGTGAATGCGCGCCTCCAGTTCGGGAGCAGCAGGCGGAGCCGCGGCCGCTTTGTCGCACCACTCGATTTTCGCCCTCAGCGCCTCGGCCGCAGCGCCGCCCCGCTCGCTTACATATCTCCGCAAAAAAACGGGAACGCCTTTGGAATAGCCCTGCTGCGGATTGCCGAAGCCGGCGCCATCCTTCCAAAGATTTGTGGCGTAATGCATTGCAATTTTATCCAGCGCCGCAAGATAGCCTTCCCGCGTGTCGTCCTCCTGCGGCAAGGCCGGCAGCCCGTGACGGATTACCCAGTCGCACAGGGCATCCTGCGCATTTCCCTGACAGAGGAAAATTTCGCTTTCAAAACGCACCATCTGGCCAAGATGCATTTCGAGCGGCGGATCCGCGTAAATTTGATTTTCGTCGCGTTCGTCCTGCGCGGAGGGCACCATAAGACCGAACAGGCTGTTATCCGTTCTGTCTACGAAATTCGGTACCGCAAAGACCGGCTGTGCGAAATGCTTTCGGTAATTGAACCAGCGCGTCGCCCATTTTACAGGATTCCAGGCCAGTCCGATCGCCGTTCCGTCCTTCGAAAGCGTCATGCAGGGAATGGCAACCTTGTTCGGAACCGGCGCATATTTATGATACCACGGCTCACGGAACCAGTCGCTTCCGCTGGACCACTCCGCACCGGAAAGCCATTCCACCCCCGGCAGAATCGCATCGTCCTTCGTCCCGCCAAACGCGCCCTCTCCGATCTTGAGCCAGGGACCGCGCAGATATTTTACGTACATGTTCTGCTTGGCTTCGAGTTCATGCCTGAGCTGGAGAATCGGGCGATCTTTGCAAAGCGTAAGCGTTACGGTTCCCGTCAGGCATTCCTCGGTAAAAGGATAATGCATCCAGTTTGAGAAAGACGTTCCGTCCAGCTTTTTCTGCACATTCATCGACGAAACGGAAAAGACCAGCGTCTGATCGCCGTTTTCTTCGGTCCGAAGGAGATAGTCCTGCGCTTCCAGACGCATCGGCAGCTCCTGATCGCGCACAAGCAGTTCTCCGAGGTGCTCCAGCACTCCCAGCAGCCTCCCCCGCGCGTCAAAAAGCTCTGCAAAGCCCCAGCCGCTGAGTCTTTTATACAATACGACTTCCATAAGTCCGTTTTTAAGGGTGACAGAGTCCCCCGTGCAGCTGGCTTTTCTGTAATTCGGCATTCTGATCAGCCTCCCGTTTTTGATTAGAATTTACTTGCTGCGGGTGATTATAGCATACGCTTTATAAAAGTACAAACCGAAAATTACGGGGCTTCTTTTCTGTGGGACGTTTACCGGACCGGCACATAGTCCAGCTCCGATTTTTGGTCTGTAGCCTCCAGCTTGAAAATAACAGGACGCAGCCCGTCGTTGCAGCTGCAGATTGCGACGCCCGGAGTGCGGATCCAGTCTCCGTAATAAAAAACGCCCGTTCCCGCACCGTGCGCAAGTGCGAAAGCATATTGATATATGGCTTTCCACGCCTCGTCGCAGAAGCCCTCCGGCCTGGCGTAATCAGCATAGAAAATCTGTCCCTCCTTCAGCATGGGACAGGCGGTGAATCCTTCCGCCCCGTATTCCGCGACAAGCTCGCGATCCAGGGTTGTCTTCAGCACTGTAATTTTTACTTTGTTCATAGGCATTCTCCCGATATGTTTTTTATTTCAGTCTGATTATACCTGTTCTTCCGGGAAAAGCAACGCCTCTTATTTATGATAAAGTATGTATCGGCTCCGCTTTGCGGTCACGTGCCGATTTCCACAAACCAGCGCCCCTCCTGATAGTTCAGGAAAGTAACCTTTCCGGAGATCCGGATCCTATAGCGTGTCCCGTACCCTCCGCTTTGAAATGCCGCATGGGAATTTCTGCTGAATACCCTGTCGATTTCAAAAATCCTGCCGTCGTGCCAGAGAACGGCGCGCGGTGTAATTTTGCCTTCGGTATTAAATTCTGCGAGAACGGATACGTAAATTTTTCTTGCCATGATGTGATATTATATTCATTTTAGAAAGCATTATACTATAATCTGAAATTGCCGGGCTCCGCTATTATGTCACAGAATAGTTTGCTGAAAAGCCGACTTTGAGCATATTCGCGTTCACGATTTTCACCCCTTTCATATTTTGGGGCGACAGAATAAACGTGTACAGAAATAAAAAAACCGCTTAAAAGGCTACTTTTCATAAGGATGTTTTGAATATCCTATGAAATCAGCCGATTGACGAGTGCAAGAAAAGCCATAGTATAGAATTCATTTGAGTTCTGTGCTATGGCTTTTTCGTTTTGCAAACCGAAAGCAGCCAAATAAAATTCGGCAATTTACAAATAATTTCGATTTACTTCCGCATAATTCCGCAATAATCCATTGAAAATAGCAAGAAAATATGATATAATATATTATGTATAATTGTATAAACAGAGAGGTTTATCATGCAAGAAATAAAAAACATGCCCGAACGTTGGTGCTCCACTAAGGAGATGTGCGAGTATCTTGGGGTGAGCCGTGACACCTTGCTCACCTGGATCAACGAAAAGAAGATGCCTGCGAGTAAGGTAGGGCGCAGTTGGAAGTTTAAGATAAGCGAAGTTGATGAATGGATCAAAAGCGGTAAAGCCGCTGATTGATATTAAGATGAATTTCCAAATATGAAAGGAGGACATAAATGAACATATTTGATGTTGTGGGCGAAAACTTTTTCAAGCCACTCACAAGCCAATTTAAAACTATATATCTTGATTGTCTGACGATCATTTATGACTCCTATCGTTCGGAGCTTTCCTATGGCATAGATCGTGAAATCCTTGTATCGAAGCTATCGGATTATTTTGAAAGATCAAACATTTCTGATATTGAGTTTGAAGATGAGTCAGAAATACTCAAGGATTCTCGCTCAAAAGCCACTACCTTTTTGCGCAAGCTTAAGGATTTCGGATGGGTCGAGTATGAAATATCAAATAACCAAATGGCTAAAATTATTATGCCCGACTACGCAGTAACGGTAGTGAAAACATTTTTGGATATTTCCAATCCAAAAGAAATGGAGTATCAGAGTGAGATTGCACTGATATACTCCACTCTCACTAATGAAGAACTATTGGATAGACCATATCCTCAAGTTTTGCGACCAGTCTTTGAAAGAACGCACGCTCTTTTTGATGGACTCAAAAAACTCAATACCAGCATTAAAAAGTATATTGAAGCCATTACTGCCGATAAAACATCGGAAGAGATTATTAGTGATTTCTTTAAGTATCACGATGAAATCGGTTCGAAAGCATATCATCGAATTAAAACTGAAGAGAATATTTCTCGTTTTCGTAATACGATTATTGGGCGACTTAGAGACATTTTAAATGATCGCGATACATTCGAGCGCACAGTTAAAGGGTATCAGAACATCGAGAACGAAAACGATTACTATACCGCAGAGGATGAAGTAAAAGCTCAAATCTCTGCGATCATTGATAGCTTCAGATCGTACGATGAGATTGTTTCGGAGATAGATAAAAAGCATTCTAAATATCTGAAAAATGCAGTCGAACGAGCAAAGTTTTTGCTTCTCAACACCAATAACACGGAAGGTAAAATTTCGACAATATTGCAATACATAGCTGAGTGTTATAATCGGGAGGAGCAAAACAACTTAACTGAAGATGCTTCGGATGATATTTGTGCATTATTTAACATCTTTTCTCACGGTTTTCTCAGTGGAGAGTCTCTCAAGACAGTTGCAATTTCTCGTAAAATCACTGACGTGGAAGACATATTCGAGCCCGTCGATATGACCGATGAGGAACGAGAACTACGAAGAATCGCCATATCAGAAAAGAATAAAAATAGATTTTCAAAAAAGAATGTTGAACAGTATGTAGGAACTTTGCTGTCAGACAGGAATATGATACTGGCATCTGATATACCGATAGAAACAAAACGTGATTTGATTCGTGTTATTTTTATCAGTCTGTATGGACATTCAACCAAGTCAGAGTATAGTGTAAAACAAAAAGAAGAAATCATTTCTTTACAAGGCTTTAGATTTCGTGATTTTGAAATTAGGAGGAGGTATAAATAATGGAAATAGCAAATGTGTTTGAACATATTTCAAAAGATAAATTCAAAAGTGCGGCAAATAAGTTGCTTGGAGAGTGTTTTCTTTTGAAAAAACACAAAGATACCGCTTCCGACTATAATTACATTCTTAACAACAAGGATGCTTTTATTGAATATTTTGATATTCTTGGATATGAGCTTATTATAGACGAACAAAATGGAGTGATAGGACTAAACAATCCATTAGGAACAGGCAGAATCCATTTGAAAAAAATTGAAAGCATTTTACTTTTGATTTTAAGACTTCTTTATATTGAAAAAAGAAAGCAGCTCTCTCAGATTGATGATGTTATTATCATCGCAGATGAAATCTATGATAAGTATAGCATGTTAAAAATGAATGCAAAGCTTGATAAAACTGCGATGAGAAATACGCTCGGAATGTTTCAACGCTATCACTTAATCGGCAAGCTTGACGCAGACATGTCTAATCCTGATACAAGAATTTTGATATACCCCTCTATTTTATTTGCTGTAACGGTATCAAGTCTTGATGATTTATATCAAAGTGCAAAAGATAAGCTCGATAAATATTCAATAGGAGGTGATTCTTTTGGTACAAACGACTCCGCAGACAACGAAGAAACTGACGAGAATTAAACTCGTCAACTGGCATTACTTTGCCAACGAAACAATCGATGTAAACGGTTCGTGTTTGCTCAGTGGTGAGAATGCATCCGGCAAGTCCACGATATTAGATGCAATCCAGCTTATACTAACCACGAATACCCGAAGATTCAATCCTGCAGCTAACGAGAAAAGTAAACGTGATCTTAAGGGATACGTAAGATGTAAAACCGGCGAAGAAGGTAATGCCTACGTTCGCAAAAACAGTGTAATATCCTATGTTGCTCTTGAGTTTTATGAAGAAAGCAAAGATCGCTTTTTTGTACTTGGTGCAAAGTTTGATTCTCCGGACGAAGAATCGGAGATAAAACGCATCTGGTTCTGCGAAGAGGGATCTCTTGATGGATTTAGCTTTATAGTCGATAACAAGCCTGCAACGGATGAACAATTCAAAAATAACGGCAAAAAGTTAAATCCAATCAGAAGTACACGAGAAGCAAAAGAGCGTTTCAAACGCCGGCTTGGTAATTTGGATGATACATTTTTTGATATGATACCTAAGTCGCTGGCTTTTAAGCCTATGGATAATGTCAAAAAATTTATCACACAGTTTATTCTCCCCGAAAAGCATGTTGAAGTTGAAGTTTTGCGTGAAAACATTCGCAATTTAAGAGAAATGCAACTGCTTATCGAAGAAGTGCGGAAACAGATTACACATTTACAAAAAATAATTGAAACCAATGACAAGATGGATGAAATCCAAAGAGACATTCTTGTTATAGATATCCTCTTGAAAATCGCAGAGATAGAGGATAAAAAGACTAAAATCGAAGAGAGCCAAAAGAATCTCGAACGAAAAACGCAGGAATTACATTCCCGAAAAACTGATTTCGATAAAATATCCGAGGAATTGAAATCAGAGCAAGAGAGTTTACAAGCGATTCGAATTGATATCAGCAACAACGAATGTAGCAAGTTAATCGAAAAATTAAAGCAAGATTTACAATTGCTCGAAAAGGATCAATCCACTGCCGCTGCGCATATTCAAGTTTTACAAGCACAACTTGAAAATGTGATACGTGCGCTTAAATATATTCCTAACATCCCCGAAAGCATCAATTCTCTTGTCGTTCGGAATTTGGGAAAGACTATCACACCCCAAGAATCAAGAGATGAGCTTTTTGTTATTTTAAATTCTCTTTTCAAAAAATCAAACGAAGAATTAAATGGAGCAAAAGCGGAAAGAAATCAGGCGTTAAACGTTCTGAGAGAAAATCTCTCTGAGATCAAAGAAAGAATAGACAAACTCCGTAAAAACCAAATTACATACCCGCAGAATACTGTTAAATTGAAAGAGGCGATAAAAAAAGAATTCAATAATCGCTCAATCGATTCTGATGTTCGAGTTTTTGCTGACTTGTTAGAAATCACTAAACCCGAGTGGCAAAATGCCGTAGAAGGCTATCTTAATACGCAGCGATTCAATATTATTGTGGAACCTCAATATTATGATGTTGCAGCTGAAGTATACGATCGGTTCAAAGCACAGATCGAAGGTGTTGCTCTAATAAATACTCAGGCGTTGGATTTAAAAAACGAACCCCAGGACAACACATTGGCTTCCGTTGTTTCAAGTAAAAACCGATATGCAAAAGCATATGCCAATTACTTGATGGGTCGTGTGGTTCTTTGTGACGAGGTTTTTGAATTAAAACAGCATTCTATAGCAATCACTTCAAGTTGTATGTTATATCAAGGTAAAGGTCTTAGAAAGATACCTGAGGATATTTACCGAGTTCCTTACATCGGAAAATTCGCATTAAAGCGTCAGCTTGAAATAGCCGAAAGTGATTTCAAGAGCGCAAAAGAAGAATGTGACAATTTAGAGGCTAAGATAAAAGAAATCAATACTGCACTTGAATATATCTCTGAGTGCAATTTTGGTTTTATTAAGCTGTATCTTTCTGCGCCGATTGAGCTTGATGATATCAAGAAGAAAATTCAGCAAGCGACAGCAGAATTGAATGATGCACAAAATGATCCCAACATTATTGAACTGCAATTCAAGGAGAAAGACTGTAGCAATCGTGTAGCTGTTCTGAGCGAGAAGCAAGATGATTTAAAAACAATTACTATTAATCTTAAGCGTGATATTTCTGATCTCAATGAGTATTCAACTAATTTGCAAAATCAGATTTCTGAACATGAAATGCAAATTCAAAAATTAAGTAATGGCGATCACGATGCAATTGTTGCTGCTAAACAGAAATATGCAGAACATAGCAAGACAAAAGAGGCCGGAACAATATATGAGAACTACGGCCGTAGGAAGTCAGTGCTTGACAATCAATACAAGGTTCAACGAGATGCCTTAATTAAGTTGCAAACAAATTACAAGGAAGGCGAATACGGTACCGGCGAACAAGTAATATTTGCATATGCAGATGAATACCGCACTTTGTCAAATCATAATTTAATTGAGTACGAGGAGAAATTGAACAAAGCAAAAGAAGCATGTGAACTTGAATTTCGAGAAAATTTCCTTGCACGTATGCGAGAAAACATTGAGAGTGCGCAAGATATTTTCAAGAATCTCAATAAAGCGTTGCGAAATATTTATTACGGCAATGATTCCTATAAGTTCCACTGGTCTGCTCATCGCATGAAGCAAGGCCTTTTTGAGATGATAACTTCAGATATCAATCTTGGTGGTCTCACTCTTTTCGCTAGTGAATTCGAAGAAAAATATCATGGTGAAATGGAAGTTCTTTTCTCTAAACTTACCGAATCGGATGAGTATGGAGAGAAGATTCTGGCTGAGTATACGGATTACCGCGAATACTTGGATTATGATATTGAAATTGTCTCGAAAGATGGCAAGTCGCAATTCTTCTCTAAAATTTACGGTGAAAAAAGTGGCGGAGAGACACAAACACCGTATTACGTTGCTATCGCTGCCTCTTTTGCACAAATGTATAGTGTTGGAGAAACGATCAGAATCATTATGCTTGATGAGGCATTTGACAAGATGGATGATGATCGAATTGCGAGTATGATGCAGTTCTTCCGCTCACAGAACTTCCAAATTATCTTGGCAACACCGCCTGCCAAAATTGAAACCATTGGCGAATATGTTGACACAATATTGGTAACATATCGAAACGGCTACTCGAGCATAGTTGAGGAGTATAATTTATGATCAAATATGAAAAGCAAATATTGAATGCGCTCCTCGATAAATACGAAAGAAGTAAAAGTTTCATTGGTACAAACCAAGTAACGCAACGCTTTACTATACAACCGGAATCTCTTTTTCCAAAGTACAAAGATGATTCTGAGTTCGAGTTGTATTGCGCAGTAAATGAAAGTATAGATCATCTTGAAAGGCAAGGATATATCGAAGTAAAAAAATACAAAAACGGAGTAGTCCAAAGAGTCGCTTTGATTATCACTAAATTGAATGATATCTATGCCTACATAGACAGGAAACCCAAAACTGATACTGTCAGCGAGTTAAGAAACCTTCTTTTGCATTACAAAGATGCAAATGTAATACTGTCAGCGTATTGTGTCCGCCAGCTTGAAAGACTTAACTTAAATAAATCTGTTGAGTTTTTTGACGATGACCTCCCTGGTTTTGAAACTGCACTCAAAGTTGTATCTGAGATAACCAATGTCGAGAATGAAATGTTCGAGCGCGATTTTTCAATAAAAGTTTTAGGAGATTCAAAAGCTTTTGAACGAGTTCGCGTTAAAGTTGTTTCACTCCTTTATGAGTACGGTGATTTTCCGGAAAAAGAAACACTTCTTGCTGATTTGAGCATCGTAAAAAATCCCGGTCATGTTTATTTCAAAGGTGCGGGTACTATATCTATTTGCGGTCAGAAGATTGATTTTTCAAAAATGGATGGTGATATTGCGATATCATCTGTTATGTTGAAAAATATTGACTCTATTGAGGTTTTAGGTAGTACTGTTATCACTATTGAAAACTTGACAACATTCAATGCGTTCAATTGTACGGATGCTTTCGCAATCTATCTTGGCGGATATCATAATACAAATCGAAGAAACTTCATAAGAAGAGTTTATAATCAAAATCCAAACAAGATTTTTCTGCATTTCGGTGATATCGATGCAGGAGGATTCTATATCCTCGAGCATTTGCGCAAACGAACAGAGATCAACTTCAGACCCTACAAAATGGATGCCGAGACCTTGAAAGAAAACCTTGCGTTTGCAAAAAAATTAACCGAGAACGACAAGAAAAGGCTTGCTATGTTGTTGGATTCTGAATATGAAGATACGATTCGCTTCATGTTGGATAACGATTGCAAATTGGAACAAGAAGCAATGGACTTGAAAGAGATTGGTATATAATAAATAATCGTTATTATATTAGATTTTCTCTGGACTTCCGTCCCTTTCTGTGATATTGTGTGTGCTACCAAGAAAAGGAGGTAGTACATATGGTACGAAAAAGAAAAGTAAATAGCAAAAACAAAAACAGAGCGGTTCTGAATCGGGATTTCCCGATGCGGAGCCGCTCTCTCTTTATCACGGAGGTGCAGAATGAACATTATTGAAGAATTATGGTACGGTAACATCAGCCCGTGCGAGAGGGACTTCAAGAAAGGAAGCAAGTATTCTGAACTGCTTGGTTACATCGTGCGGCACGAGGAAGATCTGAAGAAACGTCTGAATGACGAGGAAATAGAGATTCTCGAAAAGTTCACGGAATGTACCAACGAGATGTATGGTGAATATTACAGTGCGGCGGAGCCGCCAGTCCGGTGTGGCGAGAGCCACCTGTCCGGACTAACGGAGCCACCTATTGATAGTTATTCAGCCTGAGCAGGATTCAGACCATATACCTCTCTCATGGAAAGGTCTTTAGATGGATCGATGCTTTCGATGTTGATTTTATATGAGTCGTATGAAATACGATCCATGATGGCATCTGCAAGAGTGCTCTCACCGCTGCAGATCTGCTGATACCATTCGCTTTCCCGGAACTGAGAGCAGAAGATCGTTGATGATTTTTTCCTGCGTTTGTGAATCAGTTCAAAAAGATTTCTGGCTTCAGGCTCGGTCAGTTTGAGCAGAAGCCATTCATCAATAATCAACAGAACCGGTTTCGTGTATTTCTTGAGCACGCTGGTAAAGGTGCCGGAATCCCTGGCTGCCTGTAGGTCCAGCAACATATCCGGAAGACGGACATATTTTACAGTGTATGTTGTGGTCAAGCTTTTTTGTAACACTTGTGGCTAAAAAATATCGCTTGGCAA
>ERZ1673695.976-NODE-976-length-34684-cov-81.273586_pt1 | contig 34684 bp, 37 predicted proteins | sample MGYA00580225_ERZ1673695 | MGnify/ENA primary metagenome ERZ1673695 (study PRJEB41218, sample SAMN15661739) | gut metagenome | host: Homo sapiens | place: Canada: London | collected 2015-08-20/2019-03-30 | study: EMG produced TPA metagenomics assembly of... | reverse complement strand
GTCATGCCCCAAGGGGGCTAGTGCAAACCACCGGCACGGCCGGTGGTTATGATTGAATAGACTAAAGAAGACGGATTGGCGTCAAAGCAGAAAAACAAAATCGTAACCCAGCGTCAGCGGTTACGATTTTGAACGAAGAAAGACCTTTGGATGTCAGGTGGACGCGCTTGCGCGGTCACCTGACATCCAAAGGTCATTTCTGAGTGGAGCAGGGTACGGGAGTCGAACCCGCCTCAGCGGCTTGGGAAGCCGCTGTACTACCGATGTACGAACCCTGCATTTGACTTGCAAGGGTATTCTATCATCCCGCGGCGGAAAATGCAACCGTTTTCTGTCGCAAAAGGGAAATCTGCCGGCGAGAGACGGGTCGGACTGTCAAGAACTTTATAGAGCCTGTCAAAAGTTTTTTGACAGGCTCAAGCCGCCCGCTTTTCCAAGGAAAAGCGGGCGGCTGCGGTCAAAGCTGCTCCGTGAGCCAGCGGCGCATGTCCTCCTTGCCTTCCTCGCTCATAGGAAAGACGCGCTCGCCCTCGATCTCGCTTTTTTCATAGCAGAACGGGCCGTGCCAGAACTCACAGCGCATGGAGCTTGCCTCCATGTCGACCTCCTTCGGGGTCTTCATGGTGATCTGCGGTGTGATCTTGAAGCGTAGCGCACCGACGCTGCCGGTAAAGACGTTGTTGTTCTCAAAGCTGTGAAGAACGGGGAGAAAGAGCGCATCCATTACTGCATCAGTTCTTCCATCTCGTCAAGCAGCTTGCCGAACAGCTCCAGCGCCGTGTTGACAGGCTCCGGAGAGGCCATGTCAACGCCTGCGCCCTTGAGAAGCTCGATGGGCGTCTTGCTGCATCCGCCGGACAGGAAGCCGAGGTAGCGGTCAACAGCGGGCTTGCCCTCGGCGAGGATCTTGCGCGAGAGCGCAATGGCCGCGGCGTAGCCGGTGGCATACTGGAAGACGTAGTAGTTGTAATAGAAGTGCGGGATGCGCGCCCACTCCAGTGCGATCTGGTCGTCGCTGACAACGTCCGGGCCGTAGTACAGCTCGTTGAGCTTCTTATACTCCTGACACAGAACGTCGGCGGTCAGCGTGACGCCCTGCTGGTTGAGCTCGGCGATGCGCAGCTCATACTCGGCGAACATGGTCTGACGATAGAGCGTGCCCTTGAACTGATCGAGGAAGTGGTTGATGAGATAGGCGCGCTGCTTCTTGTCGGTGGTCTTGCCGAGCAGGTATTCCATCAGAAGCGCTTCGTTGCAGGTCGAGGCGACCTCGGCCACGAAGATCACATAGTCTGAGTAGACGGTGGGCTGGGTCTTGGCGGAGAGATAGGAGTGCATGGCATGGCCCATCTCATGCGCGAGTGTGAACTGGCTGTCGAGCGTGCCGGTGTAGTTGAGCAGAACGAACGGATGCACCGGCGTTCCGGCGGAGTAAGCGCCGCCGCGCTTGCCGACGTTTTCATAGACGTCGATCCAGCGATCCTCCAGACCGCGCTTGAGCACCGCGCAGTAGTCCTCACCCAGACATTGCAGCGCGTCGAGAACCGTATTCTTTGCATCCGCAAATTCGATGTGTGCGTCAGCCTCGGCGACAAGCGGCGTGTACACGTCGTACATGTGCAGCTCGTCTACGCCGAGCAGCTTCTTGCGCAGGCGGACATAGCGGTGCATCTTGTCGAGATTCTGGTGGACGGCCTCAATGAGCTGATGATAGACGCTGGTCGGGACCTCGGTCTGATCGAGCGATGCCTCGAGGGGGGAGGCGTAGTTGCGCGCGTCGGCGAAGAACTGGAGCTGCTTGACGTTTGCCTTCAGCGTTGCGGCGCAGGTGTTGCGGAAGCCCTGATAGGATTCATAGTATGCCTCGAACGCATTCTTGCGCAGGACGCGGTCGGCGGATTCCAGGCAGGAAACAAAGGATCCCTGGCTTAGCGGATGTTCGTTGCCGTCCTTGTCAAGGGCGGGCTTGAACTTCAGGTCCGCATTGGAGAACATAGAGAAAATATCGCTCGGGGAGTGCGACATCTCGCCTGCGCCCGCGAGGAGCTTTTCCTGCTCGAGGCTCAGAATGTGGTCGCGCTTGCGGAAAATGCGGTCGAAGTGGCGGCGGTAAAGCGCAAGCTCCGGCTGCTCACGGTAGAATTCCGCCATTTTTTCTTCCGGGATCGAGAGAAGCTCCGGCGTCTCGAAGCTGGTCTTTTCATCGGCCTCGACGTAGGCGGTCGTGAACTGGCCGACCATGCCCTGATAGTGCGAATTGCGGGTGTCCTGATCGCCGCGGCGCATGGCATAGTTGCCAAGACGGTCGGCAAGGATGGAGATCTCGTCCCGCAGCTTCATGTAGGCAAGCAGGTCGGCGGCGGACTGCGAAATTTTGCCCGCAAAACCGGTCAGTGCATCGATCTGCTGCTGGAACTTCACAAGGTCTGCCTGCCACAGCTCATCGGAGCCATAGAGATCTTCCAGACGCCATGTGTTTTCAACAGCGATCTCGCTTCTCTCGGGAATCTTCTTCGACATATAGTAGCCCTCCTGTGTTTTTATTGAAATGAATGCTGCATTTATTGTATCATACTTTTTCCGGTTGCACAATCACACTTCTTTTGTTTTTGCGGCGCAAATTGACAATCCGCAGCAGGGGTGGTATCATGTCGCGTGAGTGTGAAAAAAGAAGCGAGGTTTTGCGACAATGCAGAAAAGAATGCAGCTTCGGGGAAATCTGATGCTCCTGCTCACAGCGATGATCTGGGGCTCGGGCTTTGTGGCGCAGAGTGCCGGAATGGACTATGTCGGGCCGTTTACGATGCAGGCATGCCGGTTTTTGCTGTCGGCGCTTGTGCTGCTGCCGATCATCGCGCTGCGCGACCGTACCGGAAAGAGCGTAAACCGCCCCGTCACGCGGGGGGAGAAAAAGCGGCTGCTTGTGCGGGGCAGCGTGTGCGGCGTACTCCTGTTTGTGTCAACATCGTTTCAGCAGTTTGGCCTTATGTATACGACGGTCGGAAAATCCGGCTTCATCACCGCGATGTATATCCTGATCGTGCCGATTCTGGGACTGCTGCTCGGCCAGAAGGTGGGGCGCAGCGTCTGGCTCGGGGTGGTGCTGTCGCTTGTGGGCCTGTATTTCCTCTGTCTGTCCGGCGGCATCGGCGGCGTAAATCTCGGCGACCTTCTGACGCTGGCGTGCGCGCTGTTTTTCGCGATGCACATCCAGTACGTCGCCCGCGTGGGCGGAGAGACAGAGTGCGTGCGGATGTCGTGCGTGCAGTTTCTTGTCAACGCGCTTCTCTCCGCCGTGGGTATGGTGCTTTTTGAGTCGCCGTCGTGGAGCGCCGTGGCAAGCTGCTGGCTGCCGATCCTGCATGCGGGCGTGCTGTCGGGCGGTGTGGCCTTTACGCTTCAGATCGTGGGTCAGCAGTATACCAGCCCGACCCTTGCGTCCATGCTTCTGAGTCTGGAATCGGTGTTTGCGGCGATTTTCGGCGCGATCCTCATCCCGTCGCAGGCGCTTCAGGGGCGTGAGCTTTTCGGCTGCGCGCTGATGTTTGCAGCCATCGTTCTGGCGCAGCTTCCGCAGAAGGGCGCGGCAAAAGCTGCCGAAACGGAGCAGAGCACCCATCGGTGAGGCCGAAAACGCGCCATGTAACGTTTGGTTGCGCAAATGTAAAGCTGAGGTGCTGGCGCGGAAAGAGCCTTTTTGCTACAATAAGCCCACCAAAGCACAGGAGGTCTCACGATGAAATTATCCGATAAGCTCATCGGGCTGAGAAAGTCCGCCGGAATGTCACAGGAGGAGCTGGCCGAGAAATTGAATGTATCGAGGCAGGCGGTCTCCCGCTGGGAAATGGGGACGGCGATGCCCGATGCGGCCAATATCCTTCAGCTCAGCAAGCTCTTTCATGTCACGACCGACTATCTGTTAAACGAGGAATACGAAAGCGACGCGGATCTGCCGCAGGTCAGAGCGGTCAAGGCAGACGGCGTACACCAGGGCATGATCCTGCTGGTCACGCTGGAGGTGATGTCGCTGATCCTGCAATTTACGGCTGCGATCGTCCTGCAAAGTACATTCTTCACGGTTTTGAGCTTTCTGCCCTTTGTTGCCGCAATCGGCGGCTTTGAGTATGCGTATCAGAAAAAAGCGGATGCGCAGAATGAAAAAACAAGACAGTTTCGCAGGCGCTTTTACGAGATATCCGTGTGGCTCGGGCTCTATTTTCCGCTCCGGCTTCTGGTGCAGGCGTTGATGAACTGTTATCCGCGTCCGTATGATACGCTTGTGCTGGAGGGCGTTCTTGCTGCGGTGTATCTTCTGACAGCTGCGCTGATCACCTTGAGGATAGAAAAGCAGCGCCCGCCGGAAAACTGAGCGGGTCCAAAAATAAAGCCCGTTCATAGAGAAAAAACACCAAAAAATCGCCGCTTGGAGCGGCGATTTTTCTGTATTGACATCTTCCGATTTTGTGCTATATTTGGTAACTCGATGAATGGAGGCGACAGTATATGACACATGATCTGACCAGCGGGAAACCGATGGCGCGCATCATTCAGTTTACGATCCCCGTGCTGCTCGGGCTTTTATTGCAGCAGGTCTACTCGGTCGTGGATACTGCGATCGTCGGCCATGCGCTGGGCGTTATGGCGCTCGGCGGCGTGGGCGCGACGGCGTCGGTAAACTTCCTTGTGATCGGGTTTTGCAACGGTTTTTGCACCGGCATGTCGATCCCGCTGGCACAGAGCTTCGGCGCGGGAGACCACAGGCAGCTTCGCAGATACCTCGGAAACTGCGTCTGGCTCGGTGTGATCGTTTCGGCGGCGCTGCTGGCGCTGACGCTTCCGACCTGCCGGAGCCTTCTGGAGCTGATGGAGACGCCGGCTGAGCAGCTGGATTATGCGTTTGCGTATATTTTCATCATCTTCTGCGGCATTCCCACGACCATCCTTTATAATCTGAGCGCGTGCGTGCTGCGCTCACTCGGCGACAGCAAATCGCCCGTGTGGTTTCTCGCGCTGGCGTCGCTCGTCAACATCGTGCTCGACCTGCTGACGGTCTGCGTGATGAATATGGGCGTTGCGGGTGCGGCGATCGCGACGGTCGTTTCACAGCTTGTCTCCGGCCTGCTGTGCGTGTGGTACATGCAGAAGCGGTTCCCGGTTTTGCACATGGAGAAGGACGAGTGGAAGCTCCGCAGGGAGGAATCGCTGCGGCTGCTCGGCATGGGCGTGCCGGTCGGACTTCAGTTTTCCATCACAGCCATCGGCTCGGTGCTGCTGCAAAGCGCAGTCAACGCGCTCGGCCCGGTCTGTGTGGCAGGAAACGCGGCGGCGTCGAAGCTGTTCCAGCTCTTTTGCTGCCCCTATGACGCGCTGGCAATGACGGCGACGAGCTTCACAGGTCAGAATCTCGGCGCCGGAAAATATGACCGCATCCGGCAGGGGACGGTCGCATGTACGCTGATCGGGCTGTGCTACTGCGCGATGCATGTGCTGCTGGCGCTGTTCGGGACGCGCTTTGCGATCTGGATCTTTATGTCCGCCGAGGAGGCGCAGACGGTCCTTGCCTACACGCAGCAGATGTGCAATTATGTTGCCTTCTTCAGTCCGCTGCTTCTGCTCGTCAATGTGTTCCGCCTTTCCATTCAGGGCATGGGCTACAGCCGCGCGGCGCTCTGTGCGGGCGTGATGGAGATGATCGCGCGCACGACGATGAGCCTTTGGGCCGTGCCGCACTTCGGCTATACGGCGGCATGTCTGGCGGGGCCGCTTGCATGGTTGTTTGCGGATCTGTTTCTGGTGCCTGCCTATTTTGCCTGCCTGCGCGCAAGAGAGCGTCAGGCAGCGGAGGCAAGAGCAATCACCGCAGAGGAATAAAGAAAACGGGCTGCCTCAGATAATTCTCTGAAATCATCTGAGGCAGCCCCGTTTTTATAGATCGTCCGCGTCCTGCACCGGAAGCTCATGCGCGTCCTCCGGCTTGCCCGTCCAGCTTCCCTGCGGATCGGTGAAGCTGGGGCCTTCGTTCACAATCGCCTCAACGGCTTCCTTCTCTGCACGTCTGCGTTTTTTCATATGCTCGCCTCCCGCTTCCAGTTTGTGAAGCGGAGGGCATTTTTATACGCGGTGCGGGCCCTTGTGGTCGCAGGTCTCGCGGACGTAGTCCATCTCCGGCGCAAAAACCGCCGGCGGCGCGTATTTTTTGAGCGCCTCGCAAAGCGGCGCGTGCTCCGGTCTCGATGACGGGACGTAGACCTCATGCTTCGCGCCGAGCAGCGCGTCCGCGCCGACAAAGCGCACTGCGTCCCCGCCGCAAAGCCCATGTGCTGTGCAGACGGATTCCAGCGCCGCAATGTCGAAGAAGATCATCGTTCTGCCGCAGACGATCTCGATCTGGGCGCTTTCGCCTGCCTGCGGCGGCAGTATGCGGATGGTATCCTCCGGATCCAGAATGTATCGGTTCATATCCTCACCTCACACAAGACGTATGCGTGCGCCGCCCTCATACGCGAGCACGCGCCCGATCCGCTGACACGACGGCACAGCGCTGCGCAGCGCACGCTCGAGCGCGTCCGCATCGTCCGGGTGGACGGCAATGAGCAGCCCGCCAGAGGTCTGCGGGTCGTAGAGCACGTCCTGCACGGCAAGCTCCGTGCCGCCGGCATCGACCCAGCGCTCGGCAAACTTCCGGTTTCGGTACATGCCCTCGGGCAAAATGCCCATCCGCGCAAACGCCAGCGCCTCCGGGATCAGGTCGAGGCGCTCCGGCGCGATCTCCAGCAGCACATCGCTGCCCTGCGCCATTTCGCAGGCGTGACCGAGGAGGCTGAAGCCCGTCACGTCGGTGCAGGCGTGGACACGGTAATGCACCATTGCGTCACGCGCGCCGCGGTTGAGCGTTGTCATGAGCTGCACGGCAAGCGCCTGACCGGCCTCGGACAAAAGCTCCGCCTTTGCCGCCGTCGTCAGAATGCCGATGCCGAGCGGCTTTGTCAGAAACAGCACGTCACCCTCCTGCGCGCCCGCGTTCGTGAGCACCTTGTCCGGATGGACGAAGCCCGTGACGGCGAGACCGTACTTCGGCTCGTCGTCGAGAATGGAGTGCCCACCCGTGATGAGCGCGCCTGCCTCGTAGACCTTGTCGTATCCGCCGCGCAGAAGCGCGTGTACAGCCTCCTGCGGCATGTCGGCGGGAATGGCCATGATGTTCAGGCAGAGCTTCGGCTCGCCGCCCATTGCGTAGACGTCGGACAGGGCGTTTGTTGCGGCGATCTGGCCGAAGGTATACGGGTCGTCGGCGATGGGCGGGAAAAAGTCCACAGTCTGCACCAGCGCCAGCTCGTCCGAGATTTTATAGACCGAGGCGTCGTCACTCCGGTCAAAGCCGACGAGCAGATTCGCGTCCTCATGGACGCGGATGCCATCGAGCAGCTGTGCCAGCACGCCCGCGCCGACTTTTGCGCCGCATCCGGCGCATTTTGCGAGTTTGGTCAGTTTGATCGAGTCATGTTCCATAGTTCACACCCCCAGTGCATTTTCACCCCGAAGCGCCGTCAGGACGCCGGAGCGCTCCAAAATGGCCTGTAGGACGCCGCCGCCGATGGCGATGGCCTTGTCCGAGGCGGTATAACACGCCGCGGCATCGCCGCGCGGGTCAACGTCACCGGACTTCATCCCCGCCGTCACCGGCGTCCCGTCCGGCAGGATTCCGCGCAGCACGCCCGAGATCGTGCAGCACATCGGCTTTCCGTTCACCGTGCCGACGCATTCGCCCGCCTCGACCAGAGCGCCGATCTCGCGGAGCTGACGAAAGATCCCCGTATCCGGTGCGCGCAGCACGCGCTCGCCCGCAAAGCCGCCGATGAGGCCGGGAATGTTTGTGTTCGGCAGCGGCGAGCCGCTGCGGATGACGCGCCCGAGCGTGTGCCCGCGCATTGTCTCGATCGCGGCGTGGCAGTCGCGCCCGGCACAAAAGCCCGGACCGACGCCGATGACGACCGGTGCGTCGGTGATTTTTGTGCCGAGATTCCGCTTCGCAAGAATCGCGTCCACAAGCGCGTCCGGCCGCAGCCAGAGGCGGCACGCGCCCTCCGGGTCCGGCAGGACCGGGATCTTTCCCGCCGAAAGCGCCGTGCGCACCTCGGTCTCTGTTTCGCAGCGGACGGCGGTCACGTCCTCCACGGTCGTCTCCCCAAGGCGGATGGCCTGAGAAAAGCAGACCGTCCGGCGGATGGCCGTCGGCTGGGGGAGGTCGGTCATGACCACGCGCAGACCCGCGCGCCACAGGCGCAGCGCAATGCCGGAGGCCAGATCACCCGCGCCCCGTATGAGTATCAGCATAGTTGAAGGCTTCCTTTCTGTAATGCGCCGATGCAGACCGGGCAGGGGAGCTCCGCCGCCATGCGTCTTCCGAGCGCCTCTGTCTCTGGCGTGTCGGCCTGATTGAGAAAAACGCGCGTGTGCAGCGCCTCAAGCCGCAGCAGCCGTGCCGCCAGCTCCGGCGTCAGAACTTCGTCCGGCGAAACGCCGAGCTTTTCGGCATACAGCGCCGGCCGGTGCGCCGCCTCGCAGATGGGCCTTCCCAGTGCGGAGAGCCCGAATACGCAGATGGTCTGGTTTGCCTCGCGCGGGACGACCGGCTCGTGCGGTGCGTGCGCCTTGGCAGGCAGGCAGTGCGAGCCGTCCGCTTCTACAAGTACATAGTCTGCCAGCCCGGCAAGCCGCTCAAAGGGCAGGCTTGGCGGGAGGAGCTTTCCGTTTTCCATGCCGGACGCAGTGCAGACGGGACTTTGCGCCTGAAGCGCCGCGCGCAGTGCAGATTCCGACGGGTGCAGCAGCACCGGCATGTGCTCGGGCGGGAGAATGTGCGTTGTCGTGCAGACGAGCACCCGCGCGTCTGCGGAAAGCACGCGCGCAAGCGCATACAGAAGCGTGGTCTTGCCGCCGCTTCCGATGATGGCCGTCACGCCGGGCCGGATACAAAGTGCCGCCGATAGTTCCATGCCGCTTCCTCCCGTGATTCTCTTTTCAGAATAGCACAACCAAAAATGCAAGTCAATCGCACGTTGACAGTGACGGCTTTTTACGCTATGATCGAATCATGGAAAAGAAATTACGACCCGTGATCTCCATCCGCGTGTTCGCGGAGGAGAAATGCTTCGGCCCCGGCATTGCCGCGCTTTTGAGACAGGTGCGCGAGCACCACTCTCTGCGTGCGGCGGCCATGTCGATGGGCATGGCGTATTCCAAGGCGTGGACCATCCTCAAGGCATCCGAGGAAAACCTCGGCTTCAAGCTCCTGCACTCCACGACCGGCGGCAAAAACGGAGGTGGCGCAACGCTGACGCCGGAGGCAGAATCCATTCTGAGCGCTTATGAGGACTACTGCGCCGCGGTGCGCGCATACGGCGAGAGCCTGTTTCAGGAGAAGTTCCGCGATTTTTTAGTACAGTGACCCAAAGATCGAAAGCGGCTGCGCTCGAAGCGCGGCTGCTTTTCGATTTTTTACGGATTTGTCGTGCATCGGCTTGTGCAGCGCTTGCAAATGCGTGCGTTTTGGGGTAAAATAACCTACGTATGGCAATTTGCCGATAAGGAGTGACCCCTCATGAAAAAAATCGAAATTATGGGCTGCGGATACATCGGTCTCCCGACAGCCATTACCTTTACGCTCGCGGGCTATGAGGTCTGCGGCTTTGATGTTAAGCCGGAGGTCGTCGAGCAGCTGAATGCCGGACACATCCACATTGTCGAGCCGGGCCTTCAGGACGCCATGACCGAGGCTATGGCGACGGGACGCCTGCACTTTACGACCAAGCCCGAGCCTGCGGACGTATTCATCATCTGCGTTCAGACGCCCTACCGTGAGACGGAGGAGCATAAGCGCGTGTCGGACATGCGCTTTGTGGAATCCGCCGCACGCGAGGTCGGCTCCGTGCTGCGGGAGGGCGGGCTGTGTGTGCTCGAATCCACCTCGCCTCCCGGCTCGACACGCCGCGTGGAGCAGATCGTCTCGGAGGTCAGCGGCCTTGCGCCGGAGCGCTTCATGACCGCGCACTGCCCGGAGCGCATCATTCCCGGACGGATGCTCATTGAGCTGCGCGAGAACGACCGCATTGTCGGCTCCAGCCGTCCGGAGGCGGCCGAATATGCCAAGTCCATCTATGAAAAGGTCGTCACCGGCGGCACCATCCGCCTGACCGACGATCTGACTGCCGAGATGTGCAAGCTGACCGAGAACACCTTCCGCGACATCAACATCGCCTATGCAAACGAGCTGAGCAAGGTCTGCGACCGCCTCGGAATCGACGTGTTCAAGCTCATCGAGCTTGCAAACTGCCATCCCAGAGTAAACGTCCACACGCCCGGTGTCGGCGTCGGCGGTCACTGCATTGCTGTCGATCCGTGGTTCATCCACGAGAAGTTCGAGGACATCACGCCGCTCATCTGTCAGGCGCGTCTCGTCAACGACGGCAAGCCCGCGTGGGTCGCAGAGCGCGTTGCGCGCGACGTGAAGCTGGGGCAGAAGGTCGCTGTGCTCGGTATGAGCTTCAAGGCCAACATCGACGATACCCGCGAAAGCCCCTCGGTGCTGTTTGCAAATCTCCTGCGGGACAAGGGCTATGAGATCGTGGCCTGCGAGCCGTATATCTGCGGCACGGTCGCGGGGTATGAGAACCATTCGCTGGAGGAGGCGATGGCGCTCTGCGATTACGCCGTCATCACGCTCCAGCACGACCTGTTCAAGAAAAACCGGGCGCTCATCGCGTCCAAGCCCTATTATGACTGCGTGGGTCTGATGGAAAAATAAAAAGCGCGGGACTGCCTCGTTGTGAGGCAGTCCCGTTTGTATATACGCCGGAAGGCTCAATTTGTGATGCGCTTGAAGTTGCCCAAGGTTTCCGTGACCTCGGAGACGTAGGAAAACGTGCCGGGGAAGCTCGCGAGGATCTGCTGGAACTGCACGATCTGGTGGCGATTGACGATGCAGACGAGGAGCTTTTTCTCGCAGTGCGAGAACATGCCCTCGACGGGAATGGCGGTGACGCCGTGGCGCATCTGCCGGAGGAGTACCTGCGAAAGCTCGTCGGCGCGGTCGGTGATGACCTCGAATTTCAGCGCCTTCTTGTGGCCGCGCAGCATGCTGTCACTGATGGTGCTGCTGACATAGCAGTAGATGATGCACATGATGACGGGCTCAAACTTGCAGCCGTAGACAAAGAACGAAATGACGGCAACACAGGCGTTGAGAACGAAGATCACCCAGACAAGACCGGCCTCCGGCCGCTTGCTGCGCACCCATGCCGCGATCAGATCCATGCCGCCGGTCGAACCGCTGCGGCCGAGCAGAACGCCGTAGATAAAGCCGCTGACGGCGCCCGCTGCGATCGGCCCGAGAATGAGGGAGGTACCGTTTTCGGTGTGGTACTGGATGGCGGAGAGATCGACGCGCTTGAGCAGGAGGCTCGCAATGGAAAAGACGACGACGAACACAAGGCTGCGGATGGAAAAGCCGTTTCCGGCGCTTTTCCAGGTCAGAAGAAACAGCGGCAGATTGACCGCCAGCGACAAATAGCCGATGTCGATGTGCAGCAGATACTGGACCATGGTGATGATGCCATTGATCCCGGCCGGTGCGAAGGAGTTCGGAAAGACAAAGATGGCATAGCTCAGCGCCATCAGCACAGCCATTGCGGGGATGATGAGCCAGTCGCTCCAGTGGTTTTTGATGTTATGCATGGCAGACGCCTCCGGGGTTGTTTTCAGCGTGGACAGTATAGCGCCGCAGATGACAAAATGCAAGCAAAATTTCAAGCATTTTTGATAAATGCAGGAAAACTTTCTTGCGATTCATTTTCTTTCCCGCATCAAAGCACGAGAAGCACCATAGAAACGCGAAAAGCCGCGCACGGAGCGGGTCAGCTCCGTGCGCGGCGATCTGCTGAGGGAAAAAGAAGGATGCGATCTGCATGGAAAGGCGCGTCAATATGCGCTCAGACGCTGTAAAACGGCGGCGGTCTGCGCGCGGGTGAGCGGCTGCTTCGGCATGAAATAGCCCTTGCTGCCCTTCAGAATGCCGAGCTTCGTGCAAAGGCCCACGCCGTCGGCCGCCCAGCGCGAGATACGCGCGGCGTCCTTGTAGCCGTCAATGGAGCCGTCTGCCGAGGCCTTGCCGCGCATGACGAGATAGCGCGTCACGACGGTCGCCATTTCCTCGCGTGTGAGGGAGTCGTCCGGACGGAACTTGCCGTCATAGCCGGTCATCAGTCCGATGTCGTTTGCCCATTCGATGTAGGGTTTGTTGGCATCGCTTGAGGAGACGTCGCTCAGCGCGCTGCCGCGCTGGCGGCGGTAGCTGGAGGAGATGCCGCAGAAGCGCCCCAGCGCCGCGACGAAATCGCCGCGTGTGATCTTGTGGTTCGGCAGGACATTTCCTTCTTCGTCACGCTCCAGATAGCCGTGATCGAGACAGAACATCAGGGCATTGTAGCCCCAGTGCTCCTCCAGCTTTGACTCGTCGTAATACTCCGAGCCCGCGACGCCCGCGGGGAGGTTGATGCCGGTGTTTTTCGCATCGTAGTAGACCACGCCGTTTTCCGGCGTGATGCCGCGGCGGGTGAGGAGCTGCTCCACGGTGACGAACTCATAGCCCTGCGATTGCAGCGTGTCGATGGCGCGCAGCGCGCCGTTGACCGTCGTCTTGTACACGTCATGGCAGAGAATGATGCAGCCGTCGTAGGCGTTTTTCACGATGTTGTTGTAAACCGTGTCGGCGTTGCGGTACTTCCAGTCCTCGGGATCGACCGACCAGTAGATGAGCGGCGCGTCCACAGCGGATTTGACGGTGCTGTTCGCGTTGCCATACGGCGCGCGGACGTAATAGGTCTGCTCACCGCCCGCTGCAACAAGCAGATCCCGCGTGGCGTTGACCTCCTTGCTGACCTGCTCGGCGGTCAGTGTGTTCAGGTTCTTGTGGTTGTGCGTGTGATTTGCAAGCTGATGACCGCCCGCGACGATGGCGTCCAGCACGCCCGGATAGGCGGAAACGCGGCTGCCGGTGATGAAAAACGTCGCCTTAACGCCGCGCTGTGCCAGCGCGTCCAGCAGATCGAGCGTATAATCGCCGGGGCCGTCGTCAAATGTAATTGCCATCAGCTTTGCGCCGCTGTCCTGCGGGGCCTCGTCTGCCAGCGCGCCGAGCGGAAGCGACAGCGTGAAAACGGCGCACAGCACCATGCAGAGCAGAAAACGAATGATCTTTTTCATAACAGCGCCTTCTTTCTATTTTGACACCATTTTACCATTTCTCCGCTTCTTCGGCAATGCCTAAAGTGAAAATTAAGGCAGCACCGCATAATTCGGCAAGCAGATTCGGCGAGAGATTTTTCGTCAAGTCAAGATTTGAAAAGCGAAGGAATACTGTATGTATTTCGAGTTTTTCAAACCGCAGGATTGGCGGAAAAGATCCGCCGAAGCGCGCGGACGCAATTGTGCGGTGTTGCCCTAAAAACTCGCGCCGCCTGCCAAGACACTCTGGCAGACGGCGCGTGTTTGAAATTTGTGTTATGCGACTGGGTATCCGAGCGCCTGCAGATAGGCGATGGTGCGTGAGGCATCTGTGGTCAGAGAGACATGGAAGATCTCGGGGGAGCGCTCCTCGATGGGCGCCTCCGGATCGGCATAGTAGTCAAAATAGAGCGTGATGTCGTATCCCTCCGTCTGCGTGTCATTGGAATAGAGCGGGAACTGGCTGCGTCCGAGCGACGAATCCTCAAGATCCGGCAAAACGGCGGTCGTGTACAGCTCCCACGCCTCCCGGCTGCCGAGGGTGCGGTCGCCGCTGTAGTAAGCGGCAGCTGCATTTGGCAAGGTTGTATCCTCCGGCTCATCCGGATAGAGGCTGTACTGGATCGTGCAGGAGAGCATGGCCGTCTCGCGCAGTCCCGCCGGAACGGTCCTCGCCAGCACGAAGGGCGCCGAATTGTAGACCTGATCGAACGCATATGTGATTGACCCCGGCTGCGTCAAGTCGGTCGGAAGCGGGAAGCGGCGGCAGAGTGTTTTGCCGTTTTTCAGCGCATAAAAGAGATAGACGCGGGTGGTGTTTGACATGGCGGAGAGCTCCTCGCGCTCACGCACAAAGCGCTCGTGCAGCGCGAGCACATCGGAGATGGCCTCGGGCGTTTCCAGCGGATACTCCATGCTGTCGTAGGTTTGCAGACAGACGGATTTGACCTCGTCTGCGGCGGGAATGCGGCGGCTGTAGCCGAACAGGTCGAGGCGCACCGCTCCGAAGCTGAGCAGCAGCACCGCGCAGCAGATCGCGAAGCTCAGCCAGCCGCCCCGGAACACGCGGACGCTTTTCGTCAGCATCATCCGCGCGGCAATGTGGCCGATGAACGCGCCGAAGAGCAGAAGCAGCATGACGGCGTAGAAGTTGTAGGAAAAGCGGGAGATGCTGATGAGCGACTTGACGATCTGGCAGAACACAAGCGCACAGCCGAGCGTAAAGGCGTACTGAAACACCGGGCGCAGCCAGCGGACGGTGATGACATCGCCGCTGCGCTCCATATCGCGCCGGCGGAAAAGAAGCAGCGCAAGGACGCTGAACACGACGCCGAGCGCAGCCAGCACGATGAGATAGTGCCAGGAGAAGCTGTCGTGATAAGACGTGTCGAGACTGTAGCGATCAAAGAGCATGAAGTAAAGCGGGGAGAACACGACAAGCGGATTTCTGCCGAGCAGCGGCATGCCGTAGACAAAGGACTCCAGCAGCACCTGCACGATCATATCCACGACAATGACGACGAAGTTCAAAATGAGGTACAAAATGGGCATCATCGCGGCGTGCCCCGAGACCATGCAGCACAGCGTCCCGAGACCGTAGAAAAACAGGAAGCCGAGCGCTGCCGCTGCGAAGAAGCGGAAGCAGTTGAGGGGCAGGGGCAGGCCGATCGCGGAGGTAACGGCAAGCGCCAGCAGCGCCGCCGCCAGATTCGGCACGAGCGCCGTCAGAAGGCCGGTCAGCCAGCGCGTGAGAAAAAGCGTTTCCCGCCGAAGCGGCAGCGCGGCATAAAAATTGGTCGGGACGCAGCGGAACAGCGATCCATGCAGCACCCACGCCAGTGCCGCGCCATATACGAACGGGGCAAGAGAGGAAAAGGCATTGGCGTACTCGGTGAGGATCGATGCGGAATGGTTTGTGCGCTGCGGGTCAAAGGAGGCGATGAGGTTGAGCGGCAGAAGCAGCAGCAACAGGCTGTACAGCGCCCACAGCGGCGCGGTACGGCGCAGCTCATGCAGAAAAATGGTGCGGTCAAAGCAGGATGTTCTTGACGTCATAATCGACACCTCCCAGTTCATAGATGAAGATCTCCTCGAGTGAGAGCGGCAGCAGGTCGCAGAGCATCGGATGGCAGAGCGCCAGCTTTGCGGCGATGTCCTCCTGATTTCCGCGCAGGATGAGCGTCTGAATCCGGCCGAGCTGCGATTGATGCAGGATCGTCAGCCCCTCCGGGAGCGGCTGATCGGTGACGAGCTGCGCTTTGACGATGTCCTCCTGCAAGGCGTCGAGCGAGCGCTCAAGCATCATTTTTCCGTGGTGCATGATGCCGACATGGTCGCATACGTCCTCCAGCTCGCGCAGATTGTGCGAGGAAACGAGCACGCTCGTCCCGTTCGCGCTGACATCGTCCATGACGATGCTCCACACCTGACGGCGCATGACGGGGTCGAGACCGTCAACCGGCTCGTCAAGGATCAGATAATCCGGACGGCAGGAAATGGCCAGCCAGAACGCGGCCTGCTTCTGCATACCCTTGGAAAACCGGCGGAGGGGCCGTTTTTCGTCCAGTGCAAAGACCTCGCCGAGCTGGCGAAAACGCGCCTCGTCGAAGCGCGGATAGAGATGGCGGTAAAACTGCATCATATCGCGGATGGTTTCGCTCCCGCGGGCGTACAGCTCGTCGGGAATGCAGGCGATGCGTTGCTTGACGGCGGGATTTTCATAGACAGGCTGGCCGTCGATGCGCACGCAGCCGCTGTCCTGCCGGTAAACGCCGGTCAGATGGCGGATGACGGTGGTCTTGCCTGCGCCGTTCGGGCCGACGAGACCGTAGACGCAGCCGTCCGGCACGTTCAGGCACAGGCCGTCGAGCGCCCGCAGGCCGTCAAATTCTTTGACGAGATTTTCGACTTGGATCATGAGATCACTCCTTTTCTTCCAGTGGTGTTTCTTCGATGAGCGCGAGAATGCGTGCGCGGTCAAAGCCGAGACGGTAGAGCGCCCGCGCGTCGGCGAGCAGCCGCTCCACGGCCTGCTGCTGCTCCGGCGTCTGAAGCCGACTCGTGTCGGCGGCAAACGAGCCCTTTCCCGCGATGGAGAAGATGTAGCCCTCGGCCTCCAGCTCGCGATAGGCGCGCTGGATGGTGTTGGGGTTGATGGCGAGCGAGGAGGCAAGGCTCCGGACGCTGGGAAGCTTGCCTCCGGCGGGGAGCGTCCCGGTCAGGATGAGCCGCCGCAGCGCGTCCTTGATCTGCAAGTAGATCGGCTTGGAATCGCGATAGTTGATGGAGATCACGTCGATGCCCCTTTCCTAACTGTATTAACTGTAGTAATACGGTTAGTATACACGGAGCGGCACGCGCTGTCAAGCCTCTCTTTCAAACGCGCCTGTATCCGCAAAACTACTGACCCATACCGTAGGGGCGGACGTCTCTACGACGAAAATGAAATTCTGCGAGCTTGCTTTTATGCCTGCGGCAGCCTCAGGCATAAAAGCCGTCCGCAGGCGGAAGCCTGCGGACGGTCAGCTTGTCAAAAGCCCTGCGGCATGTTTCATTTGGCTGCGGGAGGGGAGCAGCGCGTCAAACCGGCTTGGTGACGCCGGTACGGCGCTCCTTGGAAAGCCCGCCCGCCATGCTTTTCGTATCGCCGGAGAGGAAGGTCGCACGGACAAGCGCGTCCTCGCCGTATTTCTCCCGAATGGCATCGACGGCGGTGTCGAGCTTTTCCAGCCGGTCATAGTCATGCTCGTCAAAGAGGCTGTATTGCCGCTGTGTTCCGGAGGAAAGGCGCGTCACCTGCACGCCGAGCTGGCGCAGCGGCGTTTTTCCGTCCCAAAGCGCGTCAAACACCTGACAGGCCTGACGGTAAAGCTCTGCGGTGACGCTTGTGGCTGTGGCGAGCTGACGCTGGCGCGAGACGTCCTCAAAAGAGCTTGAACGCAGATGAACGCTGATGCACGCGCCTGCCTGACCGTCGCGGCGCATGCGCATTCCAACGGTCTCGCAGAGGCTCAGGAGCACCTGATGCCCATACTCGCGGTCGAGCACGTCGCGCGGCGTGGTAAAGGAGTTGCCATAGCCCTTGTTCGGCTCTGCGACGGGGCGGACAAGCCCCGCGTCGCGTCCGTTTGCAAATTGCCAGACGATCTCGCCCTGCTTGCCGAGCCTTCGCCGCAGCATAGACGGGTCGGCGTTTGCAAGCTCTCCGATGGTGAAGATCCCCATCAGATTGAGCTTGCGCTCGGTCGCGCACCCCACCATGAACAGCTCGCGCACCGGCAGCGGCCAGAGCTTTGCCGGGATCTCCTCCGGAAACAGCGTGTGCGTCTTGTCGGGCTTTTCAAAATCGCCCGCCATTTTTGCCAGCAGCTTGTTGCAGGAGATGCCGATGTTTACCGTGAAGCCAAGCTCCCGCCGGATGCGCTCGCGCAGACGATCCGCAGCCATCACCGGCGGGCCGAACAGACCGGTCGTGCCGGTCATATCGACCCACGCCTCGTCGATGGAAAACTGCTCGACCGCAGGAGAATATGTCCCCAGCAGCGCGATGAGACTCCGCGAGGCGGTCACGTACAGCTCGTAATCCGGCTCGGCAACGACAAGATTCGGGCACTTCTCAAGCGCCTTTCCAAGCGGCTCGCCGGTCTGGATGCCGAATTTCTTCGCCGGAGCGCTCTTGGCAAGAATGATGCTGTGACGCGATTTTTTGTCGCCCGCGATCACCGACGGCACGCTCCGCAGATCGAAGCGGTCGCCCATCACCTGCGTGCGGTGCGCCGCTGTCCATGATAAAAACGCGCTGTTGACGTCAATGTGAAATACGATGCGCTCAGCCATCAGCAGACCTCCCGAAATAAGACCCATTTGTGCGCGCGGACGGTATAGCGAAGCTCGTAAATGCGCTCCATATCCTCGACCACGGCCTTGCAGAGATAGATCAGCGCCTCGATCCCGACATAATCGACCCGGCGGCAGTCCAGCACCTCGCAGATCTGGACCGTGTGAAGCATGTGCGAGGCGTCCTCAAAGCGAAAACGGAGCGGCTGCATGCTGCCGTCTGCATCGCAGTGCGCAATCATCTGGATCGGGATGTTCCGGCTTGGCATAGGCTGGCCCTCCTTTTGAATTTGAACGTTTGTTTTATTATAGCAGACGGAAATAGAATTTGCAACCATTAGGGTGTATCTGAAAACTGAAAATATGACCGGCCGCGAGGATTTTTCGCGCTGCACAAACCATTTTTTGCAGGAATACTGACGAATTTCAAGGAAAAATGACGCGGTGCGGTGCCTAGATATAGGGACAAAAACAGCGCCTCCGTATGGAGGCGCTGGGAGGCGCTGTGGGGTTATGTCTCGTCAAGCGGCTTGATGACCTTGTTATAGGTGTGGCGCAGCATGATGACAGCGATCACAAGGCAGAAGACCTCGGCGATCGGGAAGGCATACCAAACGGCCTCGAGGCCGATCGTGTGCGCAAGCACATAGGCGGCAGGCAGGAGCACGGCGAGCTGACGGGTGATCGACATGATCATGCTGAAAAAGCTGTTTCCGAGCGCCTGAAATAGCGAGGAGCAGACGATGCTGAAGCCTGCGAACACAAAGCAGAGGCTGATGATGCGCAGTGCCGGAACGCCGATGCGGAGCATATGCTCCGAGGCATCGAACAGCAGCAGAAGCTGCCCGGGAATGAGCTGCACGACCGCCATGCCGACGACCATGATGCTGACAGCATAGATCGCACTGAGGCGCACGGTCTGTAGGATGCGGTCGGCGCGGCGCGCGCCGTAGTTGAACGACACGATGGGCACCATGCCGTTGTTCAGGCCAAAGACAGGCATAAAGACGAAGCTCTGGAGCTTGAAGTAGATGCCAAAAACGGCGGCGGCCGTCTTGCCGATCTCGCCGAAGGCGAACAAGATCTTGTTGACGCCATAGGTCATGAACGAGCCGATGGAGCCCATGATTGCGGAGGGAATGCCGATGTAGAGAATGCTGCCGCAGACCTTTCCCTCCACACGGAAGCCGCGCACAGCAAAGCGCAGTTCCTTGTTTTTGCGTACGTTCAGAACGATCGCCACAATGCCGCCGACGATCTGGCCAAAGACCGTGGCGATTGCCGCACCGGTCACGCCCATGGCGGGAATGCCGAGTGCGGGAACGCCGAAGATCAGCAGCGGGTCGCAGAGAATGTTGGTGATCGCGCCGGTGCACTGCGAGATCATCGAGAGCATCGTCCGGCCGGTCGCCTGAAGCAGACGCTCAAAAATAAGCTGTGCGAACAGACCCACGGAGAAAATGCAGCAGATCGACAGATAGTCCTTGCCGAGGGCGATGATCTCCGCATCGTTGGTCTGACCGCGGAAAAACGCATCCATTGCAAAAAAACCGATCAGAATGAAAATCAGGCAGCAAATCAGCTCGATGAAGATGCCCTGCAAGGCGATGCGCTGTGCATGCTTCTGGTTGCCCTCGCCAAGACTTTTGGACAAAAGCGCGTTGACACCGACGCCGATGCCGACACCGAGGGAGATCATCAGGTTTTGAATGGGGAAGGAGATGGAGACGGCGGTGAGCGCGGCCTCACTGACGCGGGAAACGAAAATGCTGTCAACGATGTTGTAAAGCGCCTGCACCAGCATGGATGCCATCATTGGCAGCGACATGCTGATCAGCAGTTTGCGGACGGGCATCGTACCCATCTTGTTTTGTGCCTGTTCTGTACTCATAATCCAATACCTTTCAAAAATGCTCATATAGTTATACTATATCCGTGTGTTCGTGTCAATTCGTACAGTTCGTACAGAGAGAAAAGAAAGCCGCCGCCTGCGGTGAAATTTTGGTTGACTTCCGGAGAAAAACATGCTATCATACTATAGCACTTTGAAAGAAGCGCGTTTTGCTAGTGTGGCTCAGTCGGTAGAGCAGCTGATTCGTAATCAGCAGGTCGCCGGTTCAAGTCCGGCCACTAGCTCCAGAAACCGGTGAAAATCGAGAGATTTTCGCCGGTTTTCTCTTTTATTTATTCGGTTTTTCAGGTAGCGAATTTGCCTGACCCACACCGTGACCCACACGACGAAATGTCCAAAGAGCGGCGGAGAGGATATGTATCTCATCCTCTCCGCCGCTCTTTTGTTTTTACATGACCTGTGCCATGAAATTGCCCATCTTTTCGGCGGCGCTTTCCTGCATCTGGCGTGTGACATGGGTGTAGGTGCGGAGCGTGAAGCCTGCGTCGAAGTGGCCAAGCATACTGGATACCGTTTTCACGTCTACGCCATTTTGCAGCGCCAAGGTTGCGAATGTGTGACGTAAGTCGTGAAATCTCAGGTGTTCCAGCCCTGCATCCTTCAAAATCTTCTTGTGGATGTTGACCACCGAGTCCGGGTGGTACATCTCGCCTGTTTTCGGGGATGGGAACATCCACGGGTTACTTGGGTGCTTTTGATGTTCCACGATCAGCAGATCGACGGCATCCTGTGGGATGGAGATTTTTCTGATCGAGTTTTCTGTTTTCGGGCGCGTGATGTCCAGTTCGCCTGCGTTGTTTCGCCCTGCCTGCTTGCTGACGGAAATCGTCTTGTTTTCAATATCCAAATCCGACCATTGCAGCGCGACCAGCTCGCCCTTGCGCAAACCGCTGATGAGTTCGAGATAGAACATCGGCAGGACGCCGCGCTGCTCTGCTGCGGTTAGGTAAGACTTGATTTGTTCTGGCGGCAGGATCTTCATTTCGTGCTTCGGGATTTTGGGCGGTACGCAGTCGTCTGCCGGATTGCGCACGATCAGCCGCTCCTTGACTGCCCGGTCGATCGCGTTGTGCAGCATCGTGTGGATTCCGCGAATCGTCGAGTCGCTCAGCCCCGGCTGTTTCCCCTTTTGCGCCTCGCGGAGCCGTCCGTGCTCCTGTAGGTCTTTGTAGAGCCATTGCAGATCGCGCCCTGTCAGCTTTTTGAGTGGAATATCGCCAATACGCGGCGTGATATGCAATTCGATGCCGCGCCGGTAGTATTCGGCAGTCGAGAATCGCAGGTGCGGCTTTGCGTATAGCTCATACCACGTTTGCAGCCATGTGCCGAGGGTGTACTCGTCTGCCCGACGTACATCGACGCTTTCCGCTTCTGTGACAGCTTTCGCCAACTTTTCTTTTACCTCTGCCTGCGTTTTGCCGAGGACACTCTTGGTGATTCGTTTGCCGGTTTTCTCGTCGTACCCAGCAGTGTACCGTCCTTCCCAGCGCCCATCCTTGCGCTTGCGGATGTTGCCCTCGCCATTTGCCCGTTTCTTTGCCATGTCTGTGCCTCCTTCGTTTTGGTGGCACAAACAACTACCACAGAACAGGCACAAAGTCTACTGATTTTTTCGGAAGATTGGAATATTTTTTACTCAGTTCCACACTTATCAGAAATCCCTATTCTTTGTTTACTGCGGCGCAGATTTTGCATATATTTTGACATTGTACCGTAAACAATTCACTTCATGACTCCGGCTCTACACAATTTGGAAGAACTATGTTATAATTTCATGCATCATGGGAGGAGTCACAAATCATGATGATCTATTTGCAGACAATCGACACCGCAGAAGATCGCTCAAAATTTGAGCAGCTTTATGAGCAGTACAAGCAGTTGATGTTCTATACTGCTTTTCAGATTCTAAAACGCCCACAGGACGCCGAAGATGCGGTTCATCTCGCCTTTTTGAGCATTGCAGAAAATATTTCAAGAATTTCTGATCTGGACTGTCCAAAAACGCGCGCCTACATCGTTACAATAGTTGAGAGAAAAGCAATCGATATGCTCCGGGCAGAGCGGCGGCACCCATCCGTGCCGCTGGATGAATCAATCAATGGCGTTTCTGTGGAATACAGTGGAGACAACGCGCTGGCAAAGGCAATTCTGGCACTGCCGGCTGCTTATCGTCAGTGCATTCTCCTGAAGTTCTATCATGGATACAGCACAAAAGAAATCGCCGGGATCATGCACCTTTCTCTTGCAAGCACAAGTAAGCTCCTTCAACGGGCAAAAGCAAAGCTGAAGGAAATTTATCAGGAGGGAGGCGAAAGCCTATGATCACGGATGATGCGCTGCGGGCCGCTGCGAAAGAAGCCAGTCTTGCGCTGGCGGAGGCGCTGACACAGGGCAGCAAGCAACAGCCGCCTTACGTCCCAAGCAAGTCCTTTACATGCAAAATGAGCCGTCTGTGCCGCCGTGAACGCCACCCCGTTTTTTATCGGACACTGCAGCGCGTTGCCGCTGTGTTTCTGGCGCTGCTCCTTACCGGAATCGGCTGGCTTACGATTGATGCCGAGGCCCGTGCTGCAACAATTGCATGGTTCAGAAGCATTTCACAGAGCAGCATCGTATATCGCTTCCTGAATCCCGCGCCGCAGCAGACGTTGCCGGACTATGCTCCGACATGGCTGCCCGAAGGCTTCGAGGAGCAGGAGCACCACAAGGATGATCTGCGGTCCAGTTGGTATTACGTTTCCGGTTCAGACTTCATTGTCATTGAAGTTGACGCATATCACAGTGGTACGGTTCTATCGTTGATAGGAGATCATTCTGGCTACGAGGAAGTCCATGTAAATCAATTTACTGCGTTGTTTGTCCCAGTTGATGGGAATTCCGGTATCAGCAATCTGGTATGGATGGATGAGCAGAATGGACTCATGTTCTCAGTCGGCTCAACTCTTGAAAAATCCGTCATGTTGCACATTGCCGAAAGCATAGAGTTGTTACAATCTCCAAATCAAAAGAATTCTTGAAAATCATGTCCAAAAACACCTCCTTTCTGCGTTTTAATAGATAAGGCGAAGGAAGGAGGTGTTTTGTAATATGAAAAAGCGTATGGTCGTTCTATTGCTCGTAATGATTATGATTTCTGGACTATGTGTAAATGCCATGGCAACCGAACGTGCTTCGCAAATCAAACCAAAACTTTCGTTCAGCGGGAAAACGGCAAATTGCAGTGTAACTGTGGTCGAAGTCGGAAAACTGGATGTCACACTTGAACTGTGGAATGGCAGTGAAATGGTTGATAGTTGGAGCGATTCTGGGACGAACTACCTAAACGTTTCTGGCAGCCATGCAGCAGTCAGCGGAACAACATATACTCTGATTGCGCATGGAACGATTGGTAGTAGCTCTTTCCGAGAGTCTACTACTGGCACTTGCCCGTAAAGGAGCAAGTCCTACAGGCCGATGCTACGTATGCACCATCTTAAGTGCATTGAGATCATCAAACGTAATTACAACATTATTTTTACGACATTATTAAATAGCAGTATATAAAGTCTGCTATCAGTAGAAAAACATTGTATCGACTGAATTAACGTGAATTTCATTGGAAAAAGAATTCTTCTGTGATAGAATAATATGCAGCAATACCGAAAGTTTTGAGGAGAGACAACAATGAAAATGAAAAAGCTCAGTGCGCTCATCCTATGTTTTACAATGCTCCTTTCAATGTCCTTCAGCGCCGAGGTATATGCCCATGAGGAAGATATAATGAGGACGGAGAATTATCAAAAGACCAAGGCGTTTGTTGACAGTGGCGATATTTATGATCTTGGCCTGTACTCCATGGAAGATGCCGTCCGCATTATTGGTCGGCAAGACCCGGATTTTGCAGATTTGTGCGGCGAGCCACAAACCGTGGCCTCTCTGGCTGTCCTAATCTCTCAAGAAGACGATGAATTCTTGAAAAATTTGATGGTGTTCTGGTATAACTATCTTTTGATTCAACATGGATTTCCCGTTACCTATAGCAATACCAGTGATTACGTTTCTTACACTCTAACATTGCCAGGGGGAAAAACAATTGATGCTTTCTTATATACGGGGAATTCAACCCCTGACACATACGCCAACGCGTCCAGCTATACCAGCGCAATTTTACTATCTCTGTCATCGTATAGGTATAACTGCCATTCATATGCGTGGTATTTGCATGGGGATATCAACTCTCAATCCCCGCAGCTTTGCTTTGACGACCATTCTGGTTTTACCCACGCAACACCTTCCTGTGCAACCCAGGTCTATTCTCCTCAAGTGGGGGACATTGTTACTTACACGGACCCTGAAGATTTCGATTCTTTAAGAGCTAAGCATTCCGCTATCATAACCTCAGTAAGTGCGGGAACTGGGGTGAATCAAATTGTGGTGGCCTCAAAGTGGGGGTACTATGGCGTTTATTCACACATTTTGTCGGACTGCCCATATTATACTGACGCGGAACATGGAACGACTCATTATCTGACCAATGTCAAGTATTACAGATTATCTCATCAGTATATCTTGTCCGGAAACTACTATTATTGTAAATGCTGCGGATATAAAAATCCCACCATGGTGGTCAGCGGGGTGACAAAATGAAAAAAACGCTGCTTCTTCTGTTCTGTCTGGCCCTGACGCTTTCTGCTTGTGGGCAACCGGCGATGACAGCAGGCGAGGAGGTTTCGCCTGCTGTAGATGTGACGACCCCGTCTGTCCCTGGAGCATTTGAAGAGCCGCTCCCATCCTTCCCGCCTGCCGGGGAGATGCTGGAGGTGGACTGTGGGGAGTATGCTCCCCTGGAGGACGACGGAAGCCGCCGGGTAACCATATGGTACGCCTATGCCGATGGGACGGAGGCCACGGATACCTACGACCTCTCCAGCACGCAGGCAGAGAAAGGCGGTCCCACGCTGACTATCAGTCGCGAGTGGGCCACCGGCGCTGAGGTCCCTCATACCTGCATCCCCATCGATGACCAGGCGGACCGGACTTATCTGCTGGAGCGGCTGGAGGCGGCGGTGTTCCAAGCCCCGGAGGAGGAGCTTGCATACGCCTCCGGAAACCTCCGCCTGTTCATAACGGATGGAGACATTCAGTTGGTCTATCACGTCTTCCCGGACGGTACGCTGACCCGGCAGAGAGAGGATGACTCTCTCGAGGTGGCCTACGGGGCGGTGGACTATCTGCGGCTGAGCGCTATCACCTACAAATACGCCAGCATTCCAAGTGATGTGGGCCCATATCCCTATGAAGACTTGTTGGTTTCAATCCAGCTGGAGCGGCGTCAAGAAAGTATGATCCCCGAGAAGCTGGCCGACCAGTGGGAGGACATCTTCCCCACTCCGCCGGCAGAGCACTATCGGCTCTGCATACAGGGCGAGGGCTTCCACGCGGACCTGGACCGGGAGCAGGCCCTGCTCCTGTTCCGCACCCTGTTCAGAGAAGCGGATACGGGAAAGATGGCTCCGCTGGACTTCGCCGTGGCGGACTGGGACTGGACGCCGGGGGAGGAATGTCTCCGTCTGACGGAGTATCTGGATACCACTGGGACCCCCTATGAAGACAGCAGCCGGATCGTTCGGGAGCAGACCCTCTTCCTCTACCCGGACGGCACAGCGGCTCGGGTCCTCATGTCGCCCCATAACACATATTACTATTCCTGGGCCCGGGACATAGGCGGTATATCGGAGGTGGAGGAAATCACCCCCTCCTGGACGCGGGTCCACATTGCGGAGGACGTTTTTTCTTGGGATAACTTGAACGCCTGCCTGGAGGCTCTAAGCGTTGCCTGACTATAGCAACTGGAATACTGTTGAGGTAACGTACTCTTTGTTGTGCTTTATACTATGCAGCCTCCCTTTTCCATTGGCTTGCTCCGTTTTGCCAAAGCGGAAGACGAGAGAGCTGCTGGAACGGAGTGGGCAAAAGACCACAGCCATTTGAGCGGAAACGGCCCGGAAGCCTTGGAAATGAAGAGATTGACCCGCCCAAATCAGATGGTAAATATCTCCCATGTTGCACTGGTAACCTACGGAGATACACATACAATTAAGTATACAACTCATTCGCAGCCAGCGGAGAACGTTGTCTATTCAACCAGCGTTCCTGCAAACTTCTATATGTATAATTAACCCGTTAAGGAGGTGCGTATTTTGAAAAAGAAATCACTTGTATGTCTTGCGTTCCTGTGCTTTTTGATGAGCTTTATGGGCGTCGGGTGTTCTGCCACGCGTGAAAGCACAGATTCGTCGGTTTCCAAAGCGCATGAGGACACGCAAATTACAGAGCATACCGGTCACGGCGCTGAGAGCAGTACAAAGGCTGAGACGGAAGAACCTATCCTCCAGACCGTGATTATCCAACAGGTACGCGATCATTCTATTACGGTAGAACACATTGTCCTTCTAAACTCATATCTTGAGGAGGATCTGCAAACACTCAAAGACCTGAACATCCCACCGGAGGAATATCAATACGGATATTATCGAAAAGACTCCGGCGAAATTTACACCTACGATGTAGACCCAGGCACACCCGTCACGATTTACGACATCTCTCAGGAATACGGTGCAGGAGAAGACCGGCTGTATACGTTTGAAACATGGCAGGAATTTGTTTCGGCTGTTCAGGCCAACGAAAGACTGCTCATCCAACCTTATACGATGACCATACAGGACGGCGTTGTAACCAAGATTGTGGAAAAGTTCTACAATTAGGAAAGCCGCTTGACACTTCTAAAAACTATTTGATGCTAAAATCACACTGAATGCAGCTTGCAAGTTTTTCGGCTTGCAAGCTGTTTTTCTCTGTAAACTCAGAGCCGTTTCTGCTGACGGAGCACCTCCGGGAACGAGATCTGACCGTTCGTTTGCAGTACCTCCTGATAGCTCGTGCCGCGCATTTTCTGGTATGTTGCCGCGTCGATATCCGTGTCTGATGCGAGGATGTGATTGCAAATATTCTGCTCGACCGCCTGCTTCAGAAGCAGTTTGCCGATTCGATCTCCGAACATACTGAGAATGGCTTCGAGCGTTTCTCCGAGGATCTTCGGCAGGAAGTCTCCGGCATATTCACTTTGCAAATAGCCGCAATAGAACAAAATTGCCTTTGCAATAAACTCGTTCTGTGTGCTGCATCCGTCGCTTTTGTAGTGTTCCTGCACCCGCTGCCAAACTGTATCCTCCATCCAAACTGTGTGGCGGCTTCGTTCTTCTGTTTTCATGTTCAAAACCTCCCGAAATCGTAATAGCGTCAAAATTGTCCTTGATTTTACTGGCTTTTTGCGGATTTTAGGAAATAACAGCGCCATTCCATTTTTGACAGCCGCAGAAAAGCGCCATTTTTATCCCCCGAAACTGCCCGCACGGCGGGCAGATGTGACCGCCGCGGGATGCGCACGACCCCGCGGCTTTGTCCTGCTTTGCCGCTTGTGGCTTCTCCCTCTGCTGAAATCCGCCCGGAGGCGTTCTCCTTCTGCGTTTTCCATTTCCGCAACGCTCCCGCACGGCGGTGCAACGTCCGGTCTTCGGGCTTCCGGCGGGTACACGCTCGGCTGCGCCGCGAAAGCCGCACAAACCGCCAACACGGGCGCGACAGGCTGGGATTGGCGTTTTGGCTGTGCGTTCAGCCTGTGTTCTCAATAAAATCGGCATATTTTCTCCTTGTCGCGTCCTCGGTAAGCTTCTGCATCTGCCGGTCATAGTCCTGCTGGAGTGCCGCCTGAATCGGTTGGATTGTGAATAGCAGGTTGCCATTGCGCGTTTTTCCATCTTTCGTTGTGACCAACGTCGGCTCTGTGATGAGCAGACTGCGTTCTTCGAGCAACCGGATGTGTTTGCGGATCGTGTTCGGACTCAGCCCAACCGCATCACCGATTTTTCGGTAGCTTGGCCAGCATTGGAACGTCTGGCGATCCTCGCAGAACAGCAGGTAGGCGTAGATCGCGATTTCCGCTGCGCTCAGACCCAGCGAGAAAATCTCCTTCGGCAGTGGGAAGTAGTCCTTGACCGGATCGCGTGTCGGCCAGAGACTGCGCTTCACTCTGCCCCTCCCGTGTGCTGCTCCACCCATTGGATGAATGCTTCCTTCGGAACGACGACCCGATTGCCAATCCGTAGTGCGGGAAAATCTTTTTCGTGCATCAGCTCGTAGCTGCTTGATGGCGCAATACCCAACACCTTTGCCACTGTTGCCGCATTCAGAAACAGCGGCAGTTCGTCATAGTTCTTGTAGATAGATTCTTTCATAGTTGTCCTCCTTTGTTCGTGTTTGTCTTTTCGATTGATTTTGTCTTTCTGAAAAACACCTCCTACCCTTTATCCGTATTCAGAGGGCTTTTGTACCAAACTTTTTTCAAAAAAATTTGCCCTCACTTTTAGTTGCACAACTTTTGCGGCGTTTGTACGAAAAAAATTTGGTTGTCGAAAAAAAGCCTCTCTTTACTGATAGGGATAAAAATCGCAGTTTTGACAGCCTGTTTTCAAAAAAATCGGAAATTTTTTCGCCGGTCAAAACATCTCCCTATTTAATCCGACACTAAAAGCCGTTTTTGTTACCCTCTTTCGCAAATTTTCTTATTCAGAGGGGAAGATATTTTACGTCCAGCAATAACGCCCTCTATTTGATCCGACAGATTTTTGCGTTTTGAGCGGCGTCTCACCGAAAAAAATCCCCTCACTGCATAGGCCACGGGAACGCGATTTTTAGAAGCCTTTTCGAGAAAATTCACAGATCATTTACATTTCCACGCCTGCGCTGCCTGTTTGCGTCCATCCGAAAAAGTCCTTCTATTTAATCCGACAGAAAGTCGCGTTTTGAACAGCCTGTTTTGAAATTTTTTTCGATGGCAAAATATAGCCACCGTCCAAACGGACAGCGGCATCAAGTCAGCAGCTTGCATTCAGCTGCACTTCGAGTTATACTGGTTTTGGAATTTATTTGCCGTGAGGTTGCTATGAGTCCTGACGAGATTGAATGGATCATGCAGCAATCTACTTGGTCGCTAGAAGTTGAGGGGCAGCACCCGGATGCACAAACCATGGAGTGGTGTCGCCAGATGCTTGCTGGCGAGATTTCGTTGGAGGAATATCTCGATTTGGTGATTCGTCGGGCAACGGAATAGTCAGTACGCTGCGAGACCTCTGCACAGGTGTTTTTCCCGTAATCTTTGATTACTGCGGCGCAGTTTTTGCGCTAGGTTTTCTGGTTTGACCCACACGCTGACCCACACGGCGAAACGAGCGGACGGAAACAGTGGAAACAAGAGGGGCAAAAAGCATTGATTTCCGAGCAGAAAGTGCTGAAAATGTCTAAAAATCATTATTTTTATAGATTTTCTACTCTTCGTAATCAGCAGGTCGCCGGTTCAAGTCCGGCCACTAGCTCCAGAAACCGGTGAAAATCGAGAGATTTTCGCCGGTTTTCTCTTTTATTTATTCGGTTTTTCAGGTAGCGAATTTGCCTGACCCACACCGTGACCCACACGACGAAATGTCCAAAGAGCGGCGGAGAGGATATGTATCTCATCCTCTCCGCCGCTCTTTTGTTTTTACATGACCTGTGCCATGAAATTGCCCATCTTTTCGGCGGCGCTTTCCTGCATCTGGCGTGTGACATGGGTGTAGGTGCGGAGCGTGAAGCCTGCGTCGAAGTGGCCAAGCATACTGGATACCGTTTTCACGTCTACGCCATTTTGCAGCGCCAAGGTTGCGAATGTGTGACGTAAGTCGTGAAATCTCAGGTGTTCCAGCCCTGCATCCTTCAAAATCTTCTTGTGGATGTTGACCACCGAGTCCGGGTGGTACATCTCGCCTGTTTTCGGGGATGGGAACATCCACGGGTTACTTGGGTGCTTTTGATGTTCCACGATCAGCAGATCGACGGCATCTTGCGGAATTGAGATTTTTCGGATCGAGTTTTCCGTTTTCGGACGCGTGATGTCCGGTTCGCCTGCGCTGTTGCGTCCCGTCAGCTTTTTCAGCGGAATATCCCCGATGCGTGGCGTGATGTGCAGTTCGATGCCGCGCCGGTAATACTCGGCTGTTGGGAACCGCAGATGTGGCTTTGCGTATAGCTCGTACCACGTTTGCAGCCATGTGCCGAGGGTATATTCATCTACGCGTCGTACATCGACAGTTTCCGCTTCCGCAACCGCCTTTGCCAGCTTCTCTTTTACCTCTGCCTGCGTCTTGCCGAGGACGTTCTTGATCAGCCACTTTCCGGTTTTCTCGTCATACCCGGCGGTGTGGAGCCCTTCCCAACGTCCGTCTTTCCGTTTTCGGATGTTGCCTTCCCCGTTTGCCCGTTTCTTTGCCATGTCTGCGCCTCCTTTTCTTCGGTAGCACAAACAACTACCACAGATGAGGGATAAAGTCTATCAAATTCTTGAAAATCCAGATAGTTTTCAGCCGTCCTGGCTTTCAGCAAAAATATCTACTCTTTGTTTACAGCGGCGCAGTTTTTGCGCAGTCCAGCTTCCATCTTCATCCTTGACATCTTTCCTGTCTGCTTTATAATGGTATTATGTAAATTGAATTTTGCTTGGACTATCAAAAAACTGCAAAGCAACCAATATTTGCGCAAAAGCAACCGATTTTTGGTTTACAAAAAACGCGGTATCCCATAAAATCAGGAGAGAAAGATATGACACTTTGTGAAAAACTGACACAGGCGCGAAAGGCGGCAGGGCTGACGCAGGCAGATGTTGCGGCCAGACTGGACGTTTCCCGGCAGGCTGTTTCCCGCTGGGAGGGCGGACAATCGAAGCCTTCTACGGAAAGGCTGCTCGAACTGGCAAGGATCTACGATGTGTCGCTAGATTGGCTGTGCAGTGATTCTTCCGATGCTGGTGAGTTGGTGCAGGAAAAGAAACTAGACGAGCGCGATCCAGTGTGCAACAACGAGCTACCTGCAGAAGATAAGCCTAAAAAACTCAAAAAATGGGTGATTATCATTGGGGTAATTATAGTGGGCATGCTTCTTTCTGCATATGTTGTATTGAGCAAAAAAGCAGAATCATTTTTGAACCCGGCAAAACGAATAGACGATTTGGCAGAAGAGAATGTAAATGATATGCCAGAAAGCCATTTTGAATTTGACTGGCAAGGGGAATGAACGATGAAATTGAAAAGTTTTTTGTGTTTTATAATTGCGGTTTCCGTTATGCTATGTATTCTCCTGTGCCTGTGCGGTTGTACGGGAAGATCAGCAAACGAGTTGCGACACACAGACGAAGATATCCGGCCATATACAGAGACAACAGAAACTGTGCAGGAGGATTCGCTCAAAATACCCGTAGAAAATGAAACGATAGAATGGCCAACAGCGGAGGAAATCAGAACGACCATTGCAGCAGAACAGGCGGAGGTCTATTGGCTTGCGGATGCGATTCAGGTTCCGGAGCAGATGAACTGTTATACCGTCGATGCGCTGGATATGGAACTGTTTTGGGACACCCTGAAAGAAAAGCTGCAAAATGACGAAGGCGCGATAGAGAGCGGCACGTTGTCGATTTTTAATGGGGCAGAGCAGATAGAAACAATTTTGGAAGAACTGAGCAATGCCACCGGTGCGGCATTTGTTGAGACAAGCGTAACGGAAGAAAATACGACAATTCAGCGCATCTATGCTCAAACTATAGATGGCATTGTTTTGGATACGGAAGGATATACGCCGGGTGGCGGAGCAGAGGTGGTTCCTGGCATAAGAGTTGATGTGTATGAGGATGGACGTATTTTCATCCAAAATCCCATGTGTGTGGGGATGAAGACGCAGACACTGAGTAAAGCCGATTTAATGGATAGGGAAGAAGTTCAGATGCTTTGCAGAAGTTACTATGAAAGTTATGGCCTTCCTTGTGTTACAGTTGTGACAGGGCTTGAACTAGTCTATTATAACGCTGATGGGGTGCTGCGTCCGGCATGGAGCTTGGAACAAACCTGGTATCCGTCTGCGAAAGGGCATATTACAAGTCAAATGCTGGATGGACAGACAGGAGAATATCTGCGTCAATAGGAGGTCGTATGCTTCGCTATCAGTTAAGAAACACAATCCTGACTCCGGCTATGGCTGTGGCCGTCCTTGGGCAATGCGCTTTTATGCTAGTAGGACTATATCCAAAGGCAAACGCTGATATGATGTATAATTTGCAGCAATCAATGACACTGGGCTATGGCTGGCTATTTATTTCAGTCACATCTGTTGTGCCTCTTTGTTTCTTTCTTCACTTCGGCGGTAGACGTCAGGAAATGTATATGGCTGTCTCTCGCGGCACTTACCGCACCTATATAAGCGCATCTGTACTGAACGCAGCCCTTTCTGGTATGGCAGTGGCACTTGGCGCGTGCTTGGTTTTTACGATCATCTGCGGCATATGGAGTGGTGACGTGACACCTTTTTTCGGAGTGGGAATGGGTGCACAGGAGGCCGGTGCATGGGGATGGCTGACTAAACATCCAGAATTGCGCTACGCTGCAATGTGCGGTATTTATATGCTTCAAGGCGGACTATGGCCGATGGTTTCCTTGAGCTGCTTTGGATTTACAGAAAATACATATATGTCTGTAGCAATTCCATTTACACTGCGAACCATTCTAAACTATTTAGCACAAATGCTGGAATTGACAATGCTTTCGCCTGTTATGATGCGGATAGTTTCCACCTCAGCTGAGCAGCTGCCCTGGGGCGGATTTATATATTTGCTGGGGTATGTGGGTCTGGTGTGGTGTGTGTGTATTGGAATCTGGGTTCTCCGACTTCGTAGGGAGGTACGCATTGGGTAGAGTTGTATTCAATGGATTTCGGAAACTGCTGTGTTCTTCAAAACTGTATATTACAGGGGTAATCCTGTTTTCATGCATTTACACGGGATTTGGCGGAATCAATGGATATCTGATGCGACAGGGACAAACAATTCAGGCGGGAGAATTGTTTATTTTTGGAATGGATAGCTGGATTCCTCAGCTAATTATAACCGTTGCGTTCTTGATTTTAGTTAACGATATCCCATTTGGAAAGAACGGCGCACAACTACAACTCATCCGCAGCAGCCGAAGCCACTGGCTATTGGGACAAACCCTGTCTGCCTTTTCTACAGTAGCTGTGTATCTGGTATTGGTTGAACTGCTATTTGCAGCAACCACCGTTCGCAGTCTATCTTTTTCCGACGGATGGAGCCAACCGGTGATTATGGCTGCGCGCCTTGGAAAATGTACAGCGATTGGTATTGAGACTGCTGTTAGATTTCCTATGAGTGTATTAATGAATACGTCTGCGTGGGCAGTCTTTGGTGTAGCGTGGCTGTATGCGTGGCTCTTGTATGGATTTTTTTGCTTGATTTTAATTGTGAGCAACTTGAAGTTTCACACAAATATTGGATATATGCTTGTAGTCCTATGCCTGATCTTCAAGCGACTTCTGGAGTATGTACCACAAGTATATCTTTTGAAGTACATATCCCCTTGCAACGTGGCAAGTATTTCTGCACGACCAATAACTGCTGTAAATGTGATATATACTGTGCTGTTTTTCTTAGTAGCAGATTGGATACTATGGCGTGCAGCGAGGCGTCAGATGGAGCAGGTGGACCTGTAGCAATAAAATGAGATTGGGACAGACGTGAGCCATAATATCGCAGGAAAGGGAACGGTTATGATCGAAATTCAGAATTTGACCAAAGTCTTTCAAGAGCAGACAGTATTGCAAAACATCCATGCTTCTTTTGCTGCGGGCCTCATCCATGGAGTGATTGGAAAGAATGGATCTGGAAAGACCGTTTTGCTTCGGTTGTTGTGCGGCTTGATGCATCCCTCAAAGGGGCAAGTAATAGTGGATGGGAAACAGTTGGGAAAAGACGTAGACTTTGCGCCAAACGCAGGTATCATCATTGAAACGCCGTCTTTCTTACCGTACCTTTCTGGCTTTCAAAATCTCAAGGAATTAGCGTCTATTCGCAATATTATATCTAAAGAAGAAATTACTAATGCAATGGAGCAGGTAAATCTTGACCCGAACAGCCGGAAGCGTGTCGGAAAGTACTCCTTGGGGATGCGTCAGCGGCTTGGCATTGCTCAAGCAATCATGGAGCATCCCAGATATCTCATTTTGGACGAGCCAATGAATGGGCTGGATACGCAGGGAGTGAAGGACGTGCGAGAGCTTTTACAGAAGCAAAAAGAGGCAGGAGTTACAGTAATTCTCGCGTCTCACAGCATGGAAGATATTCGGCTTCTGTGCGATACGGTACATCGGATACAAGACGCATCTTTGATACCTTGTACTACAGAATTTTCGTGAATATACTCTCTTTTTCAGCGCATAAAAATCTGATTCTGCTCGGTCATCACCGACCTGATTCTGGCTGGATCTCGGGTGCAGTAAAGTGCAGACTTTTTAGAAGGCAGCGTGCAAGTTTTTAGACCTGCAAGCTGCTTTTCTCTATAAACTCAGAGCCGTTTCTGCTGACGAAGCACCTCTGGGAACGAGATCTGACCGCTCGTTCGCAGTACCTCCTGATAGCTCATACCGCGCATTTTCTGGTATGTTGCCGCGTCGATATCCGTGCCTGATGCGAGGAAGGATAATGTACAATAAGTTGCGCAAATTGGAAAATGCATAAAAGAAGACATAGCT
>ERZ1673695.974-NODE-974-length-34731-cov-6.899815_pt1 | contig 34731 bp, 27 predicted proteins | sample MGYA00580225_ERZ1673695 | MGnify/ENA primary metagenome ERZ1673695 (study PRJEB41218, sample SAMN15661739) | gut metagenome | host: Homo sapiens | place: Canada: London | collected 2015-08-20/2019-03-30 | study: EMG produced TPA metagenomics assembly of... | reverse complement strand
AATTCTATTCTTCATTATCCGACTCTTTCTTCGGAGAAAATAGGAGTGTCACGCAAACATTAGCGTAGCTTTCTTCCAATATGAGCCGAGCATTGTCAAGTGGAATAAGAAGCCCGACCGTTCGCCACATGAAAGTGATCGGACGGGCTTCTCTATTTAACCCGGGCCGCCACCCATAGCGGCTTTCCAAGCGTATTCTCAGTGCAAAGCAATCGTCAGTTTAATCCTATGCGCTGATACCGCATTTCATTTGTTCGGCTCGAATTCTACGGCCTGGCAACCCTCGCACTCTCCGGCAAATGGATTGAACGCGAAGGCAGAGATGATGTGTGCGTGGACATCGAGGCTGCTGTAGGCAACATACTGGGACATGGACCCCCGCTGCGCGTGGTATGCGGCCCGGCATATTCATTGCCGTCCAACCCCGTGTAGTTGCAGCAAAGGGTGGAACCTCAATGCTCAGCTCATGTTGTCCGTGGGACACGAGAATCGTAAGTACACTTTGGTGCGATTCTCACGCTGATACTGAGCCACCTGGAATAAGATACGTCGCGACAACACTTCGCTTCACCTCTGTCTCGACAAGATGACGTAGACTAAAGTTTCCTTTAGTAAGAGAACGAGAACTATATCTGAAAGCGTTGCGATGGCGTGAAGGCACCGAGTCCGAACCGCCTGAATGCTACGTGCATCTGCATCGCCTTTTTGTTATCTCTGCCAGTTGGGTAGCACTACACTTGTCATCATTTACCCTGGTACATGCTGCCTAAATCCACTACCCCTTCTACCGCGCCGACCATCTCGTCATCGTGAGAGACAACGATGATCAGCTGGCTTTGCTTGTTGCGCTTAACATAGGCCGCAAGCTCGGCGCGGCTTACAGCGTCTAACCCAGTCGTGGGCTCGTCGAGTACCAAAACTGACGACTTGCGTGAAATCGCCGACCATAAGTACACTCGGCGCAGCTCACCGCCCGAAAGCGCGGAGCAACGTTTCCCGAGCAACTCCTTCACGCTGTTTTCCAGCGAAAGTAGGCCATCTACACCCCGGTGATAGGAAGAAAAGGGCGTGTCGAAATACTCTAACAGCTCTTTCACCGTTTCGTCCGGCGCGAAGCACGACTGTGGGCAGCACGATATCTCTCTCGCACGTATGTAATCCAAGTCGCATTCTTCGATTGGCACGCCGTTGTATTTTACTTTGCCTTTCGATGAGTATAGCCCGAGCATCAAGTAAAGAAGTGACGTCTTGCCTCTTCCGTTTTCCCCAACTATGCAATATGTACCAGGACCGGAAAACTTGAAAGAAAACCCGCCGAGGACCTCTCGGACAGATCCGTCTGGAAGGGCAACCGAGAATTCCAAATCAGATACCGAAATGTCATTTATTTCATCGAGTTTAGCTAAATCGGTCCGATTCCACCCCGATCTCTCCTTTTCTCTCGTCGCGATAGCCGTCCTATCCCATGATGCTTTGGCATCTTGATAGGATTTGAACAATGACATCATACTTTTCAAAGTCTTAAAGAGAACCGCGAAGTATGTACCGATGATAGTGTACTCGCCTATTGACATAGTTCCGTTAATGATTCGTACTCCGGAAACAACAAGTATCACCGCTTGAAACAACGCTGCGAAAAGACCATCGAGCGATGTCAGAGAATATGATAGCTTTCCGGAGCGCAAAACTTTGGGAAAATAGCTCTTAAACCCAGCGTCGAGCGCTTGTTCGCTCTTGCCGTACGAAGATGTCAGTTGAATGTTGAGAATCTGATTAAGCTGCGATGCAATTGCGGCGTAAAAGGCGCTGTCCGCCTCTTTCTTCTCATACGTGACCCTATACAAAAGTTTCCTCAACCCAGTAATTACACAGAAATACACGATGAGGAGAATGATGGAAAACACCGCGAGAGTTGAATCAATTGACCATATGATAAGCAATACGATGGGAATGGCTACAATGGACAGCGGCGCACTGATAAAATTCGCCAAAACGAAGGATGAGACCACGCTGGAGTCGGAAATAATCCGTTGCGTTGTATAGGCTGGATCGATGGTCCGACTCACCAAGTAATCGTCTCTTTCAAAACGCAAGACGGCCTCCCTGAGAAGATCAAAGGAAAGTCTCGTGGTTATGCGAATGGAAAGTGTTCCTGCAAAATAAGTAAAGAGGGTGGAGAAAACTCCTATTGACGCAACCAGGAGCGCGAAGAGTACGGCGTCTCTTTCGCTGCGGTTACCGAGAAGAAAATCTAAGAATTTCCCGTTCACGTATGGCATGGCATAGGAGAGAGCGGTTCCAATCACCGTGATAGCAATGAAGACGAAAGCCCCTTTTGCTCTGATGAACCTCGAGAGAACGCATCGAATCAAGGAAGGCCCCAATCTACCCGCCACAAAACATCAATCACTGATACCTTACACCTCAACACAACAGGAGCGAAGATTTGCCAATGAGACTGCTTTAAGATTGCCTTGGGCCAATACGATCTCAAGCTCTTCCTACAAGAGAGTCGGAATCGGACATCTCCTCCGACGAACCTGGCAATCGGGCGGTTGAAATATCTTTTTCAACCGCCCGATTGCCACAATAGATTTGAGCATCCGCCCACAAACGTCCGCGTTTTATACCCATCAAATCCTTTGCCTTTTGTCGTCTAGACTAGAAAAATCGCTCGAAATAACGCAACCGGCCTGCTCGCTTGAAGAAACCTAAGCCCGTAACGTAGATGTGCAAACTTCCGAAACGCCTTGCGCGGCATAGTGCGTATAAACTTCGTCAACCGCCTCAGAAATATCTGAGTATCGCGCCGGGTCAAAAGCATACGATGTCGCAGCTATACCCTGCACCCATTCGGAACGCGGATTAATTGAATAGCCACACAGCATCATCATACATGCATCTAGACCTGATTTCCCAAGTATCCGACGTATTGATGAGAGCATCGCGGGTCGCCCCTGCACCATCGTCGTCACCCCTATTAGCAGTATTTACCGTTTTTCTCTAAATGCGTATCGCCACCCTTAAGAATACGAAGTGTTTTATCCAGACCCGATTGTCCTCCATCTCAAACGAAGGGATAAGGAATCTCATCCGGAATCGGCAGTAACGGAGGATTCACAACGACAAGCGAAAAACATGAGTCATCTCTCAGAGGGGAGTAAAGGCTCCCCTCAAGCACCCTAGTTTCGTCATCCAAAGAGTTGATGGCAGTGTTTTTCTTACAAAGGTCGACAACAAAAGGGTTGATTTCTACAGATGTTACATCCATGCCACAGTTGGTAAGTACCAGGCCCTGTATTCTGGGGCCAGAACACAAATCGAGAGCCTTCCGTGCGCTCTGCGGTGTAAGGCGCCAATCTCAGCAAATCTGTCCCACAATACTGCGCTGAAGAACAAGACGGAACCCCTGAGCCAAACTCCCCTATACCTTATTAAGGCTAAGACAGGCAAGTTCACGCACCCGGCATATTCCAGAATAACATCCTATTGTTTTAGATGCTCTACAAGCATGAACAGCCGCGAATCGGAAAGATCTTCTAGTTTCGCCCCGACTGACCGCCAAGGGCCAAAATGGCCCCTCCATCCCCGGGCGACTGGCTCTGGCGCGCCAAGGAGTGTCCCCAAGTGCCGGCAGAAAAGGAATGTCCCTATCTGCCGGCTAGAGGGCACCGAAGAGGATGGCGTAGGTAGTGGATTCGCCGAGCTTGAGCTCATCGCCGGGATTGAGTTGGGCGGAACGGCCGGGCTCGACCTGAATGCAGACGCGCGTGGCCCCGTTTACCACCACGGTTCCGTTGGTGGACGACAAGTCCTCGACGCGCCAGATATTTTGAGCATCGCACCAGATATGGGCATGGCGGGCCGAGACATCGTCGCCGACGTCGGTAATATCGCCCTCACCAGTGGCCAGCGCGCCAATCTCAACACCCTGCTCACTCGGCTGAATCCAGCGCGGGGCGCTCACGACAAAACTGTTTTGTACGCGCAGCAAGCCCAAGGGGTGCGCCGGGGCGGGTTCGCGTTCGCCCGCGGTCAGCGACATGCCAAGCGAACGCGGCGTGGATGTGCCTCCGCCACAGGTCGCGTGCGCGTAGTCGATGGCATAGTTCACCGAGGACCGCACATCCGCCGAACAACCGACGGCGACAAACAGCACCAGCACGGCCTCGGCGCGCTCGGCGGGCATGAGTTCCGCCGCCTGGGACAGGCGATCGAGCGCGTTGCGATAGAGATTCGTGTCCTGGTGGCACTCTTCGAGCGCGCGTACCATCGGTTCACCTGCAGGACCGCACACCATATTGATCACAGCCGTGGAGTCCATGGGATTGCGCTGGCGCAGGGCCAGTTGCGACATAATACGCGCAGCCGAGGTACCGTATTCGGCAAAGTAGCGCTGCTGAAGCGTGCCGACCGGCGCGCGAACGATAAAGCGGGAAACCCAAGAGCGATCGGCGGCTCGGCTCTGCGGGCTGCGGCCGTCGGCGAGCGGACGGGACGAAAGCACCAAGCCGCACAGCTCGATATGGCTCAGATGCGCCGCGCGCTTAAAGATGTCAAACATGGCCCCGCATGGGGTGAGCTCAACTTGAGATGCCATGACCTAGGCCTCCTTGGTCGTAGAAATAGAATCGGACGATACTTCGACAGGTCCGCCAAAAGTACGGGCAGCTGCGGCTCCACCGGCAAGCGGAGTCGTCATCTGGGCTTTTGTGCGTCGTGGTGCCGAAACGGGAAGTTCAAAGGCAAAGCCCATCGCAAGCAAAAACCACGTAAGCGTATAGGTTGCAACCAGAGCGGCAACAAGGCCGCCCGTCACGGCGCGTTGGGAAAATACGCTACATGCAGCCACAACCAGCACCGGAACCTCGCAGGCAGAAAGCGCAAGCACACCCTGCAGGAACCCCGAGCGCCGATCGCGCGCAAGTGCCCCCGCGGCAACGCCGGCTATGCCTGGCAGCGCCAACGCCAGTGCGGCAATAATACCCGGTAGCGACCCAGACCACACGAGCGATCCCAAAGTCGCCGTCACGCGAGCGCCCGACGCCAGCAGCGCGGCCGAAACCACGACCACAGCCCAAACCACGCTGCAAACGACCGCCGCACCGATCATCGCCGCGCGACGAACCGCGCGGCCAGACGCATCCATGGGGCACGGCGTGAGCGGCTCGCCGCGGAGCGAACGACCGACATTTTGCGCATAGTGGTCACAAAACGCCGAGAGCGCCGCCTCGACCGCCGCCGGCTCGGGACGATCTTTTTGATGGCTGGACAGACAGGCCATCACCACGTCGAACAGCTGGGCATCGACAAACGCCAGCGCATCGCGTAGCTCTTCGGAATCCGGCTCAAGCCCTAGCTGCTGGGCCTGCTCGGCCGTGGCGAGCGCCACATCGGGCTCACGACGAAGCAGCTGAGTCAAATCGCAACCGGGCGCATGGGCACCAATGGGATAGTCGGGCCGCGTGTCCATCTTAAGACGGTAGGGGCTCGCGATGTCGCGCGTCCTTTTGCGCGAACCCGAGGCGCCCGAAGTGCTCGGCGCGGCTTCGTATGGCGCGACGCCGGCAATGAGCTCGTAAACCGTGCTTGCCGCGGCATAGACGTCAATCGCCGGCGACATACGCAAAGCGCGCAGATCGGGAATATCGTCGGTGAGCATCTCGGGCGGGGCATAGGCAACCGTCGCGCGACGCAGCGTGGTATAACGCTCCGTAAACGACGCCTTGCCGCCGGTACCGGCCACGGCCGACGCAGGCTCAAGCGCCAGCGACGAGCCAAAGTCGATCAGGCACAGGTCAAAGGTGCCCTCGGCAAGCTGCCGGTCAAGCGGTAGACGCGCCGTGCGCACCATAATATTAGCGGGCGAGATATCGCGATGGACAAAGCCCTCGCCCACCAGGCTCATACGGCAGAGCAAATCGAACAGGTCGCGACCCAGACGCGCCGCCACGAGCGGCGACAGACGTCCGGCATCGTCCACGGCGAGTCGCGAACGCAAGCGGGCAAGCGTCTCGCCCTCGACCCATTCCATGACAATTGCAGGCACACCGTCGACCTCGCCCCAGCCATAGAGGCGGGGAAAGCCCTTAAGGCCCGAAAGGGCGCGATGGCATTCGTATTCCTCGCGAAACGCCGCCTTGAACTTGGCGGCCAGCGCCTCGTGAGCGGCATCGTCGTCAAACTCATCGCGCGTCGGCAAGATGAGCTGCTTGAGTGCCACGGCCTCGCCTTGGGCGTTGACGGCACGCGTCACGCGGCCGATACCGCCACGGCGCATGGTGGCATCGTCGGCAAACAGCATCGTAAAACGACGCAGATAGGCAGGCAGTTCGTCCTGACCGAGCGCAATGGCCGGCTCAAACCCGTCGACACGCGCCAGGCGCAGGCCGACCATGGGATCGCGACCGAGCGATTGTGGTGTGGTGGATGCAAGATCGGTCATCATAGGGCAAGCGCCGCCACGTTATTGTTGAAGTTACCGAGCGCGACGTCATCATCGCCGTAATGGCCGACCCATTGACATAGGTTGGTGTAACAGCCCCACAGATTGGCATACTGCTGATACCACTTTGACCGGGGCGAGAATGTCTGACGACCGAACTCGGCTCGAATGACAAACATCTCCCCGACCAGGCTGTCGCACGGCCTGGGATCTCCCGTAGAGTTATAGGTCGAGACCACGTCATTGGCACGAGAAACATAGCCGTCGAGCATGTTGTACTTGGTCACAAGCCAACTGTGAATGCTCTCTTCCTCGGCAGCGGAAAGGCCACCGGAGTTTGCATCGTTGTCAGTGTTGCCGCCCATCGAGCCGCCGTTTCCAGACCCTCCGGTAGAGGAACCCGACCCAGAGCCGCCGCCCGAACTCGATGAACCCGAGCCGGAGCCAGAAGTATCCGAGCTACCGGGCTTTCCGGACTGCTGGGCGTCCTGCTCCTTTTGCTGCTCGACCTTATTCACCGTTGCCGCCACGCTATTGTTGGACAACCGATCGATGATCTTGGTGTTGGTGAGCACGATGGTTTTGCCATTGGCAAGCGTGACTTCGTTGTCCGGGGCCTCGGCGCCGTCCGCATCGTCGGTGCCAAACACAATATGCCCGACCACACTTGCCCAAGCATATCCAGTCGTGGTGCCCAGATCGCTTTTGACCTCATGCCCCACGCGCGGTTCGCGTGCGGCATGCGCCTGCATCATGGACGGCACGGTCATGCCATAGGCAGAAACGCCAGCTATGACCAGCACCAGCGAGCACGATAGCAGTGCGTACGCCCGCGGCGCCAAGCCCAGTCGGCGTCGTATGCGCACCGCGGCGCCGCGCTTTGTCTGAGTGCCACCGGGCCGCATGCGTTCTCCTCCAACAAAAACACGCCGCTCGGGAGCGGCGCATTCATTCGAATCCATATTTGAGTGTATCAGCGAACCAAAAAGGTTGCGCAACGAATGGACAAATTAAGGATGCGAGCGGAAGCATCCATGCGATAAGCGGATACGAAGCATCTTTGTTGCACAACAAACTCACAGTCGCACGGGGAAATTATGACTACCCCGTGCGTCGCGAGGAAAACATACGGCAGGAGCAGGCTCGCCACCTAAATCGCGCGGCGGGCCTCGATGGCGCGGCCAAGCGTAAGCTCGTCGGCATACTCCAAGTCGCCGCCCACGGGAAGGCCGCTTGCCAGACGCGACACCTCGACGCCCAACGGCTTGATGGTACGGGCCAGATAGCTCGCCGTGGTCTCGCCCTCAATATTGGGGTTGGTGGCGATGATGACCTCGTGGATGTCCTCGTGGCCCAAGCGTGCCAGCAGCTCTCGAATGTGCAGCTGCTCGGGGCCAATCTTGTCCATGGGACTGATCACGCCGCCCAATACGTGGTAGAGGCCGTGGTAGCTGCCCGTGCGCTCGATCGCCTGGACATCGCGCGGCTCGCCCACCACGCAAATGCGAGTGGTATCGCGCATCGGGTCCTGGCAGATGGAGCACTCGTCGGCCGTGGCGTAGTTAAAGCAGCGGCTGCAAAAGTGGACCTCCTGCTTGACCTCCAGGATGGCCTCGGCCAGGCGGCGCGCCTCCTCGGCGTCGGCCTCCAACAGGTAATAGGCGATGCGCTGGGCCGACTTGGGACCAATGCCCGGCAGACGGCCCAGCTCATCGAGCAGTTTTTGCAGACTGTGGTTGGCACTCATATATATGCGTGTCTTAGAACGGCATGCCCGGGATGTTGAGGCCGCCGGTGATGGCGCCCATCTGCTTGTTGGCGAGCTCGTTGACGCCGCGGACGGCCTCGTTGACGGCAGCCATGATCATGTCCTGCAACATATCGACGTCCTCGGGATCGAGGGCATCGGGATCGATGGTGAGGTTGACGAGCTCCATCTCGCCGTTAACGGTCACCTTGACCATGCCGCCGCCGGCAGAGGCGTCGACGGTCTGGGACTTGAGGTTCTCCTGCGCGGCGGCAAGCTGCTCCTGCATCTTGCGAGCCTGCTTCATCATCTGCTGCATGTTCATACCGGCCATAATGGCTCCTTTACGTGCGGCCGCGCAACGAGCTGCAAGGGCAGCCGGAGCACGGCGGGACTTTCAAACTCAAAAATCGTACCACGGCGCGAGGCCAGCGAGCGGGGCGGTCACGCTACCTCAGTCGATATACATGTCCTGGAGTGCAAGCCGCACTCAAAGATTATGCGAAGTTGAATAATTCGCATCTGCATAATATTGAAAGCTAAATCTTGTAGAGCCGGAATCTGACATTTTCTGCGTACCACTAAACGGCTAAATGCCGAGCCACTACTCGAGGCGGTACGCATGACGGCGGGGTATAATTTGATTGCCATAGATAGCAATTTGGAGGTGCCCCATGAATGCCCCCGACGCGCTCCAAAACATCCGCTCAAAACACCCCGTTGCATATGTGGTTCTCTATCTCTTTGTCGGCTGGGCATTGCTGGTTGTCATCACCCATGCTATAGCCTTTGGAGCAGAACTGCTGATAGCCAGCTCGGACCAGCCCATCGTCAAATGGGAGACGACCGATAAGTGCACCGACGGAACCCGAACCGTTTACTACAACAGCCCGTCCCTCTACCAAGAGTTCAAGGTCAAGATAAAGGACTTCAAGATTGTCGATGCCGAGCTAGGCGTTTATTTGGCAATCGGAGCAACCATTAACGCCGAGCAAGTCGAGTACACGGACAGCCATGCGACGTATCGTATCGACCTCAGCATCCTAGGCCGACCGTCACGCACCTGTCTGCTCAAATGCGACATACGCGGCACCACACTACACATGTCCGAAATACAGATGCGCCCGGACAAGGGGTCCTCTTCTTGAACAGTATACCCGCCCGCACGGTTACTCCACCGGCTTGAAGATGGTGGCCTGGCCGAAGACGCTGCGGATGAGGGCCTTGGCCTCATCCTCGGTCTGCGGGATGCTCGGGGCTGCGCCCTGGTGGCCGAAGGGACTGCCGGCGCCGGGGTTGGACTCCCAAGGGGCACCGGGGGCGTCCTCCTCTTTGGGGGCAGTTGCAGCGGGCTTGGGCGCGGACGCCGCACCCGGCACGTCGAACGGGGGTAGATCGTCCCCGCCGGCATCGGCAGCAAAACCGCCAACCATGGTGTCGTCGTAGGGCACCTGCTCGGATTCCCACGGCGCAGACGGCTCGGCGGGCTGAGCCTTGGGAGCGGACGCGCGCTCGGGCGCTCGGGGCGCGGGCTCGGTCGGGAGCTTGCCCGTGGCGGGAGCGCCGGCAGGATTGTCGGAGCGCAGCCAGGGGGCCTTAGCCAGGTCGGATGACTTGGGCGCAGGCGCGGCAGCGGGCTTGGGCGCGGGGATCGGAGCAGCCGGTTTGGGCACAGCGGGTTCAGGCGCCGATGGGGTCGGTGCCGCTACCGGCGCCGCTTTTGGCTGCGTCGCGCTGGCACCCGAGGATGCAGGGGCCGCCGAGGACACGGGTTGCGGGTCCGCAGATGCCGCAGCCCGTGCAGATGGAGAATGCTCCTCATGTTGAGGAGCCGGCGTGCCACCTCCATCCAGGACGTAGTCGACGGTGCGACGACCGAAGACCGCGCAGACCGTCGGCAGGACCACCGACTGCGTGTCGGCGCGTCCGAGCATCTTGATGGCAAAGGTCGAGCCCGCAGGGAACGAGACGGTGAGCTTGGAGCCGTCGTCGGCCGTGGCGCGGGCGTTGAGCAACAGACCTGCATAGGAAGCCTGACGAGCCTTGACGCGCTCGACGACCTCGGCCCATTTGCGCTGGAGCTCGCCGGGATCCTCGACCGCGGGGGTCTCGGCGGCGCCGGCGGCAGCAACCTGAGCGGCAGTATTGGGCTTGGACACCGGCACGGTCGATGCAGCAGGCGCGGGAGCCGGAGCCGTAACGGGTTGAGGTGCAGGCGTTACAGGTTTGGGCGCCGGCGCAGGAGCCACGGACTTGGGCGCAGGCTGGGCAACCGGAACAGCAGCGCCACGGTCCCATGGCATGCCACCCTGATGCGCGGACGTAGCAGCGGGGGCGGCGGTCGCCGCAGGAGTAGCAGCTCGGGCACCCGAAATCAGCGTCGGTTGCTGTGTCGTCGCAGGTGCAGCCGAGACAGTTGCAGGCGCAGCACCTGCAGCAGCCACGCTCGCCGGCACCGCGGCGTTGGCGACCATGGCCTCTAGGCGAGCCACGCGCTCGGCCAGGGCCTCAATCGTCAAATCGGCCTCGGGACGTGCCAGGCGCGTGCAAGCGATCTCGAGCACCAGGCGCACGTCGCTCGCGCCCCTCATCTCCAGCGCGGCATCATCGAGCACCGTCAGCACGCGGGCCAGACGGTCGCCCGGATGCTCGCCAAAGGCAGCGGCCTCGGCAGCAAGCGCCTCGGCCTGCTCGGCCCCGTCCTCAAACAGCTCGGCACGGGCACCGGCAACGCAGGCCACGTACACATCGCGCACGTGCGCCACCAGGTCGCGCGTCAGCTCAAGCAGGTCATTGCCCTCCTCGACCTGTGCGCGAATGAGCCCATAGAGTTCAGCAATATCACGCTCGGCAATAGCGCGGGCAAACTCGCCCAGGATCTGGTCCGAAACCTCGCCCAAAAGCGAGCGGGCATCGTCCGCATGCACGGCGCCGTTGCCAAAAACGCTCAGCTGCTCCAGCGTGGAAAGCGCGTCGCGCATACCGCCCTTGGCATGGCGCGCCACGATGGCCAGCGCCTCGTCGTCGTAATCGAAGCCCTCCTGCTCGCACACGTAGGACAGGCGATGCTCGATATCCTCGTTGCCGATGCGGTGGAAATCGAAGCGCTGGCAGCGCGAGAGGATGGTCTCCAGAATCTTTTGCGGGTCGGTGGTGCACAGCACGAAGACCACGTGCGCCGGCGGCTCCTCGAGCGTCTTGAGCAGCGCGTTGAACGCCGCCGTCGTGAGCATGTGAACCTCGTCGATGATATAGATCTTGTACTTGCCGCGCACCGGGGCGAAGTTGACGGAGTTGATGATCTCCTCGCGCACATTGTCCACGCCCGTGCGGCTTGCGGCATCGAGCTCGTAGACATCGGGGTGGTTGCCCTCGGCGATGAGCTCGCACTCCTCACAGGTGCCGTCGGGCATGCAGCCGCTTGCGCCCTCGGCGCGCGCCGCCTCGGCGTTGCGACACAGTAGCGCCTTGGCCAGAATGCGCGCCATGGTGGTCTTGCCCGTGCCGCGCGGTCCGCAGAACAGGTACGCGTGGGACAGGCGCCCCTCGGTGATGGCGTGCTCGAGCGTCGAGACGATATGCTGCTGGCCCACCACGGAGTCGAAGGTGAGCGGGCGATACTTTCGGTACAACGATTCCATGGGTGCTCCCCCGGGTATACTGAGTCTTGTTGCCGCGACGGCCATGCGGTCGCACGGCATACCGCATTCATAATAACCCGTATGGCGAGCCCGCCGCGATAGGAGTCCAAAGAGCATGGCAGACGCAGAGAGCAACCTCGTTCCCTCCGAAGCAGCCGACCAGGTCGAGGTCGCGCTCGAGGAGCAGGCCGCAGCCGACGACGGCATCCTGTACCTCAACGAGTACCAGTACGAAAACGACCTGGTCACCGACTTCGCCCGCCTGGTCGCCTCGCCCAGGCGTCGCGGCTCGCTGTATGTCGCCGCGGCAATTGCCGCGCTGCTCGGCATTGGCATGCTGGTGGCCGGCGGCAACTGGATCAAGTTTGGCGTCGTCCTGATCGTATTCGGCGCCTTTTTGGCATGGTGGAGCAAAAACCTGCACCACACCCTCGCCCGCGACTTTATCGACGCCGTCGAGGCCGACGAGTCCATGGGTGGCCGCTATCGCCGCGTCGCCGCCAACGAGGACGGTCTGATGGTTTGGGGCAAGAGCGGCAAGTCGCAGTTCTTCCCGTTTGAGAAGCTCGACCACGTACTCGACGGCGAGCGCATCTTTGTAGCCATGTTCGCTGACCAGGGCGTGACTATCCCTAAGGACACCTTTGTCCGCGGCGATGCCGAGCAGTTTGGCCCCTTCCTTAAGGCGCGCATCAACAAAAAGCTCCGCATCGAGACCAAACGCAAGAAGATGAAGGCCGAAAAGGCCGCTGCCAAGACCAAGCAGGAAAGCGAGCCCAAGAACGCAAAGGCCAAACAGCGTAAGCAGAAGAAGAACAAGAAGAAGCGCTAAGGTCAAGCTCCCGGCCCAAGCCTCAGTCGCCTGCTTAGGCAAAACTTAGATTGACAGCGGAAACCGCATCCCATTTTGGTACTCCAAAGTGGGATGCGGTTTCCTTTTGAGCGCCGGTTCGGAAAATGCATCCCGTTCTAGGCCAATATTCTGGGACACAGTTTCCGCAGCCTACCCCATCCGGAAAACGCATCCCACAATTTGGCCGAAAACTGGGGCGCGCTTTCCGGATGAGTCGAGACGAAGGCCAAGCCAGACAGGCAGCCTCGCATCCCGCTATCCTCCCCATGCACCCGAGCGTGCTACACTAGCAGCATCTATGCCACCGCGAACGGCTCGGCCCCGCGCCCGCCGCTCGCAAACGAACTTTAAACGCACGAGGGTTGGCCATGCCGCTTTTCTCGCAACATACCGCCCGGTTCTCGCCGGACGTTCCTTTGGAGGGCACCAGCTCTCGCGAGCTGCTCAAGCGGTACCAGCCGCTCGAGACACTTGCGACCGGCGGTTTTGGCTCCATCGAGATCTGCCGCGACACGCACCTGCGCCGCCGCGTCGCCATTAAACGCATCCCCCTTATCAACGGTGCCGGCATGCCCGCCAGCGACATCATGGATGTCCTGCGCGAGGCGCACACTGCCGCCATGCTTCAACATCCCAACATCGTGCAGGTCATCGACTTTACGCACGACACAGCCTATGCCTACCTGGTCATGGAATATGTCGATGGCATGTCGCTGGCCGAGTTTTTGCATCGCGTAGACGGCCACTCCCTTACCTTTGACGAGGCCGCGGCCATTGCCGATGCCTTGGGCCAGGCGCTCACCTTCGCCCATAGTAATGGCGTACTCCACCTGGACATTAAGCCCGCCAACGTGCTCATCGACCACTCGGGCAATGTAAAGCTCACCGACTTTGGCATGGCGCGACTGTCGTCTGCCGGTGGCTTTGGCGGCTCACGCGGCGGCACCATCGGCTACATGCCGCCCGAGCAGCTCGATATCGAGACCGGCACGGTCGACGAGCGCGCCGATGTCTTTGCCCTCGCCTGTGTGATCTACGAGGGCCTGTGCGGCAGCGCTCCCTTTATGGCGGCCACGCCCGCCGACTCGCTCGGCCGCATCATCGGCGGCGCCACCTATCCCAGCGAGCTGATACCACACTTCCCCCCGGGAGCCGAGGCCGCGCTCATGAGCGCGCTCTCCCCCATGCCGCAGGACCGCCCCAACAGCATCGAGGCATTTTGCGACCAGCTCCTTGCCGGTCTGGGCAGCGTGCGCGAGGGCCGTCGCAGCCTAGAGCAAATGGTTGGCGAACTTTCGGATGACGAGCAGGAGCTCGACGGTATCGAGCCGTCGCACTACGAGGACGACGCCATCGAGGTCGACCCCGCACTCGGCTGGGCGGGCACGCGCTGGAGCCATACGCGCGACTACACCATGCACGCTATCTCGGCGCTAACGTGTGGCACCTTTAGCTTTTTGCTGATGCAAACGGCCGGAGTCGCGGCGCTTCCCGGCCTGGTCATTGCGGCTATCGCGATCGGAGCGGCGGCTGGCCTGGCCCCCCAGATTGGCTCGGCCATCTCGGCTGTGGGCTTTTTGGTGCTCATGGCCAACGCCACCATGCAGGCACAGGGCATCCTGTCGATGTTGCCCGTCGCGGTGATCTTTGCCGCCGCCATGTCCGGTTGGTGGATCGCCTGGGGTCGCACCGAGGCTGCCGCGAGCGCCGCGCTCACCTGTGCACTCGCGCTTGGCTGTCTGACCGGCAATACCTTCCTGGCAGCTGGGGTCACCGCCGGCGTCGCGTCATTTTGGCTCGGCCCGGCAAGCGCCGCAGCGGCAACGGGCATGGGCGCGCTTTTTGCCCGTCTGGCCACGGTCGCGCTTTCAGCCGGAGGCGTACTGGGGCTCGGTAACGTTGCCGCAGCGCTGGGAGACCCACTCCTTTGGGCTGCCTTTGTGCTGGTCGCGGCAACTGCCGCAGCGTCATCTGCGCTGCTCAATGCCCATGCCAAGCGTGCCGATCAGGGCTCAAACCTTGCCGCAATCGCCGCCATCGCTGTCACCGGCATCGGCTGCGCAGCGGCGTCCTGTCTTGCACACCATATGGAAATTGCCGGCCTTGCAGCCGCGGTCGTCGCCAAGGCGGCGGTTGCGGGAACCCTATCCTCTATAATCGTTGGGATATGCCTATATTTGCTCGGATACCAAAGAACCTATACGGAGAGTGATCTTTCGTGAACTTCCTGAACATCTTCGAGGACCACGTGGCCGGCATCTTCGGTGCCACCCGTGCCCCGTTCTCCTTTAAGAAGCTTGCCAAGCAGGCCGCTCGCGACATGGAGGATCAGACTCTGGTGATCAACGGCGTCAACACGGCGCCGGCACTCTATACCATCCTTATCGCCGCCGACGACGATCCCATGCTCGCCCCGTTCTACCCCGAGCTTTCGCGCGAGGTCCGCGAGTTTGTGAAGGCGCAGGCCGAAAAGCGCCGCTATGTCTTTGTCGGCGAGCCCCTCGTGCGCTTTATGATCGATCCGCAGCTGCGCGCCGGCAAGTTCTCGGTCTTTGCCGAGAACGTCGATGCCCCCACGCTCGGCCGCCTGTACGAAGAAGAGCGCGCCTATCAAAACGGCCTGGGCCAGAACAACTCCGCGGCAAGCCGTGCCGCCAGCGCCCCGCGCGCCGGCCAGCAGCAGTTTGCTGCCCCGCAGCAGCAGCGCCCCGCCGCCATGCCCCAGCAGCAGCCGACGCCTCGCGCCGCCGCTCCCGACCCGCTTGCCGTGGCAGACCCCTTCGCGCCTAGCGTCCCCGACCCCGCCGCCGCACCCATCCCGGTGCCTCAGACCGTCTCGCGCGACGCGCTTGCCGGCATGGGCGGAGCCGCCGCGACCGGTGCCGCCGTGGGCCTAGGCGCCGCAGCCGGCATCGCCTCCAACATGGCGAGCACTCGCGCCCCGCAGCGCCCGCTCGCCCAGCTCGTCGACGTCGTGAGCGGCGAGAGCCATAGCATCACCTCCGCACAGGTGACCATCGGTCGCGAGCGCTCAGTTTCCGACATTGCCCTGCGCGACCCCAACGTGTCGCGCCGCCACGCCCAGCTCACCTTTACGGGCTCGGATTGGTCGATCGAGGACCTCAATTCCACCAACGGCACGCTCGTCAACAACCGCCGCATTACGCGCTGCCCGCTGCGCAACGGCGATCTGCTGACGTTTGGCCTGAGTACCTTTGAATTTAGGGGATAGTCGCTTATGAACATCGATATCGTCCTTTTTGCAGGCCGCATCGTCCTGGTCGCCCTGCTCTATATCTTCCTGTTCGCCGTCATGAAGACCGGCGTGGGACTTGTGCGCGGGCAGCGCCGCGACTCGGCTATCTGGACGATTGATGTGGACAAGGGTCCGCGCGGTATCCGCGGCATCCACGTAGACATGCTCGGCCCCGTCATCGTCGGTCGCTCGCCATCTTCGGACATCTGCATCAACGAACCGTTCGTCTCGGCCTCGCATGCGCGCTTTTCGCTGCAGGGCCCGGCACTTATTATCGAGGACCTCAACTCACTTAACGGCACGCTCGTCAACGGCCGCCAGCTCGTGGAGCCCGCGACGCTGCGTGAGGGCGACGAAGTCCAGATTGGCGACGTGGTCATGAAGGTGAACCGTCGATGATCGACGAGGAGAACAAGTCCGCAACTATGACCGAGGCACCGGCCGCCGCCACAGCTGCGCCGGCCCACGCCGCTCCGGCGGGCTCCGCACCCGTGGAGCCCGAGGACACCGTGTTCTCCCTGCCTCTTTCGCATGTAACTCAAGAATATCCGGCACTCGTCGATGACGAGGACGCCGACACCGAGCAGCTCGACGCCCCCATCGGCGCGCACGCTGCCGAGCAGCCCGCGGAACCGGAGGCAACGCCCGCGCCGGCTCACTTTGCCGAGCCCGTCGCCGAGGCGATTAACGAGAGCGCTGCCGTGTTTGCAGCCCCCGAGCCTGCCGCGCCGGTATTCCCCGTCGCCCCGACAAGCGAGGCGGCACCCGCATCTGCAACGCCTGCCGAAGTCGAGCAGCCCGTTGCCGCGCCCGCCGCAGCTCCCGAGCCCTCCGCTCAACTTCAGAGCACGCCCGCGCCGTCGCACTTTGCGACGCCCGAGCCTATAGACGTCAGCCCGCAAGATGACGAGTCGACCGCTCGCGTTTCCGAGGAGCCCGACTCCCCGGACACCGGCGATTCCGAATCAAACGCCGAGACCGACACCGTCTCTCCCGGTGACACCGCCGAGATCGACGTTGCCGCCGTTGAGGCCAAGCTCAAAGACCCCGGCTCGACCATGAGCTTTGAGCCCCTGACCGAGGAGCGCATCGAGACCGACTCGACCTATGATGCCGGCACCACCACGCAACTCATGTGGGGCGCCCGCTCCGACGTTGGCTGCGTGCGTCCGCACAATGAGGATTCCTACCTGGTGCAGTCGCCGCTCTTTTGCGTATGCGACGGCATGGGTGGTCACGCCGCCGGCGAGGTGGCCTCTTCTATCGCTGTCGAGACCATCGCCAAGACGGCCCCGCAGTCTGCCGACGCAGCACGCCTGGCCGCAGCCGTCGAGGCAGCCAACGCCGCCGTAATCGAGGCGGCCCTGAACGGCCTGGGCAAGCCCGGCATGGGCTGCACAGCCACTTGCGCCTATATCGAAAACGACACGCTCGCCATCGCTCACGTGGGTGACTCTCGCGCCTACCTGCTCCACGAGGGCACGCTCATCCGCGTGACCCGCGACCACTCCTACGTGGAGGAGCTCGTGGACGCCGGCGAGATCACGGCAGACGAGGCTCGCGTCCACCCCAACCGTTCGGTCATCACCCGTGCGCTGGGCTCGGACCCCGCCATGTATGCCGACCACTTCACTCTGCATATCGAGGAAGGCGACCGCCTGATCCTGTGCTCCGACGGCCTCTCGAGCATGATTCCCGATAGCGATATCGAGAACATCGCCACGCAGTCCTCAACCGCGCAAATCTGCGTCGACAACCTAGTGGACGCGGCGCTTGCCGCCGGCGGCCACGACAACGTGACCGTAGTAGTCGTTGACCTGGTTGACGATGGCGTCATGCGCGAGGCGCAACGCGTGCGTCGCCGCAACGTTACTATCGCCGCCATCCTGGCCCTCGTCTTTGTGCTGGCAGCTGGCATCTGGGCCTACACGGGTGTCACCGGCTCGTACTACCTTGGTACCTACCAGGGCAATGTCGCCGTCTGGCGCGGCCTGCCCGGCAAGCCACTCGGACTCAAGCTCCACTGGCTCGAAAGCGAAACCAGCATCAAGCTGTCCGACCTGCCCGAAGACACGCAAAACCGCCTCAAGGCGGGCATTCCGCAAACAAGTGTCGACGATGCGCAGGACACGATATCCAAGTACCGCCACCAGATCGACGAGGAGCAGACCCGCCAGGTGATCGACGCGCAAACGATTCGCGACAACACCAATCAGGGATCGACCTCCGAATCAGATTCCGAGAAAACCGCCGAACAGTCCGCCGAGGCCGAAGCCTCCGATAAGAATTAGAAAGGGAGTGCCGCTTATGAGTCGCCGCAACACCGAGCTGCTCTTGCTCATCGCCTCGGCGTTCCCCGTCATCCTGCTATATGCGATGTACGTGCTCACCGCGGGCGCCGCCATCTCCTTTGAGACGCTCGCCGTGCCGATCGGCCTCTTTGCCGCCTTTGCCGCGGCCCACATTGCCGTGCGCATCTTGGCGCCCGGTGCCGACCCCGCCATCCTGCCCATTGTCTTTGTGCTTTCGGGCATCGGCATCACGTTCGTGACGCGTCTCGCCCCCGCTCTCGCCATCTCACAGCTCATCATCCTGTTTGTCTCGGTGGCCCTGATGGTGGGAACGCTCGCACTGGTCAAAAACCTCGACGTGGTCATGCGCTACAAGTACACCTTTGGCATTATCGGCATCATCCTGCTGATGCTGCCCATCTTTATCGGCACCACGATCTCGGGCTCCAAACTGTGGATTCGCATCGCGGGCTTTACCATCCAGCCTGGCGAGTTCGCCAAGGTCTTTATCGTGCTGTTCCTGGCCGGGTACCTGGCCGAGAACCGCGAGCTGCTCTCCATCTCCAACCGCAAGATCCTGGGCTTTAAGATCCCTCGCCTGCGACTGCTGCTGCCGCTGTTTGCCGTGTGGGGTGTGTGCCTGCTCGTCGTCGTCTTCGAACGCGATCTGGGTTCGGCCGTGCTGTTCTACACCATCTTCTTGCTGATGCTCTACGTTGCCACGGGGCGCTTTTCGTATGTCGTTATCGGCCTTGCGCTCTTAGCCGTCGGAGCCGTGGGCGCCTACAAGTTCCTGTCTCACGTTCAGGTGCGCTTCCAAGTTTGGGTCGATCCGTTTAAGGACGCCCAGGGGCAGGGCTACCAGATCGTCCAGTCGCTCTTCTCGCTTGCCGATGGCGGCCTGGTCGGTGTTGGCATCGGCAACGGCATGGCCAACAACATCCCTGTCGTCGAGTCCGACTTTATCTTCTCGGCTATCGGCGAAGAGATGGGCCTTTTGGGCGGCGGCGCCGTGCTCATCCTTTTTATGCTCTTTGCCGTTCGCGGCCTGACCACGGCTGCCCGCGCTAAATCCGACCTCGCTGCCTTTAGCGCCACGGGCCTTACGGCCGCCATCAGCTTCCAGGCCTTCTTGATCGTTGGCGGCGTAACCCGCCTGATCCCGCTGACCGGCGTCACCCTGCCCTTTATGAGCCAGGGCGGTTCCTCTCTGCTGGCGAGCTTTATCATCGTCGCGCTCCTGCTGCGCGCCGGTGACGAGGCGACCGGACGCGAGGCCGAGCTTACCGGCACCGGCACCATGGCCGCCATCACCGATGATCAGGTCGCATCTGCCGCCGCCCCGACGGGCACGCGCTTTGCCACCTCGTCTTCCTACGGCAGCGGCAGCCATTCCGTCGGCTCGCGCATGCGCCGTCGCCTGCTCGACACACCTGAATCCGGTGTGCTCGGCCGCGTGGCGCTCGCCAACCGTCTAACCCGCGCGGTGCTCGCCTTTACGGCGCTGTTCGCCATCCTTATCGGCAACCTCACCTATGTCCAGGTCATCAAGGCCAAGGACTATCAGGACATGCCGACCAACAACCACACCATCGCCCGCTCCAAGTACATCCAGCGCGGTTCCATCATCACGTCCGACGGCGTGACGCTGGCCGAGTCGCTGCAGCAGGAGGACGGCACCTACGTACGCTCCTACCCCAACGGCAACCTGGCAGCGCACGTGGTTGGCTACGTGAGCCAGCAGTATGGCACCACCGCCATCGAGAGCGTCATGAACGACACGCTCACCGGTTCTAAGGACTACTCCAGCTGGAACAACGCCATCGCGTCGCTCGCGGGCCAGACCCAGCCGGGCAACACCGCCAAGCTCACCATCGACTCGCGCATCCAGACGGCTGCCGAGCAGGCGCTCAAGGGCTTTAAGGGCGCTGTAGTGGTCATCGACCCGCGTACCGGCGCGGTGCTCGCATGTGCCAGCTCGCCCACCTACGACAACACCAACATCGATGCCCTGCTGCAGACGGGCGGCGGCGAGGACGGCTCCATGTACAATCGCGCCATGGACGCGCTGTACACGCCGGGCTCAACGTTTAAGGTCGTTACGCTTTCCGCGGCACTCGAGACCGGTACCGCCAGCCTTACCAGCACCTACCAGGCGCCCGGCTCCATGGACATCGGCAACGCACCGGTCACCAACTATGCCAACGAGAGCTACGGTACCATCAGCCTGCAGCAGGCCTTTGCCGTGTCCTCCAACGTCGTCTTTGGCCAGGTGGCAAACGAAGTTGGCGCAAACACGCTCGTGCAGTTTGCCAACGCCTTTGGCTACGGGCAAAAACTCGGCCAAGACCTGACCGCCACCGCTTCCATCATGGCCGATCCCGCACAGATGACCGAGTGGGAGACCGCTTGGGCCGGCGCCGGCCAGCCCGTCGGCATGGACCATACGCCTGGCCCGCAGACCACTGTCATGCAGAACGCCGTTATCGCAGCGGCCATCGCCAACAGCGGTGTCGTCATGGATCCATTCTTCGTGGCACAAGTCCTTGCGCCCGACGGGACCGTGGTTAAGACCACTCAGTCCCGCTCGCTGGGCCAGGCCGTTAGCGCAACCACAGCTGAGCAAGTCAAAAAGGCCATGCTCGACGTCGTTCAGTCCGGCACCGGCACCGATGCACAAATTCCGGGCGTCAAGGTTGCCGGCAAGACCGGTTCGGCCGAAACCGGCGGCACCAACGTCAATTCGATGTTTGTCGGCTTTGCGCCCTACGACTCACCCACAGTCGCCATCTCGGTGGCGCTGGAGGATTTTGACCAGCATGATGTCAAGGCGGCAAAGATCGCCAGTATCGTCCTGACCGCGGCCCTTGCCGCCCAGGGGGCGTGATGCCCATGATTGAGACGCAAACACCGGGCGCACCGCAGCCGATAAGTTAGCGGCACCGCGCCCTTAGGCCTCGACGGCCATATGTATTTGGTACTACACATATCGTTTGAGCGAATAGTTACGTTAGGAGCAGGAATGGAACAGAGGGTCCTCGGGGGAAGATACCTCCTCAAGGATAAGGTGGGGACAGGCGGCATGGCCACCGTATTCCGCGCGCAGGATCAGGTCCTCGACCGCACGGTAGCCGTCAAGATCATGCTGCCGCAGTATGCTGGCGACGCAACCTTCGCCGCACGCTTTAAGCAGGAGGCCCAGGCAGCAGCCGGTCTCTCCTCACCCTATATCGTGGGCGTCTACGATTGGGGCAAGGACGGCGACACCTATTACATCGTCATGGAGTACCTGCGCGGCACCGACCTTAAGAGCGGCATCAAGAGCCACGGCGCCCTCGACCCCAAGAAGGTCGCCCAGATCGGCTCGCAGATCAGCTCCGCGCTTTCGGTCGCCCACAAGCACGAGATCATCCACCGCGACATTAAGCCGCAGAACATCATGGTGCTGCCCGACGGCAACATCAAGGTGATGGACTTTGGCATCGCGCGCGCCAAGAACAGCCACCTCACGCAAGACAACAACGTGCTGGGAACCGCCCACTACGTCAGCCCCGAGCAGACCCGTGGTCAGGACCTCGGCCCCACCTCGGATATCTACTCGCTGGGCGTCGTGATGTACGAGTGCGCCACCGGCCGCGTCCCCTTTGACGGTGACGACGCTATCTCGGTCGCACTCAAGCAGGTCAACGAGCTGCCTATTCCGCCGAGCCAGATCAACTCCGGTGTCGACGCCGACCTTGAGCGCATCATCCTCAAGTGCATGGAGAAGGACCCGGCAAACCGCTTCCAGACCGCCGACGAGCTTCGTCAGGTGCTCAACAGCTACCTGTCGGGCCGTGCCGTCAACGTCTCGGAGCCCACGCGCATCATCGGTGCCCCCGGTGAGCTGGGCGCCACCAAGACTCGCGAGCTTTCCGATCAGACGCGCGCCATGGTGCGTCCCGTCTCGGGCGTGAGCGGCCAGAATACCGCCCGTAGCTCGGTTTCGGGCTCCACCGGCTCCTACGAGGTCGAAAAGCCCAAATCCAACAAGAACAAGATCATCGCCGCCGTGGTGGCAGCCGTTGCCGTCATCGGCATCGTGGTGGCCTTTGCCACAGGACTCTTTGGCGGCGAGCAGGTCACCGTGCCCGATGTGCTGGGCAAGGACCAGCAGACTGCCGTCGAGCTGATCAAGGAAGCCGGCCTGGAGGTCGGCACCGTCGACCAGAGCTACAACGACGACGTCGACGAGGGCAAGGTTGCCGAGCAGACCCCCAACGGCAACACCAAGAAGCCCAAGGGCACGCGCGTGAACCTGGTGGTCTCCAAGGGCCCCAAGCCCTCCGAGAAGGTTGAGGTTCCGCAGCTCGTTGGCCTGACCAAGGCCGAGGCAGCGCTGGCAAGCGTTGGCCTTAAGGGCAGCGCTTCCGAGGAAGCCAACGAAGCCGAGGAAGGCCAGGTCTTTGAGCAGGGCACCGATGCCGGCAAAGAAGTCGAGAAGGGCACGACCATCTCGTACAAGGTCTCGAGCGGCCCGGATACCACGTCCGTCCCCGACCTGACCGACATGACCGAGGCCCAGGCGCGCAACGCCCTCGATATGGCAGGCTTTGGTGTCGACGTGAGCTACCAGGAGAACGACTCGGTTACCGAGGGCACCGTGATCAGCTGGAACCCCAGCGGCAAGCAGAAGCCCGGCGCCACGATTACCGTCGTCATCGCCAAGAAGTCCGGCAAGGCCACCGTCCCGGGCAACCTGTACGGCAAGAGCATTTCCGCCGCCGTTACCGCGCTCAACAACGCCGGTTTCTATAACATTGGCTTCTGTGACCAGAACGGCAATCCCGTAAGCGGTAACGAGGATGCAACCGTTACGGGCGTCTCCCCCACTGGAAAGCAGTCCACCGACAGCACGATTACGCTGACGGTCGCACTTTCTGGTTCGGGCTCGGGCTCGGGCTCGGGCACGGGCGACGATTCCGGTACGACCAACTAGTCGCCACCCCACCGCTCATCGCGGCTTTCGCCGCAAACATATTCGCTCACAGGCGCCCGCTTGCTCCCCCAGCAAGCGGGCGCTTTGTTTATCGACAGGCCAGGGCTCCATAGCAACACAAAGAGGCCCGCAAAAACAAGCCTCCCAGGTGACAACAGAATATGTAATGCAGTAATTACTAGCCGCAGAACTTCACCATGGTCTCGACCACGAGCTTCTCGGAGTTGAGCTGCTGTATCATGATGCCCTGCTGGAACAGCGGGATGTTGGCGCGCGTGCGCTCCGGATCGGAGTGCTCGACGAACTCCTTCTTATCCAAGGTGCAGACCGAGCGCGACAAAACGACTTCGAAGCGACCCATTACGGCATCGCGCATGCGCTACAATCTCGGTTAATCTGTTAACCACCCGAAAGCAGCAGGAGGCCCCATGCCCACACCAGGCAAGCGCCCATCCATGCGCCAGATTGCCGTCGCGGCCGGCGTATCCGTCGCCACGGTCTCCCACGTCATCAACGGCAGCGGCCGTTTTTCCGAAGACACCCGCAAACGCGTGGAAGCCGCCCTAAAGGAATACGGCTACGTCACGAACATGGCGGCGAAGAGCCTCCGTATGGCCCAGTCCCGGACCATCGGCATGATCGTGCCGGACATCTCCAACGACTTCTTTTCCAAGATCGCCCTGCATGTGGAGCGCGAGCTGGCAACCGAGGACTACTCGGTCTTTGTTTGCAACAGCGCCAATGACCCCGCCCGCGAGCGTGACTACTTCCGCACGCTGGCAAGCAAGCAGGCCGACGGTATCATCTGTATCTCCGGCCTGCGCAGGCTCGACGGCGAGTTCGTCCCCCACGGAATCCCCGTGGTCTGCATCGACCGTGCGCCCGAAAACGACCTCGGTTTCCCACACGTGGGCTCCGACAACATCGGCGGTGGCTACATGGCGACCGAGCACCTCATCGAGCGCGGCTGCAAGGACATCCTGAGCATCTCGAGTTTTACCGCCAACTACCCCGGCAACGAGCGCCAGATGGGCTACGAGCGGGCGCTCGCCGCGCACGGAATGCCGCTACGCCGCGACTACCAGCTGTTTGTCTCGGGTAAGCAGCCGAGCATCATCGAGTCGGAAGAGCTCGTGACCGACTTCCTCTCCACGGGCTACCCCGTCGACGGCGTCTTCGCCCATAGCGACCACGCAGCCGTGGGCGCGCTGCGTGCGCTCGTTGCCGCCGGCAAGCGCGTACCCGAAGACGTCCGTCTCATCGGCTTCGACGATTCCGTTTACGCGCAGCTTCCGACGCCGCAAATCAGCACCATCCGCCGCTTCCCCGAGCGCCTCGCGCACGAGGGATGTCAGGCCCTGCTCGCCCTGCTGCGCGGCGAAGAGCCCGAGATGGAGACGCTTGTCCCCGTTAAGCTCGTGCAACGCGCGAGCAGCTAGACAGCGGGCAGCGAATAGCCGCGTTTTTCTCTCGCATGTGCTCTATCCCACGCGCGACATGCAAAAAGCCCGCCACCACACGGGTGACGGGCTTTTCCGCTACCAGCCGCGTGCTTCCTCCGCACGTACGAGCTGACGAGCCTCGATCTGGCGAATCATATCGATGCGTCGCTGGTGACGGCCGCCCTCGAACTCGCCGGTGAGCCAGGCGTCGACAATCATTTTGGCCAGCTCGATGCCTACCACACGAGCACCAAATGCGAGCATGTTGGTGTTGTTGTGCTCGCGCGACAGGCGAGCGGAATACGGCTCAGAGCAGGTGCAGCAACGGATACCGCGCACCTTGTTGGCGGCAAGCGAGATGCCCACACCCGTACCGCAGATAACGACACCGCGATCAACCTCGCCGGACATGACAGCGTCCGCCACGGCCTCACCCGCGATGGGATAGTCAAAGCGCTCGGTGCTGTCCGTACCGAAGTTCACGACTTCGTAGCCGTACTTCTCCTGGATATACGCCGTGATGGCTTCCTTGTACTCGACTGCGACGTGGTCGTTTCCAATACCGATCTTCAAAAGAGACCCCTTTCCATAAGAACCATTCGCGCATGCCGCGCGCTCAATCCGTCCTAATTCGCCGTTCCGCTTCTAATACACCTCGCCGGCGCGCAAACGGCGCAGACACTCCTCGTAACCAGCGTCCTTGCCAAACAGCGCACTGGTGCCCAGGATAAATCCGTCCGCGCCAATGGCGGACAGGTCGCGCACGCGCTCGGGCGAGCAGGCGCCGTCGATCATGAGCTTGAAGCCAAAGCGCTCCTTCAGCGCGGCAAGGCGACGCACCTTGTCGTTCGTGAACTCGATAAAGCTCTGACCGGCAAAACCCGGATTCACCGTCATGACCATCACGTAATCGCAGAGGTTCAACATCTCCTCGATCTCGGAGATAGAGGTGTCGGGGTTCACGGCGATACCGGCGCTCTTGCCGAGGGACTTAATCGCGGCGAGTGTCTTGACCACGTAACGCTCGGACTCCGGATGGATATAGATGATGTCCGCGCCGGCGGAGGCGAAAAGTTCAACCTTGCTGGCAGGATTCTCGACCATAAGGTGCACGTCGACGAGCTTGTTGGTGGCAGCTCGCACGGCCTTGATGTCTTCGAGACCCATGGCGAAATTGGGAACGAAACTGCCGTCCATCACGTCGCAATGGAAGATGTCGATGCCGGCGGCGTCGAGATCCTCGACGGTCGCACGCAGATTGCCGTAGTCGGCGCACATGAGACTGGGGCAGAGCAGCATAGTGAACTCCTTATCTGCTCGGTGATTATCTACTCGGTGGTAATTAATCGTTTAACCTTTATCTACAGTCTGGCTGATTAATCGTTTAACCACGTTGTTAACCTGCAGGCTTTTCCAGATTCACAACGTTGCCATATTTGCCTATCTAGCTGGTATCATGCAGGAGCCCGCACCACGAAACGCTGTCGTATTCCCTAGGAAGAAATCCCGCTACGCGGACAGCAGCAGCCAGGGGCCGCAATCCGCAGACCTGAGCCCGGACCCCCTACGCTCCAGGCGTGATCAGGCGCGCGCACTGGGCGATCTTCTCGTCATAGGACTCCGCGATAATCGACACACCATCGAACCCAAACGCGCGAACATTCGAGAACTGATGGAACTTCGAGCTGTCGCACAGCACGTACGCCTTATTCGAATTCTCGCGCACGATGCGCTTCTTCGCCGCCTCAACGTAGGAGGGCGTCATGACGCCGCGGTCCTCGTCAATCGCGTTGGTCCCGATAAACGCCTTATCGAAGTACAGATCGCGCAGGATCGATTCGGTCATAGAACCGCAGAACGAGGAGTTCACATAGTTGAACTCGCCACCCACCACGATGAGCTGGGCGCGCGTCTCGCTCTTAATCAGGCACGCCGAGGCATCCGTCGTGTAAATTGTCACGTCGCGGTCGAGCAGCAGACGCAGCAGCGCCGTGCAGGTGGAACCCGAGTCCAAGTAGAGCGTGTCCCCGTCCTCAACAAAACGCAAGGCGACTTGGGCAATCTGTTCCTTCTCACCCCCGTGTAGGCCCGAACGCGTCGAGATACTCACCTCGTGGACAGCCGAGAGGAGCCTCACCGCGCCGCCCGAAAGATGCTCAACCTTGCCAAGCGCCTCCAGCTCCTTGAGGTCGCGACGTAGCGTCGAAATAGAGACGCCCGGCAGCTCCTCCTGCAGCTCGGAAATCCTCGCGAGGCCCGACTTCTGCAGGCACTCTACAATTCGCTCCTGGCGCTCATACGGAATCATATTGGGAACCTCTCCAAACCACTCTGCTTCACGCTCGTTCATTTCTTTTCGAAAAGTGTAACGCACAAGCAGAATAGCGGCCGCCACCTGTTGCGATGACGACCGCTTAATCGATTGACCTACCCTCTCGTTCACAATTTGAACGAGGTTGACACACCTCGCGTAAGCGCGACGCTCTTCAAGCGAAGAGAACGACCCTAGGAGAGGCGGCGCATCCGGGGCTCTTAGGCGAGCTGATCCTCCTTGCCGGTGAAGGCGAAGGCAAGAACACCGGCCACGACGGCGGAAATGAGCATGCCGACCATAGCCCAAGCGAAGTTCATGGGGTCGGAACTCACGAAAGCCGGGAACGTAGTGACGGAACCGAAGGTGAACGCAGTGGTGACGACCTTCATGATACCGAGGAACGCGCCGCCGACGGCACCGCCGATGATCTGCGCAAGCCAGACCTTCTTGTTCTTCACGAGCATACCGAACAGCGTGGGCTCGATGATGGCGGACAGGGCGATCGATACGACACCGGTCATCGCGAAGCTCTTGAGCTTCTGGTCGCGGGCCTTGAGGAACACGCCGAAGGCGCAGCCGATAACGGCGAAGTTGCAGGCGAAGGTGAAGGGGCAGATGTAGTCGAAGCCGTTCTGAGCGATGTTGTTGATCATGATGGGGTTCACGGCCCAGTGGATGCCCATGGACACCAGCACGGACCAGCCGCCGCCAACCAGCACGCCGGCGAACACGGAGCTGCGCTCGATCAGCCAGTTGACCACGAAGGCGATGGCCTCACCAGCGTAGACGCCCAGGGGACCGATGACGAGCATGGTGAGCGGAACCATAACGATCAGGGAGATGGCGGGCAGCACGACGAGCTTGAGCATCTCGGAAACGTGCTCATCGAGCCACTTGTACAGGTACGAGTAGACCCAGACAGACAAGATGGCAGGGATAACCGTGGAGTTGTAGTTCATGAGAACCACGGGGATGCCGAAGAAGTCCGTCATGGCGCCGTTGCCCGCGTCGCCCATGAGGGCGATGAAGTCCGGGTAGAGCAGGCACGCGCCGAGCAGCGCCGACAGGTACGGGCTCGCGCCGAAGCGCTTGCCGGCGGAGAAGCCGAGCAGCACGGGCAGGAAGTAGAACACGCTCATGGCCAGGGTGTACAGGATGGTGTAGGTACCCGTGCCCTCAGCGATGATGCCGAGCTGGGCGGCCAGGATAACGAAGCCGCGCAGGATAACGAAGCCGGCCATGGCGGGCAGCAGCGGGGCAAAGATGCCGGAGATCGCGGAGAAGACCTGGCTGACGATGCTCTCGCCCTCGTCCTTGGTAGCAGCGGAGATTTCCACGCCCGAACCCTTGACCAGCGGCTCAAACTTCTCGTACAGCTTCGGGACCTCAGTGCCGATGAGAACCTGGTACTGACCGGCCTTGTTCAGCGTGTTCACAACGCCTTCGACTTCCTTGACCGCAGCGTCGTCGCAAGCCGCGTCGTCTTTGAGATTGAGGCGCAGGCGCGTCGCGCAGTGCGTCATGCCCGAGATGTTCTCGGGACCACCGACGGCGTCCAGAATCCCCTGAGCCATCGCGTTCCAGTCGCGTTTCATTGGTTACCTCCCCATTGCGCAGAAGAGCTCGCGGACAAGCTCGGCTGCCTTAATCGCGTCGTTTGCATCGATAACGGATTGGATCTTCTCCATGCTTACGGCCTCGATGGCGTCGTTGAGCAGATGGATCATCTGGTCGTTCTGTGCAGCCTCGCCGGCAGCGGGCTCGATGACCGGGAACGTGTCGAAGTAGATTGCGCTGTCGTAACCGTGCTTCTTCACGTAGTAGAGGAACTCGAGGGTCTTCACCGGCGTGGACGTACCAATCATAAGGCCATCGTCGAAGCGACCGTTGCCGTCGTTTAGGTGAATGCCGTAGAGCTTGCCCTCGCGGCCGAACAGGTCGGCGGCCATGGCAGGGTTCTCGTGCTTCATGAGCATGTGGCAGTAATCCAGCGTGACGCCCAGGTTCGGGCGGTCTGCAGCGTTGAGAATCATGCCGGTCATACCCAGGGAGTCGATGAACGCGTACGCGCGCTCCTCGTAGGGTTTGTACTCAATCGAGATCTTGAGGTCGGGCGCGTAGTCGCAAACCTTCTGGAATGCGGCTACGAGCTGGTCGAAGACGCGAGCGTAGGCGATCTGGAAGCTGTAGTCAAAGCCGTCGTGGCCGAGCCAGATGGTCACCGTGTTGCCACCGGCAGTGCGGCAGTAGTCGCACGCCTCGTAGCAGAGCTCAAGGGCTTCCGCGGCAAGGGCATCATCGGCATTGCCCAGGTCACCGTTGAGGAAGGCGTTGCGGAAGCGCAGCGCGCAGCCGTTCAGCTGCAGGTCGTGAGCTGCGAGCTTGGCGGCCATGTCCTCAGCCGTGACACCTGTGCAGTGCTCGGGGTAGTTGAGGTCGACGTGCGTGAGGCCCACGCTCTGGAACTCCGCGAACACGCGATCAAGATTCTTGTCGCCATCGCGAAAATAGGAGTTGATACGAGTTGCAAGCTTCATGCTTCTACGTCCTTTACCTTCGTCCTTGATCGTTTCTGCCCGTTCGAGCACCTGATCTATATCCGTAATTCGATAAGGGCCGCCGCCTGCGCGCCGGGGCTTACCCTGTGACATGTAGATTACTGCCACATAAGTTCATTTTCAATCAGTATTTTTCACTCTTTTTCTCATTGTGTCAGAGTTTTTCACCGTATAAAGCCATCTACCTTGTGGTTTTGCTGTTAATCAAGTTTGACCATTCTTGAAATTACCTGATTTTTTCTGAATTAATTTGCCGTTTATCGGTAAAAATCGACCGCTCACGGCTGACGGCGACGCAAGATGGAAGATACTTGCATGAGGAAAAGCACTGAATTCCCAGCGCCGATTCGAATGACGCGATTGGTGACGCGAGCGTCGACGGCCCGAATCTGCCGTCGGCCCCCACTAACCAAAAACGGCGCCGCTCACGCGACGCCGTCATATTCCCTGGTGCCCCCGGGCGGATTCGAAAACTCCCCCCCCCGCGGGGAAATTGGTGACGCGGGTGTCGACGGCGCTGAGCGCTCCGTGTTTTGGTATGTGGATATGGCAGCCATCAACCTTTCTCGGCATGTGAAACTCTAGGCACATATGAGCATACCTGAGCGACGCAACACATGCGCTCCATCTATCCCAACAAGCTCCAGCGGTACCCGCACTTCCCATTTCGTGTAGAAAAGGGCCTGTATATACTTCCCATTTCGTGTATTGAATCAGGTAACCACACTTCCCATTTCGTGTATACAGCAGCTAGATTGGGCAATCATGTCAGTATTCAGACGTACGGCCTACAATAAACTCCTCGATTGGAAAGCGAGCAATGGATCCCGAGCCATCATGCTCGAGGGGGCCCGCCGCGTTGGAAAAAGCACCCTTGCCCAAGAGTTTGCGCAGTCCAAATACAAATCCCACCTCGTGATCGACGAATCTGTTGCGAGTGAAAAAAGAAGACCGGAGACTCAACTGGTCTCCGGCCTCATTTCTAAAAAACGTCTCGTGGTTCTACTCGTGCTGTCGGGCTTCTACCAGCCTGCAGAAGTCGTTGACGCTCATGAGCCATTCCCTTTGCGCGGGCGTGTAGGTTTCGAACAGCGATGAGGGCACAACGAGGCTGAGCCTGTCCTTAGCCATAGCTCGTGTGTAATCCTCACTTACGGCGGGCTCAAGTGTTACAAGATGCTTGTCCTCGATTCTGTCAGCCTCATCAAGCACCTGACGCCAACGCTCCTTGATGGTTGTCTTGGCACCGAGCATCGTCAGTCGAGCGACAGGGAACTTGGGGTCGTGGTAATCGTCAATAGAGGGAAAGATGAAATCCGGCTTTGATTTGCCCTCGGTGTATTTCTGCGCCGAGTAGCGTATGCCCCTAGCATCGAATAGCATCGAGAGTTGATTCTCGAACGCCGTCCCCGCACGGGACTTGCGGCGCTGGAAGGCCGACATAGTGGTGCGCAGCACGCCATCAACATCAAGCGCCGAGCCAAGGTATGGCGCGAGGTCGCGCTCCAAGAGATGCCGCTCGAAGACGCGGAACAGCATCTCTTCGCGTTCGTAACAAGCGACCAAGCAGCCATCCGGGTCGCCCGTCCAATCGAGCTTTCCAAGGGTGGAAGCTGAGTAGGCTGAGAAGTCTGCCCCTTTGGGGAAGGACTCGCCGAATTTCTCGATCATACCGTCGAGGAAGTTCTCCGCTGCGATCGGCATGCTAACTTCGATGCCGATGGACTCCAAAATCCTTGCGGCGATCGACGTGATGCGCGTATCCTCCCGAGCAGAGGGCGTAAAACCCTTCTCGCCAACCCCGTCGAGCGCGAAGAGCCAGCGAACTTGAGATTCCGCCGTACTCCCCGCTCGGGCAAATAGGATTACGACCTCCTTGGCTTCGTGTAGGGCCAAAACCATGAGGTCGCCCGGACGGGCCATGCCCATGGCAGCATTATCGTTGTAGTAGAGCCTATACTCAGTTCTAGTTGGATGCTTCCTGCGGGCGTCGTACCAAGTGGTATAACCATGGTCGAATATAGGGTCTGCACCATCATCGAGATATGCGAAGGTAGTTCGCATCCCCTTTATGTCATCGTCTCCGAAAAGCGCGCGCAAAGGCCCCACGCCGTTGAATTCGTGCTGGTGGCTTTTATTGGCCCCCATGATGTCAACGCCCGCGAGGGTTTTCGCGACAGCACCGTCAAAATACGCGCCAAGTACTCCATAGTCCATCCTAGAACACCTCCATCATCAACTTCGCGACCGAGCGCACGACCGGCACGGTCACGGAGTTGCCGAACTGCCTGTATGCCTGAGTATCCGACACCGGGATGATGAACTCATCGGGAAATCCTTGCAGGCGCGCGCATTCGCGGGGAGTGAGTTTACGAGGGTTTTTTCCTTCCTGCCCGACCAGAATCTCGCTGCCATCCTTGTGGTACCGGGCGGAAAGCGTCCTTGTCGTGTCCTCTGGGCCGACCATCGAGTATCCAAAGCCGTGGCCCGCCGCCTCATGCTTTTCGCGGTAGGCGCGCAGATAGGCCCATAGCTTATCCGAAATGGTGTAGCGTTCGTTTGGTTGCTCTTCGAGGATTTCCCCTAGCGTATGTCCCGGTCCCGGCACCTCAAGGTCATCCCACGAGAAGGGAACTTCCTCCCTGAACCCCACGATGTAGATGCGCTCCCTGTGCTGGCACGTCCAGTTTTTTGAATCAAGCACTTTCCAGAAAATATGGTATCCAAGGTCCTCCTCAAGCGTCTGTCGTATGACCTTGAAGGTCTTCCCGCCGTCGTGACTCGTAAGGTTCTTAACGTTCTCAAGCAAGAAGGCCTTCGGGCGCTTGTCGCGTATGATGCGAGCGACCTCGAAAAAGAGGGTTCCCTGCGTTTTATCCTCAAAGCCGGTGGGTCTCCCCAAAGATTGCTTCTTCGAAACACCTGCAAGGGAGAATGGCTGACAAGGAAAGCCTGCGAGCAGGACATCGAAGTCCGGTATATCGTTTGATGCGACCTGACGGATGTCGCCCGCCGGGGTCTCTCCATAGTTCATCCGGTAGGTTTTCTGGGCGAACTTATCCCACTCGCAAGAGAAGACGCACCTACCGCCAAGCTCTTGGAACGGCATTCGTATACCGCCGATGCCCGCGAAGAGATCGCAGAAGGTAAAAGGCGCGTCGCTGCGCTCCCCTTGGTCAAATGGAGCCCCCGCATCGAGCGATGCGATAAAGGCGCATTCAGCCGCCGTTGGACTAGTATCCCCAGACTCCCAGCGCCGAACGGTGCGTTCGCCAGACGAGCCCATACCAAGGGCGGCGGCGAACTCCTTTTGGGTGAGGCCGAGGTCAATTCTCTTTTGCGCTATATCAGCTGCATTTAGTTGCATGGGACGCCTATCTTGGTTGAAAAACGGTCAAACTGTCCTGTATTTACCACAGCGTTAGTCTATCACCCCGAGCGGACATGTCTTCCCCTTGCTTCAGTCCGCCTCTAAACCCCGTAGCATCAACTGGGCTTTAGGGCTTGGACACTCTACCGGAGGGCTCTAGACGCAATTGGTGACGCGGGTGTCGACGGCCCGAATCCGCCGGCGGCCCCCGCAAACCAGAAACGGCGCCGCTCCCGCGACGCCGTCATATTCCCTGGTGCCCCCGGGCGGATTCGAACCGTCGACACCCGCTTTAGGAGGTCTTGTATTTCTATTTGAGCTGGTGTTTTATAATTTTATACAACTTCATATAACCGCATGTAAAACGGCATGTTTCAAGAATCGCGAGATATAGGCTTCAAAAACTTTCTACCCTAATTCTACCCAGATGCTCTTGCTTGGGTAGATTTTTGGGATTAGGCTAGGGGCAAGCCTTTAAGGGCTTGCCCCTAGCCTAATCCCAAGGAATCCCACCATGAGCACCAAACCACGAGTCGTCGGAAACGGCAGCGTATATCAAGTTAAAGAGGGGGTGTTCCAATACCGCTTCAACCTCGGCAAGGACCCCAAGACTGGCAAATACGCCTACTCATCCAAGAGAACACTGCACTGCGAAGGTGTGAGTAAACGCACACAACAGGCAATGCTCCGCAAAGCCTTGGAAGAATACAAGGAGGAGTTGAACTCCGGTGTCGTCCGTGACAACGGAAACCTCACCGTCGCAAAGTACGCCGAGAACTTCCACAGCCTAAGGGAAGAGGGCTTCAAGAAGTCACCGCTCGCCTATGCCCGTGAGGGCAACTATATTAGCCACATTCAAGAAATGTTCGGCCATATTCGACTTACTGACCTCCACCCTGACGATATACGGCACATCTACGCAAACGCCCGCAAAAAGGGAATGTCCGAAGCCGAGCTACACGGGACACATGTCAAACTGCGACAGATTCTCCAAGACGCCGTAGACAACGAGCTCATCCTTCGTAACCCATGCACGCCAATCAAGCTTCCCAAACCAACTTACAGGGAAAGAACTCCGCTTACGGCAGACGAGGCTTCACGATTTCTGTCTTGCCTCATGGATGAACCACTGTCGGCCAAGGCAACGGGCACCATGCTCTTGCTCCAATGTGGTCTCCGACGCGGCGAAATGCTCGGCTTGACTTGGGGCGACATCGATCTTGGGCAGCGCACGTTGAGCGTGTCGAAGCAGTTCACCAATGACAAGACTCTCCGACCGCCAAAATCGAAGATGAGCCGACGCACCATAGCAATCAACGACTCCCTGGCCTGCTATCTCAGCAAATGGAAGCTGGAACAGCGGGCGCAGCTCAACCGATACACTCTCGATCAGGACGACAAGACGCCTATCGTTAACGGCATAAAGGTCGTCACGATCGAGGATGACATATACGCCACAGTCGTCAACGTAGACGGCCACAACTTCGACCGATGGTTCCGCGACTTCTGCGTCGATAACGGCTTTGGGAGCTACAACAATATCACCAGAAGATTCCAGCGAAACGGCAAAGAGCACGTGAGGGGCACGGGATACAGTGGGCTCGTCCCCCACGCCCTGCGGCACACGCAAGCGACGCTCCTAATCGGAGAAGGCGCAGACGTGAAAACTGTCCAGGCAAGACTTGGACACGCATCTCCAAGTACGACGCTCTCCATCTACTCCCACGCCATCGAGGCAAACGACCGCAAGGCTGCAGAAACGTTTGGCGAGCTCATCTCAAAATAATGGAAAACTTAAAATAAGTACAGACTGTAACCTTGATAGGGTTACAGTCT
>ERZ1673695.971-NODE-971-length-34774-cov-14.455169_pt1 | contig 34774 bp, 34 predicted proteins | sample MGYA00580225_ERZ1673695 | MGnify/ENA primary metagenome ERZ1673695 (study PRJEB41218, sample SAMN15661739) | gut metagenome | host: Homo sapiens | place: Canada: London | collected 2015-08-20/2019-03-30 | study: EMG produced TPA metagenomics assembly of... | reverse complement strand
TTGGGATAGACACCTGGACGGCGCTGCTCGGCGGCTGATAATAACATAGAAGCCGATGCGATCCATGCACCGGCTTCTATTTATTGGAAGTTGATTTAATCAGATAATATCTGAACTGTACATCCACTACAGTGTTAGATAGATTTAAGGCAGTTTTGTTACATACAAATTATTATTCAAGCTTGTAAAATCATTTCCCTCTATGGCCATATGATATACTTTGTTTGCCACAATATCAGCAGCTCTAACTAGAGTTTTGGAGGCTGAATTACAAAACTCTAAATTTACACAATTTAAATCTGGAAAAATAGGGGGAAAATATTTTCCATAATCCCAATTGTATGTACCGCGCTTAAACTCTTGTTCTAATAATTCCTTTAGTTCATAACGCCCATTGGTCGCAGTGGTATGTTCATCAATAAAAAAGCGAATACATTTTACTTCCTGTGGATTGATGAATCCGTTTGAAATAAGATTTTCAAATTTTCTTTTTATGGAAATTTTATATGCATAGTCTAAATATCTCTGTTTATCTTTTTTGCTTTTGAATATTTGATCAAGAATGGATTTTTGATTAATAATTACTGCAAATTTTTGTTCTGCGTTTAAGGAACGGTATAATTTATTTTTACTTTTATTTGAAATTGTGCTAGCTTTAATTTCTTGGGAATATTGTATATTCTCTGATGCGCGAATTCTCTTTTCGGCAGCGGAATACTTTCTGGAGCATATTTCTTTTTGCTCTTTTGAAAGAAAAAGCAAGCCACCAAAAACATAAATATCATTATGTATTTTGTCAAATACACCTGATTCATCAGAATAGATAAATAAATCCATAAAATACTCCTAAAAAAAACCGCCTAAAAAAGGCGGCCTCGTGGTCGGCGACAGATTATGCCGCTTAAACGTTAATTCGATTACACGAGTATACAGCGTATTTCTACCTGCAGTATTATTATACGCAATATTTTATAAAAAATCAACAGTTTTTTTCTTCCGATCTTCAATCGCATACAGCATTGGGCGTCCCTTACGGACGCCCAAAACTTACCACACTATTTTAACATTTTCTTCTACCGTGTTGCCGTGTTCATCAACAACCATGAACGGGGAGTCCCAATCGCACGCATCTGCTTCTTCCATCACTTCAGGATCATAATTTTCTGGGTGTATTTTTCATATAATAAAAAGCCTTGTATCGCAGGGATTTTAACATATTGTTTATAAAATATAGTACAATTATCAATTAATCCGTATTTTGAAAAATCCTGGCAGGACGGAAGAACAGCCGGGCATCTGGTACATGCCGCAGCACACGGGGCAACATTTGTTACCCTTAGATTATTATTATCTTTTTGTGCGCAGCGTATTCATGCCCGGTATTTTTTTACGAAGGGAGAAACTTTTATGCACAATATTACAAAAATCTACGACGAAAAAATTGATCCTCTTAAATCCGTATACATACCAGAGTTGCGGCTGCTTATAATTAATCCTAATTATCATAATAAAGGGTGATGTGATGTGGAGAAGATTGATATTAGCTAACATACAGCTAACAAATTAAAATCAAAAATGCTTATAATAAAGGAAAAATATGTACATTAATATAGGAGTTTAGTTTCTTTTCATATAGCCACATAAGTTTTACCTCCGATCGTCATAAATTTTACTTGCTCCATGGCCAGGGATCGTCGATCCAATCCCATGTCGATTCGGAACCGGAGTAGGTTTCGGCGACCAGAGGGCCGTAGAGGGACTGATACGTGTCAAACATTACTTTCCGCTTATCCACGATGGAATTGAACAGTTTGATGGATTCTGTGCAATCCGGATGCGTGTCAAGGTAAAGCTTGAGATCTGCAAGCGCAAAATCAAGAGCCATAATCTCATATTTTAATTTTTCTTTATCCACAGTCGCAGCCCTCCTTTGTCACTTTCTTACGGATCGTGCATACATAGGGCTGGTTCAGATCCGCAAAGATCGTCCCCTGGGAAAGGCCCTCGCAGGCGGAATACAGTTTGCCGGGAACCTGCCACGGCACGGTAATCGTTGCGTATACTCTATTTTCACTGTCAGAAGATGCATTTATAATCGACGGGTCGTCAAGCGGCGTCGTCACGAAAGGAGAAGTGCATAAATCATTCATATCATAACCTCCATGTTAAAAATTCCTTCCTTTAACATAGTATGTGCTCATAAAAAGAACTGTCCCTGGATGCGAAAATTTAATAAATTTTACAGTTGAAAAGAAAATGGGAAAGCAGTATAATTTTTTTAATATAAAGAAAGGGTGTGTAATATGAGAAAAAGATTTCTATCTTTGACGATTGCGCTCGTTTTATGTACGGCAATGCTGACGCTTAATCTTTCGGCGCCGATCCTCGGCGCGGGGGCCGTCTCGGGCGAATCGTCGCATACGCAGGAGGAAATCGTATATGACGGACAGAATACAGGCGTTTTGCATACGAATATCAAGCTGCCGGCAAGCAGCGAATACGGACTTAATGTGATCGACGTCATAGAATTTGACCTTTCCAATCGGAATCTTACGGTAGAGGCCATTAACAGCGGAACGTATCTCAACAGTCAGAAAACCGTAACATCTGCTGTCGGCGATTTCAACGACGCGCACGACGGGAAGACCGTACTTGCAGCAACGAATGGAGATCTTTGGATGACGGCGGTACACAGCAATTCCGCGGTCAATACGGGCGGCACGTTTGCGGTTCCGCGGGGAATGCTGATTATCGACGGAGAAATCTGGAGCACGCCTCAGATCGGCAATGAAAATCTGGAGGCAACAAATGATGAGAAGGGAAGCACGACGCCTCCGAAATATGCGTTCGGCATGACGGCCGATTATCAGCCGATCGTAGGAATTCCGAACGCCAGCATCGTAATCCGGAACACTTCGCAGAATAAGACGGTGACGGCGGACGGACTCAACCGGCTGCCGGCGGACAATTCTTTAATCGTATACAATTACCGCGTCGCCAACAGCCGGGCGCTTGCCGACGCCTGTGAGGTTGAAATCGAACTGGACAGCGACGTTTTCCGCCATGGAGCCACGCTCAGCGGTACCGTGAAAGCGGTCTATCCCTCCGGGCAGGGCGGAACGGCGAAAATTTCCAGAAACAGGATCGTTCTGACGGCACGCGGCACCAGATTAAGCACGATTAATTCTTTCCGGGTGGGAGATCAAATTTCAATCGATTGTTCCATTACCAGCACAAGCAATCAAGAGCTCTGGCAGAACTGTGTACAGGCGGTAGGCGGACACATGCCGATCCTCATCAACGGAGCCGTCAGCACACAGTTTACCGGAACGGGAAGGTGGCCGTATACGCTGATCGGATATACGAATGAAGGAACGGTAATGATGACGACGGTGGATGGCAGACAGTCCAGCTACAGCGTCGGAATCCAGGAACGCCATCTTGCGGATTTTTGCAGGGAACTCGGATATAATTCGGTATTTTGGTTTGACGGCGGCGGTTCCACGACGCTGGTGACGGTGGAAGACGATGGAGAATATGTCGTCCGGAACAGCCCGAGCGACGGCTCCCCGAGAGCGGTCATTAATTCGATTGCAGTTTGCTGGAACGATACGCCAAGAGGAGCGCAGGGGGCTCTCGATTATATTATTGAGCCGGTATCGTTTAATCCGCTCAGTATGGATTTCCCCCAAGCAATGGCAGCTGCGTTTAATACTCCGAACGCCGCGTCCGCCTCGTTCCAGGAGGGAAACGTACTCCGCCTGACGTCTGTTACGAATACGAATGACGCATATATCAGTTTCGATTTTTCCACTGCCGAGAAAAAGGTGAACACGTCGGAATACAAATATATCGTGCTGCGCCTGCGGACGCCTGAGACTGTAAGATCGGGCGTGTTCCAAATGTTTTTGTGTGCAGGCGGCATTACGGCTCCCAATCCGAGTTATACGAAGAATTTTCAGATGACAAGGGACGGAGAATATCATACTTATATCCTGGATCTGACGAATCAGAGCGGATGGAGCGGAAATCTAAATTCTATCCGGCTTGACTTCTTTGACGGCAATTCCAATGCCGGCGATTATGTTGAGATCAGCCAGTTTGGCTTTGCAAAAACGGCTGCGGAGGCGGAAATGCTTAAGGCAAGCTATGAGAGCGGAAATACGCATCAGTGGGATGAAGGCATCGTTACAACGGAGCCGGGATATGGCAAGGAAGGCGTTAAGACTTACACCTGCACGCACTGCGGAGCCACAAAAACAGAAGCCGTTCCGGCGCTGCCGGGCTTGCTGGGCGACGTCAACGGCGACGGGATGATCAATGGCGTTGACAGCGGTCTGCTTCTGCAGTATCTGGCGGAGTGGGAAGTAGAAATCGATCAGACTGCGGCGGACGTCAACGGCGACGGGATGATCAATGGCATTGACAGCGGTCTGCTTCTGCAGTATCTGGCAGAATGGTTTGAAGAATTTCCTGCCGCTTGATTGCAGAACAAAAAAAGCTCAAATTTTATCCCCAAGCGGTTCAAGTAAACCGCTTGGGGATTTTTATACGCGAAGAGCAGGGAAAAAGCTCGTGCTCTTTTAATGACGCTCGCCCTCGCAGCTAAACGTCTCGCAGTATCGCGCGGAAAACGATGGCGCCTCACCGGCGCAGTATAAATGAGAAATATCTCCAAACGATGCGCAGCGAAAAATCGCCTTTCCTTTTTCCCGCTCCTCCGTGTTCAGTGTCGTAACGGAGCTCGGCGCCGCGGCGAAGCCGTGCGTCAGCGCAACAGGAGAAATATGCAGAAGATGAGAAAGCAAATAACATTCTAGCCCGAAATGGCAGAAAAAAACAATCGTATCACGATTTGCCGATAAAACATCATAAATTTTGCCGTCCCTTTTATAGCCATGCGATTCAAGAAGGTGGTCCAGTCCGTTCGTTACATGTCGGTAATACGTTCCGATCTCTGCCTCCTGCATAAAAGCAACCTTTTCCCACTTGACCGGATCGTACAGCTCCTCTATTTCAGAATAAAATCCCGGAAGAAAATCCCATGAAAGGTGCGGCGCATCAAGATATGGAAGCTTTACGGGATACGAAAATTCCCGAAGCCAGTCGAGCGTTTCCGCTTTTCTTCCCATGCGTTTCAGCGTATAGGAGGCGGTATCCTGCGCCCGTCCCAGCGGCGAAACGTAAAATGCCGCAATTTCCATACGGCACAGGCGGTCGGCCAGCAGCTCCGCTTCTCTGCGGCCCTTCTCGGTAAGGGAATCTATGGAATAATCGGGATCCGCGTGGCGTATGATCAGCAATTTCATATTTTTATACTCTCCTGTCCCTGTAAAAATTAAATCACTTTTTGATTATAACATAGAATGCGTAAAATGGTGTATTTTTCCAGCGTCTATTTCCCGGGGAATAGACGCTGGATTTGACAAGGGAGACAGCAAAAGAGTAGAATCAAAAGCATAAAAGAGGGGAGGTGATCGGTATGAAACATTTCCAGGGGAGAGGAGGTGTGACGATTGGAAAAACAAACGCAGAGCGAAGTGACGCGCAGCATCGATAACAGATTCGGAAGCATCAGCAAAACTGATCGCAGCAATATAGAAGTAAATATTATCCGTTGGAATAACGGACGTAAGAAGCTTGACATCAGAGTGTGGTCCTCCGACGGGAAATGTCCTAAGAAAGGCGTAACATTCAGCAGGGAAGAGTATTACCAGCTGATCCGAATCTTAACTGCAATTGATCCCCTGCTGATTGACAGCGGAAAGGCCGCCCGGACAGAACCCGAGAGCCGCCAGAAAGAACGCGCCGCCGCTGCTGAAGAGCAGCTGGCAGGATATCGGAGTACAATGGAAGCAGCATTTGCAGAAGAAGACGATTATGTCGAGCTGGACGGCGATGCAGAGCCGTCCGGCTCCGAAGAATCACAGCTGGAAAAGAATGTGCCGGAGACAGCCGAAGCGTCCGCAGCGGCTTCCTGAGCAGGCTCTGTTTAAAATGCCCGCAGAAAAGCCGGCTGGTTTTAAGCCGGCTTTTTATGCTTCATATTCGAAAAAATTTTCATTACAATATTTTAAATATCGCCGCAGGCGCCGGCCCGATATATCACATTGATTTTTTTTACTCTTTTTAGTAAAATATATAAGATAGAAATATGATTTACGGAGGCTGGAAGATGTTTGCATATAAAGGACCGATTGTTACAATCGTAATGGATGGAGTAGGGCTGCGGAGCAGTGAGGAAGGCAATGCCGTAAAGCTTGCCTATACGCCTGTATTGGACGGGCTGTTTCAAAATTATCAGTATACCTCACTGAAAGCGCACGGTACTGCAGTCGGACTCCCCTCCGATGACGATATGGGGAATTCCGAGGTTGGGCATAATGCGATCGGTGCCGGGGCGGTATACAGCCAGGGCGCTAAGCTGGTCAATGAATCCATTGAGTCCGGTGACATGTTTCGGGCAAAGGGATGGACGGAAATCGTAAGGAATGTCAAAGAGAACCGTTCCGTCCTGCATTTTATCGGACTTTTTTCGGACGGAAATGTACATTCTCATATCGATCATTTGAAGGCGATGATCCGGCAGGCCAAGAAAGAGGGGATCGCCAAGGTTCGTGTCCATATTTTATTGGACGGAAGGGACGTCGGAGAAACCTCGGCGCTGGATTATGTGCTGCCTTTTGAAGCGTTTCTGGACGAGCTGCGCGACAATACATTCGACGTGAGGATTGCAAGCGGCGGCGGCAGAATGAATATTACTATGGACCGCTACGAAGCAGACTGGTCGATGGTTGAACGCGGCTGGAATACGCATGTGCTGGGAGAGGGACGCCGTTTTTCCTCTGCGGAAGAGGCGATAGAAACCTATCGAAGGGAAACGGGCTGCATCGACCAGGATCTGCCGCCGTTTGTGATTGCGGATGAAAATGGCCCCGTAGGAAAAATCCATGACGGCGATTCCGTCATTTTCTTCAATTTCCGCGGAGACCGCGCTCTGGAAATCAGCCGCGCCTTTGAAGACAAAACACTTTGTACCTTTGACCGGAAATATCTGCCGAAGGTATGCTATGCCGGAATGCTGCAATATGACGGAGACCTGAATATTCCGTCGCGTTTTCTGGTCGAACCGCCCGCGATTCACAACACGATGGGAGAGCTTCTGGCGAAAAACGGAATCACTCAGCTGGCGATTGCGGAAACGCAGAAATTCGGCCATGTAACGTATTTCTGGAATGGCAATAAAAGCGGAAAGTTTGATGAAAAGCTTGAAACGTATATAGAAATCAAGTCCGATGTCGTGCCGTTTGAACAGAGACCCTGGATGAAGGCGGCCGAGGTTACGGACGCGCTGATCGAATCGCTCAAAACGGGAAAGTACCGATATGCGCGAGTCAATTTTGCCAACGGAGACATGGTGGGGCATACCGGAAATCTGGCCGCCGCGAGAATCGCAGTCGAAACGGTCGACCTTTGCCTTTCCAGGATTCTTCCCGTAATTGACGAGCTGGGCGGTATGGCGATTATTACGGCGGATCACGGCAATGCGGACGAAATGTATGAGACGAAGAAAGGAAAAGTCGTATATAACGCGGAAGGCAAACCAAAGGCGAAAACGGCGCATACGCTGAATCCTGTTCCCTGCATTTTCTACGACAATACGGAGAACCGCGGAAAATATAAAGTGAAGGACGGCAAATTCGGCCTTTCCAACATAGCAGCTTCCGCTGTTTATCTGCTGGATTTGAAAAAGCCTGCCGGCTGGGACGAAAGCATAATCGAATAAAATGAACCTTTCTTGATGTTTTACGAAGATTCGTGTAAAATGGCACCGTAGTTGGGAGGTTGTCCGATGCCAGGCGGCGATAGGAATCAAAAGGAAGAGCCGGAGCAAAAGCTTCCGGAGGCTGAAAACGACGTGCAGAGTACGCAGGACGTAGAAGACGATATGTCTGATCTGTTCGAAGACAGCGATAACATGATGATTACCGATGAAGCGATTGCGGTAATGGCCGGAGTTGCTGCCTCGGAGGTCAAGGGTGTCGCCAGCATGAGCGGCGGCTTTGCCGGCGGGATTGCCGAAGTATTCGGACGCAGAAATCTTTCCAAGGGCGTAAAGGTTGTTACCAAAAACGATGTGACAACAGTCGATTTATACGTCATTGTGAAATATGGCTACCGAATTCCCGACCTTGCCTATGAAATACAGGAAAATGTAAAGGCTACGATCGAATCGCTGTCCGGAATTTCCGTAGATGCTGTGAATATTCACATACAGGGCGTAGATTACAGCGAAAGCGAAAGCATAATAAATGAAAGCGAGAGTGATAAGGAATGAATATATTTTACAGGATACTGGTCGCCGTCTATGCCTTTATATCGACGATTCTCTGTGGAATTATAATGCTTTCCCCGTTTTCGGACAAAACGATCATGGCGGCGGTGCTGGATTATATCGATGTGACGTTTTACCGTTCCAATCAGTACGACGCGATGCTCTTTGTATTTGGAATCGTTTTCCTGGCGCTGAACGTTGCCGTTCTGACCTCGGGGATTAAAGGAAAACGGTCGAACAGCTATTATTGCACAAACAACGAAACGGGAATGATCCGTATTTCTGCAAATTCCATAGAAAATATCGCTCTTGGCCTGTCTAAACGCTTCAATGGCGTTAAGGATGCAAAATCAAAAGTAAAATTCACGAAACGCGGCGTAGAGATCAACGTACGTTTGTCTGTGTTTCCTGACGTGCATGTCCCAAATCTCTGCAAAAGCGTACAGGAAAGAATTAAAGAGTCGGTAGAAAGTACGATGGAAATAGGTGTCGCTTTGGTCGACGTAAGCGTAGACGGAGTATATGCTGCCACGAAAACGGAGGAATAAGGTATGCTGAGAAGAATATACAAATTTTACAGACAGCATTTTTATGCAATCAACGGAGCACTGATCGGTTTGGTCATCGGATTTTCCTTTGTGAAGCTGGGGATTCTTCAGACGCTTTTTATAGCCCTTTGTGTGATCGCTGGTTTTTTGCTTGGGAAGCAGCTGCAGAAGGACAAAATGTTCCTGAAAAATCTTCTGGATAAAATCTTGCCGCCGGGATCTTACAGATAACGAAATGCTTTTAGGAGAACCGAAATTATGAGCAGACGCGATTCGAGAGAAGCGGCAGTAAAAATTATTTTTCAGAATATGTTCACTGACAGCCGGCTTGGCGTTGCGGGCTCCGGCACCGCCGCTGCCGAAAAGATCTGCGCACCGGACTGCGCGCAGATGATCGAGGCATATTTTGAATGCGCGCCGGAAGAAGATTGCGGCGAACTGGATAAAGTATATATCAGCAGCATTTTAGAGGGCGTTATGAAAGAGGCGCCGTCGATCGATCAATATATTGTTAAGAATTCAAAGGATTGGACAATCGACAGGATGTCGCGCATTGATTTGGCGATCATGAGAGTAGCCATCTTTGAAATCCTGTATCGGGAAGATATTCCGGCAAGCGTTTCGATCAACGAAGCTGTAGAACTGGCGAAAAAATACAGCCACGAAGACGCAGGAAGCTTTATAAACGGTATTTTGGGGAGTATTTACAGTGAATCGCGTGCCTGATGCCAAACAAGCTCTTACGGTGTCGAATGTCAATCAATATATAAAGGCTCTCATTACATCCGATTATAATTTGTCAGGGATTTGTGTCAGTGGAGAGCTCTCTAATTTTAAAAAATACAGCTCTGGTCATGCGTATTTCAGTCTGAAGGACGCCGGGGGAGTGCTCAAATGTGTGATGTTTTCCAGCCGTATCGCAACGGGCCTGAAATTCATTCCGAGCGACGGAATGCGCGTGCTGGCCTATGGCAGCATTTCCGTATACGAACGGGACGGCGTTTATCAGCTTTATACGGAACGGATGCAGCCCGACGGCGTAGGAACTCTGTACATGGCGTATGAAGCTCTTAAGAGCAGGCTGGCAGAGGAGGGACTGTTTGATCCTGCAAAAAAACGCCCGATTCCGAAGCTTCCCTCGTGCGTCGGTGTCGTTACTTCTGCATCAGGCGCTGTAATCCGGGATATTCAAAACGTGATCGAAAGACGTTTCCCAACAATGAATCTGAAGCTGTTCCCCGTATCTGTGCAGGGGGAGAATGCATCTCCGGAAATCGTACGTGCCCTTCAATATATCAGCAGGACGAAATGCTGTGATGTAGTCATTGTGGGCCGCGGCGGCGGTTCTATCGAGGATTTGTGGGCATTCAATGAGGAGGCTACCGTCCGCGCCGTCGCAGCCTGCGGCGTGCCTGTAATCTCTGCCGTGGGTCATGAGACGGATTATACGCTGACTGATTTCGCCGCCGATTTGCGGGCGCCGACGCCTTCCGCAGCGGCGGAGCTGGCAGTTCCGGTTCTTCAGGAGCTGCGCGAGCGGGTGGAAGGCTACAGAAGAAAAATTGCCTCCATTCCCCTTACTAACTGCCATATCAAGCAGATGGAGCTGGACCGTCTGAAAAGCAGCCGCCCTCTGGCAAAACCTTTTGAACGGATCGAAAATGAGAGTATTTCGCTGGATCGGGACTATGCACACGCAGAAGAGCAAATAAGCCGCAGGATTCTGGAAAATCAGGAAAGAATTACAAGCCTTTCCTCACATCTGTCGGCGCTGGATCCGAATGCCGTCCTGAAACGCGGCTACAGCATCGTCTACAAAGAAAACGGAACGGCCGTTACGGAAGCAAGCCAGGTCGCGGAGGGCGAACGGATCGGGATACAGACTGCAAATGGACGCTTCGCCGCGATCCGAGAGAACATAGAAGCATAAGGAGGCGGAACGAATGGAAAAAGAAATGACCTTTGAAGAAGCCAGAGAAAAGATCGAGCAAATGATACAGAATATGGAAGCGGGAAATCTGCCTTTGGAGGAATCCATAACACAGTTTGAAAAAGCTGCCGAACTCGTCAAATATTGTCAGGCGAAGCTGGACGGTTATCGAAAAAAAATTGAAACAATTACAATGGAAGCGGATGATCAGCATGAATAACAGGTTTTCAGATGTCCTGCATCAAAAGGCGGATTTGGTAAACGCCTATCTGGACAGTAAAGTCAGTCAAAAGGACAATCTGCAGGGAATCGTATACGAGGCGATGCGCTACAGTCTTCTTGCCGGCGGCAAACGAATCCGCCCTGTACTGGCGCTTGCTGCGGGACAGGTATTGGGGGAGCAAGAGGCGTGTATTTTGCCTTTTGCCTGCGCCATTGAAATGATACATACCTATTCGCTGATCCATGACGACCTGCCGGCCATGGACGACGATGATTACCGGAGAGGCCGATATTCCTGCCATAAGAAGTTTGGAGAGGCCACGGCCATTCTTGCCGGGGATGCGCTGCTGACGATGGCGTTTGAAATCGCGGCGGAAGGAGCGTTGGCACTGGAAAATCCGAAGCGCGGCTTGAGGGCGATCCGCCATATCGCGCTCAGCGCAGGAACGGAGGGCATGATCGGCGGACAAATCGTGGATCTGGACGCGGAAACGCGTGCTATTTCTGAAAGCGAGCTGCGTTATCTCTGCGAAAGGAAAACGGGAGCGCTGCTTCGGGCTCCTGTTCTTGCGGCAGCCGCCGTCGCCGGCGCAGAAGAGACGAGGTCTGCAGCGCTGCTGCTGGAATATGCGGATACGATCGGCCTTGCCTTCCAGATCAAAGACGATATTCTGGACGTTGAAGGCGATATCAGTGTTTTGGGAAAAGCGACAGGCAGTGATGCAAAAGACGGAAAGACGACTTTTGTAACGCTTTACGGAATACAGCGGAGCAAAACGCTTCTGGAAGATCTTACGAACCGGGCGCTTGCCGCCTGCGACCGGCTTATCAGCCTGCAAGCGAGCGCTCAGGCGCAGGACGCGTGCGTCTTTTTGAAAGAGCTTGCATTATTTCTTTTGGAGCGAACGTATTAATGCTGGAACGGATTCATTCTCCGGAAGACCTTAAAAAACTCACGCAAAAAGAAAAAAAACTGCTCGCAGAAGAAATCCGAAGCCGTCTTGTTTCCGTCATTTTAAAAAATGGCGGACATCTGGCCTCAAATCTCGGTGTGACCGAGCTGACGATTGCGCTTTACAGTGTTTTGGATCCCTTCCGTGATAAAGTCATTTGGGACGTCGGACACCAGTCCTATGTGCATAAAATTTTAACAGGAAGAAACGCAGAATTCGACACGCTCCGGGAATTGGATGGAATCAGCGGATTCCCAAAGCGGGAGGAAAGTGAAGCGGACTGCTTCGATACGGGACACAGCTCCACTTCCGTATCCGCAGCAGTCGGCATGGCGCGCGCGCGGGATATAAAAGGAGAGCAGTATCGGGTGGCCGCTGTAATTGGAGACGGCGCATTCACAAACGGCATGGTCTATGAGGCCTTGAACGATGCGGGAAGAATGTTCAGCAGCGTCGTATTCATATTGAATGACAACGGCATGTCGATTTCTCGAAATGTCGGCGGTATTTCAAAATATCTTGGAAAAATACGCACTGGTAAATCCTACATCAGAATTAAGAAAAACGTGAAACGGATTATCGGAAAAATCCCGCTGATCGGAAATTTTCTCGTTCGCAAAATCCAGCTCTTGAAAGCGGCCTTCCGTCTGCTTGCCATCCCCGGAGAATGGTTTGAAGCGCTTGGCGTCAAATATATCGGACCGGTCGATGGGCACAATATTCCGGAAATAGAAAAGGCTCTCAACAAAGCGTTTTATATGAATTGCCCCGTGCTGCTGCACGTGATTACGAAAAAAGGACATGGCTATGCAAACGCCGAAGCAAACCCAAGCTTTTACCACGGTGTGTCTGCGCGTTCGGATCAGGCGGGAAAGGGACAAAGCTACTCCGCAGTGATGGCGGAGGAGCTGAGCCTATTGGCAGAACAGGATCCCGACATTGTAGCCGTCACGGCGGCGATGCCTTCCGGGACGGGCCTGGAATCATTCGGAAAACGCTATCCGGGACGCTTTTTCGACGTCGGGATTGCAGAAGAGCATGCGGTGACAATGGCCGCTGGAATGGCCGCGGCAGGAATCAAACCGTACGTGGCAATCTATTCGACCTTTATGCAAAGAGCCTATGATCAGCTGCTGCATGACTGCGCGCTCCAGAAGCTGCGCGTTGTGATTGTATTGGACCGGGCGGGAATCTCGGGACGAGACGGGAGAACGCATCACGGGGTTTATGATATCGCATATTTGAATTCCATCCCGAATTTATCTGTTTGTGCGCCATGCTGTGCCGAGGAGCTGCGCGAGATGCTGCGGATTTCCGCTGGTTCTTTTCCGGCGGGCCCCTTTGTAATCCGCTATCCGGCGCAGGACCGTTTCTCCGGAGATTTGCAGGCGGTTCTTAGGAATCCCGTAATTTACGGAAAGGGCGCGGTATTATTTGAAACGCAGGTGAATACGGCGCAGGCCAACGTTCTGATTGTTTCTCTGGGCCAGATCACGGATCAATGCATCCGTGCCGCGCAGCTTGTCAGAAAACAGTGTAACGTAACGATTTTTCATGCTCGATTTCTGAAGCCGCTTGATGAAGCAGGAATTTTAAAGTGTATTGCGGATCGGAAGCCGGATGCGATTTATTCTGCGGAGGACGGCGTGACGGATGCGGGCTTTGGTTCCCGCATTGCAATGCTTTTAGAATCCCAAGGCATCGCTTTGCATTTTGAGGCGATCGGCGTCCCTGCGGAGCCGCTGGATCATGGAAGCGTAGCGGAATTATATCAAAAGGCCGGAATAGATCCTGAGGGGATCGCGGCGCGGATCCTGCGCGGCACAGAGCTTTTGCGGAAAGAGCAGAGGGTATGAGACTAGATCTGTATCTTGCACAGCAGCATCTTTACGACAGCAGAGTCCGTGCGGTCCGTGCGGTAAAAGAGGGCTGCGTCCGGGTGAATGGAAAAATCATTACAAAGCCGTCTTACGAAATTTGCCTGGAATCGGATACGGTTGCCTGTGACGCGGATCCGGTGCCATATGTTGGCAGAGGCGCATTGAAGCTAGCGTATGTATTGGATAAATATACAATAAATGTGCATAATATGACCGCAATCGATATCGGAGCTTCTACGGGAGGCTTCGCGGATGTATTGCTGCAAAGCGGCGCTTCTCACGTTGCGTGTGTCGACGTTGGGCACGGACAGCTTGCAGAAAAAATACGGCAGGATGTCAGAACGGCGGTTTATGAGGATACGGATATTCGAGACTTCAAAATCGGAGAGGGAACATACGATATTGCCTGCGCGGACGTATCCTTTATCTCGATTCGGCTCATTATTCCGCATATTTACAGACTCCTGAAAGAAGGCGGCACTGCGGTCTGCCTCATAAAGCCGCAGTTTGAGGTCGGAAGGAAAAACTTAAATAAAAAAGGAATCGTCAAAGATTCTGAGACAGCACGAAGAGCGGCAGAGGAAACGGCAGAGTTCATTGCACGCTCAGGCTTTGCCGTGACGGGCATATGTCCTTCCCCGATAAAAGGGGGCGATGGGAATACGGAATATTTCTGCGTCTGTAGACGAACCTTGAAAATTGATGTATAATGCATGCATAAAATGTTTTTCGGCGGTGCGTCATGACAGTTGGTCTTTTATACAATAAAAATAAAAAAGAAAGCGTTCACTATGTAAAGCTTCTGACCGAAGCGATTGTGGAAATCAGCAGACGGGAATCGGCAGGAAGAGAGATCTGGAACGTGATCGACAGCGCGGATTATCGCCAGGATTCCGCCGCGGCTTCCGCTGACCTTCTGATCAGCATCGGAGGAGACGGAACCTTTTTGAAAACCGCCGCAATTGCAATTCTCCGCGATCTCCCCGTACTCGGTTTTCATCTGGGAACGCTCGGTCTGCTGACGGAATTTGAGAAAAATGATCTGGAGAAGACTGTACTGCGCCTTGTGAAGGGCGAATATGTCATTGAAGAAAGAATGACGCTTCGCATTACAGTAGATGACGGAGAGAAAAACGTTTTTGACAAATCGGCGATCAACGATTGCGTCCTTTCGCGCGGAACGCTTTCCAAGGTTGCATATATTGACTTATACATCAACGGAGCGTTTGTGGATACCTATCCTTGCGACGGAATTATCGTTTCCACTCAGACCGGATCTACGGCATATTCGCTTTCCGCCGGAGGGCCGATTGTGGAACCGGGGAATGATGTGATCGTGATCACGCCAATTTGCGCGCATTATACGGACGGTCGTTCCATTATCGCCAGAAGCACGAGTAAGATAGAAATGTGCCTTTGCAGGCCGCACCGCCAGATGTATGTCACGGCCGACGGTTATGCAAGCATGCAAATTGCCCCTGACGCAAAAGTAATATGCGAAAGAGGAGCGGACAAGCTCCGGATCATCCGGATCGATCCGCCTAACTTCTACGAGGCGCTTCGAAGAAAGACTTCGGAAAGGAGAGCGCGGATTCACAATGAAGAATAAGAGGCAGGGCGCGATCTTGGAGATCATAGCGTCTGGAGAAATTGAGACACAGGAGGAGCTGATTGAACGGTTGGCCGAGAGAGGCTTTCATGTCACGCAGGCAACCGTTTCCCGCGACATCAAGGAGCTGAAGCTTGTGAAGGTTGCTGCGAAAAGCCGTAAAACAAAATACGCACCGCTTGCAGGACAGGCTCTTACGATTCCCGAGCAGCTTATGCCCGTCTTTACACACGGTTTTGTTTCTGCTGATTCTGTGAACAATCTGGTATTGATCAAGACGCTGCCGGGAATGGCTCAGGCTGTCGCTTCCGCAATCGATTCCCTGAAGCTGTCCGAAACGCTCGGAACCATTGCGGGTGACGATGCGCTTTTGATTGTATGCCGTACGGATGCCTGTGCAGAAGACGTAGTCCTGACGCTGAAGGGGTTCGCAAAATGATAATCGGGAGGTGAACCTGATGCTGATGCAGCTGCGCATCCGGAATATCGCGCTGATCGATGAATTAACCGTAGATTTTACGGATGGAATGAATTGTCTGACCGGAGAAACCGGCGCTGGAAAATCGATTCTGATTGATTCCATCCAATGTATGCTTGGCTTCAGGACTTCGAAGGAGCTGATTCGAACGGGCTGTGAATCGGCCTATACGGAGGGTGTGTTTTTCATAGACGATCCTGAAGTATCATCTTTTTTAAGTGAAATCGGAATGGAAGAGGAAGAGGATCATACGCTGATTCTGCAAAGAGAGCTTTCTGCATCAGGAAGAAACGTATGCCGAATCAACGGCAGGCTCGCCGCCGTATCTACCTTGCGGCAGCTGGGAACCCTTTTGATTGATATTCACGGGCAGAACGAAAACCAATCTTTGGCAAAAGCTGAAACGCATGTCAAGCTTTTGGATGCATATGGCGGTACGGAAATTGAAGCCTTAAAGCACACCTATCACATTGATTTAAAAGAATTCAAGGAACGATATCGTTCCCTGGAAAAGTATTCCGGAGATCCGAAGGAGCGCGAACGCCTTGCAGATCTCTATACCTATCAGATCGAAGAAATCGAAGGAGCCGGTCTTTCCGTAGGGGAGGATGAGGCGCTGAATGAGAAACGGGCCGTGCTCGCAAACAGTGAAAAAATTACGGAAGCCCTGGAAGCCTCCAGAATGATTTTGAACGGCGGGGAATTTGGAAGCGATCCTTCCGTATCGGATCAACTGGGCGCCGTCAGATCTTATTTGTCAACGATTGCCGGATATGCCGGCGAATATCAGGAGCTTTTATCTCGGATCGATGAAGTTTCGTATTTGCTTGAAGACATTGCGGCAGATCTGCGTACCTGTGCGGACGGTGTCACCTTTGATAAAAACGAGCTGGAAGAAACGCAGGAGCGTATTCATACCATTGATAAACTGAAGCGGAAATACGGCTCCACCATAGAAGAAATCCTTCAATATGCCGCCGATACGCAGAAACTGCTGGACGAGCTGCTTGCAGGGGAGGAAACGGTCAACAAAATTCTCAAACAGCTTGCGGAACGAAACGAAGCGCTGCACGCTTTGTGTGAGGATTTGAATTTTACTCGCGTAAAAGCGGCAAAACGACTCAGCGAGCAGGTTATGGCGGAGCTGGAAAGCCTGGAAATGAATCAGGCGAAATTTTCGGCCGAAATTCTTTTTCATGATGAAAAAGATAAAAATGGGTATTATAATTATACGAAGGAAGGCTTGGATACCGTGGAATTTTTAATTTCCGCGAATCCCGGAGAACCGCTGAAGCCGCTCGCAAAAATCGCTTCCGGAGGCGAGCTTTCCCGGATTATGCTTGCAATCAAGACGATTCTTGCAGATGCCGATCGAATTTCCACTTTGATTTTCGACGAAATCGACACGGGTATCAGCGGAAAGGCGGCCAAAAGCGTAGCGCAGAAGCTGAAATCAATTTCCAAAAATCACCAGGTAATTTGTGTCACGCATCATGCGCAAATTGCGGCGGCAGCAGATCATAATATATATATTCGGAAAAGCTTTGACGGAACTTCTACGCATACGACAGTCGAAACGCTCGACGAAGAAGCGAAAATCCGCGAGATTTCACGGCTTTTAGACGGAGATGCTGAATCGGAAATCACGGCGGTGCATGCAAGAGAACTCGTTGCCAAATTCCGGACTAATTGAATTTTGTAACAGTATATAAAAACAGCTTTGCGGACAACTTACAATACAGAGCGTGCGGCGGAAAAGCGCGCTGCATTCTCAAAATTTTGTAAGGGAGGTCAAATCATGAAAACACCTCAAAAGATCAGGGCTGTTGTAATTATTTTTCTTGCTGTATGCCTTTTCGGCAATTCCGGTGTTACTGCGCAGAGCAGCCGCGCCGGCAGCGGTGATAAGCCTTTATATGTGGTGGTTTGCGGTACACCCGTCGGAATCAGGCTGAAGTCCCACGGCGTCATCATAACGGGATTTATGGGCTTTATGACGGATGACAATTCGTATGCTTCTCCTGCAAAAGATTCCGGGTTCTCGGAAGGTGACAGAATAGTAGCGATTAACGGGATTCCTGTTAATTCGGTGGACGATATGCAGGCGGTGCTTGACAAGCTCAGCACGTCTTCTGCAAAAGTAACGATAGAAAACAGCGAAGGACGGTCGGAAAAAACGATTCGGCTTTGCCGTGATAGTGAAACGAAACATTATAGGATGGGTATCTGGGCAAAGGATACGGCCGCCGGGATTGGTACTTTGACATTTTACAGTGAAGAATGTCACATGTACGGCGCGTTGGGCCATGCAATCACGGATAACGGCACCAAGTATGAGATATCCGGCGGTTCGCTTCAAAAAGCGGAAATTACAGGCATAAAAAAAGGCGTTGCCGGCACACCTGGAGAACTGAGGGGCTATTTTAATGAATCCAGCGATGTGATCGGAAACGTATCCGTAAACTGCGAAACGGGCATTTACGGATCCCTTGAAGAAGGAACGTTCCTTGACGCTTCTACAGAATTCTGCAGACTTGCTGTTGCAAACAACTCGGAAATCCATAAGGGAAGCGCTTATATTATGACTTCTGCCATCGACGGAAAGCTGACGCAATATGATATCGAAATTACGCAGATCAACAAAGGCAGCAGCGACGGAACCAAAAGCTTTAATATCAAAATCGTAGATAAAAGGCTTTTAAGCGTAACGGGCGGAATCGTACAGGGGATGTCCGGAAGCCCGATCATACAAGACGGAAAATTCGCCGGAGCGGTAACGCATGTTATGATCAATGATCCTCAGATTGGCTACGGAATATTTGCAATGTCGATGATTGATACGATGTATAACAGTATGACAAGCGATATGCATGAAAATGCGGGAATAATAAAAGAAGCGGCCTGACGCCGCTTCTTTTTCTTCTGGTGCTACTGATCTAAACCGGAATTTACATATGCGTCATCAGCTACTGCCGCTCCGGAAGGGATTGAAACGCTTTCCAGCTTTGTACATCCGTTGAAGGCACGACTGCCAACAGAAGTAATTGTCCCGCGGAATATGACTTCCGAAAGATTTGTGCAACCGGAAAAGGCATAATCCGGAATGACGGTTACGGAAGCCGGCAGTGTGATCTGCTCGATACCGGCAGATTCAAAGGCGCCGCCGACAATGGATCGGATGGAAGAAGAAAGTGCAATGTTCTGTGATACGGGAGTAACCTTCAGAAGAATTCCATCTCCCACAATGAATTCGCTGTCCGTATTATAATGGAACCAATTCGTATTGGTGAACGCAAATTCACCGATGGAAGAAACGGAAGACGGAATGTTAATTTCCGCCAGCTCATAACAATCGTAAAACGCATATTTCCCGATCGATGTAAGATTAGACGGAAGTACGATTGCGGCCAAAGAGCTGCAGCCGTAGAAGGTATAATCTTTAATTTCCGTAATATTATTGGGGATATTAATAACCTTCAGATTTTTACAACCATAGAAAGCCTTTTCTCCAATATTTGTAACAGTATCCGAGATAAAGATGGTTTCCAGATTTTCACAGAAATAAAACGCGTAATCTCCTATAGAAGTCACTCCGTCCGGAATGGTGATGCTTTTCGGAAGCTTTGAATTGTAAAACTCGCGGTCATCGATCTGGCCCCAGCCGGTAAATGTGAAGGCGGCGATGGATTTGACGTTCTCCGGAATTACGATATTCGTATTATCGACAATATCCGCTTTGATCAGAATGCCGTCCCCGTAAATATGAAATTGATTTTCCGCAGGGGCTTCCTCGTAAACGCTGAGGTCGGCATACCATTTGGTATTGTCGAACGCCTGCACACCGACGTTGGCAAGCTTCAGCGGAATGACGAATTCCGCTGCGCTTTCGCAGTCTTTAAAAGCGTAATCACCCAAATCCGTAATGTTATCCGGCAGCGTAACGCTTGTAAGCGAACGGCAGCCCTGAAATGCAGCGTCCCCGATCGTCGTAATATCATCGGGAAGATATATGGACGTTAAGCTCGCACAGTTATAAAAAGCCTCGCTGCCGATCGACGTCAGCTTGCTGGATACGGTAAACGTCGTCAGATTCGTACAGCCGCTGAATACTTCGTCGTTGATGACCGTAACCTTGGAAGGAAGATCAAAGCGGCTCAGTCCTACGGCATTTTTAAAGGCGCCTTTACCGATGGTGACCATATTGCTGCCGGCAGTAAAGTTTACCGCTGAAATTTTGTCGATGCAGTGATCGAAGGCGCCGTCAGCAATTCCGTAAGCCTTCTCCGGAATATTCAGAGTAATGTTATTTCCATCCTCGCTGCTTTCGATATAATAAATAATGATGTCACGTCCTACAATTACATATTTGTTTTCGTCTTTATTGACTTCCTGCGGCTCCTCCGCAGGCGCGGCCGACCGCTGCGCTTCTATCTGCGCTTCAAACCATGCGGTATCGTTGAACGTCAGATAACCGATGCTTTCGAGGGCTCTTTCAAATGTGATATCGGAAAGAGAGGTACAGCCTTTGAATGCATAATCTCCGATCGATGTTGTTTTCGTTGGAAACTTGAACGCCGTGAGGCTTGTACAGCCGTCGAATGCGTGATCTCCGATTGCCGTGATGTCGTTATCGATCGTAACGTCGGTCAGAGAACTGCAGCCGTAAAATGTGTAATCAGGAATGGCTCCCATGGTTTTTGGAATAATGACCTTCTGAAGCGAAGTGCAGCCTTCAAAGATATGGGTTCCGACCGTCATAGGTTTGTTCTGGAGTTCCACTTCCGTAATTCCGGTACAGCCGGCGAACGCGGAATCTCCGATATATGCCAGGTTGGAAGGCGGCGTAAAAACGCCGGTAAGGCCGGTGCAGTTTTCAAAAGCTTTCTCGCCGATGGAAACAACGTCTTTCGTAAATTCGACGGAAGTCACGTCGGAACGGCCGCTGAATGCCATGTCGCCGATTGCAGTGACCTTTTCCGGAATTTTGACGTCTCCTCCGTCGCCAATATATTCCACAATTGTCGTGTCTACAATTTGAAATTCGTTTTCGTCATAAATGATATCGACAACCGGCTTGAACGTGCTTTGCACCGGAGTCGGAGTGGAAGGCGCCGCTGTGGCGGACGGTTCTTCCTCTTCCTGGCAGGAAGAGAGCGCGAACATCAATGCTGCCGCAGCACAGAGCGTTCCAAAGACTTTGATTACCGGGAATAAGCTTTTCTTCATAAAATGTCATCCTCCAAGTATCTGAGCAAACGATCAGTAATAATACATTAGCTCTTTAATTATAAGTCTCTTAGAGGATTAAGTCAATAAATTTTCCAGTGTCTTGAGGATCTCTCCGGCGATCTCCTTTCCGTATTCTTCACTCAGGCTTTCTACATAAACGTGGAAGGCCTGCCGCTCGTCGTCAGCGCAGATTCTGGCCGATGAATCCTGATCGCGGATGCAAATTCCGTCGTTGATTTCAAAGCCCCTGCGAGCCAGGTCGCTGTTGACAAATTTCCTTATAATATCAGCTTTATTTGCGTTTTTACATGGGATTTGAGTCTCCGATCTGTACAGTGGAATCCGAATCAGATTTTCGATTTCCGTATCGAGCTCTCCGGCAATGAATCCGTCGATACAGCAGAGTCCGAGATCGAATGCGAGGTCGTCAAAAAACATCAGATATTCTGCATACACCCCGTCTATATGCATAAATTTTTCCATTTCGGACATAATATCGCCGATTTTACTGCCGCAGCGAATGACATATCGGTCAAACTTTTCCGCAATTTTTTCCGCAGCCATTGATTCTGAAGCGGCCAGAAAGATCGGCGCATCAGGAAACAGCTTTATGGTAATATATGCTGCGGCTGCATAACGCTGACTTTTCGTAAAACGGCGGCCGATATAATTCAGATTTTTATGCGGACATTTGAAGATGTCGAGCAGCGCGGAAATATAATAATCTTCGGGGCTGCTGAGCTCCTCGAATACGGGAATGCTGTTTCTGTCCACGCGCGTAAAATCCTCCAGGTCATAAACGGATTTCAGCTTACGCCGTTCATTTTTGGAAAGATCATCGCCAAATTTGTTCAGAAAGTGAATATGACTTTCTCCGTTATCGGAAACGTAAATGGCTCCGTCGCAGATTCCGGAACGGCAGATCCAGCGTATGACAGGCATGGGGACTGTTTCTATGACTTTTACCTGGATTCCTGCGGATGCAAGCGCGGACTGCAGCCCGGCCGATATCATGCAGCTGCTCCCGCTGCCATCGGCACAAATCAGCGCAGAAGCATGCTGTCCGAGAAACGTGCCGAAGGCACGGCCTAACCGCAATACCATTTCGGGGGAATAGCTTGAGGCAGAGCCGCCGTATTCCCGGATCACCCCGTGAAGCATGCTTTCCGGGAGAATGTTGGCTCCATCCCAGATTTTTGTCCCTTTTTTGATTACAGTGGAATGTCCGATCGCCGCCTTTTCTCCGACGACGGCATCTTCCGCTGTCACGCCATCTTCTATGCTGACAGAAGAGCATAATACGCATTCCGCTATTTTACAATGCTTCCCGATTACCGTATTCGGCATGACCACGCTGTCGGAAATGACGGAGCCGGCGCCAACCCTGCAGCCGTGACAGATTACGCTGTTCCGAATATCCGCTTCGTCGGAAATGCTGCAATTTTCGCCGATGAAGCCGCCGCCTCTGAGATTGACGCTGCGATAGGAGCGGACGTCTCCGATATCGCACCAATAGGCTTCTGTCTGAAAGGCCGCAATATTGTGGCTTAAGTCGGGGATTTTCGTAAAAACATCTTTGGCAAAATCGCAAGCGCCTTCCTCGGGGCAAAATTCCATGAGCCTGCTTGTGACAATGTAAATGCCGGTATTAACGATATTGCTTACGGCTTCGCTCCAGACGGGCTTTTCAATGAAGCCCGTGACCATATTTTCCTTGTTGGTAAGCACCACGCCGAATTCTGTCGGAATATCGACGGCTTTCACTGCGATTGTTGCCATTTTTCCCTGCTTTTTATGAAAATCAATCATTTCACGGAGATTTATGTCCGTGATCGCATCGCCGCTGATCACCAGAAAATCTTCTTCCGAATTTTCGTAGCATTCAGAAATACAGTTTTTGACGCTGCCGGCCGTGCCAAGCGGCGACGTTTCTGTACAAAATCGAATGTCCGCTTTGATTTCACCGCGGTTAACGGCGCTTTCTACTATTTTTTTGAGCTCTCCGGGCAGGTATTTCAAAGTGATTGCGATATCGTATATGCCGTGCTGCTCGAGCAGTCCGATAATATGAAGAATCACAGGCTTGTCCTTTACCGGAACGGCAGGCTTTGGCATCCTGCAGGTGATTGGCCTGAGTCTCGTTCCTTCGCCGCCGGCCATAATAATAGCTTTCATCTTAAAGAACACTTCCTTTCGATTAAGGAATATTGTTCTGAAAAATGAAAGCTTTTATACCATGAAAAATCTGCCAGCCGGCTTTTATTCGCCGCTTTCGATGTGCAGAATTGCGCGCCGGACCATATCCAAAGCGTTTACGACGCTGAGCACGCGGATCCTGTCGCGGTTTCCGGTGAACTGAAATTCTTTTACATTTTGACAGCCCGGAGCCACAACTGCGATGCAGACCGTTCCGACCGGCTCGTTCCCTATACGCGGACCGGCATATCCCGTAATTGAAACCGCAACGTCGGTACCGGCGCGCTGAGCGATGCCCTTTACCATGGCAAGCGCCGTTTCCTTGCTTACGACGCCATAGCGGCTGATCAGATCCGGATCGACGCCGAGCAGATCAGTCTTGGCGTCTGTGCTATAGGTTACGGCAGCGCATCGGAAAACCTGTGAGGCGCCGGGAACGGCGGTCATCAGCTCGGAGAGCATCCCTCCGGTACAGGACTCCGCGCAGGAAAAGGTAAGATGGTTCTGCTTGAGCAGCTTCCAGACGGTGTATTCCAGATCCTCATTTTCATCCGTATAGATCGCGTCGCCTAATATAGAAGAAATTCTGCCGCAGGTGTCGGAAACGAGCAGGGAAGCGGGAATTCCGCCCTCGTCGTGCGCCGTGACACGGATTGTGACAATTCCGTCCTTCGCATAGGTTGCAATAGTCGGATTGACCTGACCGTCCACAAGCGACAGAAGCTTCTTTTCTACAAGCGATTCTCCGATTCCGACGACTCTCAAAAATTTGGAGGTCAGCGGCGCCTCGCTGCGTTCCTTAAAGAATTTGAGAATGTGCCTGTCGAACATCGGAATCAGCTCTTTCGGCGGACCGGGGAGAAGAATCACGATTTTACCGTCTTTCTGAATGATACAGCCGGGCGCCGTGCCTTCTTCGTTATCGAGAATCATGCTGTTCTCCGGAAAATACGCCTGACGCAGGTTGCTCTCTACCATCGTCCTTCCGGTGGCGGCAAAATACTTTTTTATAGCCTCCGCGCTTCGCTGATCCAGCACAAGCTTTCGCCCCAGCGCTTCCGCCACAACCTGCTTTGTAAGATCATCCTGCGTCGGGCCCAGACCTCCCGTCGTGATCACAATGTCGCTTCTTGAAAGCGCGTGATGCAGGCATTCAGTAAGCCGTTCCGGATTGTCTCCCACGACGCTGTGGTAAAATACGCCTAAGCCTACCTCCGGCAGCCTCTGGGAGATATACTGCGCGTTTGTATTTGCAATCTGTCCCATCAAAAGCTCCGTTCCAACAGATAGAATCTCAACTTTCTTGCCCATAACGGTAATCCTTCCATTTCTGTTATATTTCATTCTTTTATTATACAACCGCCGCGCCGTTCTGGCAAATCTCGGGCCGGCTCGCTTGCTTAATTTAGCAGATTAGTATAGAATGTACGGGAATGCCGGGGGTGGATATATTGTCTTCATTAAATACAAAAGAACAATCTATCGGAAAGGGCTTCGTAGTATTGTCAGCTGCGAATATTGCCGTAAAAGTGGTTTCGCTGCTGTTTGTCCCTTTTCTCAATAAAATCCTCGGCGGAGAGGCAGGATACAGCGTATATTATTCGGCAAACCAGGTTTTTGCCTTTGTCTATGTGCTGACGACGGCAGGCCTTCCGGTTGCCATTTCGAAGCTTGTTACGGAGCTTACGTCTACAGGCAACAGAAAGCAGGCGAAGCAGGCTTTCCGGATGGCACGAACGCTGATGGTGCTGCTCGGCGTTGCTCTTTCCGTAATTATGGCGATATTCGCGAAGCCAATCGCCCGCTATATGAATAACGAAGACAGCTGGATGGGAATTTTGACGCTGGCACCGACGGTCCTGATCTGTTCTCTTCTTTCCGCGTACAGAGGATATCTGCAGGGAATGAAAAATATGACGCCTACGGCCGTTTCTCAGGTAGTGGAGCAGATCGTCCATGTTGCGGTTTCCGTTGTACTGGTGCTGGGGCTGCGCAGCAGAGGCATCGTATGGGCGGTAGCCGGAGCCTCCATCGGCACTGCGGTCGGAGCTGCTGCGGCGCTTATTATCGTGATAAAATATTACGGACAATATCAGCAGGATCAGCGCGTGCTGCATGCGGGGGAGGATTTGCGCAGCGTCCCGAAGCTGACGAATCAAAAGCTGCTGAAGTTGATCCTATATTACAGTCTTCCGATTACCATCAATTCTGGAATCCAATACGGAGGAAACATGATCGATACCTCCATAATGAAGGGCCGTCTGATGGCGGCGGGGCTCAATGAATATGACAGCAGAACGCTCCATGGCATGATGGGTGTCACGCGTCAGCTTTTGAATGTCCCGACGGCTCTGGTTACATCGCTTTGCATCAGTCTGCTGCCCGTAATCGCAGGACTGTATGCGCAGAAAAAATATGCAGAAACGAGGCAAAAGGCGAATTATGCGTTTAAGCTGTGCTATATTATTGCCGTCCCGCTGTCCATTGCAATGTGCGTATACGCGGAGCCGCTTTATGTAATGCTGGGACTGGGCTCGGGGGCGAAGCTGCTGAGTTATATGTCCTTCAGCATCCTGCTGCTGGGAACCGTTCATTTGCAGAGCTCCGTTATGCAGAGCGTCAATGAGCTGTTCAGCGCGACGCTGTTCATGGGAATCGGCGTTTTGGTAAAGGCCGTATTGAATTATATTTTAATAGCAATTCCGTCTCTGAACATTTATGGAGCGGTTATTTCCACGTATGTTTCCTATATTATTCCGTTGATTCTGAATCATATCTGTCTTGTCAGAAAGCGGGGAGTACGGATAAAGATGTTTCAATTAACGATGATTCCTATGATCTGCGGCGGCCTGATGCTGGTCGGCAGCATGCCCGTATATCTTTTGTCGGATTTTCTGCTCGGAAAATTTGCGGGCACCTATGTGACGGAAACGTTCTCGCTTATATTGGCTGCGGCCGCAGGAATCGTTGTATATTTTTACGCCATGAAGAAAACCGGCGGGATGGACAGCAGTGATTTTTCGCTGATTCTGCCGGCTCATCTCAGAAAAAAGCTTAAATTGTGACGTGCCGGTGCTGCGTCTGATTTGAAAAAGGAGCGCGAAGCGATGAGCAAATTCAAAAAAATCAACAGAGGGCTGATTTTAACAGCAGCCGTGGTGCTGGCGGTTGCCGTTTACCTGGGACTGCTTACTGCGAAGGCAAGCCGTATGAAAACGGATGCGGAACGGCTGTTGAAAAATTTTCTTGCAGCGGATGCGGCGTGGAAGGTGATCCCCGAGGAGTATATGGAAAATTATGAGGGTTATATCGAGCTGCTGGAGCCTGAAATGCGAGACTATTTTGCCGACGACAGCGCATATCAATATTACATTGAAAACAATATTTATTCCCAGTACCGGGCGAATGTTTTCTATCGGACGTGCGACGTATCTCTGATTGAGCTTTTTTCTTCTGAATTTGATAACAACATTCTGTCGCTGCCGTGTATGATCAGCATAAGCGGGAAAACCAATTTGGAAGCGCAGGGGCAGGACTATGGATCCCCTTTATATTACAGCTTTTCTTTTAAAGAAGTAGACGGCGAACTGAAAATTTATTATTTAAATTATCGTTCGCAAAATTTCAGCGGCTACGATTTGACAGCCGGCTCTGTATATTGAGGAGGAATCTGCATGGAAGCGGTACTGCGCGTTAAAAATTTAAATAAAAGCTTTGGCTCACGGCCTGTCATCCGCGACGTGTCGTTTGATGTGTACAGCGGGGAAATATTTGGGTTCCTGGGACCGAACGGCGCGGGGAAAACAACGACGATTAAAATGATTCTGGGGTTCCTGTTTCCGGACAGCGGAGAAATTTCCATCTGTGGTCTGGACCTGAAAAAGCATTACGAAAAAGCCATGAATCTGGTCGGAGGAATCGTAGAAAATCCTGAGATGTACAAGGAAATGACAGGCTATGAAAATCTCCGCATGTATGCGCGCCTCCATGATGGCGTTACCGAGGAACGCATCCAAGAAGTCGTGCGGCTGGTCGGAATGCAGAACCGCGCGGGAGAAAAACTGAAAAAGTATTCTCTGGGCATGAAACAGAGAATCGGACTCGCGCAGGCGATTGTACACAGGCCGCGCCTTTTGATTCTTGATGAACCTACGAACGGGCTGGATCCCGCGGGAATCAAAGAACTCCGGGATATTTTAAAAAATTTGGCGCACGAGGAAAATACGGCCGTATTCGTATCAAGCCATATGCTCGCGGAAATGGAGCTGATGTGCGACCGAGTGGCCATCATCGACCGCGGCGCTGTACTCGATGTAAAACCGATTGCGGATATCCTGCACATGGCATCAAAGCAGGAAGCGTACCGTTTTGAAGTCAATCCGGAAAATATCGAGAAAGCTGCGGAACTGGCGGCGGAGCTGTTTGGCAAAGACGCGCTGTACGGCGGGGGCCAATTTACGGACGATCACTCCGTTCAGCTTACGATCCGAAAAGCTCAGATTCCGGACTTCAACCGCCTTCTGGTTGAAAACGGAATCGCCGTGTTTGGCATTTCCCAGATGGAAAATTCGCTGGAAGACGCGTTTATTGCAATTACGGGAGGAGGGATTTCCATTGCATAAATTAGGCGCCCTGTTTCACAATGAAATCATTAAAAGCAGAAAAAAGGTTTCGATCTATATTATTGTAATCGTTATGACGGTGGGAATGATCGGCTGCTCTACATTTATTAAGAGTACGGAATATCAGGACGTCATAGAAGACAGCGCTGTCGCTTCATATGAGGAATATCTGAAATACGCGCAAGAACTGGAAAATCGGATCAGAGAATGCGAAGAAGCGCTTGCAGACGAAGCACTTTCGCCAAATGAGGCGTCCGAGCTTAGGGAACAGCTGCACAATTTGGAATGGGAATATATTTACTATGATATATACGGCAATTATGCAAAGGAGCAGGATGTTGGAAATCTTTCTTACCGGTATGGGATCCTTGAAGATCTGGTAGCTGCGCGCCAGTCGCTCCTTGATATGGAGTATTCCGGCGTTTCTTCCTCCTCCGAGGAATATCAGGCGCTTCTGGAGCAGCTGAATGAGCTTGATGCTACAATAAAGCAAAACGATTACCGCCAATATATTCAGGATCAGATAGAATGGATTGAGCAGGATCCGGCGATGAGCGACGCCCAGAAAGATGCGGCGATTTCTTATAATAATGCGCTTCTGGGAGTTTGCCCTACGGGTGAATACGCTTCTTATCGGGAAAAATCAAATGCGGAATCGCTTCTGAATCAGAAAGCGAGTATAGAAGCGTCTCTGCAGAATAACGTTGACCTGGAAAAAGGCGGGAATCTTACTCCAGAGCGCAGATCAGTGCTTGAGAAAAATCTGAAGCTGACGGAAGCAAAAATCCAAAAGGGATTTTTACAGGATGATCCGGACAATACGACGGCAGGCGGCGCTTATACGGTTGCCTCCAGCCTTGGAATGGTTTTCTCCGTGGTGATTCTTATCATCCTGGCGGGCTCCATGATGTCCCACGAGATGTCTACCGGTACGATTAAATCGCTGATTATTGCCCCGGTCAAAAGATGGAAAATTTATCTTGCAAAATACCTTTCTATGCTGGCGGTGATGCTTGTGCTGATTTTGTATACCTACGCGGTAGCGTCGCTTACAAACGGCCTTCTGTTTGGCTTCCGCTCCTTTGGAGAGAAGGTTTTTCTTGTATCGGGAGAAGCGGTAACGCTGAATTACTTTTTGTATCAGCTTTTCTCGGCGCTGTGCAGCATCGTTCCGTTTCTGGTTTTTACCACCTTTGCCTATACGCTTTCGATCGTTACGAAAAATACGGCGGCTTCCGTGTCCGTCTCTATGGGACTTTATCTCGGCGGAAGCTTCCTGCATCTTTTGCTGGTCTCAAATCTGGCCGGATACGGATATCTGATCCGATTCCTTCCGTTCAGCAATCTGAGCTTTTTTGAAAAGATTTTTTATTCTTCGTCGCCCGGCGGAACAATGGGAGGAATGCTGTTCGGGGGGATTTCCGAGACGGCTTCCACACCGCTTGTGTTTTCTATCTTTTATATTATAATAATTCTTGTATGTATGATCTCCGTCGGGCTCGATCATTTCTGCCGGAGAGATATTAAATAAATCGGAAGGATGTGGCTTTTATGGACAGTGTGAATAAGCAGATCGCAGATATTGCGGCAAGGCTCAGGGATCTCAGAGAAATAGCGGAGAAAACGCCGGAGACTACCGCCAGGGAGCTTGGGATCCCGCTTTCCGAATATTTAGTTTACGAAAGCGGAGAAGCGGATATCCCAATGAGTTTTATCTTTGAGTTTTCAAAGCTGTTTCATGTCGATATGGCGGATCTTCTTTCCGGGGGACAGCCGATGCTTCAGAATTTTACTTTTGTCAAAAAGGACAGAGGCATTCGTGTGGAACGCGTGGAGCATTATGTTTACCAGCATCTGGCGTATAATTTTGCGAATAAAAAAGCGGAGCCCTTCATGGTTACGGTAAACAGCAATGAGGATGAGAAAATCCATTTAAATGTGCATGAGGGACAGGAGTTCAATTATTGTGTGGAAGGCCGCCTGATGATTCTTTTAAACGGCCAGGAGGTTATTATGGAACCGGGCGACTCCCTGTATTTCAATTCTGAAATGCCCCATGGCATGCGGGCGCTGGACGGAAAACCGGCAAAATTTCTCGCAATTATCCTGGGAAATTGATCGTTTGCTATTGCAATTTCCATTTTGCTGTGATAGAATAGCAAAAGCGCTGCGGAAAGCAGCGTGGAAATGGGTTTTTGGAGGTGAATTGAATGCCGAATATTAAATCAGCCAAGAAGCGAGTGCTTGTATCCGAGAAGAAAGCGGCCAGAAATGCTTCTGCCAAGTCATCTCTCAGAACATCCGTAAAGAAAGCGAAGCTTGCGATTGCAGAGAAAAATGAGAATACCGCCGCAGTTGTGAAGGAAGCTTGCATTAGATTGGACAAAGCAGCGGCAAAGGGCCTGATCCCGAAGAACACAGCCGCTCGCAAGAAATCGAGAATAACCAAAGCGATGAATACGATGAATACCGCGAAAGCAGAATAATCGATTGATTCTTTTATCCGCAGACAGATTTCAACATCTGCTGCGGATTTTTACTATTTGCGAGAATGCTTTATGCAGAAAGGAGCCTGCACCTGTGCAAAAAGAAACATTTCACGTAAATGCAAAAGAGCAATACCGGCTGGATGTTTATATACAGGAGGAATCCCCGGAAATCACCTTATCGCATCTGCGGCCGTTCGTCCTGGTATGCCCGGGAGGCGGATATGTCGGAACCTCCGACCGGGAAGCAGATCCAATTGCATTTGCTTATCTTGCCGCCGGCTTTCATGCGGGCGTGTTAAGATATTCTGTCGGACCGGATGCGTCTTATCCAAATCCGAACACGGATCTTTCCGTAGCGCTTCGGATTATTCGCGAGAACGCACGGAGGTGGCATGCGGATCCCAATAAAGTGGCCGTTTGCGGGTTCTCGGCGGGAGGTCATCTTGCCGCGATGCAGGGCGTCCATTGGAACGATCCGGAGCTTATGCGTCTTTCCGGCTGCGTAAATGGAGAAAACCGTCCGGACGCACTGATCCTGGCCTATCCCGTGATTACTTCCGGGAAATATGCGCATACGGATTCTATCGCAAATTTACTTAATAGATTCAGAGAGGCGGGAAAGCCAGAAGAATTGGAACGGATGCTGGATTTTGTTTCCTGCGAAAAGCATGTGGGTCCCCATACGCCGCCTGTGTTTCTTTTCCATACTCGGCTTGACAGCGGCGTTTCCGTATGCAATTCTCTGCTGTTTGCCGAAGCGCTTGCTGAAAATGGAATTGATTTTGAAATGCATATTTTCGAACGGGGGGATCATGGCCTTGCCATGAGCAACCGTACCACGGCTCGTACGGGAGCCGCGCTTGTAAACGAGGACGCGGAAGCATGGATGAAACTGAGCTGTAACTGGCTGTGGAATCATTTTGAATAAAAATTCTCATAAAGGAGGAGCTTATAGCATGAAAGTTGGAGCACAATTATATACTGTGCGGGATCTCTGCAAAACGGCAGAGGAATTTAGAGAAACATTACATAAGCTTTATGACATCGGCTATCGTGACGTACAGATTTCTGCAATCAATCTGCCGCCGAAGGAAATCCGGGCCATATGCGACGAGGTCGGCATGAAGATTATCATTACGCATTCGTCGCCGAACCGTATTTTAAACGATACGGCCGCCGTCATCGAGGAGCATCGCCTGCTGGGATGCGATTATGTCGGGATCGGCGCGCTGCCGGGACAATATGAAAAAAGCAGAGACGGCATCAAACGCTTCGCCGAGGACTTCAGCAGGGCGGGCCGCATCCTGAAGGAAAACGGAATGACGTTCCATTACCATAATCATTCCTTTGAAATGGAAAAGACGGACGGAAAGATGTGGTTTGATATTATGATTGAGGAATCGGATCCGGAAGTATTTTTCTTTATTCTGGATGTTTATTGGCTTCAGCATGGCGGTCTTTCCCCGGTTGAATATATTAACAAGCTTGGAAAACGAATCAAGGTCCTGCATTATAAAGACATGGCGATCAGGAACTGGAAGCAGAGCTTTGCCTCCATCGGAAGCGGAAATCTGAACTGGAACGATATCCTGTCGGCGAGCCTTCAGAATGATATCCCATATGCCATGATCGAACAGGACTCTGATTTTGTTGACGATCCGATTTCAGAGCTGGAGAGAAGCTTCCTGTTTTTGAAGGGAAAATATTGATATGAAACAGTTTGTGCTTTCAGCGTTTGCAGATGAAGCAGGCAGCGGAATAGAAGAGCAGATTTCTGCGCTTGAGCGGAATCAGATCAGCATGATTGAAATCCGCAATATTGACGGAACGTGCGTAATCGATCTTGAACATGAGGAATTACGGCGGATCAGCACGCTTCTCGTATCGCACGGCATCTCCGTTTCGGCGATTGCTTCGCCGATCGGAAAAATTTCCATTGAAGAAGACTTCGAAGCGCACAGAAAACGATTTGAGAAAGCAATGGAAGCGGCAGAGCTGCTCGGAACAGCTTGCATCCGTATTTTCAGCTTTTTCATCCCGAAGGGTAAGAATGCCGAAGCGTATACCGATCCCGTCTTAAAACGCCTTTCCGTCTTGACGGAAAGCGCCGAAAAACGTGGCCTTTGTTTATGCCATGAGAATGAAAAGGAAATTTTCGGAGAACAGCCGGAATGCGTCAAAATTTTGACAGACGCCCTTCAGAGCGAATCGTTTTCGACAATTTTGGATCCTGCCAATTATATCCAGGCAAATGTTGATCCTATGGAAGCGTACCGGTTGACGAAAACGAGAATCCGATATTTTCATATTAAGGATGCGGAGAAAAATACTGGCGCCATTGTTCCTGCGGGCTTTGGAGATGGACAGATCGCAGCGATCCTGCGGGATGCCGCTGCCGACGAAGGCAGCGGGGAAGGGCCGATTTGCCTTACCATAGAACCGCATCTGGCGATTTTTGATGGATACGGTAATTTGTCCGATCATACGCAGCTTGGAACGGGAAAATTTCAATATAAGGATAATAACGAATCCTTTGATGCCGCGTGCGGCGCTTTGAAAGATCTGCTCAAGAGCGAGGGACTTTCTTTCTAAACTTTAATCATTTCCCGGCTTTGAAAGCTGAATTTTGAAAAGGCTGCGCAATCCGATTTTGGACTGCGCAGCCTTTTGCGATTGCGATTTTATAATTCATTAATATTCATTCAGCTTCGACCACGTCTCGTTGCACCTTGTTTCCAGATCGGCAAAGACGTCTTCCACGCTTGCTGTACCATTAATAATCCGTCCGAAGGCATTAATCATATTATTGTCAGAGAGAATCTCCGCAATCTCGGAGGGCGCTCTGGTAATAACCGTTGCCGGGGTACTGGCATCGGGATAGGAGACAAAGGCATCGAAGTTCTTATCGCTCCAGTCTGTACCGGGCATTCTCCAGAAATTTTCCTCTGAAAGTGATTTCAGAAGCGGAACATTTCCCCCGCTTGTGCTGTGATATGCTGTCTGCCCTTCTTCTGTAAGGAAGAACAGGGCGAGCGCCGCCGCGGTATCCGGATTTCTGGTTCTGTTATAAACGACATAGCCTGTTGCGCCGGTACCGACCTTGTGCGTGGGAAAGGCGGGGAAGGAGCAGAAATCCCATGCGATATTCGCATTGTCATATGCGTTGCCGTATCTGGTAATCCACTGCATATCTCCAAAGGTTCGAAAAACGTAGTCCAGATCCGAAATTTGCGAATATCTGGCTGCGTTTGCACCTGTATATTGAATAACGTCGTCCTTCATCCAGCCCTCGTTGCAGGCGTCGAACATTTCATTGATTCCCGCCATGACATTCGGATCAGATACAAACGTAACTCTCTTTTCAATGGTATTAACCCACTGGCCGCCCCAGCCTTCTGCAAAGGCCTGCCATACAGGGGACCACCAAAGCTTGAACCCGGCGCCGACCTGAGTATACGTATCGTTTTCCGACAGCGTCACACGCCGGCAGATATCCTTGAACTCATCCCATGTCATGGCGGTTCCGCCTGACGGGATTTCAATATTCGCCTGCGTCAGAGCGTCTTTATTATAAATCAAGACCTGCTGTCCAAGATTCCGGGGAACCATATAGAGCCGGCCGTCGATCATTCCGCCGACAAGCGCTCCGGAATAAATATTCTGGCGGTCAATGTTCAGCTTATCCATATAGTAATCAAGCATTAATAGCGCATTATGATTTTTCTTATAGTTGTTTGCATCGTTTTCATCAACCCAGAAAACGTCGCCGATTTCACCCGTCGAAATTCTCGTGGCGTATGTATTTCGATGTGCTTCGTCAACGGTTACCTTTACCTCCGGGTACTTCCGCATAAAAGCATCCGCAAAGGCCCTGGGAGCCGCAGCCTCAGAAGCGGCGCCGCTCTCGTTGCTGATGGTGAATACGACCTCGCCTTCAATCGTCAGCTCGTAATCGTCTGTAAGAATACCGCTCTTGGGCGGACCTTTTCTGTTACAGGCTGCGGCGCTGAGCAGCAAAACGGACATGATCAAAATGATAATAATACGTTTTGCAAGACTGCCGGCCTGCCGGGAACTTTTCAACATAAATCCTTCACCTCATATTTTTTAATTGGCAAAATATATCATATCATATCTTTTGTTTTGACGCAATACCAGTTTACGGGGACTGTTTGGATGTCGGAAGACATTCTTTTTTATAAGAAATAAAATTGTATATATATAAATGAAAGGGGCTGTAAAAAAAGTCCGGGATAAAAAGAAAGAGGAAGCTCAAAAATAAG
>ERZ1673695.969-NODE-969-length-34828-cov-13.462773_pt1 | contig 34828 bp, 41 predicted proteins | sample MGYA00580225_ERZ1673695 | MGnify/ENA primary metagenome ERZ1673695 (study PRJEB41218, sample SAMN15661739) | gut metagenome | host: Homo sapiens | place: Canada: London | collected 2015-08-20/2019-03-30 | study: EMG produced TPA metagenomics assembly of... | reverse complement strand
ACGCGGATGTGCTGCACTGGTGGCCGAAGCACGGGAAGAACATGGACACCTTCCGTGCGGCAGTCAAGGACAAGCTGGGTGGCTCTGAGCCGGATACCCCTGTGGAGCCGGTTCAGCCCAGCGGCGGCATCAAGGCTGGCGATCTGGTAAGCATCACCGGGACGAAGTATTACGGCGGACAGACCATCCCCGCCTGGGTCAAGAAACAGCAGTGGTATGTCTGTGAAGTGTCCGGAGACCGTGCGGTCATCAACAAGAACGAGAGCGGCACCAACGCCATCATGTCACCGGTGCGGGTCTCCGACCTGGCTCCGGCGGAAAGCGCGGCGGTGACCTACCGCGTCCACACCGTGGTCAAGGGCGACACCCTCTGGAGCATCGCCGAGAAGTACCTGGGCAGCGGCACCCGCTACAAGGGGATCAAGGCACTCAACGGCCTTGACAGCGACACCATCTACAGTGGTCAGAAGCTGAAGATCCCCAACTGAATATCTGCCCAGCCGAAGGGGTGCAGTCATGTTATTCGTGGCTGCACCCCTTTATTTTTTGCCTTTTGGGCCAAATCCCTGCGTCCTGTCCAGATGGATCGGTGAGGAGATGCCTCAGATTGGAGGAACACGCCATGACCACAGAGCAAGCGCAGCAAATATCCTATCTTCGATACGCAGGGAAAAGCTACAGAGATATCGCCGGAATACTGCATTTAGGGGAAAGCGCCGTGAAGACCCACTGCTCCCGGCATGGCCTGACGGATAAATCCATTGAAATGCTCCGGGTAGGAAAAGACGCGGCTGTATGCCCCTGCTGCGGAAGCGTTATCGTTCAAATTCCAAAACAGAAACCACGCAAATTCTGCTCGTACAAGTGCAGATACGATTGGTGGAACAAAAATCAAAGTCTCAGAAGTCATCAGGCCGAGTACAGCCATGTCTGTGCAGAGTGTGGAAAGGAGTTTTACAGCTATGGGAGCAAAAAGCGTAAGTATTGTAGCCGCCGGTGCTATCTCGCCGCCAGATACGGCAGCAAGGACCTATCCGCTGACGGCAAGTGAAATCTCGGAGAACGAGGGATTTCTTGTGGCCATTTCGATTTTCCGATTCATGCGGGACAAGGGCCTGATTTCAAGCGATGAATACGACCAGATCCATACAAGTATTGCCAATAAAAGCGCGGCTGTTTTGTCAGATTTATATCGCTGAAATGACTGGATATATCCCCTTTCCAGAGGTAATATGTGACACTGGAAAGGGGGTGTTTCTGATGATGACCGATGAGCAAAAATCCCGCATCCTTCAGCTTCACGCCATGGGAATGGGCTACGCCGCCATCGGCAAGGAAATGGGCATGAAGCGCGATACGATCAAATCATTTATCAGCCGGAACAAAAACGCCCTGCCCACGACCAGATGCGATTTTTGCGGAAGAAAAATCGTTCAGATTCCCAAGCAGAAGCCTAAGCGGTTTTGCAGTGATCAATGCCGTATGAGATGGTGGAGCAGCCACCAGGAGGAAATCAACCGAAAGGCCTACCACACCTTCACTTGCAATTACTGCGGAAAGGAATTCACGGTTTATGGGAAAAAGGACGCAAAGTACTGCTCGGTCGAATGCTACGGTAAAGCGCGTGCGAGAGCCTATGAAGCCTCGCGGCAAAAACTTAAAGAGAATGCAGTTTCTTGCGGAGCGGCATTACAGGATCTGCCTTCAGGTTGTGTCTGCGCTTCTTGCCGATGGTTTATTAACGGAAAAAGAAGCTGTCCGTGTAAGGAAAAGGCTGAAAAAGATGTATGATCCTACGGTCGGTGCGCTGACCGAGGATGACAGCTGGGAGGAGGTGCGGTAATGCAAATCAGCTGTATCAAAAAAGCAGAAGACCCGATTCCAAGGAAACTGCGTGTAGCGGCTTATGCGCGGGTGTCCAGCGGCAAGGACGCCATGCTCCATTCTCTATCTGCTCAGATTGCTTTTTACAGCGGTCTGATCCAGCGCAACCCGGAATGGGAGTATGCCGGCGTATACGCCGATGAAGCTATAACAGGAACCAAGGCTTCAAGGCCCGAATTTCAGAGACTGCTGTGCGACTGCAGAGCCGGGAAAATAGACTTGATTCTTACGAAATCTCTCTCCCGGTTTGCGAGAAATACTGTCACAACGCTTCAAACTGTGCGGGAGCTCAAGGAGTGCGGCGTGGACGTCTGGTTCGAGCGGGAAAATATCCACTCGCTAAGCGAAGACGGAGAGTTTATGCTCACGCTGCTCTCCGCCTTTGCCCAGGAGGAGAGCTTGTCGGCCAGCGAGAATCAAAAGTGGAAAATACGAAAGAATTTCTCAGAGGGACAACCTACCCCCACAAGAATGCTGGGCTACAGGTTGGTGGGCGACCGGCTCGAGGTGATTCCTGCGGAGGCTGATGTCGTAAAGCACATTTATGCGGAATATCTGTCCGGCTTTGGCCTTACCGCGATTTGCAAGAAACTGATGAACGATGGGGTTCCCACCAAGAACGGTGGGCAGTGGCGGGAATCGGTGATTCGGTCCATCCTCACCAATGAAAAATATGTGGGAGACATGCTGCTGCAAAAGTCTTATGTGACTGACCACATCAGTAAAAAACAGGTTCGCAACAACGGCGAACTCCCGCAGTACTATGTGAAGGACGCCCATGAACCTATCATTGACCGTGAGACATTTGAAAGGGTGCAGAAGGAAATGCTGCGGCGGTCTTCGGCGCGCCCGCACACGAATTGCGTAGGCACAACCCTCCATGAATTTACCGGAAAGATACTGTGCGGAAAGTGCGGATGTAAATACCGCAGGAAAAAGCTGGCATCCGGCAAGATGGTCTGGATTTGCCCTACATTCAATCGGTTGGGGAAAGCATACTGCGCCTCCCAGCAGATTCCGGACGCAATTCTTCGGGATTTGGTCAACGGCATAGAGCTTGACCATATCTGCGTCCCCTGTGCCAACACCGTGACCATTATCACAAAATCCGGAGAGGAGATCACAAAAACCTGGGAGAACCCTTCGCGGTCTGAAAGCTGGACGCCGGAAATGAGGGAAAAAGCAAGGCAAAGGAGTATGATACATGGCAAAAAGAGAAGTAACGATTATTCCGGCGATTAAACCGAAATATGCATCTAAAGCAACGGAAGTGGGCAGAAAACGCCGGGTGGCGGCATATGCCCGCGTATCTACGGACAGCGATGAGCAGTTTACGAGCTTCGAAGCGCAGGTTGATTACTACACCAAGCTGATCAACGCCAGAGAGGACTGGGAATTTGTCGAGGTGTACACGGACGAAGGCATATCAGGCACAAGCACCAAGCACCGTGCGGGATTCAATCGAATGGTAAGCGACGCTCTGGAGGGCAAAATCGACCTCATCGTTACCAAATCTATCAGCCGGTTCGCCCGCAACACCATCGACACCTTGACCACCGTGAGACGGCTAAAGGAAAAAGGCGTAGAGGTCTACTTTGAAAAGGAAAACATCTACACCCTGGACAGCAAGGGTGAGCTGCTGATTACCATCATGTCCTCCATCGCCCAGGAAGAAAGCCGTTCTATTTCGGAGAATGTGACCTGGGGTCAGAGAAAACGGTTTTCAGATGGGAAAGTCAGTCTCCCTTATAAAAAATTCCTCGGCTATGAAAAAGGTGAGGACGGGTATCCCAAAGTCGTGGAAGAAGAAGCAAAGGTTGTCCGCATGATTTACCGGCTTTTTCTGGAGGGGGAAACGCCCTCCGGAATTTGCCGCATTTTGATGGCGCAAGGCATCCCATCGCCCGGCGGCGGGGACAAGTGGCATAAATCCACCATTGACAGCATCCTCACCAACGAAAAGTATAAGGGCGATGCGCTTCTACAGAAAAAGTTCACGATTGATTTTCTTTCTAAAAAGCAGAAAATCAATGAGGGCGAAGTGCCGCAGTATTATGTGGAGGGAAGCCACGAAGCAATTGTGTCTCCGCAGGTCTTTGACCTGGTGCAGTTTGAAATCCAGAGACGGAAGGAACTGCCCACAAAATACAGCGCCGTAAATCCCTTTTCCAGTAGAATCATATGCGGTGAATGTGGTGGGCTGTATGGCAGCAAAGTCTGGCACGCCACGGACAAATACAAGCGCACCGTCTGGATCTGCAACCGCCGGTACAGAAAGGGAACCATCGCTGGAACCGGATGCCATACGCCGCATCTCACGGAAGCGGAAATCAAAGCGGCTTTTCTGGGGGCCTTTAATAAGTGTATCCGCAATAAAACCGAGATCATTGAAAATTGCCGGATTGCCCTGGCTGAAATTACCGATACTGTGGAGCTGGAACGAAAGGCAGCGGAATTGTCCGAAGAATGTGAAGCCGCAGCGGAACTGATTCGCAAGTGTGTGGAGGAGAACGCGCATATCTCGGTCGATCAAAACGCATACGCCGAAAAATATGGGGCATTGGCGGAAAGATACGCAAAATATAAAGAGCAACTTGACGCCACCAACATGGAAATCAGCAGGCGGAATATTCGCAAAAGCCAGATCGCGTTTTTCCTGGACGAACTTGCCAAGAGCAAGGAACTGGTCACGGAATTTAGCACCGGGCTGTGGAACACGGTCGTTGACTCCGTGACGGTCTATTCCAGAAGCAAGGTGGTATTCCGCTTCAAGGGCGGCACGGAAGTCACATGGAAAATCGTATAATTATAAGAATCCGCAACGAGCGTGGCAGAAAGATTCCGGCGCTCATTGCGGATTTTTCACGATAATACGAAAGATGACCATTCCTACACGAAAGGCAGACAGCCGCCGCAGCGGTTACAGCCCTGGCTTAGACAGCTTCCAGGCGATATTCCCAGACACCGTTTCCCGCTTTGCGCGGCGGCGCCAAAAAAGTATGATTACACGATAGGATACGTCAATACCGTTGTATCAAGGGCTTGTGCGGAGCTTCGGTTACAAAGCAAGAACGCTGATAAAGACACAGATTGTATCCTTATCAGCGTTCTTATTTGGCGGAGAAGGAGGGATTCGAACCCTCGAAACCGTTTTGCGGTTTACACGATTTCCAGTCGTGCGCCCTCGACCGGACTAGGCGACTTCTCCATCGTTAAGACTGGTGTATTATAAAACATCGGACCACCTTTGTCAAATATTATTTTGGCGAACAAAGAAGCGATATATTCCGGAATATCTGTGTTTGCGAGAGGAAAGCAGAGCGTCATCCTCTGGCAGAGCCGATCGCCGCTCCTGCCCAGCTGGCGCGCTCCTGGGACGTAAACCGCGGAAAAAATTTTCCCGCTGCTCTTGACCGGATTTGCGTTTTATGGTATTCTTTTGTAAGTTAGATATACCTAACAACGGGACAGAGCGAAAGCGCTGCTGTTTTTTTGAACATGAGTTAGCTTAAACTAACTAAAGGCAAAAAGAGATCAATATTTTGATCATGGTTTCTTTCGGAAGGGGAGTGCTTGCATGATCGTAAAAGAATCCGCTGAGGATTATCTGGAGACCGTTTTGATTTTGAAAAACAGAAAAGGAACGGTGCGCTCTGTAGATATTGCGGCAGAGCTTGGCGTCTCGAAAGCAAGCGTCTGCATCGCAATGCGCAATCTGCGGGAGGGCGGGTATCTTTCCATGAATCACGATTATGAAATCATGCTGACCGAATCGGGGCAGGAGATTGCCGAGACGATGTACGAACGGCATCTTCTTTTCTCACAGCTGCTTATGAATCTGGGCGTGAATCAGAAGCAGGCCGTACGCGACGCATGCCGGATGGAACACGTGATCAGCGCCGAAAGCTTTCAAGCGCTGAAAGAATATCTGCTGCGCCGCGGCTTTCAATCGGCGGAGGAAGCGGATCAAAAAGAAAGGATGGCAAAATGAGTGTAGTAATTGTCGGAGGCAATGAGGGAATGGCCTGTCAGTATGCGGATATCTGTAAATGCTATGGCTGTAAAGCAAAAGTATTTACGAAGGAAAATGGCTCCTTAAAGAAAAAAATGGGATGCCCGGATCTGCTGATCCTGCTCACGAATACGGTTTCGCATAAGATGGTAATCAGCGCTTCCCAGGAGGCAAAGCGAAATAATATCTCTGTCGTCAGGGTACACGGAAGCAGTGCCGCCGCATTGCATACCGTATTGGCAGAGCACTGTTCTGCTCTGCAGAAAAGGAATATCTGCCATGCTTGAGAAATATCTGATCGAACATTGTTCGCCTACGCTGGCATCTTTAAAGACAGCGAATCTTTTTACTTACGCATACGACGGTGAAGCCGAATTTCAAGAGGAGTACCGGATGTGGGCGGCACGCTTTCGGGAGAAAGGCGTTTCTTTAATGGTTCTGCGCAGAAGACGAAACACTGCGCTCTTGTATGTTTGCAGAAAGGAGCGCCTGAAAAAAGATTTGCAGCAGCCGGGCGTAGCGCCTTTTCTTGCCGCCTGCGGCTATCCCGCCGCGGAGCCGGAAGCGGCGCTGGAACGGCTGCGCTGCCGCCTTGCGGATAACGCTGCATTTCCTCATGAGATCGGCGTGTTTTTGGGATACCCGCTGGGAGATGTGATGGGTTTTATCCGAAGCGGGGGACGGAATTGCAGACATGCCGGCTGCTGGAAGGTTTACTGCAATGAAGCGGAAACGCTGCGGCTGTTTGAAAAATTTAAGAAATGCAGAGACGTATATCTGCGTCTCTGGAATCAGGGAAGGAGTGTTTTGCAGCTCACCGTAGCTGCCTGACATAAATATTAATAAAGAAAGAGGGTTTTACATATGAGTAAAATTGCGGTTGTTTATTGGAGCGGTACGGGAAATACGGAAATGATGGCGCTGAAGGTTGCCGAGGGAGCCAAAGCAGCGGGGGCCGAGGCTGCGCTGTTCAATGCCGCGGAGTTCAGCCCTGCGGCGATGGACCAATTTGACGCGATTGCGTTCGGCTGCCCCTCCATGGGTGCGGAGCAGCTGGAGGAGACCACCTTTGCGCCGATGTTTGCAGCGTGCGAACCGAAGCTGAAGGGCAAGAAAATCGCGCTGTTCGGCTCGTACGGCTGGGGCGATGGCGAGTGGATGCGCACGTGGGAGGAAACCTGCAGCGCGGCGGGCGCGGTTTTTGCATGCGACAGCGTAATCTGCAACGAAGCGCCGGATGCGGAGGCGGATGCTGCGTGCCTTTCTCTGGGGAAAGCGCTGAGCTGAAGCAGCGGAGAGTAGGGTGCGGGCCATGCGGGCGATTTTATGGGCGGTGACGGGGACCGGGTTTACCTTTCTGATGACGGCGCTGGGAGCGTCGCTGGTCTTCTTTTTCCGTAAAAGGATCGGAGATACGGTGAACCGTATTTTTCTCGGCTTCGCGGCAGGCGTCATGATCGCGGCTTCCGTGTGGAGTCTCCTGATCCCTGCGATCGAAGAAGCAGAAGCCGCCGGCCAGACAGGATGGATCCCTGCGGCCGGCGGACTGGTACTGGGGATTCTGTTTATCATGATGATGGACGTGCTGCTTCCCCATCTCCATATCAATGCGGAACGGCCCGAAGGCCTGCGCTCCGGCTGGAAACGGAGAACGCTGCTGATGCTGGCCGTTACGCTGCATAATATTCCGGAAGGAATGGCGGTGGGCCTGTCTTTTGCCTTGGCAGCGCAGCACAGCGATTCTTCCTCTCTATCCGCGGCGCTGGCATTGGCGCTCGGGATCGGCATTCAAAATTTTCCGGAAGGAGCTGCAATTTCGCTGCCGCTCAGACAGGAAGGCCTGTCTCCCGGCAGATCGTTTCTTTACGGCGCGGCAAGCGGCGTTGTGGAACCTGTATTCGGGCTCCTGGTCGTACTGGCTGCCGGCGCAATTCAGCCGCTTATGCCGTGGCTGCTTTCTTTTGCTGCCGGCGCGATGCTTTACGTTGTGGTCGAAGAACTGATTCCGGAGGCGCATCTGGGAGAGCATTCAAATATCGGAACGCTTGGCGTTATGGCCGGTTTTCTGATTATGATGGTTTTGGACGTTGCGCTCGGCTGAAACGCCTGTATTGCGACGCTTCTCCAGAAGAGACAATCCGGCAGGTGACTAAATCCGGCGGTTTGGAATATAATAATGATAGTTATTATGAAAGGAAGGCGCCGAATTGAATTCTGTTTTACATTATTTTATCAGCTCCGATGTTCCGCGGGCGGTTTCTTATTATGATTCTAATTTTGCACCGCTGCGCCGTACGATTCGTCTCAGCGGTTATCCGCATCCCGTTCTGGAGGAGGTGCTGTCCGCCGTCTGCCGGCGTGCAGAGGAGGAAAACACGCCGCTGCATTGTATTCATCACTGTCTGGATGATTCCCTGTGCGGCGTAATCCTGCCGGACCATTCGGCCGGCGTGTATGGCTTTGACGTTTACGACGAAGCGGAGCCCAATTTTCTGGCAGCCACGCGTTCTGAAACGCTAAGTCTGCTGCGCGCAAACCTGGAAACAGCCAGATACTTATTTACCGAGGCCAGGCGCATTCATGACGAGCAGGAAAAAATTTATATCGGAAGCATGGATTTTGCAGCCGCGGATCGTCTCACGGAAGATACGATCCGCATGCTTTTCGGTGGATTGCCGCGTAAAAAAAATGGCACGGAGGTACACCGGTTTTTCGGCGCGGCGACCGTAAACGGAAATGTCAACTATATTCCGGAAGTAACGCGGGACATTCCGAAACGCTATTTGATTAAGGGCCGCCCAGGTACGGGAAAATCGACGTTTCTCAAAAAAATCGCACAGGCGGCCGCAGCCTCCGGCTGTCATACCGAGCTGTATCATTGCTCGCTCGATCCCAAAAGCCTGGATCTTGTAGCTGTACGTGAGCTGGGCTTTTGTCTGTTTGACAGCACGCCGCCCCACGAATATTTCCCTAGCCGTGCCGGCGACGAAACCATAGATCTCTATGCAACCTGCGTAACGCCCGGCACGGATGAAAAATACCAAAATGAGCTTCAAGCCTTGAATACGGAATACAAAAACAGAATTTCGGCCGCCGCGGCGTATCTGAAGGAGATAAAAAAAGCTGCAGAGGCCTTTGACGCATCGCTGCCGCAGCCCGATCCGGCCGCGCTTGCAGCCGCCGCGTCCTGTATAATGGAAAGGCTTTTCGCTGATTGACAATCTGTTCCCCGATTTGTATAATAACGCCAATCCTTTGGGAGGCATGCAGAGAAAAAAACGGCTGAAACGGGGGCTTCAGCCGTTTTTCGTTTACACACAAAAAAGGAGGCGCGCCAGATGGAGCAGACGACGAAAGAAATCAGAGATTATTATAATGCGAACGTAAAGGAAGAATGGAGCCGAATCGCAGGACGGCCGGAATTCCTGATTACCTGCCGCTATCTGGATCGCTTATATTCGCCCTGGCGATTCGGTTCTGGATATCGGAGGCGGTCCTGGCAGATACTCCCTTTATCTGTCTGAAAAGGGATGCGACGTAACGCTGCTTGACCTTTCCGAGGAAAATGTAAAATTTGCCGCGGAACAGGCGAAAAACAGCAATCTGAAACTTTGCTGCGTTTCCGGCGACGCCCGGACGGCCGACCGTCTGTTTGCGGAACCGTTCGATCATATCCTGCTGATGGGACCGATGTACCATCTTCTGGAAGCCTCCGAGCGGGCAAAGGCCGTCTGGGCGGCCTTAAAGCTTTTAAAACCGGGCGGGACGATTTTCATCTCGTTTATTAATCTGTATGCCGGTATGATTTACGCGATGAAATTTGAGCCGGATATCATCGCAGATCCGCAGGAACGCGGTTTCTATCAGGCATTCCTCGAGAACCGAAGCTTTGCGGGAGAGGCCTTTACGCGGGCATATTATGCACGGCAGGATGAAATTCTGCCGTTTCTGGAGCAGTTTCCGATCGACCGGCTTCATTTGATCGGACAGGAAAGTATTTCCTCTCCCTGTGAGGAGAATATCATGAGCCAAAGGAAAGAGCTCGTAGATTTATGGCTCGATTTTTGCGTACAGCTTTGCGAGCGGGAAGAGCTGCTGAGCTGGTCTGAGCATCTGCTTTATATCGGACGAAAGAGGAATCAGGAATGAATTTCATTCGATAACTCTGTTGTCCGCAAGGATTTCCGGTTTGTATTTCATGCTGTCGCGCTCCGTCAGCATTCGGATTACCCGGCAAGGATTTCCAGCCGCGAACGAGAGCGGAGGAATGTCTCTTGTCACGACGCTTCCGGCTCCGATCACACAGCCGTCCCCGACCGTGACGCCGGGACAGACAACGACGTTTGCCCCCAGCCAGCAGTTGCTGCCGATCTGTACCGGCTTTGCATAGCATAAATGCTTTCTGTTTCCTTCTGCATCCAGCATTGCCTCTCTCTCCTGCGGCAGCATGGGATGAACCGGCGTTACGATTGTGACATTTGGACCAAAATTACAATGATCGCCGATCGTTACGGGAGCGTCATCCTGAACGGTAAAATTAAAATTAGCGAAAAAATTTTTCCCGATTTTTGTATGCTTTCCGTAATGAAAATAGATTGGTCCCTGCAGGAAGAAATCTGCTCCGATTTCTCCGACTATCTGCAGAATGAGCTCCCGGCGCTTCTCCGTTTCGTCCTCGTAAGCGGAATTATAATCTTGATTTAATTTATGCGTGCGCAATTTTATCTGCTTCAGCTCAGGATCTGCCGGACAGAATAAAACTCCTGCCATGATTTTTTCTTCCTCTTGCATTTTCTCCTCCATGAAACCATTTATTTTGTTCAGCATACTTTGTTTCTTCTGTTTCGTCAAGCCTCCGGCTGCGGCCAGCTGAAATGCGCCAGATCGGCTTTCCCGTTCGGAAGGAATCGAACGCCCTCCCGGAGCAGCAGATCGGCCTGCAGATTTCTGCCTCCTGATTCAAATGCCTGGCAAAGCGTTCCGTCTTTATGCAGGACGCGGTGACACGGCACTGTCTCGTCGCGGCAGGCGCGCATGGCGTACCCCACTATGCGCGCCCATCTTGGATTTCCTGCGAGGCGCGCAATCCCCCCGTATGTGCAGACGCGTCCTTTTGGAATCTGGCGCACGATTTCATAAATTACGTCAAAGGCTTTTTCCATAGGAAGCTTCCTCCTTTCTTTAACAGTATAGCATTTTCCAAGGGGAAAAAGTGCCGAATCGCGAACGAAAAAAGAATATGGAAATATTTGTAAAAACAGAAATGACATGTTATTATATATAATAAGTTTTGAAAATAAATATTGGCATTTTTAATAAACTGGGAGAGAGGGAAGAATGAATCGGATTTTCAAGGCGTATATCAAAGAACACCCAGAGGAATATCAGACGCTGAAAGAAGGCGGCGTGAAAATCTCCGATCCTTTTGAAATGCTTTCTATCGTGCCGGGCATTCCGCTCACTGCAGTTTCGGCACGAGTTGGGAAAAGCCGGAATTTATGGGAATAAAAACGATTTGCTCCGTCAGCATGCGGCGGATGATTTCAGCAACGGGATAAGGAGTACGTTCTATAGAAAAAAGAGGTGAGAAAGGGATGAGCTATGGGTTTAAAATCATCATCGAAGGAGATTATGCCTGTTTTACCAGACCGGAGCTGAAGGTAGAACGGGTAAGCTACGATGTTCCTACGCCAGGCGCTCTGGAGGGGCTGCTGAAGAGTATATATTGGAAACCGTCAATTTGTTATGAAATTAACCGGATCATTGTGTTCAACGCTATCGATTTCATAAATATCCGCAGAAATGAGGTCAAGGATAAGGTGCGGCTGGGCGCGGTCAAGAACCGGATGAACGGCGGAGACGGCGATCCCTGTATTTATACGGATGAGAACAGAAGCCAGAGATCCTCCCTGGTTTTGAAAAACGTGAAATACGGCGTAGAATTCCAATTTAAACTGACGGGACAGAAAAACGACCGGGAAAAGAATGAGGAAAATAAGCATTTCAGTATCCTTAAAAGGCGGCTGGAGCGGGGGCAGTATTTCCGCAGGCCCTGTCTGGGCTGCAGCGAGTTTCCGGCCACCAGAGTTGCGATTGTGAGCCGGTTTGACGAAAAACAGATCAGCAGCACGATCCTCGGAATGGGAGACGTGGATCTGGGCTTTATGAGCTATAAAGTTCTTTTCGAAGACGGCGGCAGGCCGATGAATCAGGACTGGAACAATCCGCAGTTTTCCAATCGAGCCACAACGGTTTATTACAGGCCCCATATGATAAACGGAGTAATAGACGTAAAGAAATACAGGGAGGAATTGAAATGCTGATACAGGCCTTGTGTGATTATTACGATATTCTTGCAGAGGAAGGAAAGGTGCTTCCGGAAGAATATTCTGAAGTAAACATACATTATCTGGTCTGTCTCAACGCAGACGGCGGCATCAATGAAATCCTCGATGTTCAGCGCAGGGAGAAAATTACGCGCCCAAAAGGAAAAATTCAGGAAAGACTCATTCCGAAAACTGCAGTTATGCCGCGCAGAACAGAAAAAACTGGGATTGACAGCAATATTATAGAACACAGGCCGCTATATCTTTTTGGCCTGAATTATGCAGAAAACAGACTGAATCCAGATGATCGGACGGGAAAAGCAAAAAAATCGCATGATGCATTCGTTGAAAAAAATCTGCAGTTTATCGAAGGGATGGATTCGCCCGTTATTAATGCATATCGAAATTTTTTACGGAGCTGGAAGCCGGCCGAAGAAACAGAAAACGCTGAACTGTTAAAGCTGGGAATGGAATATGAAAAATCGGCGTTTGCGTTCTGTCTGACAGGTTATCCGAACCGTCTGCTTCATGAGGAGCCGCAGATTAGAGAAAAATGGAGGCGATCTGCTGCAGAAGCGGAGGACCGGGATACACAGGGCCTGGTTTCACAGTGCGCGGTAAGCGGAAGAGCTGCGCCGATCGCACGGATCCACAATAAAATCAGGGGCGTTGCCGGAGGTCTGCCGACAGGCTCCGTTCTGATCGGCTTCAATAATCCGTCAGAAAATTCCTACGGCAGGGAACAGTCATATAACAGCAGCATTTCTTTCTACGCTATGCAGAAATATACGGCTGCGCTGAATTATTTGCTGGGAAGCGCAGAGCATAAATTTTTCCTGGAGGACATGACAATCGTTTTCTGGGCGATGAATCCAAATCCGATTTATGAAGAGCTGATTATGGCGATGCTTTTCGGAAAAAGAAAAAATCCGGATGCAGGAACGGCAGAAGGGCTGCTGAAGCGCATCCTGCCCGACGTAAAAAGCGGAGGATTTACGGAGGAACAGCTGCAGTCCCTGGATCTGATGCCAAACGTTAATTTTTATATGCTGGGGCTAAAACCAAACACGTCTCGTCTTGCGGTGAAATTCATATATAAAAATCGGTTCGCATCGCTTTTTCTGAATGCGGCGAAATTTCAAAGCGACCTGCAGATTTCGAAAAAGCCTCGTTTGGTTTCCTTCGCTGCGATTGGGCAGGAGCTCGCCTTGACGAGATCTCAGCCAAAGCAGATCAATCCCGCGCTGCTCGGCAAGCTGCTTGAAGCTGTGATATATGGCCGCGATTATCCCGCTTTACTGCTTGAAACGGCCGTTAGAAGGAGCAAAACGGATTGTGACGAAATCAACGCCATCGGCATGAGGACACGGATGGGAATGATTAAGGCCTGCCTTAACAGAAACGAAAAAAAGGAGGAACTAAAAGTGTCGTTAGACAAAGGAAACTACGGACAAGCCTATTTATGCGGAAGACTGTTTGCGGTTCTGGAACGGCTCCAGCAGTCCACCGCAAAAATTCTCCTTAACAGAACGATTCGGGACACCTATTTTGCGTCTGCTTCATCGAAGCCTGCAATGACATTCCCAAAGCTTCTCCGGCTGGCACAGTATCATATGAGCAAGCTGAAAAATCCGATCTTTTACAACAGACTGATCTGTGAAATCACAGATCAGATCGACGGAGAATTTCCGGAAACATTTTCTCTGCAGGATCAGGGGAGGTTTATGATCGGATATTATCAGCAGTATCAAAGCTTTTTAGAAAAAAAGCAAAATGGAAGCGAAAATGAAATGGAGGAAAACGCAGATGGCAATTGAAAACAGATATGATTTTGTAATGCTTTTTGATGTGGAAAACGGAAATCCGAACGGAGATCCGGATGCCGGAAACACGCCGCGCATAGACGCAGAAACGGGATATGGCTATATTACGGACGTATGCCTAAAGAGAAAAATCAGAAATTACGTTGCGCTTTCCAGAGGCAATGAAAAAGGCTATCAAATTTTGATCAAGCCGGACAAATCTCTGAACGAAAAATTTGCGGACGCCTATCGGGAGGAAGGCCTGACTGCCAATAAGGGAAAAGAAATGGATGACGTAATCAGGCGCGCGCGCGACTTCATGTGCAGGAATTATTACGACGTACGCGTTTTCGGAGCGGTCATGTCGACCGGAGACAATCCGTGCGGCATTGTAAAAGGCCCGGTGCAGATCAGTTTTGCCAGAAGCCTCTCCCCTGTCAGCATTCAGGACGTAACCATTACGCGCCTGGCACGAACCACGGAAAAGAGGAGAGAAGAGGGAAAAATAGAAATTGGAAGAAAAAGCATCCTTCCATATGCACTTTACAGGGCAGAAGGATATGTATCGGCAGCGCTCGCAAATAAAACAACGAATCTTTCAGAGGAGGATCTCGAGCTTTTGTGGGAGGCCATTATCAATCTGTTTGAACACGACCGCAGCGCGGCGCGGGGAAAAATGTGCATGAGAAAGCTTTACGTTTTTAAACACAGCAGTATTTTCGGAAAATGCCCATCGCATATTCTGTTCGATAAAATTGCCGTGACGCTGAAACAGGATCTGCCGCCTCGCAGCTTCCGCGATTATGACATTAAACTCGATCCCAGAATGCCGGACGGCGTTGAGCTGATTGAGAAATTATGAATTCCGGGGACTGAACCGTTTTTCTGAGGGTTGCGCAAGGCTGCCAGTGTCTGACGCATCATGCCTGGACTGATTTTGTTGACAATGAAAAGAAGAGGAAGTAAAATTTCCCCGATAACTTTTTCAGGGAGTGAACCATATGACGGATCTATTTATAGACTGCAATCAAATTGTCGGAAAAATCAAACCGCTTCACGGCGTCAATAACGGACCGGTATCCTATCATTTCTGGATCGATACCAGTCGGTATTATAAAGAGATCGGCGTTCCGTATATCCGCCTCCATGATACGGATCATCCCTCCCAGAGAATGGTAGATGTCCGGTATATTTTTAAAAATTTCGAGGCGGACGAAAACGATCCTGCAAATTACGATTTTGCTTTTACGGATATTCTGATGAGAAAAATCAAAGAATGCGGCGCTGAAACCATATACAGACTTGGCGCCTCGATAGAACATACGGAGAAAAAGTATTTTGTGTTCCCGCCGGAGGATTTCGAAAAATATGCCAGAATTTGTCTGAACATTATCCGTCACTACAACAGCGGCTGGGCAAACGGTTTTCAATATGATCTGAAATATTTTGAGATCTGGAATGAACCGGATCTGTATGAAAAAATGTGGCATGGCGGCACGCCGGAACAATATTATAAATTTTACGAAATCCTTGCAAAGCTGATCAAGAAAGAATATCCGGAAAGTAAAATAGGCGGCTATGCAGGCTGCAACGCATACTGTGATGAATATTTTGACGGCTTTTTCGAGCATATCAAAAAAACCGGAGCTCCAATTGATTTTTTCACCTATCATATTTACGCCGACGATGTGCGTGACTTTGTAAAATTAAACGAGCACGTGAACAGAAAGCTGAACGCCCATGGCTATCCGCAGCTTCCCGTGTTTCTGGATGAATGGAACATTTTCACCGGAGAATTTTGGGAATCTATTATGGGCGAGGGCTTTGAGTACAACAGGAAATTTTTGTTTGAACGAATTAAAAATGAAGTTGGAGCCGCATTCTGCGGCGCGTCGCTCTCACTGTTTCAAAATCTTCGAATCGATGCGGCGATGTATTACGACGGACAGCCGAAAATGTTCTGGTGCGGTCTTTTCGATCTCTATGGCGTCCCGATGAAGCCGTATTATCCGTTTGTATATTTTGGCGACCTGTACCGGAAATCGAATGAGTGCTTCTGCATGGTCGGCGCTTCGCAAAAGTCCTCCGCCATGTCGTTCGGCGCAGAGCACACCGACAGCCGGACGAAAGGAAGCGGAGAAAGCAGCGGGATTTTTGCGACCGCGGCCACGGATGGAAAAACAGCGGGAGTGCTGCTTTCCAACTACGAGGGTTTGGATACGCGTGTTTTACTGCATTTTAACGGAATGGAGAAAGTCCGTAATATCAGAATCCGTACCACGGACAGATTCAATACGGATCGCAGAGATTTTGTAGAGGAGGCAGGCTGTGTGCTTCCGGTCGCGACTCCAAAAAACAGCGTCATTTATCTGGAATTCGATGTGAACGAAAGCTGAAAGGCCAGCAGCCGCAGCGGGCCTGCTGCGTTCTTTTCTGTTTCAGGGCAGAAACGTTTTCCCGGGAAATAAGATTTTCTGGCGGCGGCATACGTCTCATATAATAATCGGGAAATATTGTCAAAGCTCTCGGGAAGGCCCATAAGCGAAAGCTCGGGGCCTTTTTATTTGCCTGATGACAGGGATTGCCCTGCTGGAGCCGACGAAGGAGCATGGAAAATATCAAATTGCGCGGGGCCGGAAAGTGTGCTACAATATCACTGTATTTTGATCTGAGGGGCAAAAGATAATGTTGAATTTTCTGAAAAAGTTATTTCTTTCAAATAAATATTCTCTGCTTGTTTTATTGATATTGTCTCTGTGGCTGAAGCTTGTAAAGGACTATAATATTCTGCTTTCCTACCTCGTTCTGATTGTATTATATTTATTTGTCGGGATTATAGTGGAAATGGTTCTGGAAAGGTTTTTCCCTGGCTTTAACGCGCCTCGGCACGCGGAACGGAGGCATGAAGAAGCGGACGATGAAGAGCCTGCGCAAGAAGAGGCGCAAACAGCGAAACGTGCTCCCCGGCGTGAAATCCGGCAGAGCATGTCTGCGGAGAAGCCTGGAGAAACGGTCCGCACACGGCTTCCCGAGCGGCGCAGCTCTGTGGATCAAAGCGGAATACAGGAGCGCGCGAGGAAGCTTGGCGCGGAAGATACGCCCAAGGTTACGTCCTCATATATCAAAAACGCCGGAAGTATCCCGCGTGAGATGGAAAAGAAGCTGGTACGTACCGCTGCAGATTTCCATTCGATTAAACAGGCCTCTGATCATTTATACAGCGGAGAGAGGTCTGCAAGAAGCAGATACGCGAATACAGAAAAGCTTCTCGCAGATGAGAATCTGGAAGACCTATACAAAAACCGGAAACGAGAGACTCCTGAGACAGCTGCCGCCGGACAGAATGCAGCTGAGGAAACGGCAGAAAGCGTGGCCGCGTTTGAAGAAAAAACGGAGAATCGTGAAAAGTCCCGTCCCACCATGCAGGATATCAGCTTTGAACCGGCTGAAGATTACAGAACGGCTACCTCAGACGAACTGGATAAAATTTCCAACGACATCACCCGGGAGGTAGAACGAAGGGTAACTGCGCCGAGACCGGTACGCAGAACACGTCTGATTTTGTCGGACGATCTTTCCGCATCTGCGAGTGTGCCGCCAGCCAGACCGCGCAGTCAGGCTTCCTATGCTCCGCAGCAAAAGGAACCGGCTGCGGAGGAAGCGGCCGCAGAGCGTCCAGTGCGGCGGGAACGGGAAAAAGCGGACGACAAGGTTTCGGCGGATATGGAAAAAATTGACAGACTGTTTAATCGGAACCGCAGCGACTCAGAAGACGAGGAAGAGCCGCATAAAACCGGCATATGGGACCGGTTCAAAAAAAAAAGATGACCAGGAAATAGCGGATGGCCCGAAGGAAGCGGAAACGCCCCCGCGCGAAGCGAAGCCGGTTCCTTCCGTCAGAAGAGCAAAGCGCTATGTAAAGCCTCCGATCGACCTGCTCCGAAGTGCGGCAGAGAGCGAGCAGGCGACAAAAGAACGGTATGATTACGAGCAAAACGGAAGAGCAAAGAAGCTGATCGATACGCTGGCAAGCTTCGGCGTTGGGGCAAAGGTATCGGCGGTTTTGCGCGGACCGGCGGTGACTCGCTATGAAGTCCAGCCGAATCCCGGTGTGAAGGTCAGTAAGATCGTTTCGCTTTCGGACGATATCGCATTAAACCTGGCGGCTACGGGAGTTCGCATTGAAGCGCCGATCCCCGGAAAAGAAGCGGTCGGCATTGAAGTGCCAAACAAGGAAGTGGAGATCGTATATCTGCGGGATGTGATCGGATCGAAGGAATACCGCGATTCGGCATCGAAACTGACGTTTGCGATTGGGAAAGATATCGCTGGAAAAAATATTGTTGCCGATATTGCAAAAATGCCGCACCTTTTAATCGCCGGAGCGACGGGTTCCGGTAAGAGCGTATGTATCAACACGATTATTGCGAGCATTTTGTATAAATCCGGCCCCGAGGATGTTCGCATGATTATGATCGATCCCAAGATTGTCGAGCTCGGAATCTACAATGGAATTCCGCATTTGCTGGTTCCTGTCGTTACGGATCCCCGAAAGGCTGCGGGCGCCCTGTCTTGGGCCGTAGCGGAAATGGAAAAACGGTACGCCGCTTTTTCTCAGCATAACGTCAGGGATTTAAAGTCCTATAATTTGACGGCGGAGCGCGGCGGTGCTGCGCGCATGCCGCAGATTGTGATCATCATTGACGAGCTTGCGGATTTGATGATGGTCGCTTCCAAGGAAATTGAAGAATCCGTGATCCGTCTGGCGCAAAAGGCCAGAGCGGCCGGTATTCATCTGATTATTGCAACGCAGCGCCCTTCTGTTGACGTCATTACGGGCCTGATCAAGGCGAATATTCCTTCCCGCATTGCATTTGCCGTAACCTCTCAGGTGGATTCGAGAACGATCCTGGACGGAGGCGGCGCGGAAAAGCTTTTGGGAAGAGGCGATATGCTGTTCCATCCGATCGGGATGTCGAAGCCGATGCGAGTTCAGGGGGCTTTTGTATCTGACGGAGAGATCGAGTCTCTTGTCGAATATATTAAAAATACGTACGGCACGGTCGAGTACAGCCGAGAAATAGAAACCTCGATCGAAAATGAAGCAAATAAAAAGAAAAACGGAAACGCTGGCGCTGCTTCAGGCTCCGCGGAAGAGGACGAGGATTTTACCGACGACGGCGATTCCGACGAGGCGTTGATTCGTGAGGCGGCCGATCTGGCATTTGAGTATAATCAGATTTCCACCTCTTTCCTGCAGCGGAAGCTGCGGCTCGGATACTCCCGCGCATCGAGAATCGTGGATTCCCTTGAAGAACGCGGTCTGATTTCCGCGGCGGACGGCAGTAAGCCGCGAAAGGTGATTCTTTCCCGGGAGGCCTGGGAAAGCTCTTTGAACACATAAGGCGAGTGGGAGGCCTGTATGGCGGACGGCGAGGAGCAAAGGAAAAACGGCGGCGAAAATCCCCTTCTCAATCAGATCAGGAACCGGACGTATTCGCTGCATCATCAGCAGTTTGCGGAAATATATATTGAAGAAAAACATCCGGCTCCCCGGGAATCCAGCGTTTCGGAGCCCATCCGCACACGCAGCCCAGAGGAAGAGAACATTTTTCTCCTGTTTCAGGAGCTGCGGCGGCTTTACCGATATCCGCCTTATGTTAATCCGCTTGGAGAGAATGAGTCCTTTTACAGACAGGCGAAAAAAATGGAGCATTTTGAAGACGATTATTCGGGAAATGCGCCTTTCTCCGCTTACTTTCCCGAGTATCAGATCATGAGCTATGAGCAGCTCCGGACTTATTTTACATGGCGCAGCTGCGTGCGCAGAGGAAGCGTAAAGAAAACGAGCTTTTCCTATGTGTTTCTTTATATTTATGAACTCATTAACAACATCGGTGTGACGGACGGACGCGAGGGGCTTTCACGCCTGCTTTCGATCTGGAGAGAATATGCTCCGTATGAAAGTAAGCTCGGCGCATACATGGCAGAATGGGTGAAGGACTATTACATCATAAACGCCTTTGAATTCCCGTTCTTTGATCTGGTACGCAGGGAACCGCTGCTGCAGGAATATTATCCGTTCCCGGAAGAAACCGACTTTTTCGGGATGTATGCGAAGCTTTCTTCCTATCCGTTTGAACGTTCTGCTTTTTATACCGCGGAAACGGAGTGCGATCTGAGGAACTGTTTTGAATTTGTTGTCGGAAGGCTTGACGGCTGGCTCCGCGAAAACGGCGCCTGCTTTGACGACCTGATCAATTATGACGGAAAACCCGCATTCTGGGTTCCGTTTCGAAAGGCCAGATATGCGCCGCAGTGTATGCCGCCTCCTGAAAGAAAGGAAGTCCGGATTTCCGGGGAAGAACGATATTGGTATGAAACCGGACGCTGGTTCCGCTCGGCGCGCCGAATCTGCCGGACGAGCGGCCGGCGGATCATCGGCTACCTTTTTAAGAGAATTGAGCAATTTTATCGGAAAGCGAGGAAATACAAGTATCGGTTAAATGCAGATAAAACGAAGCTTGATCTGTCCCAGCTCAGAGAATTTTTCCCGGAGCCCAATCTGTTTTTCGAGAAAATTGACGGCGCGATCCTGGAATTCCACAGGGAAGCGCATAAAAGATCTGTCAACGTAGATCCAGGCCGCCTGGAGAAGATTCGGGAAAGCGCTTCTGCCATTCAGGAAAAGCTTCTGGCTCCTTTGCAAGGATTGGCAGCCGGAGAGGAGGCGCTCCCGGAAGACGACGGGAACGGGCAGAATGCGGAATCGATTTCACAGGCTGCTGCCTCGCTTGAGAAAAATGCTTCAGACGAGACGGAACGGCCGTTTTCTGCGGCGGACGGCTGGGAAAAGCTTGCGCATTCTCTGACAGAAACAGAAAAGGAAGCGATTCGTTTGCTCCTGCGCGGCACGAGGCCGGGCGAATTCCAGGAATTCTGCAGAGCACGGTTGCTGATGCCGGAGGTTCTTGCAGAGAAAATCAACGAAAAGGCCGTAGAAGCTGTGGAGGATAATATCCTGGAGCTTGCAGATACGGCCTCGGTGTATGAGGAATATCGATGTGAATTGGAAAGGGTGGTTTTAAATGAAACAGAATAACCCTCCGAAACGGATTACCAGCACGATTATTAACGCTTTGAAGGGCGGCGTCGTCCCGAGAGTGGGCTTGGAGTATATCACCGTGGGGAGAGAACGGGAAATCAGTGCTCTGCTGCATGATATCGATATCATAGCAGACGGCGGAGCAGCGTTTCGTTTTATTGTGGGAAAATACGGAAGCGGCAAAAGCTTCTTACTGCAGACAATCAGAAACTATGCCGCAGAACGCGGGTTTGTGGTAGTGGACGCGGATCTGTCGCCGGAGCGCCGCTTCACCGGCTCAAAGGGCCAGGGACTTGCAACGTACAAAGAGCTGGTCAAAAACATGTCTACCAAGACGAAGCCAGACGGCGGCGCGCTTCCGCTGATTCTGGAACGCTGGATTTCCGGAATCAGAACGTCTGTGGCAGTAGAAGAAAATTTGTCTCCGGAGGATCCCGCCTTTGACCGGTCGGTAGAAAAAAGGATCCATACGGTTACCGCCAGTCTGGAGGGGATGGTCAACGGATTTGAATTTGCCAGAGCCGTCCTGCTCTATTACCATGCGTATCTGACGTCTGACGACCAGATAAAATCCAACGTGATCCGCTGGTTCCGAGGGGAATATCCGACAAGAACGGAGGCCCGGCAGGACTTGAATATCAATTTTATTGTCACGGACGAAAACTGGTATGATGTTTTGAAGCTTCTCTCAGCGTTTATCGTACATGCCGGCTATAAGGGGCTGCTGGTAATTGTGGACGAGCTGGTAAATATTTTCAAAATTCCGCAGTCTGCCGTAAGACAGAACAACTACGAAAAAATTCTTACCATGTACAACGATGTGCTGCAGGGAAAAGCGCGGAACATCGGCTTTTTCCTGGGAGGAACGCCGCAGTGTATCGAGGATAAGTATAAAGGCGTATTCAGCTATGAGGCGCTTCGCTCTAGGCTCTCGGAGGGCAGATTTGCGGAGGGCGGCGGAAGGGACATGCTTTCCCCGATCATCCGGCTCAATATGCTGAACGAGGAAGAGCTGTATGTATTGATCGAAAAGCTTGTGCAGATGCATGCGCAGCTTTTTGAATATTCTCCCAAAATTACGCACGAGGAGCTCGTTCGCTTCCTTCAGATCGAGTTCAACCGTGTCGGTGCGGAAAGCCATATTACGCCGAGAGAAATCATCCGCGATTTTATAGAGCTTTTAAATATTCTGTTTCAGTCTCCGGAACGCTCCGCCTCGGAGCTTCTGGAAGAGGAGCAGTTTTTGGGAAAGCCCTCCGAAGAAGAAGGCTCGTTGTTCCAGGAGTTTGAATTATGACGGATGTGTTCAGCCGCTTGGCGCCCTATATCCAGGATTATATTTATGCCAGCAGATGGACGGAGCTGCGCGACATCCAGATTTCCGCCTGCCGCGTTGTCTTTGACAGCGACGACAATCTGCTGCTTTCCTCGGGAACCGCCTCGGGAAAAACAGAGGCCGCATTTTTGCCCGTTCTGACGGAGCTGTACCGGAAGCCTTCCGCTTCGGTCGGCGTTTTATATATCAGTCCGCTGAAGGCACTGATCAACGATCAGTTCAAAAGACTGGAATATCTGCTGCAGGAATCCGGACTGCCCGTTTGCAAATGGCACGGGGATGCGTCCGCTGCGGACAAAAACCGCCTTTTGAAGCATCCCCAGGGAATTCTGCAGATTACGCCGGAGTCGCTGGAATCCCTGCTGATCCGTAAACGCGGCGCCTGTCTGAAGCTTTTCAGCGATCTTCGGTTTGTTATTATCGACGAGGTACATTATTTTATGCGCGATGTCCGCGGCGTGCAGGTGCTTTGCCTTTTAGAGCGTCTGCAGCGGATTACCGGGCAAATTCCTCGAAGGATCGGCCTTTCCGCGACATTAGGAGATCTGGAGGAAGCAAAAAAATGGCTGGATTCCGGCACCCAGAGAGCCTGCACGGCAGTGTCTGGAACGGGAGGCCGGCAGAAGATTCGTTTATTTGTAGAACGCTTTCAGAAAACGCAGGACGATCCCCAAGGCGGCTCGGAGAACTCCGGCGAGGCGGAGCATTTTAAATATCTTTATAAAATGACGCTCGATCAGAAAACGATTATTTTTACAAACTCCAGGGAAGAGACGGAATCCGTTCTTGCGCATCTGCGCCAGCTTGCGCTGAAATATAAAACTCCGGATGTGTACCGCGTCCATCACGGAAATATTTCTGCGGTCCTGCGGGAGCAGGCGGAGGACGAAATGAAAAATTCCGAGGAAAAGCTCGTAACCGGAGCGACGGTTACGCTGGAGCTCGGCATCGATATCGGTTCTCTGGATCAGGTAGTGCAGATCGGAGCCCCGGCAACCGTATCCAGCTTTGCCCAGCGCCTGGGCCGCTGCGGAAGGAGAGGACAGATTCCGCAGATCCTGTTTACGTTTGTCGACGACGTCCATACCACCGCCGCCGACAAGCTGGGACCGATGAACTGGAGCTTTCTGCGGATGATCGCCATAATAGAATTATATACAAAACAAAAATGGATCGAACCTCTGACGCCTGGCGCGTATCCGTATTCGCTGCTGTATCATCAGACGATGAGTTATCTGCTGTCTTCTGGCGAAACGCCCGCCAAAAAGCTTTTTGACGATATCTTAAGTCTGTCGCCCTTTCGGAAGATTCCCAAAGAAGATTATGCCCTGCTGCTTCGCCATTTGCTGGCGATCGGACAGCTTCAGAAAATGGAGGACGGAGGCCTGATCATCGGACCGGCAGGAGAAAAGGTCGTAAACGATTATCATTTTTTGTCCGTTTTTCTTGTCCCGGAGTATTATCTGGTAAAAGACGAAAACCGCGCGATTGGTACCGTGGATAAAATTTATCCGCCGGAAACGCGCTTCGCTCTGGCAGGAAGAACCTGGGAAACGGTGGAGGTTAATCAAAAAGCAAAAGTCATTTTTGTGAAGCTCGTTCCGGGCGTTTCTACTGTGGACTGGGACGTCGACTTTCAGGCTGAGCTTCACACAGTTCTTGTGAGAAAAATGAAACAGATTTTACAGAGCGGGGAAACCTTTCCGTATCTCAGCCAATCCTGTTGTGAAAGGCTCGCAGAGCTGCGTTATTTGGCGAAAAACGCCGGAATTCTCACGAATCGTGTCACACAGCTTTCGGAACTTAAATACGCTGTCTTCCCGTGGATCGGTACGCGCCAGCTGTATACGCTCCATTTTCTGCTGCGCCAAAGAGGCTTCCAAAGTAAAATTTTATGGAGAACCTGCGTCTATCTGGAAGTGACATTTTCGGCCAAGCAGAAAAATCCGGCCGCATATCTTGACGCGGCCATTCAGGAGATACTTGTCTCAGATCCCGACCTTTCCACACTTCCGCTGCCGAAAAAAGCCCAGCTGGAGCATAAATATAATGAATATATTCCGCAGGAGCTGCTGAGAAAGCAATTCCTATTTGATTTTTTGGATCCGGCGGGCTTAAAATCAGACATGCAGGAGCCGAATTCCCTGGATTTTAATTGCTGAAAAGATGCCTCGCTCCGCTTTTCGCGGAAACGAGGCGTTTTTTATATCTTCAGACAAGTGTTTTTATAAGCGCTCAGAAGTATTTCGGACTGCTGTTCAGCCGTTTTACGATTTCCAGAGCTTCACCGAATCTTTGAAAATGCACAACCTCGCGTTCTCTCAGGAAGCGAAGCGGCTCGATCACATCGGGATCATCCGCCATGTTGATGAGATATTCGTACGTTTGCTTCGCTTTCTGTTCTGCAGCGAGGTCTTCGATTAAATCCGTCACAGGATCGCCCTTTGACTGCAGATATGCCGCGTTAAACGGCACGCCGGCTGCGTTCTGCGGATAGACGCCGATGCCGTGCTCCACGTAATCCGTATCATAGCCGCATTTTTTCAGCATTTCGCAGTCGGCTCCCTGCAGGAGCTGATGGCACATTGTACCGATCATTTCCAGATGCGCGAGCTCCTCCGAGCCAATATCATTTAAAGTCGCGCGCGTTTCGCCATTCGGCATGGAAAATCTTTGACTTAAATAGCGCAGAGAGGCCGCGAGCTCTCCGTCCGCGCCGCCGTACTGCGTGATGATCAGCTTTGCCATGCGCGGATCCGGCTTCTTGATGTTAATGGGAAATTGAAGCTTCTTTTCATAGATCTTTACGAGTTTCAAAAAAGGCTTAAAATTCGATAATAAAAGGAATTTTGTGAATTTAACACAGTGGAAATAAGTGGGAAAATGCCAGTTTAGCTAACATACAGCTAACAAGTAGCTAGCACTGGATTTTGTTTACCTCGTCCTTGTAATCCTCAATATCGATGTGGTCGTAGTGGGCGGTAATGCCTTGGATTTTATGTCCAACTATAATTTGGATGTAATCTTTATCAACGCCCGCGCGGTGCATAAGTGTAATGAATGTGTGACGTGTTTCATGCGGAGTGTGATCCATATTGAGCTGCTCCATCAGTGGAGCCCAATAATTATACTTGAAGTTTCCGTATTCCATTTTACGTCCATGCGAGGTGAGGATGATGTACTCGCTTTCTGACATGCTGTAAAAAGATTTCCAGATGCCCAGTACTTTGTTTGCTATTGGTACTTTACGCATCGTGCCGGCCTCTGTTTTGGATTCGCGAATCAAAAACCATTGTTCTGCGAGATGAATATCTTCTTTTTTTAAGTTCAGTAGCTCACTGATCCGGCAGCCGCAGTAGATTAACATTAGTGCAATGGCGGCAGTATAATTCAACTCGCCTTGATAGACTTCCCACACCTTTTTTATTTCAGCAGCTGTGAAGGGCTCCCGCGCTTCGTCTGGTGCATTTTTGCGCTCGAATGGCAAAGTGATATTTTTTGCGGGAGAAGTCCGAATGTGACCGTTTTTGACTGCGAAATCAAATACACGGTTAAACAGAGCCAATGTTTTTTCGATGCTACTCGGAGCTTTTTTGATACTGTCCAGTACTCTTTGCAGATGGTGAGGTTTAATATCTGTGATCGGCATATTATAGAGAATAGTGCAGCGATTATATGCCAGCCTGTAGGCCTTGAGTGCATTGTCAGATTTTCCGGGAGACCAGACGTCCCGCCATTTTTCGTAGATTTCGGAGAACGTATATTTTGTAGTGATGATATCATAAGGGTCTTTGTTGTATTCCGCAAGGGCATTGAGAGCCTCCTGACGTGTGCCGAAATACCCAAGCACTTTACGCGTCTGTTTGTGTGCCTGGATGTCTCGGCCAGTGGTGATAGCTGCCACCCAAGGCCTACGTCGTTTGCCTGATAATTTATATACGCTTCCGTAACCGTTTGGTAGTCTCATTATATGCTCCTTTTAAAGATTTTTATGATTTAGACCAAGTAAGTGGATAATTGACAATTTTGTCGCATATGATATAATACAAATAAGTTAACTCGTGAAGGGTTAAAGCTGGGTTCCCGAATGGGAGTAGGCGTATTGCTTAGAATTCCTTTGCTCCTGGGGTTGACTTATTTTTTTGGTTTTATAACAATTATTGTGTTTGTACACTTATCATTTTTAAGCTTTGACGGTATTGCTGAGCGTCTGGGATATCAATCCAGTCAACAGTCTTATCATAATTACTTCTAACAACTTGCTTAATTTCGTCAAGGGATACATTAAAGAATTCTTTTCGCTGATTAACCATATTTAGTTTTTTGCTCTCAAAAGCATTGTGCAGCGCAGCTTCAAGTGCAGGTGCATTATCCGAGAAAATCATTGCATGAATATCAAAATTAAATGGAACTGATGCGTCACTAAGTTCATCTATTCTGTCTGTTGGCTCAAGTCTTCTTGTCATGCCAATTTTGTATACGTTTTCTCCAAACGCACCAATGTTTGATATGATGTAAACATATCCGGCTTTTACATTTGCTTCTCTGTAATCTAAGTCTTTTAATGTTGCTTCAATTTCAGCAAGATGTGCTTCTAATTCTTTCTTTTTTTCAATCAAATCAAATGAATCAGGTTCGGACTTCAGTTTCTGCTCAATTTGTGCTAGTGCTTTTTCATAATGAGTGCGTTCCTTTTCGCTTTTTGTTCTTTTCTCGTTAAGCTCTTTCTGCAATTTTTCCGCTTCTCGCATTTCTGCCCGGGCGGCTTTAGCGGCTTCTTTTTCGTCTTGCTTTTTCTGCGCATACTCAAAAGCAATATATAACTCTTCTATTTTTAGTTTGAGATAATCATTAGTAACTGAAATACCCATTGTTTTTCCTAGTGTAGAAATGGTTCGGGCTGACATTTCTATCTTATTATGTGAAGCGGTAATGTTATTGTATTTTACGTTACGAACAACTTCATCACATTCACTATTGAAGGCTCTGAGCATTAATTTAGAGATTTCTTTAACAAGCTTTACTCCCTGTGCTCTACTATTATTGACAGTCCAATTAGGAGCACTTGTGATAGCAAGTCCTTTTTTTATAAGTTCTTTTTGTGATTGTCTTGTAATGTCTAGACGTTCTTTGTAATGGTCGCTGTTGGAAAATGCATATTTAGGTTTGTATAATCCAAATTCTTGCATTAAAACTTCATCGTTTATTTCAACAAGCTTGCTTTTAGCCTGTTTTATGTCGATATATAACTTTTGTTTTTGGCTTTCTAATTGGTTGACTTTGCGTTCAACTGACTGAACTTCAATGTTAAGACAGTCCAGTTTGGATAATTGCATATCAATTTGTTGTAATTCTGGTGTCATTAAACTTTTCAAGCGTTCGTTTTCCTTTTTTATTTGTGAAACTCTAAATACATCAAACAAACCCATATTGTAACCTCCTATAAATTACTTGGTATTACTTCACACTACTAAAGAACCATACGGCCTTTCCCGGTATCCTTACGTTATTTAGTTCTTCTGTTTCAAAATTAAGCATCTTAAATGTAGGATTCTCTGCGCGTAATTCCAGCCAGTTAGGATATTTATAAACACGCTATACGCTCCACTTGTTTATTTGCCGCATCCATACTTTGATATATACCAATTTAGTGCATCGCGCAGGAATTCTTCTGTAAAATCGTATATTTCGGCTATATCGCATATTTGTTCGCCGGCACGCAGCAACGAGACAATCTGTTCAAACGGCACAGCTGCTTCATAGGCCTTCCGGCGCGCGTAGAACTCTAACTTTCGCTTTGAAATGTCATTTTGATTTGTAATATCGCCTGCTGTATATAAGTAATGGGCGATTTCCTCCGCAAGGATACAGTTTTTTTCAGCATCAGACAGATCAGAACGAATGAATATGCAACCGTCATAGCAGTATCCTTTACCATTCATCTGCATTTCTACGATATCTATTTTGAGATCTTCTGCTACTGCGGCACGAGATTCATACGCGGTCATTTTTTCTCCTCATATAATCTTTCATCTTTTTGATGTCTTCTTGCATTTCTTTTTCTGTGATTCCGTCAGCGTGGGCGGCGAGCACGGAAGGCTCATCCTCGTGGACTTCGTCAGTCGCGGAAGAACTATATTTCTTTCTTATATCCTCAATAACTCCACTAATCCGGTCAAGATCTTCGCGAGCAAGACCAGCGTCATCCAGCGAGGTAATTTTACCATCAGCGTTTTCTATTATTACGTCGCTTGCTACGCTTGGGTTGTCAGTTCTGCCGACAAGGTAATCTAAAGATACTTTAAAAAAATCAGCAAATTGTATCATGGTTTCAAGATCTGGGTCATGTTTCCCCGTTTCGTACAAAGAAATTGTGCTCTCCGACAAATTGAATATTTCTCCAAAAGCTTTCATGCTTAGTTTTTTACTTTTTCGTAACTCGCGCAATCTTGTCATATTATCACCTCGACATCTATCAACAAACATATTATATGCTTTACATTTTGTAAAGTAAATATTCTTTAAAAAATGTCAAGAATATACTTGACGAAATTTAAAGTATGGTGTAATATATGCTTATACTTGACAAAACGTCAAGAAATGATTGGAAAGTGAGGTTGCGTTACATGAATAAACTTAAAGTTTTGAGAGCTGAAAAGGATTTGACCCAGAGCAATTTAGCTGAACTTTGTGGTTTGTCAAGAGCTACGATAATTTCGATTGAAAAAAATCGTGCAGTTCCAAAACCTACTACTAAAAATAAAATTGCTACTGCTTTAGGTATTAATGTGAAAAAAATTTTTAGCGATTAAAAACAAAATGGACGCTATCGCGGTAATTAAGGCGAGGATAACGATGGCCATAGTTATAGAGCACCGATGACAATATTTGGATGAACGAGGGAACAATCGCAAGAATATTATAAATCGAAAGGAGTGAAAACATATGACAGATAAGTCAAATTTAGTGAAATCGAAAGTTGCGGCGGATATCTTGGGAATGACGCCACCGGTCATGATCGATATGATGCAAACCGGAGATCTAGACATAGGATGTGTAAGACAAGGTCGCAAAAAGAGAACTCCGTTCGTCTACAAGGATAAGCTGAAAAATTTCTTGGGCGTGGAAGAGCTTCGAGACAAAGATGGAAATCTTATAGGCTAAATCTTTTCTTAGCAGGTGTAATCACCTGCGCAGTGAAATTGGACAAGAGTGACAAGAAAGGAAACATCGCCATGAACACGAATACTATCAACATGCAACCATACTGCCAGATGCTCACACCGGAGCAGTGGGAACTACTGACGACAAGTCCATACGCAACGATCTATGACCTGATTAATCCGGGAGAAAATTGTGCGGTATCAGCATCTACGATCTGCCAGTATATTCACGCATCGGAGCGCACGCTGCGTAATCATATCAGGGCAATGCGCAGAGCGGGGATCGTCATCGTCTCCGGCAATAGCGGGTACTGGCTGCCTGAAACGGCAGTGGAATTGCAAAGATATATCGAACGCACGGAGAGCGGGGCAAAGGATGAACTGTATACGCTGAGACACGCGCGGAAAGCGCTCAAGGTACAGGAGGCAGAATATGCGAAAATCATATAAACAATTTCTACACGAAACTGGATTTCCTGATTGCAAGGAAGTTAAACCGATGTACCGTTGTTGGTGGCTGGAAAAGCATTCCGATGTGATTTGGGCAACAATATCGATAATACTATCAATAGTTGCATCAGCAGCGGGGGCGGTAATAACGGTTAAGTTTATTTTGTGAGGTATACGGTTATTAATGAAGTGATAATTGCGGTAATGATGGCAACTATGATTGGAACAACAATAGACCATATGACTTTATTAATCATATCTTTTCGTGAAAGTTCAGGGTAATTAAAACCTAAACTTGTAAAACGAAATGCTGTGTCGCCGATATTACACGGAATTTCTTCTAAATGACCGGATTTGTATAGGCCCTTTATTTCAAGTTGAATTCTGTCTCCAGAATATTTCTTGAAATACGGAAAAAGCATTGAACCGTAAAAGTAAGTGGGATTTTCCTCTTCTTTTAATTCTCTAAGCTTTTTAAGAATTTTTAACTGTAATTTATTAAGCATAGAAACACATCCTTTGGAAAATTGTAGCATTAGAAAATGCAATGTACAAGAAGAAACGGAGATGAGAACGTGAGAAGCAACCTGAAACAAGCGCGGCTGAGCGCCGGGCTGACGCAGCAACAACTGGCGGATAAGCTACATATCGGACTTAGGCATTATCAGAAGATTGAATACGCCGAGATAGGGGGCGCTTTTGAGATTTGGGACGCCTTGGAGGACACTCTGGGGATACATCAACGGATACTCCGAGAGACAGCAGATACTCATCGCGACCAAGAAGAAAGTCGGCAGGAACATTGAAAAACTCTGCCAGCATCGACAAACGTGTTAGGTCAGGCTCAATTTCTCCACTTTCGTATTTTTGGTAGTGTCTAAGTGGAGTGCCTATCGCATCAGCGGTTTTTTGCTGTGTAATACCACGGGAAATCCTTGTAGCGCGTAATCGATCATTGAACATAGCTGCCTCCCAAAAAAAGTTCTTGACATACGCCTAATTATGGCGTAATATACAAGAAAAATATACGCCAATAAATGGCGTAATAGGAGGACAAAGAAATGCTGGCGAACGAAGTAAAAAGCTTGGAGAAGGAAAACGAGGCGTTGAGGTATGAGAACGCGCTGCTGAAAAAGAGACTTGAGAGCGATCCGGAACGGAAACCAATGTTGTGCAAAGACTGCAAATTCTTTATTCGGCATTATGTCAAATCCGGAGGGAGCTTTTCCCCGATCGGAATCGGGCATTGCGTAGCAGGTCGGGGAACCAAGAACAGAGAAGCATACGGCAAAACATGCGACTATTTCGAATTTGGAGATTATGAGCTTCGAACAATGGAAAGGGAGGCTGGAATTACATGAACATAAAGGCACTCAAGGCAATTCGCAACATGCTCGCCGCGCTGGCAGCGGCGGCCGGAATCTTCCTGCTGGGCATCTGCGGGGCGGGCGATCAGGATCGGATCTCATTCGGGCAGCTGTGCCTGTACGGAGCCATCGGCCTGGCAGGGTTGTCCGGCAGTGTATTGGGCACGATCCTGATCAGCAATGAAATTAACTGGAGAAGCGGAAAGGGGGCGTAAAAATGGGCTATCTGTGCCAACTGAATCCATATCTGGAATGCGACGGCTGCATGCTGTGTTATGCGCTGGACGAGAGGGAACAACAGGAGGAGAACGATGAAGAAAACGATTAAAAAAAAGAAAAGCCGCTCGGCAAAGCGACTAATCAAAACAACCATCTCCAGTATAGCACATGAAAGGAGGAAAAGCAATGGAATCAATTACAAAAATATCGACAAAAAACATGTCTGGAACCGAATGGCGACAAGCCCGCAAAGCATCAATCGGCGGATCCGATGCAGCTGCCATCTTGCGACTATCAGACTATTCCAGCCCATATACGGTATGGGCTGAAAAGACCGGAAGAATCCCGGAAAAAGAGGACAATGAAGCCATGCGCCAGGGCAGAGATCTGGAACAATATGTCGCCGATCGATTTTGCGAACAGACCGGAAAAAAGGTACGCAGAGTCAATGCAATCATAAAAAACGATCGTTACCCGTTCGCACATGCGAATATTGACCGGGCCGTGATCGGAGAACATGCGGGACTCGAATGCAAGACAACAAGTGTCCTGAACCTCCGAAAATTCGCGAATGGGGAATATCCTGCGAATTACTATGTCCAGTGCGTCCATTATATGGCAGTCACCGGAGCCGAAAAATGGTATCTTGCCGTGCTGGTATTGGGACGTGATTTTCTGGTATACGAAATTCCTCGAGATGATGCTGAAATTGCTGCTCTGATGGAGTCAGAAAGCGAATTTTGGGAACTGGTGAAGTGTAACACACCACCGGCGGCAGACGGCTCAAAATCGACCACAGACACGATCAATCAGATGTATTCTGGGGTATCGGACAGCAGCATCGAGCTGTTTGGAGTGGATCAACTTGTTGAATCCTACATAGATGCCAAGAGCCGCAAGAAGCTCATCGAAGCAGAAATTGCAGAACACGAAAATCAACTGAAATCACTGCTCGGGGACTACGAGACAGGAATGACGGGAATTGCAAAAGTTACCTGGAAGGAGCAATTCCGGAACACATTCGACGAAAAACTATTTCATGAACAATTCCCGCAAATTGATGTATCGAAATTCAAAAAAACAACCCGCACACGGGTTTTTAAAGTGTCAAAATTCAAGGAGGTAATATAAAAATGAGTACAGGAATAATCCAAAAATCAGCAGCACAAATCAGGGAATCGAGCACGGGAAGAAAAAGTATGAATGATCTCATCAAGAGCATGGAGCCTGAAATCAAGAAGGCGCTGCCGTCTGTAATTACGCCGGAGCGATTCACGCGTATGGTGCTGTCTGCAATCTCGATGACGCCCAAGCTGGCCGATTGCACGCCCATGTCATTTTTGGGCGCGATGATGCAGGCTGCTCAGCTTGGTGTCGAGCCTAATACGCCGCTCGGTCAGGCATATCTGATCCCGTACAACAACAAGAACACGCTGGAGTGTCAATTCCAGCTGGGTTACAAGGGATTAATCGATCTGGCATACCGCAGCGGTGAAGTCGAAATCGTGCAGGCACAGATTGTATATGCGAATGATACGTTCGAATGCGAATTCGGCCTGAATCCGAGGCTGAAACACGTGCCGGCAGCAGATGATCGCGGGGAGCCGGTCAAGGTATATGCCATCTTCAAAACCAAGGCCGGTGGCTATGGATTCGACGTTATGAGCATGGCAGACGTCCGAAAACACGCGCAGAAATACAGCAAGTCATACAGCAGCAATTACAGCCCATGGTCCACCAATTTCGAGGAAATGGCGAAAAAAACTGTATTGAAACGCGTTCTGAAATATGCGCCGCTCAAGTCGGATTTTGTCCGGGCGATTTCCGCCGATGAAACGATCAAGACAGAACTGTCGGATGACATGTACACCGTGCCGCCTGTAGTCATTGACACAGACGCGAATGTTGCCGATGCCATCGAAATGCCACACGATCCGGAAGGAATGGTGCCGAATGAATAACGTGACTCTGATCGGACGATTGACGAAGGATCCGGAGCTGGCTTACACACAGAATCAGCTCGCTGTCTGCCGCTTTACTGTGGCGGTAGACAGACGCTTTAAATCAGAAAACCAGCCCACGGCGGATTTTATTCCGGTTGTTGCTTGGAGACAGACAGCAGAATTCGTATCGAAATATTTTACGAAGGGCAGCAGGATCGCAATTGTCGGACAGATTCAGACGCGTTCCTGGGACGATGACGAAAGAAAAAGACATTATGCAACGGAAGTCATTGCCGGAAATGTGGAGTTCTGCGAAAGCAAGCGGCAGGACGGAAATCAACAGACAGGAGCAGCTCCGTCTATTTCAGTCCCGCCTCCGCCGCCTCCACCGATACCGCCAGAACCCGGATATTTTGACGGTATGGACGAATTGGCAGAGTATGATTTGCCGTTTTGATGGGGTGCTGTTATGGCTCGGAAAAGAATGATTGATCCGTCTTTTTGGACGGATGAAAAACTAGGTGAGTGCAGTATTCAAGAACGTTTTTTGTTTGCAGGTCTGTTTTCTCAAGCAGACGACGAAGGTTATGGCAGGGCAAATCCGAAGCTGTTGAAGTCCTTGATCTTTCCATATGACGACGACTTGCGAGCTTCCGATATCAAAAAGTGGCTCTCCCGGTTGGGCGGATTAGGATTAGTAGTTTTGTACACCGTTAATGGTCAGGCCTACTATTATCTCCCCAATTTCACCAAACACCAAACAATCAACAGACCTACTGCAAGCACATTTCCTAAGCCAGAAGACGGGATTCTGGAAAATAATGCCGAATTACTCACTGAGTCCTCAGTGAGCACTCGCGGAACACTCACGCCTAAAAGAAAAGAAGAGAAAAGAACAGAAGAGAAAGGAAGGGAAGAGAAACGCGCGCGCGGTGAATATCAAAACGTAATTCTGTCAGATGAAGATATCGAGAAACTGATGTCAGAATATCCTACAGACTGGCAAGACCGCATAGAAAAGCTAAGCGTATACATGGAATCTACTGGCAAAAAATACAAAAACCATCTGGCTACAATCCGAAATTGGGCGAGGATGGACACGGAACGGAATGCAGAAAAAAACACGAATACGGAGATCGAAATGCAAATCCAAGAAATCCGAAGACTGGAGGCTGAGTGGAATGGACAGAGGTCAGATTGATGCCGCAATCAAAAAACTGA